>Ga0182741_1002476_pt1 | contig 21353 bp, 26 predicted proteins | sample eDN5th37CBELigOP_FD_128874 | JGI IMG/M metagenome (GOLD analysis project Ga0182741, IMG submission 128874) | Enriched Organic Plus compost microbial communities from Emeryville, California, USA - eDNA 5th pass 37_C BE-Lig OP (version 2) (version 2) ... | reverse complement strand
CCAGCGTCTCGGCCAGGCGCGCCACCACGCCGGAACCTTCGCGGGCGGCGGCGATCAGGGGCGTCACCGCATCCTCGCGCGGCAGTACGCGGGCTAAGAGGGCACGGTCGGCAAAGAGGCGCACGCGCAGGCGGGCGCGGGTGGCGCTGTCCACCTCCCGCGCGGTCCTGGCCAGGAGATTCTCGAACACCGGGCGCATCTCGAGGGGACAGTCGGCGGGCCAGTCCATCAGCAGTGCCGCGGCTTCCTCGGCCAGGGCGGCGCGCAGGGCCGGGCCCTTGTCGGCCAGTTCCAGCAGGCGGGCGAGGCGCGGGTTCGCGGACATGGAGGCAGCTTGCGCGCCAGCCCGTTAAGGATTGGTTGGCGTTGTTTTCGGGGGTTCCCCGGCCTTCGCAACCGCGCCGGGGGCGTGCGGCGATTGTGCTGCCGCCAATCTATCTTGTGTCACAAGGTACCGTGTGATAGAAGGCACCTGTCTATCGTGAGTGGTCATGTCGGAATCGCTGCAAGTCCAACTGAAGAAAGGCGTTCTGGAGATGTGCGTGCTGGCGCTGCTCTCCCGGGGCGACAACTATGCCTATGAGATCGCCAGCCAGATGGCCGAGGCCGTCGGCATGGGCGAGGGCACGGTTTATCCCCTGATGCGGCGGATGCAGAATGAGGGCCTGGTCAGCACCTATCTGGTGGAGTCGGCCTCCGGCCCGCCGCGCAAATACTACAAGCTGACGCGCACCGGCGCGCTGGCGCTCAAATCGCAGATCGCGGACTGGAAGGCGTTCGAGGCCTCGGTCCGGAGGATTTTGGGAGAGGCGACATGACCCGCAACGAATTCCTTTCGCGCCTGCGCCGCGGGCAGGAAGGGCTTTCGCCCGACTATATCCAGGACGTGATGCGCGATTACGAGACGCATTTCGCCGATGGCGCGCGGGAAGGCCGCACCGAGGAGGAGATCGCCGCCGCCCTGGGCGACCCGGCGCGGCTGGCGCGCGAGCTGAAGGCCGAGGCGGGCTTCCGCCGCTGGGAGGCCGACCGCACGCCGGGCAATCTGGCGGGCGCGGTGCTGGCGCTTCTGGGCCTGGCGGCGGTGGATGTGATGTTCCTGCTGCCCTTCCTGGCGGTCCTGTTCGGCGTCTTTGTCGGCTTCGCCTGCGCGGCCATCGCGCTGGTGGCGGTGGGCTTCGCGCTGATGCTGGGCGCGATCTTCCCCGGCATCGCGCTGTTCGGGCTCACCGGCGGGCTTTCGCTGATGCTGGCCGTGGGGCTGGCGGGCGTGGGGCTGATGGCGCTGGGCGTCGGGCTGGGCGCGCTGTTCTGGATCGTGCTGAACCTGACGATCAAGGCGCTGGTGGAATATGCCCGGCTGCATTTCCGCCTGATCAACACCGTGACGGCGTAAGGAGGACGGGATGTCGAGGAAACTGGTGCTGGTGGCGGTGTCGGGCCTGGTGCTGGGCGTGGTGCTGCTGGGCGCGGCGGCGCTGGTGGCGGGGCCCGAGCTCAGCAAGCATGACTGGAATTTCGGCGATTGGGGCGGGGAATCCTGCCGCAGCCACCTGACGGAGCGGCGCGGCACGCGCAGCCTGGCCTGGACCGGCGGCGACCATGTCGCGATCAATGTGCCCGCCAATGTGCGCTACCGGCGCGGCGAGGGCGAGCAGGTGGTGATCGAGGGCGACGAAGGCCTGCTGCCGCGCGTGCGGGTGGAGGATGGGCGCATCCGCCTGGACTGCCGCCTGCGCGGCGGGGGCGAGCGGCTCACCATTACCCTGCCGGGACGGGAATTCCGCTCCTATGCCCTGCACGGTTCGGGCACGCTGACGCTGGAAGACTTGGACCAGCCGACGCTGGAGGTGCGCATCGCCGGATCGGGCGATGTGACTGCGTCGGGCCGTACCGAGCGGCTCGAATTCGATGTCGCCGGATCGGGCGAAGGGCGTTTCGCGAACCTGGATACGGGCAATGTGGACATACGGATCGCGGGCAGCGGCGATGCCGAGGTCGCGCCGCGCGACAGGCTGGGCGTGGATATTGCCGGGTCGGGCAAGGTGGCGCTGACGCGCGAGCCGGCGCGGATCGACACCCGCATCGCCGGATCGGGCCGCATCATCCATCCCGACGGTTCGGTGACGCGCGCCAGCGGCTTTTCGCGGCGCTCCAGCGACGAGGACCGGAATAGATAGCGCCGTTTCGGGGCGGGCCCATCCTTCGACAAGCTCAGAAGGAGGCGTTTCCTCAGGCGACGATGACGGCCCAGTTGTCGGGATAATAGCCGTTGAAATTCGAGCGCGACGATACGGTATAGGCGCCCATGGCGCCGAACAGCACATAATCGCCGTCACGCACGCTGTCGGGCAGCATCACCGGGCGTAGCAGCACATCGGCGGAATCGCAAGTGGGGCCATAGGCGCGGAAGGGCCGCTTCTCGCCGGTCAGTTCCCTGGCCTTGCCCTTGGCGTCCAGGGTGAAGCCGGTGGGCGGATAATCCTCGTCGAAGCTGGGGAAACGCTGCTCGTCGAAGCTGCCATAGATGCCGTCATTCATGTAGAGCCGGTCGCCGCGGCGCATCACCACCTGCGTCACCAGCGAGATGCCCTGGCCGACCAGCGCGCGCCCCGGCTCGCACATCACCGGCAGGGTCTTCGCGTCCATGTTGGCGAAGGCTTCCTTGATCATGTCGAAATACCAGTGATAGGGCGGCGGCTCCTGCCCGGCATAGGCGGTGGGAAAGCCGCCGCCGATGTCCAGCGCCTGGATGGCGACGCCCGACAGCGCCATGGTGCGGTTGGCGATCTCGATGGCCTGGGCATAGGAGAAGGGCGAGAGGCACTGGCTGCCGACATGGAAGGTGAGGCAGGGCTGCGCCCCCGCCGCCTTGACGCGCTTGAGCAGCTTGGCGGCCTCTTCCGGGCGGCAGCCATATTTGCTCGACATTTCCAGGAGCGCCCCGCCCAGCGAGGCCACCAGCCGCACGAAGATGCGGATTTTCTTGGGCTCGCCGGTTTCGGCCAGGAGCTTTTCCAGTTCCGCCGCGCTGTCGATGACGAAGTCGGTGACGCCATGCTTCTCGAAGGCGGCCCCGGCCTGGCCCGCCAGCCGCACCGGCGCCATGAAGTGGCAGACGGCCTGCGGCAGAAGCGCCTTCACCGCCTCGATCTCGCCCAGCGAGGCGGTATCGAAATGCCGGATGCCCGCATCCCACAGCAATTGCAGCACGTAAGGATGCGGATTGGCCTTCACCGCATAGAGCACATCGCCGGGAAAGCCGTCGAGAAAGGTCTTGGCCGCCGCGCGAAAACGGTCGGGATGGAGCAGATAGAACGGCTCCGAGGGCTTCAGCGCCTCGATCGCCTTGGAGACGGCGGTGAAGCGCGGCAGCTTTTCCAGAGGCGCGATGGCGGTGGCGGGCACGGTCATGTCCGCCTTGTGGGCCAAGGGGCAGGTTCGCGCAAGAAAGAAAAGAGGCGCTGGGGGACGGCGCCTCTTTCCCGGCTTTTGTGACAGTTATTGCGCTTGCGGCGGCGCGGGCGGGGGAGCGCCCATCGGCCGCCGCATGCCGCCGCCCATGGGGCTGCGCGGACCGCCCATGCGGTCCCGCATCGCGGCGACGCGCTCGCGCATCGGGCCGCGCCCCATGCCGCGCCGGAGCCCGCTCGCGGGCGTGAACTTCTCCCGCTGCTCGGGCGTGAGGCTGTTGTAAAGCGCCTCCAGCGCCGGGCGCTCGGCGGTGATGTCGCTCAGGCGCTGGCGCAGCGCCTGCTCCTGCCGCGCCAGGCGCTCGACCGGGCTGGGGCGCGCGGTTTCGGCATTCGCCGCGCCACGGCCCTGCGACGCCGGACGGCTGGCGCAGGCGGCGGCGTGGCGGCCGGCGGCGGCCAGGCGCTCCTCGCGCCAGCGGTTGAAGGCGGCACGCTGGTTCGCGGTGAGTTCGAGGCGCGCTTCCAGATAGGCGAGGCGGCCCGCGGCGCGGGCGCCGATCTCCTTGCAGGCTTCGGGCCGGCGCGCGGCGCGCTGTTCGGGGGTGGGCGGAAGTCCGCGCCCCATGCGCCCGCCAGGGCGGCGCTCCGGCGTGACATTCACCTGGGCCAGCATCACCGGCTTGCCGGTGGCCGTGGCGGGTGTGGATGGGGTGGAAATGCCGGCGGCCAGCGCCACCGCGGCGGCGCCTGCGCTGAGCGTCAGGGCGAGGGACAGGGTTAGGAGGGTCTTGCGCATGAAATCTCCGTTTGAAATGGCGTTGAACACCCCAATGCGGGCGACCATGGCCAAACCCGGCTGAACCGGGGATGAACGGAAGGATTACGAAATCTTGAAGTGCTGGCTTCTCAACTCGCGGATGGTCTTCCGGCCGTCGGTCGAGGGCTGGTAGACATAGGTCATCTCGGTCAGTGCGCGGTGGAACTGCTCGACCGTGAAATGGTCCGGCACCTCCCAGGCGTCGAAGCCGACCCGGTGCTGGTAGTTGATCTGGTCGTAGAGGAAATCGCCCACGGCGCGGATCTCGCCCTTGAAGCCCAGGCGCGTGCGCAGCATCCGCGCCCAGGAAAAGGCGCGGCCGTCGCGGAATTTGGGAAATTCCAGCGCCACCAGCGAAAGGCGGTTCACATCCTCGCCCAGAAGCTCGGGATTCTCGTGGCTCTGCAGGCGCACCCCGATGGGCGTGTTGCGGGCCAGCAGCGTCTCGCGCTCCTTCTGGAAGCGCGCCAGCGACACCAGCACCGGGCCGCCGGGCAGCGTGGCGTCATCCGCCACCGGCTGATAGGGATCGGCGGCGAAGGCGCCGCTCTTCAGGAGCCTGGTCACGCCGCCACCGTCTCGTAAGCCGCGGCCTTGAACTTCTCCATGCCGATGCGCCGGTAGGTGTCGAGGAAGCGCTCGCCCGCCCGGCGTTCGGCGAGATAAACGTCCACCACCCGCTCGACCGCATTGGCGATCTCATGCTCGGTGAAGCCGGGCCCCATAATGTCGCCGATGGAGGCGTCTTCCGCCCCCGAGCCGCCCAGCAGGAGCTGGTAGAATTCGACGCCCTTCTTGTCCACGCCCAGGATGCCGATATGGCCGGCATGGTGGTGGCCGCAGGCGTTGATGCAGCCGGAAATCTTGATCTTGAGCTCGCCGATCCGGTGCTGGCGGTCGAGATTCTCGAACTTGCGCGCGATCTTCTGCGCGATGGGAATGGAGCGGGCATTGGCCAGGTCGCAATAATCCAGGCCCGGGCAGGCGATGATGTCGGTGATCAGCCCGGCATTGGGGGCGGCGAAGTCCAGTTCCTTGAGCCGGGCGAAGATGGCGGGCAGGTCTTTCTTGCGCACATGCGGCAGCACCAGATTCTGCTCATGGGTGACGCGCACCTCGCCCAGCGAGAATTCGTCCATGATGCCGGCGATGGCGTCCATCTGCTCGCTGGTGGCGTCGCCGGGCACCTGGCCGGGGGTCTTGAGGGTAATGGTGGCGCTGGCATAGCCGGGCGCCTTGTGCCGGTGCACATTGGTCTTCGCCCAGTTGGCGAAGTCGGGACCGGCGTCCGGCAATTCGTCGGAAAGGCCGCTCTCGAAGGCGGGCGGCGCGAAATAGGCGGTGATGCGGTCGAGCTCGGCCCTGGGCAGTTGCAGCGTGCCCATCGCCTTCAACTCCTCGAACTCGCGGGCGACGCGGCGGCGCATCTCTTCGGGACCGATGCTGTTGACCAGGATCTTGATGCGCTGCTTGTGGATGTTGTCGCGGCGGCTGTCCTGGTTGTAGACGCGCAGCACCGCTTCCAGATAGGCGAGGATGTCCTCGCGCTCCACGAACTCGCTCATCACATGGGCGATATAAGGCGTGCGGCCCATGCCGCCGCCCGCGAAGACCTTGTAGCCGACACGGCCTTCCGCGTTGCGGACGATCTGCACCGCCATGTCGTGGAACTGGAGCGCGGCGCGGTCCTTCTCGCAGGCGCCCACCGCGATCTTGAACTTGCGCGCCAGGAAGACGAATTCGGGATGAAGCGAGGACCATTGGCGGATGATCTCGGCCAGGGGGCGGGGGTCCTCGATCTCCTCGTCGGTGGCGCCCGCGAAATGGTCGGCGGTGACGTTGCGCACGCAATTGCCCGATGTCTGGATGCAGTGCATCTCGACCTCCGCCAGCTCGCGCAGGATCTGGGGCACGTCCACCAGCTTGATCCAGTTGAACTGGAGATTCTGGCGGGTGGTGAAATGGCCGAAATTCCTGTCATAGGTGCGGGCGATATGCGCCAGCCGGCGCACCTGGCGCGAGGACAGGGTGCCATAGGGCACCGCCACCCGCAGCATATAGGCGTGAAGCTGTAGATAGAGGCCGTTCATCAGCCGGAGCGGCTTGAACTGGTCCTCGGTCAGCTCGCCCGAAAGGCGGCGCTCGACCTGATAGGCGAACTGCTCCACCCGCTCGGAGACGAATTTGGCGTCGAACTCGTCATAGCGGTACATATTGGGTTCGACGGGCTTGGGGTTAAGCATCGTATGCGTCCGTCAGATACTGGCCCGCCTGCTTGCCGGTGTCCGGGTGAACGGTGGGGCCGGCGGCGCGGATGATCTCGCGCTCTTTCACCGGCACGATCTTCCCGTCCGCCTCGCGCACCTCGAAGAGATAGGGCGCGACGACCTCGTTGCGGGCAAGCTCGCCTTGCGCCGCCGCCAGCGCGGCTTCGGCCGCGGCAGGGTCGCGATAGACATCGGCCGCCGCCAGCGTCAGCACCCAGCCATCGCCCTTGCGGTAAAGCACGTCGCCGCTTTTCAGGCGGTTGGCGGTCAGCATCTGGAAGGTCTGGGCGTTCTGGGCCATGGCGCGGGCGTAGTCCCATGAACGGCCCCGGGAATCAAGACTTGAACAAGCCGAAGATGTAGTTTTCTGTGAAGTACATCATATAATGAGTACTTTTTTCCCCTGATTTTGCGTCATTCTTGTATCGTGCTGGGGGTAGCGTGAAAGCTCCGCTGACAAGAAGTCAGCTCGCGGCCGTGGTCGCGGGCAACGCCTTGGAATTCTACGATTTCCTGATCTTCGGATTCTTCGCGATCCAGATCGGGCAGGCTTTCTTTCCCCAGGACGATCCCACCGCCAGCCTGCTGATGACCCTAGCCGTGTTCGGGGCCGGGTTCCTGACCAGGCCGCTGGGCGGGCTGGTGCTGGGGCGGCTGGCCGACCGGCTGGGGCGCAAGCCGGTGATGCTCTTCACCTTCGCCCTGATGGGCTTTTCCATCGCCGGGCTGGCGCTGACCCCGGCCCATGCCAGCATCGGCATGGCCGCGCCGGTGCTGGCGCTGGTCTTCCGCCTGGCGCAGGGCTTCGCGCTGGGCGGCGAGCTGGGGCCCACCACCGCCTATCTGATGGAAGCGGCGCCCGCGCACCGCCGCGGCCTTTATGTCTCCCTCCAGAACGCCACCCAGTATGCCGCCGTACTGGGCGTGGGGCTGGTCGGCACGCTACTGACCAGCCTGATGCCGGAGGACGCCTTCGCCGCCTGGGGCTGGCGGCTGGCGATGCTGCTGGGCGCCCTGGTGATCCCCTTCGCCTACCGGCTGCGGCGGCGGCTGCCCGAGACGCTGCACACCGAGCGGGAGGCCGAGCGCGGCGCGCGCCAGCCGCCGCTGCTGCTGGCGGCCCTAGCGCTGGTGACGATCGCGGCGGCGACCATCTCCAACTATTGCCTGAACTATGCCGCCATCTATGTGCAGCATGTGCTGGACCAGAGCCCGCAGACCGCCTCCATCGTCACCCTGCTGGGCGGGCTGACGGCGATGGCCGGATCGCTCTTGGGCGGTTGGCTGAGCGACCGCCTCGGGCGCAAGCCCGTGATGCTGCTGGCGGCGGGCGCGATCCTGGTCCTGGGCGTGCCCTGCTATCTGGTGATGCTGGCCCTGCCCGCCCTGCCGGTGCTGGCGGCGTCGGTGATGCTGCTGTCGCTCTTCATCGGCATGTATCCGCCCGCGCTTCTCACCAACATCACCGAAGGCTTTCCGGTCTTGCAGCGCGCCCGCGCGGTCGGCTTCCTCTATGCCCTGGCGGTGGCGGTGTTCGGCGGCTCGGCCCAGTATGTCGCCACCTGGCTGATCGCGGCCACGGGATCGGCGCTGGCGCCCGCCTGGTACATGAGCGGGGCGATGCTGCTGGGCGTGCTCAGCCTTCTGGCGATGCGCGAGACGGCGCCGGTGCGCCGGCGCGGCTAGCCGCCCTGGCGCGCGCTTTCGTGCCAGGGGCGCAGCAGCGCCCATTCCAGCAGAGAAAGCAGGGCGAAGATCAGGATGCCGGTGAGGCAGAGCAGCGCCACCGCGGCGAAAAGAGTGGCGATCTCCAGCCGGTTGCCAGCCTCGGCGATGCGCCAGGCCAGGCCCGTGGCGGTGCCCGAGCCGGCGGCGAACTCGGCCGTCACCTCGCCGATCAGGGCGATGACGCCGCCCGTCTTCATGCCGGTGAGAAGCGCGGGCAGCGCCGATGGGATGCGCACGCGCCACAGCGTCTGCCAGCGCGAGGCGCCATAGAGGCGCGTGAGGTCGATGAGGTTGAAGTCGGCGGATTTGAGGCCCTGCACCGCGCTGGTGAGGATGGGAAAGAAGGCGATCATGCCCGCGATCAGCGCCAGCGCCAGCGCGATGCGCTCGAAGCCCACCCAGATCAGGATCAGCGGCGCCACCGCCACCACCGGCGTCACCTGCAGGATCACCGCATAGGGGTAGAGCATCTTCTCGGCAAGGCGGCTCTGGCTGAACAGGATCGCCAGCGCCACGGCGGCGGCGAAGGCGCCCAGAAAGCCTTTGAGCGTGATCAGCAGCGTCGCCGCCATGGCGGCGGAAAGCGTGGACCAGTGGGTGCAGAGCGCCGCCGCGATGGCGCTGGGCGCGGGCAGGAGATAGGGCGGCACATCGTTTATCCGCACGATGGCTTCCCAGAGGCCCAGCAGAACGAGGGCCAGCGCGAGAGGCAGGACATGGTCGAGCAGCGTCTTCATGCCGCGCGCCCCAGTGCGTCCGAGACAAGGCGCTGGCAGCCGAGGAATTGCGGCGACAGGCGGAAGCCCGGCGCGCGTCCGTCTTGCGGCGGCAAGGCGATGTCGGCGGCGAGGCGGCCGGGGCGTGGAGTCATCACCAGCACCCGTTCGGAAAGGTAGCAGCTTTCCGCCACGCTATGGGTGACGAAGAGGATGGTAAGGCCGTCTTCGCGCCACAGCCTGAGCAGATCGTCATTCAGCGCCGCGCGGGTGATCTCGTCCAGCGCCGCGAAGGGTTCGTCCAGAAGCAGCAGCCTGGGCCTGGCCACCAGCGCGCGGGCGATGGAGACGCGCATCTTCATGCCGCCCGAAAGCTCGCGCGGCAGCGCCGTCTCGAAGCCGTCCAGCCCGACACGGGCGAGAGCGGCGCGGGCGGCGTCGTTGCCGCGCGCGCGGGGCACGCCCTTCAGGTCCAGCGGCAGGCGCGCATTGGTGAGGGCATCTGCCCAGGGCATCAGCGTCGGCTCCTGGAAGACGAAGCCGATGTCGGGCTTGCCGTCCGGCCAGGTGATGGCGCCGCTGCCGGGGGACAGCAGCCCCGCCACCAGCCGCAGCGCCGTGGACTTGCCGCAGCCCGACGGCCCCAGCAGGGAGACGAAATCGCCCGCGCGCAGCGTGAAGGACAGATCGTCCAGCGCCGCCACGCCGTTGGGGAAGCGCTTGATGAGAGATGTAGCGGAGAGGAGTGGCGTCATACCTTCCTGGGTCGGACTGTCGTCGGCCTGGGTGGCCCGCTTTTGCGGGCCATGACAATGGCGTTACTGAAAATTCTGGACGGTGCGGCGGATGAAGCGCAGGTCATAGGCGCGCCGATAGTCCAGGCCCTTGGGGTAGAGGCCCTGCGCCGCCATCGTCTCATGGAAAGTCTGCCAGCGCCTGTCGGTCATGCTGCCCAGGCCATAGTCCAGCCCGTCCTTGGACAGGACCAGGTTGAACTCCTTCATCTTGGCGATGGACTGGGCGATGATCGCGTCGGTCATGTCGGGATTGGCCTTCTTGATCAGCGCATTGGCGCGCGCGGGATTGCCGTTCAGATATTGCAGCCAGCCGTCGCGCGTGGCGTTGACGAAGGCCTGGACGATCTCGGGCTTCTCGTCGATCCATTTCTGCGGCACCAGCACCATGTTGGCGTAGCCGGGATAGCCATAGTCGGCCAGGAGGAAGACCTTGGGCTTGAAGCCCGCCTGCTGCTCCACCGTGAAGGGCTCGGAGGTGAGATAGCCTTCCTGGATGGCGTTGGGATTGACGATGAAGGGGGCCAGATTGTGGGTGTATTTGCGGATCTGGCGGTCCTCGAAGCCGAAGCGCGCCTTCAGCCAGGGCCAGAAGCTGGTGGTGGCCGCGGTCGAGATCAGGATGGGCTTGCCCTTCATGTCGGCCAGCGAATTGATGTCGCGGCGGGGGTGGCTCATCAGCACCTGCGGGTCTTTCTGGAAGACCGCCATCACCGCCTTGAGCGGCAGCTTCTGCCGCACCAGGTTAAGAGAGATGAAGCTGTTGGAGCCCATGCCGAAATCGGCGGCGCCGGTCAGCAGAAGCTGCGGCACATTCACCTCCGGCCCGCCCTGGATGATGGTCACCTCCAGGCCGCGCTTGGCATAGAGACCTTCGGCCAGCGCCTGATAGAAGCCGCCATGCTCGGCCTGCGCCTTCCAGTCGGTGACAAAGGTGATCTTCGTCGCCGCCTGGGCGGGCGCAAGGAAGGCCAGGACAAGAAGCAGGGAGAAGAGGGCGCGTTTCATGCCGCCCTTATAGCAAATCCGGCACGGGCCCGCCTCCCCCTTCTGCGCGCAGCGCACGCAAAGGGGGAGGTGGTTTCAGCGTGCGAAGGCGACCGTAAGGGAGCCGAGCGAAAGCTGAAACCGGAGGGGGCTTATCAAATTACTGAGGACGCACGCCTTCCGCCGGAGCGGGATCCGCATTTTCCGCTTCCTCCTCACCGCCAAACAGCCAGTCGAACAGGCCGCGGCGGCGGCGCGGCGGGGGCGGCGCCTCGGACGGGGCTTCCTCCATCGTGCCCTGGAAGCCGGGCATGCTTTCGCGGATGGCGGCCATCGCATCGCCCAGGCCGAAGCCGGTTTCGCGGCTGGAGAGGAAGACCGGGTCGCGCGGCTCCTGCGGCGGCGAACGGTCCAGGCCCTTTGCCGGCAGGCCGCGCTCGGCCTCCAGCATCACCGTCTTCCAGAGCTGGGCGGGCATCGTGCTGCCGGTGACGCGGGTGGGCGAATTGTCGTCATTGCCGACCCAGACGCCGGTGACATAGTCGGTGGTGAAGCCGACGAACCAGGCATCGTTGGACTCCTGGGTGGTGCCGGTCTTGCCGCCGGATTCACGCCCCGGCAGGCGCGAGCCGCTGCCGGTGCCATAGACCACCACATTCCACAGCATCGCCAGGAGGTCGCGGTTGATGCCCTGGTTGATGACGCGCCGTGGCTCGGGCACCTTGCGGGTGTAATAGGTGCGCGTGCCCGCCGCGCCATCCACCCGCGTGACGAAATAGGGCGTCACCGCAAACCCGCCATTGGCGAAGACGGCGTAAGCCGCGGTAAGCTCCAGCGGCGTCACTTCGCTGGTGCCCAGCGCCAGGCTGGCATTGTGGGCCAGCGGCGAGGTGATGCCGACGCGCCGCGCCGTGGCGATGACATTGTCTATGCCCACTTCCTGCGCCAGGTTGACGGCGACCGTGTTGATCGAATGGGTCAGCGCCTCCACCAGCGTCACGGTGCCATATTCGTTATGGCCGAAATTGGCGGGGCGGTAGCCGTTGATGTCCACCGGCATGTCGTCGCGCCAGTCCCAGGGCGAGATGCCCTGCTCCAGCGCCGTGAGATAGACGAAGGGCTTGAAGGCGCTGCCGGGCTGGCGCCGCGCCTGGGTGGCGCGGTTGAAGACGGAGTCGGTATAGTCGCGCCCGCCGATCAGCGCCGAGACCGCGCCGTCGGGCTTCATCACCACCACCGCCGCCTCGCCGACACGCAGGCGCTTGCCGTTCTTGGCCAGCGACGCCGCCACGGCGGCGCGCGCGGCTTCCTGCAGGCGCGGCTCCAGCGTGGTGTGGACGATCAGATCGCCGCTGGCTTCGGGCCCGGCCAGGCGCCTTGCTTCCTCTGCGGCGGTGTCGAGGAAATAATTGCGCGCTTCCAGCCGCGCGCGGTCGATCACCTGGGCGGGATGGGCGCGGGCCTGGCGCGCCGCCTCCGCCGTGATCACGCCGGTGTCCACCATCGCGTCCAGCACCCAGCTTGCGCGCTGCTGCGCCGCCACTAGGTCGCGGCGCGGCGAGAAGACGGAGGGCGCGCGCGTCAGCGTCGCCAGCATCGCCGCCTGGGCCAGCGTCACCTCCCGCGCCGAGACGCCGAAATAGACCCGCGCCGCGCCGTCCACGCCATAGGCGCCGCTGCCCAGATAGATGCGGTTGAGATAGAGTTCGAGGATTTCCTTCTTGCTCAGCGACTGTTCCAGCCCGGCGGCGTTCACCAGTTCGGTGAGCTTGCGCGAGAGGGTGCGCTCCTGCTGGGTGTAGACGATCTTGGCGGTCTGCTGGCTGATGGTCGAGCCGCCCGCCACCCAGCGCCCGGCGCGCAGATTGAGCAGCATGGCCCGCGCCAGCCCGACCGGGTCCACGCCATTGTGGGAATAGAAGCGCCGGTCCTCCATGGCGATGAAGGCGGCGGGCAGATAGGCCGGCATCTCTTCCAGCCGGAGGCGCGCGCCCACCACCGCGCCGCGATGGCCGACCTCGCTGCCTTGCGCATCCAGGAAAGTGAAGGCGGTGGGCCGGTTCACCGCATAGAGGTCCAGCTTGGGATCGAGCCGTCCGGCGAAAAAGCCCAGGAACTGGGGCGCCAGATAGATCAGCGCCAGGGGAACCGTGATGCCCCCCAGGATGCGGGCGGCCCAGGGCGCATAGGGCTCGCCGGTCCGCAGCCAGACGCGCAAACGCTCCCGAACCTGGGCGATCCACTCTTCGGACATGCGGGGGATAGAGCACCCATTTTTGGGGCGCTTTCAAGGCCTTTCTGGGGGAGAGAAAAGGGAAATCGCGTCAGGCGGTTGACGGCGGGGCGGCTGGTTTCTACATCAGCATCATCTCCCGAATTGTATCCCCTCTGCCGCTCGCCTCCGCGCGGGTGGCGCGGCCGGAGCTTTCCTATTTCCGCAACGGTGCAACATGGCGCGCGAGACGCAGGCCGTCCTCGCGGCGGCCGATTCCGAATGGCTGGACGAGATGGTGAAAAATCTGAAAGACGAGCTGCAAAGCCAGCTCAACCGGGTGCGGCAGGCTTCGCCCAAGCCCGAGGAGGACGAGGCCAAGATGCGCGCCTCGGACGCGCGCACCCTGGCGGCGCTGGAACGCACGCTGGAGCGGCTGGTCAGGCTGGAACAGGAACGCGCCGCGGTGCGCGAAAGCAAGGTGGCCAGGCATGCTGACGGTGCGCGCGCGGCGCTGGAGCGCCGCCTGGATAAACTCCTTGAGCCGCGAAAGCCGCGCAAGGCTTCTGGCAAGCCTCAGCGATGAAGATGCGGCGCTGCTGGACGACTGGGCTTTCTGGGCGCGGGATTCGCAATTGCCCCCTGAGGGCGACTGGCGCATCTGGCTGTTCCTGGGCGGACGCGGCGCGGGCAAGACGCGGGCGGGCGCCGAATGGATCGCCGCGGCGGTGCGCGAAGGGCGGGCGCGGCGCATCGGCCTGATCGGCGCCACCGCGCGCGATGCGCGGCAGGTGATGGTGGAAGGCGAATCCGGCCTTCTGGCGGTGGCGGCGGGGGTGGATTTCCAGCCGGCCAACGATCTTCTGCGCTGGCCCTGCGGGGCCGAGGCGCGGCTGCTGTCGGCGGCGGAGCCGGACTCGTTCCGCGGCCATCAGTTCGATTGCGCCTGGGGCGATGAATTCGCCAAGTGGCGCGACCCGCAAGGCGCGCTGGACATGGCGCTGATGGCGCTGCGGCTGGGGACGCGGCCGCAGATGCTGCTGACCACCACGCCGCGCGCCATTCCGGCGCTGACCGCGCTTCTGGCGCAGGACGGTGTGGTGGTGACCAGGAGCGGCACGGCGGAGAATGAAGCCAATCTGGCCGAGGGCTTCGTCGCCGATCTGATGGCGCGCTATGGCGGCACGCGGCTGGGGCGGCAGGAATTGGATGGCGAGATTATCGCCGACAATGACCGCGCCCTGTGGAAGCGCGCATGGATCGAAAAGTCGCGCGTGACCGAGGCGCCCGCAGTGGACCGCATCGTGGTGGCGATCGACCCGCCCGCCGGCATGAGCGGCGACGAATGCGGTCTGGTGGTCGCGGGGCGCGATGGCGAGCAAGGCTATGTGCTGGCCGACCGTTCGGCAGGCGGCCTCACGCCCGCCGCCTGGGCCGCGCGCGCCGCCGAAGCCTATGAAGAGTTTCAGGCCGACGCGATCATCGCCGAGGCCAACCAGGGCGGCGAGATGGTGCGCGCCGTGCTGGCGCAGGCGGGCGCGAACCTGCCGGTGCGGCTGGTGCATGCCACGCGGGCCAAGGCCGTGCGCGCCCAGCCTGCCGCCGCGTTGTACGAGCAGGGCCGCATCCATCATGCGGGCGCCTTTCCCGAACTGGAGGATCAGATGTGCCAGTATGACGGCACGCGCGCCATCAGCCCCGACCGCCTGGATGCGCTGGTCTGGGCGCTGGCCGATCTTTTCGGCAACGCCCCGCGCCGCCCGCGTGTGCGCAGTCTTTAAAGCGAAGGCGCCATGCCCTGGCCGGGCGCGGCATAGGCCGCCATCTCGGCGAACAGGCTGGAAAGCCGGATCAGGTCTTCGCGCTGGAATTCCAGCGGCAGCTCCGCGCCGCTTTCCAGCATCACCATCAGGCCGGGCTTGCCATTGTCGCGCAGTTCGGTGCGCACGCCCGTCACCGCCACGGGCTGCACCGGCGGATGATGCTCCGGCGGCAGGGTGGAGAGCATCTCACCCAGATGGGCGCTGGCGGCGGCGATGGTCAGGCCCGCGCAGTGGGCCGACAGTTCGACCGCATATTTCTTCCGGTCGGTGCCCAGGAACAGCAGCCTGACGGCGCTGGCCTCCGTATCGGCCTTGGCCTGCAGGACATATTCGAACCGGGGCGCGATCATCGTGGCGGCCATGGCGATTCCCTTTCCGGCGGCAGGATAAAGCGGTCCCAGGAAAAGTGCGAAGCGGTTTTCCGTCCGGGACCGCGACCGAGAATAGCGCAGAACCCCTTTTCAAGGAATGAAAACCCGATGCTCGATCTCTTCCGCCTTTTCCGCCAGCCGCCGGAGCGCAAATCGGCGCAGCCGCTCATCGCCCTGACGCTGGGCGGGGCGGCGCGCTGGGGCGCGCGCGATGCGTCGGGCCTGGCCCGGATCGGGGTGATGCAGAACGCCATCGCCTATGCCTGTGTGCGCAAGATCGCGGGCGCGGCGGCCTCGGTGCCCTTCCTGCTCTATGAGGGTGCGGTCGAGGTCGAAAGCCATCCGCTGCTGGCGCTTCTGGCGCAGCCCAATCCGCAGGAGGATGGCGCGGCCCTGTTCGAGCGCTGGTACGCCTTTCTGCAGAGCGCGGGCAACGCCTATCTGGAGGCGGTGACGCTGGACGGGACCCCGCGCGAGCTGCACCTGCTCAGGCCCGACCGGGTGAGTGTGGTGCCGGGGCCGCGCGGCTGGCCCGCCGCCTATGACTATCAGGTGGACGGGCGCATCACCCGCATCGCGCGCGAGGCGACGGGCTTCCTGCCGGTGCTGCATGCCACCCTGTTCCATCCGCTGGACGATTATTACGGCCTTTCGCCCCTGGCGGTCGCCGCCAGCGCCATCGAGGTCCACAATGCCGGGGCGGCCTGGAGCAAGGGCCTGTTGGACAACGCCGCCCGGCCGTCGGGCGCACTTATATATAAGGGCCCGGACGGCGCCCCCGGCCTGACCGAAGCGCAGTTCGGGCGGCTGAAGCGTGAATTGGAGGACAGCTACCAGGGCGCCTCCAATGCCGGGCGGCCGATGGTGCTGGAAGGCGGGCTGGACTGGAAGGCGATGAGCTATGCCCCCGCCGAGATGGATTTCTCCGAAACCCGCGCCCAGGCGGCGCGCGAGATCGCATTGGCCTTCGGGGTACCGCCCATGCTGCTGGGCCTGCCCGGCGACAACACCTATGCCAATTATGCCGAGGCGAATTTGAGTTTCTGGCGGCAGACGGTGCTGCCCCTGGTGGGGCGCACGGCCGCGGCGCTGACACGCTGGCTCTGCCCCCGCTTCGGCGAGGGCCTGCGCATCGGCTTCGACGCCGACGCGGTGGAGGCGCTGGCCGAGGCGCGCAAGGCGCTGTGGGGGCGGCTGAACGAGGCGGACTTCCTCACCGTCAACGAGAAGCGTGCGGCGGCCGGCTATTCCCCGCTGGAGGGTGGTGCGGCGCTTTAGCCCATGGCATGGTCTTGCGCATGAATTACGAGCTCGCCCTGGTGCCGGGGCGCACATGCGGCGACTGCACCGTCTGCTGCCGCGTCCAGACCATCGACAAGCCGGACGCGCAGAAGCATGCCGGCATGACCTGCCGCCACTGCCTGGACGGCGGCTGCGCCATCTATGAGACGCGCTATGAGGTCTGCCGCAGCTTCCATTGCGGCTGGCGGCAGATGCCGGGGCTGGACGAAAGCTGGCGGCCCGACCGCTCGGGCGTCTTCATCGAGTTCCAGGTGCTGGACCGCGATGCGGGCTACAGCCTGATGCTGGTGGGCAATCCCCTGAAGACGGTGCGCCAGCAACAGGTGATCGACTTCGTCGCCGGCAATGTGATCCGCAATGTGCCGGTGTGGATGACCCTGCCGGGGCCCGTGGGCCATCAGGGCGCGCAGAGCCTGCTCAACACCAGGCCGATGCGCGAGGCCGCCGCCGCCTCGCGGGCCAAGGTGAAGGAATTGCTGGAAGTGGCGCTGCGCCGGTTGCAGGCCTATCCTTTTCAGCCCTATGTCATGCGCAACAGCGGCAATGATGTCGGCGCCGCCGCCGATGCCTGAGGCCGCGGGGCGTTCCTGCGGCGGCTGCACGGTCTGCTGCATCGTGCCGGGCATCGACACGCGTGAGATTCAGAAGATCACCGGCGCGGTCTGCCGCCATCTGGGCGATGGCGGCTGCATCATCTATGAAACGCGGCCGCGCGCCTGCCGCGACTTCTATTGCGCCTGGATCGAAGGCCGGATGGACGAGGGCTGGCGGCCCGACCTTTGCGGCGTGCTGGCGCAGGCGATCGTGCTGGACGGGCGGCCGGGCATGAGCCTGATGCTGATCGCCGATGCGGTGAGGACGGTGCGGCAGGACTGGTTCATCGCCTATGTGCGGGACGCGGTGCGCGCCGGAATGCCGCTGGTGCTGGCGCTGCCGGGGCCGCAGGGCACCCGTTCCGCCAAGCTCAGGCTGGACACGCCGGAGATGGCGCGCGCGGCCGCGGGCACGCCGGAGCAGGTGCGCCAATTGCTGCGCAAGGCGGTGAAGACATTGGCGGGCGCGGGGTTCGAGCCGCTGCCGCTTCTGAACATGGGCAATGATGTGAGCCTCAGATGAGTATCGCCGACTATGTCCGGCCTTCGCCGGAGAAGAAGCTTCCAGCCGCCCTTGTGGCGGCTTTTTTGTTGCAGACGGCGGGGGCGCTGTTCTGGGCGGGCAGCGCCGCCGAGCGCATCGCCACCCTGGAGCGCACCGTCGCAGCCGACCGCACGCAGGTGGCGCAGGTGGCAGTGGTGGCCGAGCAGGTGCGCGCCATCAAGGACAGCGTCGAGCGCATCGAGCGCAAGATCGACGGGCCCCGGTAGGATCATCATGTCAGTGCAAGTCACTTACGCGCGCCGTCCCCTGGCGCGGCGGAATAATTTTGCCGGTTTGACGGCGCTGGGTCCCGACCAGTTCGAGGGCTATGCCTCGCTCTTCGGCGTTGCCGACGGGGCGGGCGATCGCGTCGCCCCCGGCGCCTTCGCCGTTTCCTTGCGGCGGCGGGGGGCGGGCCAGGTGCGGATGCTCTATCAGCATTTCCCGCATGCCCCCATCGGGGTGTGGGAAGAGATCGCCGAGGACCGGCGCGGCCTTTATGTGCGTGGGCGGCTTTCGACCGATGTCGAGCAGGCGCGCGATGTGCGCGCGCTTCTAGCCGATGGGGCGCTCAACGGCCTTTCCATCGGCTTCCGCACCGTGCGGGCGCGGCGCGAGGCGGGCGGGCGGCTGCTGCAGGAAGTGGAGCTGTGGGAAATCTCGGTCGTGACCTTCCCGCTGCTGGCGGGCTCGACGGTCACGGCCATCGGCGCGCGGGACGGGCTGGCGCGCGCCCTGCGCGACGCCGCCCAGGCGATGCGCGCCGCAACATGACATCAACCAAAGGAGACTGACGATGGAACTGGAATCCAAGGCTTTCGGCATGGAGCCGCAGGGCCTGGAAGTGAAGAAGGCGTTCGAGGACTTCCTCGCCGGCTTCGAGGCTTTCAAGGAGAGCAATGACGAGCGGCTGGCCTCGCTGGAGAAGCGTTCGGCCGATGTGGTGCTGGACGAGAAGGTGGACCGCATCAACAAGGCGCTGGAGACCCAGCAGCGCCATATCGAGCAATTGCTGCTGGAATCCGCGCGCCCGGCCCTGGGCGGGGAGCGCAAATCCGCCGATCCGCGCGGCCTGGAGAGGAAACAGGCCTTCGACCGCTATGTGCGCCGCGGCGATGCGGGCGGGCTGGACGCGCTGGAGCTCAAGGCGATGAGCGCGGGCAGCGACGCCGATGGCGGCTATACCGTGCCGCTCGAAATCGAGCGCACCATCGACCGGGTGCTGGCCAAAGCCTCGCCCATCCGCGCCATCGCCACGGTGCGCCAGATCGGCGGCGGCACCTATCGCAAACCCATCGCCACGGCGGGCGCGGCTTCGGGCTGGGTAGGCGAGACCGGCGCCATCAGCCAGACCAACACGCCCACCCTGGCGGCGCTGGATTTCCCGGCGATGGAGCTTTACGCCATGCCTGCCGCCACCCAGTTCCTGCTGGATGACAGCCAGGTGGATATCGAGCAATGGCTGGCCGACGAGGTGCAGACCGTCTTCGCCGAGCAGGAAGGCGCGGCCTTCGTGAATGGCGACGGCTCGAACAAGCCCAAGGGCTTCCTGGCCTACACCAAGGCGGCGGACGGCAATTGGAGCTGGGGCAATGTCGGCTATGTGCTGTCGGGCGCGGACGGCGCCTTCCGGGATGACGAGGAGGCGCCTGCCGACGCGCTGCTCGACCTGGCCTATGCGCCCCGCCAGGCCTATCGCGCCAATGCGCGCTGGGTGATGAACCGCAAGACCGAAAGCGCCATCCGCAAGTTCAAGGATGCCAGCGGCAATTACATCTGGCAGCCGGGCGCGGCGGCGGGCGAAGCCGCGAGCATCTTCGGCTATCCGGTGACGGAGGTGGAGGACATGCCCGACATCGCTTCGGCCAGCCACGCCATCGCCTTCGGCGATTTCGCCCGCGGCTATCTGGTGGTGGACCGGATCGGCGTCAGGGTGCTGCGCGATCCCTACAGCGCCAAGCCCTATGTGCTGTTCTACACCACCAAGCGCGTGGGCGGCGGCATCCAGAACTTCGAGGCCATCAAGCTCATGAAGTTCTCTGCGTCCTGAGGACGCGGAAAGCTTCTGTTTCCCCCTCCGGCCCACGCACGCCCGAGGGCGTGCTACGGCCACCTCCCCCGATGCAAGCGCGCTTACGCGCGTGCCGGGGGAGGTGGCCTGAGCGGGGTTGCAACAGGTCACGGCCGCGCCGTGGCTTCCTCTTGTGAGAATATCATGTCCCTGCAATTGACCTTCCCGCCCGCGCAAGAGCCGGTGAGCCTGGCCGAAGCGAAAGCCTGGCTGCGCGTCGAAAGCGGCGATGACGAGGATGCGCTGATCGCCGCCCTGATCCCTGCCGCGCGCGCCCGCGCCGAATGGCACACCGGGCGCGCCTTCGTCACCCAGGGCTGGACGCTGTGGCTGGACGGCTTCCAAGGCTGCATCGAGCTGCCGCTGCCGCCGCTGCAGGCCGTCACGGCCGTCACGCTCCATGCGCCGGACGGCGCGGCCACCCCGCTCGATACCGGCGATTATGCCGTGTCGGGCCAGCATCTGCTGCTGACGCCGCCGCCTTTTGCCTTGCGCGCCCGCGACGGCATCGCCATCGCCTTCACCGCCGGCTATGGCGACGCCGCAGACGTTCCGGCGCCCATCTGCCAGGCGATCCTACAGATCGTCGCCTCGCTCTACGAACATCGCGGCGGCGACGCCGCGCCGACGCCGGACGGCGCCCTGGCGCTGCTCGCCCCCTATCGCACCCTGAAGCTTTGAGGAGAATGAGATGACCGCCCAACGCGGCAGAGACCTGCTGCTCAAGATCGGCGACGGTGCCACGCCCGAAGCCTTCACCAGCGTGGCGGGCCTGCGCGCCACCACGCTCGCCTTCAACAGCGGCCTGGTGGACGTCACCAATGCGGATTCGGCGGGCCAGTGGCGCGAGCTGCTGGCGGACGGCGTCAAGAGCGCCTCCATCTCCGGCTCCGGCGTCTTCAAGGACGCGGCCTCGGACGCCGCCCTGCGCGCGGCCTTCTTCAACGGCACGGCGCCCAACTGGCGGGTGGTGATCCCCAGCTTCGGCGTGGTGCAGGGGCCGTTCAAGATCACCGCCCTGCAATATGAAGGCCCGCATGACGGCGAACTGAAGATGTCGCTCTCGCTGGCCTCGGCGGGCGCGCTGACCTTCGAGGCGGCGTGATGGTCAACCGGGTTCGCGGCGAAGCCCTGCTGGAAGCGGGCGGGCGGCAATACCGGCTGCTGCTGACGCTGGGCGCCCTGGCCGAGATCGAGGACGGACTGGGGCTGGACGATCTCTCGCAGGTCGCGGCGCGCCTCGCGCACACACGCGCGGCGGACCTGGCCATCGTGGCGGCGGCGCTCTTGCGCGGCGGCGGCCATGAGATGTGCCCGGCCGAAGTGCTGCGCCTGCCCTGCGACCTGGGCGCGCTGGTCCAGGCCGTGACCGAGGCCTTCGCGCGCGCGGGCCTTTCTGCCGAAGCCGGGGAGGCGAAGGGCGGCGGCCCTTTTCCTGGCAGCGGCTCATCGGCCTCGGCCTCGGGCTGATGCGGCTGTCGCCGCGCGACTTCTGGGCGCTGTCGCTCCCGGAATGGCGGGCGCTGTGCGCGGCGTGCTTTCCCGGAAGCCCAGCGCCGATGACGCGCGGCGATCTCGACACGCTTCTTTCCCTTTACCCGGACACACGTCATGGCTGATTTCGATGATTCTCTGCGGGGCGCGGCGCAGAGCCTGTCCGACTTCGCCGCCGGCCCGGTGGCGAACGCCGCCGCCAGCATCGAGCGAACGGT
>Ga0182741_1002474_pt1 | contig 21367 bp, 15 predicted proteins | sample eDN5th37CBELigOP_FD_128874 | JGI IMG/M metagenome (GOLD analysis project Ga0182741, IMG submission 128874) | Enriched Organic Plus compost microbial communities from Emeryville, California, USA - eDNA 5th pass 37_C BE-Lig OP (version 2) (version 2) ... | reverse complement strand
GTACAATTGGGTAAAGAGCGGCGAAGCAACCTATGTTATCAACGGAAATGTAATGCAGGTGGCTGTATCTTTGGAACAGTTAGGACTGACGCCAGAAAACTGTGCTATCGAATTTAAGGTAGCCGATCACGTTACCCGATACGATGACATCATGGATTATTATGTTACCGGTGATAGCGCTCCTTTGGGTCGCCTGAGCTTTAGCTATGGACGGTAATATTCGCATCGGCATATTGGCTGTATTGCAGGCTATTTGGTTGGGGACGACAGCTTTTCATTTACAGGAGAAGCCTTGGTTGCTTCAATTCTGTAAGGAGCGATCGACCGAGATCGAATATTCCGAAGCCGGCGGCTATTTTTCGTTTATGACCACGGGCAACCATCCGGTTATCTCCACACTTCCATTTACCGGTGATCTTCCCGGAGAATATGCCATACTGAGTTTTGAGTATTTTGCCACCGATTACCAGGACAAGTTTACGATCGCATTGGTGGATGAAAATGGGGAGAAGCGGGAGTTGGAGACTCAGCTCGGGATCAGGGAGGGGTGGTCATTCCACTCGATTTCACTGACGGAGATAAGGGGTTTATGGGGAAAAAGGGGAGACTACCTGCAGATTATGCCGGGAGAAAAAAAGGGGTATGTCATACATGTCCGAAATTTGCATTTGCGTACCCTTACGGTTGCAGAAAAGAAAAAAGAACAGGAGCGGGCACAGAAAGAGGCGTCAGAGCAACGTTCGCTGATGCGCATGAACCGCTATTTATCCGCTTCTTTTGATTCGGAGGTCACAGACGTAGCGTTAGGGAAAGACATCGTTACGGTCAGTGGGAAGGCCGGCAATCAGGATCACCTCTTCCTGGCCAAAATACCGTTGTGGATGGATGCTTATGCGCTTGGAGAAATTACGCATCTGATCCCCCTTCGATCCGGGGGTACATTTAAACAGCAAATCGAACGTTTCAGTCCGACGGGTGATGACTGCGCTCTTTCGCGGTGGATGGTCGTTAGGAAAGTCGGAAATCAGATTTCGGCAGAAAGCAATGCGAGGTATGCGGATCGTATCTACGCGGTGAATCAGTATGCGGAAGAGCATCCGGCAAATAGAAAGGGTTTGGCAGATTTTGATGCATCTAGGCCAGAAATGATCGAAGACCTTGATTCGTTGGGTATTACCAGTGTGAATGTCAATTTTTGGTCGCGGGAAATACTCCGATCCAAGCCGGATAGCGCCACCGTGCCCCACTTGTATAACGGTCGCCTGTTTTATATCAATTCGGATTGGTTGAAACGGATGGATGCGACGATTATGGAAGCGACTAAAAGGAATATTATCGTTTCAGCGATTATTTTAATCGACCACGCAGCTGTTACCCCCGATGAGCATATTGCGTCGGTACTCCCTCATCCTGATTACGACCCCTCAGGGATCTATACGATGCCCGATATGACAACGAAAGAGGGTGTGATACACTATGCAGCGATGCTTGATTTTATCGCCAGCCGATATGGAAGAGCAGACAAAAAATTTGGTAGGATACATCATTGGATTGCTCACAATGAAATTAATGCAGGGTGGGTGTGGACAAATATCGGTGAAAAACATCCACTCCGTTATATGGATGTATACCATAAGTCTATGCGGGTTATTTATAACATCGCCCGGCAATATAATCCACATGCCAACGTGTTTATATCGTTGGATCACCATTGGCATCAGGTATCCGACCCTCAATTTTACCCTGCGACCACCTTGTTGGAAACATTATTGGAGTTTTGCCGAAAAGAAGGGGATTTTGAGTGGGGAATCGCTTATCATCCATTTCCGGAATCGTTGTTTGAACCCAAGAGCTGGCTCGATAAGCGAGTGGACTACACCTATGAGAGTCCGCTGATTACGTTTAAGAACATCGAGGTATTAGCTGCATGGACCAAAGATACGGGTACCTTTTTCAACGGAAGCAAACGCAGGGTGATACATTTTTCCGAACAAGGACCGAATTCCAAGTCTTATACACCTAACGACTTAACCGAACAGGCTGCCAGCTTGGCTTACGTTTGGAAAAAGATGAAAGCACTGGATGGTATAGAAACATTCCAGTATCATTTTTGGCGGGATTTCCGGGGCGAAGGAGGATTGCGATTGGGCTTAAGGCGTTTCCCAGACGATATTGACGCTCCTTCGGGCAAGAAGCCAATATGGAATCTTTATCAATCATTGGATACGCCGAAGGAAAACGAAGCCTGTGCCTTTGCATTGCCCATTATCGGGATAAAAGACTGGGAAGAAGTGAACTACAAGGGAAAAATCGAAAAATGAAGAAATTGAGAATACGTATGTTTTTTATTATCACTTATGCTTTCATGGCATTGTCTTCTCTATGTGAGGCCAATGGAAGGACGGTGACCGTACCGCCTACATCACAGGTAGAAAAAAGGGTGGTAAGTAGCGGCACGATATATCGTGTGGTTGTGAAGCACGCTGATACGGCTAACTACGCGGTGTACAATGTATTCATCCCTGCCGGTGTGGAGAGGGTCCGTGGGGTGTTTATTCACCAACATGGCTGTGGCATGGAGGGACGAGGCGCATCAACTGCATATGACATACACTATCAGGCATTTGCTAAAAAGTGGGGATTGGCAATTGTGGGGCCGGACTTATATTACAGGAACGGATGCAACGTTTGGAAAAATCCCGAATCCGGATCGGGACCGTCTTTGCTGGAAGCTTTAGAAATGATCGGAAATGCGTCTCGCCATGCTGAATTGAAAGACGCGCCATGGCTCCTGTGGGGGCATTCAGGCGGTGCATATTGGACACTCGCCATGATGAAAAATTATTCCCAACGGATACTCGCCGCATTTTGCTATTCGCCGGCTTTTGATCCGGTATGGGACTATCCCGATGCAGCGCTGAAGATACCCCTTATGATTCGCCATGCCGGGGCAGGAGATGCCAATGCGTCTGATGTACGCTGCTGGCAAACAGCGGTAAATACATTTCATAAACTGAGGGAGAAAGGGGGGCTTGTCAGCATCGCTTACACGCCGTATCAAAACCACAATTACAGTTTTGTGCGATACATGGCTATTCCGTTTTACGAATCGGTGCTTTCCAAACGCCTTCCCACAGGGGCACAGGGTTCATTTAAGGAAATGAAAGATATGGACAAAACCAAGGGATGGCTGGCCGATACCTTGTCACTGAATACGTATGCCTACGACAAATATCCCGGAGATCCAGCTGCATTGTCATGGTTGCCGGATTCCATAGTTGCAGCCAAATGGAAGGAATTTGTCATTACAGGAACGGTCATTGACCGGACTCCTCCGCCTGTGCCCTATGGATTGACAAAAAAACGCCTTCATAACATGGCTGTTGAACTGACCTGGAAAGCGGATGCCGATATCGAATCTGGTATTAAGCAGTTTCATATTTACGATGGAGCCCGATTGATTGCGCGGTTTCCCGAGCATGGTGTATACCAGTGGTTTGATACCAACGGGGACGATGCCATCCCCATGTCGGTATTACCGGAAATGAAAACGGTAGTAATGGTGCCCATGGCTGCGGACTCGACCCTTTCCATCAGTACCGTCAATCATTTTGAATTAGAATCGTCAAAAGTAGCTTTTCAAAGTAAATAACTGTATTGTATGAATGATACCTCACGCTTGAAATATACCTCATTAGGTTTGGTGATGATGGGCTTCTCGGCATTCCTTTATGCCAAGAACCCCACACCCGTATTATATAACCGGATCATTACCGGCCCAGGGGACTACCCAGAATTGGTAACTGACGGGGGGGATGCTCAATTTACGAGGGATGGATTGCGTATTGCCGGAAAAGATCGCATCGTTAAACTTAATTATTATTATGCGTTGGCCGAAAGGCTGGTACGGTACCATGTCCGGTTTTCTGAAGATGCGGTAGGTGTCTTCCAAAGTGACAAGGGAGATTTTAAGGCCTTCGTCGATATGCGTCATAAACGTATTTCCCTTGGTACGGATCCCGTTAGTGAAAAGGAGACTGACTTTTTGGACGCTAACCATGACTACATTGTGGAAGTGCACCGTGATTACCAAACTTCGAAATTGCGGATAGTAGACCTTTTTACGGGTGATTTTGCCGAAGTCTCCGCTACGATGGACGGGGCCGGAGGTGTGGGCGAGGGAGCCTTAGGAACTGGATTTTTTGTAGGACGCCAATACGATTACTACTGCTTTGGACTCGCGGAAGGAACCGCGTTATTCGTCAAACAAATCTGTGTGTTGGCGAAAGAATCCGATTTGACATTGTTGATCTATGGAGATTCCATTACCGAACCGGAAGGATACTTCCCAACAGCGGACTTCCCGTGTGCCTGGACACAGCTTATTATGGAACATATATCCGGAAAAGCGATGTCCAGTGGCCGTGGCGGTACCACCATTCATGAATTACTTGAGCGCATTAAAAACGAACTTCCTTATGTCCAGGCTAAGTATGTCATGATCACCATCGGTACCAATGGAGGAAATACGGAGGAAAACTTAAGTGAGCTGGTGGAATATATCCTAGCTCAGGGTTCGATTCCAATCCTGAATAACATTCCCTGCAACGAGAGCGGCACTCAGATTCCGGTAAATGCAATGATCGAAAAGGTACGCCAAAAGTACGGAATCAATGGGTGTAAGTTTGATTTAGCAACATCTTTAAACCACGATGGTCGGGAAGTGGATCAAACGACGATGTATTTTGAGGACTACGACTGGGGGAAAATTTACCATCATCCCAATGTAAAAGGGTCGCTGCAAATGTATACCCGGACGTTGATTGATGTCCCGGAAATCTACGAATAGCAGGTGTTCGTTTGTTGGTTGAATAAATTCTTGTACTTTGGCGTATGGAATCTGTAAAATCTCGCAATTTCAAATCGGCAATATTTTTTATCTTATCCCTTCTTGCGGTTACCTATTGCCCGGCACAGCAGCGTATACCGCTTTATGAAGGGGCCGTGCCCAATTCCAAACCGACAGCTGACCGGGAACGGGACGAACCGAATGCGGCGGTAGATACGCTGACTTTTCAGGTCTCTGTGCCCAGCTTGACCGTTTTTTTACCTCCTCCTGAAAAAGCCAATGGCACAGCTGTGATTATTTGCCCGGGCGGTGGATATCACGTATTGTTGACGAAGCGGGAGGGTTCGGATATTGCCCGGGAGTTTACTAAACTTGGCGTCGCGGCATTTGTGCTTCGGTACCGTTTGCCCGATGATGAAATCCTGGTTGATAAATCCATCGGCCCGCTGCAGGATGCCCAGCAGGCCATCCGCCTGGTGCGGGAAAGGGCCGGCATTTGGGGGATAAATCCAGCCAAAATCGGTATCATGGGGTTTTCGGCAGGCGGACATCTGGCTGCTACTGCTGGCACTCATTTTGAAAAGGCTGCTATTGAGAACCCGCGGAATACAAGTTTGCGTCCGGATTTTATGCTGTTAATCAACCCGGTGATCAGTATGACGGATCGTGTCGGGCATACGGGATCACGGGATAACCTGTTGGGTGCCGCGCCACCCCTTGATCAGATCCAGGTCTTTTCAAATGAATTGCACGTGGATTCACTGACTCCACCCACTTTTTTGGTGCATTCGGATGCAGATGTAGTAGTACCGGTAGCGAATAGCTTTATTTTTTATGAGGCCCTCCACAAGAATAAGGTTACTGCGGGATTGTATATTTATCCTACCGGAGAGCATGGCTTTTTAACCGCTCCGACATTTGATGAGTGGTTTGGAAGGTGTATGTATTGGATGAAAGAACTGGCCTTACTGTAGTATCAGACGACGCGGATCCGGCAGCTGCGGGTGTTGAAAAATAATACTATAAATAAACATAAATGTAATAGACCTCCCAACGCTATTCCGCTACCTTTGTTTACAAGTAATTACCAGCGATAAAAACGTAGTGGATATGAGTAAACAAAAAATTGTGCACCCTAACCGGGATGCAAACTTTGTAACGGGAGCTTATTCCGATGGAGTCATTGCAGGAGGTTTTCTTTTTGTAAGCGGCCAGGCCTCTGTTGATTTCAAAACCTCCAAATTCGTATTAGGTACGATCGAAGAAGAAACCCAACGTACCCTTGATAATATTCAGGCCATTTTAGGGGCAGCCGGAGTTTCCTTAGATGACGTGGTAAAAACTACGGTACATCTGAAAGATATCGCCGAATTTGACCGTTTCAATGCGGTATATGCAACGTATTTCACCGGCGTCCGGCCTGCACGTACAACGGTGCAGTCGGTTTTGGCCGAAGGCATCCGTGTAGAGATTGATTGCATCGCGAAACTGCCGTAACGGGTTATGGACAACAGACAAATTAAACCCATACAGGTCGGTGTGGTGGGACTGGGACTGATGGGTAGTAGTATCGTCGTGTCTTTATTGGCTTCCGGTTATCCGGTGATTGCGCTGGCACCGGTGCCGGGTGAGAAAGAAAAAGCTGCCAAGCATATCGGCGATTTACTGCGCCATGCGAACGGGGCGGGTATTTTACCAAAAGGTATCTCGTCATGCGTCGACGCGTTGAAGTTGGTGGAAGATTATCAGCAATTGGCGGATTGCCGGGTGGTGCTGGAATGTGTGGTAGAAGATCAGGAAATAAAAAGAAGGGTTTATGAGCAGATCGCGGATTCGGTGGATAACAGCGCTGTGATCGCTTCCAATACGTCGGCCATCCCGATCAGTGAATTGCAGCGGTTGGTGCCGAATCCAGGTCGTTTTTTAGGAATTCATTGGGCGGAACCTGCCTATATGACCCGTTTTTTAGAGGTAACGTGTGGTCAGGATACCGATCTGCAGGTTGCAGAATATATAGTGTCATTGGGGCTGAGGTGGGGAAAAGAACCGACACTGCTCAAAAAGGATATCCGGGGGTTTATTACCAATCGGTTGATGTATGCGGTTTACCGGGAAGCGTTGTCATTGGTTGAAGCGGGGCATACTACCCTGACGGATGCCGATAAAGCTTTCCGCTACGATGCAGGCGCCTGGGTTACGCTGATGGGGATTTTCAGACGCATGAGTTTTATGGGGCTGGAGGATTCCCTGAATACATTCAAACGGTTATTCAGCCAACTCAACAATCGGGAAGATGTGCCCGCTATTATGCAACAACTGGTGGCGAATGGAGCCAGAGGAATACATAATCGATCCGGATTATACACGTATACGGAAGAAAACGCAAAAAAATGGGAGGCAGCGTTCGCACAATTCAACCGGGATATCTATGAACTGGCCTCGCGGTATAACGAACGGCAATTGCCCCTGACAAGGAAAGAACATATATTGTAAGAAAGCATGGCGACAAATCGTTACCAGGAATCCGCCCGGTTGTTGGGCCGGGCAAAACAGGTATTGGCAAGTGGGGTTTCTTCCGAATTCCGGAAATACAACCACCCGCATGCTATTTTTTATACACACGGCCAAGGAAGCCGCATTTACGACGTAGATGGAAATGAATACCTCGACTTCACCTTAAGTCAGGGCCCTTTGATCGTGGGGCATTCCCACCCCGCCGTGTTGGCTGCTATACAGGAATATTCCACACAAGGGCAATTGTTTGCAGGGCAACACCTGAAAGAAATCGAACTTGCGGAGAAACTCCACCAACTCATCCCCTCGGCTGAGTTGATGCGCTTCTGCCTGGATGGTTCCGAGGCGGTACAGACCGCTTTCCGTGTAGCACGGGCCAAAACCGGTAAACCAAAATTCCTCCGATTTGAAGGTCATTACCACGGTTGGCTGGATAATGTAGCGTGGGGCATTAGTGCACCTTCCATAGATGCGCTGGGCAGCCGGGAACATCCGCAGGCTTATCCCTGGTCAGGTGGTTTATCGGCCTACAGCCGGGAGGAATTTATGATACTACCCTGGAACGATATCGAGTTGGTACGCCGGACGGTGGCGGAGCATTGTGGTGAACTGGCGGCAATCATCACCGAACCGGTGATGTGTAATAACGGTTGCATCGTCCCGCAACCTGGATTTTTAGAGGGACTGCGTGAGCTATGTGACACGTATGGTATTGCCTTGATTTTTGATGAGGTGATCACGGGATTCCGGCTGGGTCTCGGAGGGGCGCAGCAATATTTCGGGGTTACGCCAGACCTGTCCATTTTTGCGAAAGCGATCGCAAGTGGATATCCCATCAGCGCCATTGTGGGAAAGCGGGAATGGATGGAAGAAATCGAGACAGCCCGTGTTATCCACGCCGGTACCATGAACGCTAGTAATGCGACCGTGGCCGCAGCGTTGGCTACCATCGACGTATTGGAGCAGGACCCTGATACGTATGCCCGTATGTTCCGATTGGGCAGAAAGTTGATGCAGGGCTTGCGAGAGGCCGCAGACAAAACAGGCCAATCCCTGTTGGTGCAGGGGATGGGTCCGATGTTCAATACTTCCTTTACACCGTTGCAACAGATACGTGATTACCGCGATACGCTTTCGAACGATAAGGCCAAATTGAATGCATTTATTGCCGGACTACACGACCGGGGTATCCGTGTAATCGGCAGAGGATTGTGGTATATCAGTGCGATACATACCGATGAAGAAATTGAACAGGCTGTTGCTGTCGCCACCGAAGTATTGAAATCCTTGTAACTACCTATGGCGCAGATGATAGAAGAAACGAATAAACCGCTCCCTCCCTTATTGATCGTCGGCGATGGAAAGCTGGCATACAGCGTCGTGGGTAATGCGCTACGCGCAGGTCATGAAACAACGCTATTGACATCGGATGCGGATGCGGCTTACCGGGCGGTGGCACAAGCGATACCGGAACGTATGAAAAAACTGATTTTATGGGAAGATTGGCCGGCCGCGTTGCCGCACGAATGGGTAGTTGCCGTTACGGAAGAGTGTAGCGATATCAAGCAACGACTCATCCGGCGACTGGAGGATTGCGTGAGCGACCACGCCATCATCGCGATTAACATGGAAGGTCTCCCTTTGGAGGAGTTGCAGGCTTCCGGCCAGCACCCGGAGCGAATTCTTGGGTTGAACTGGTGCTACCCTGCGGATCTGACTTTTTTCCTGGAAATCATTTGCAATGAAGAGACGGATCCGGAACACGTACGTACACTGGAGGCAATGGCGAAAACAGCATGGGAAAAAGATCCCTATACTGTAAAATCCGGATTCAGTGTGCGTGCACGGATGATGGCAGCTTGGGCCAGGGAAGCATTTTACCTGGTGGAAAATAACTATGCTTCGATGGAGAGCATCGACCGCGCCTGTCGGAACGACGCCGGATATTACCTGCCTTTTGCGGGCAATTTCAGGTACATGGATCTGATGGGTACCTACGCGTACGGTGTAGTGATGAAGGACCTCAATCCGGAGCTTTCCAAGGCAACTGTTTTACCCGCATCCGTAGTGGATGACTTTCCCGACTATGGCGTCGATCATCCGGAGCATTGGGAAAAAATAGTTCGTAAATTTAGTGAGGAAATCAGGGAACTGATCTTAAAATATCCGCATGAAACCTGACATGTCAGCGCCTGACCAAAGGCGATGAAAATTCAGGTTCCATGAGGCCATTGAAAAATAAATTATTTTCGAATGACTCGATTGATCATTGATGCTCACCTGGACCTGGCGATGAACGCCATGGAATGGAACCGGGATCTGTCCCGTCCATTGGATGAGATACGTAACGGTGAATTGAACCTTCATGACCGGCCGGACCGGGGAAAGGGAACCGTCTGCCTGCCGGAATTGCGCAAGGGAAAGGTCGGCATCGTGGTTGCCACCCAGTTGGCGCGTGTCCGTCCATCCAGTTATACACCTACCGCATGGAATTCCCCGCAACAGGCGTGGGCCATGACCCAGGCGCAACTTAGCTGGTATCGGGAAATGGAGACCCTTGGGGAAATGGTGCAGATCGTGGATTTAGCGGGGTTGGAAAAACAGGTCGAACTGTGGAATGATGGCCAACAGGCAGATGAAGGCAAACCGGTCGGCTATATCCTAAGCTTGGAAGGGGCCGATTCATTGGTGGATATTGACTACCTTTATCGGGCGCACAGCTATGGCTTACGGGCAATGGGGCTGTCGCACTTCGGGCCCGGGCGATATGCCGATGGTACGAAGACCGCCGGTCGGATCCATCCGCAGGGGTTGGAACTGATGAAGGCAATGGGCGAGTTGAATCTGATTTTGGATGTCACCCACCTTACGGATGAAGGGTTTGACCAAGCGCTGGACCTATACGAAGGGCCGATATGGGCGAGTCATCATAACGTGCGGAAATTCGTGCCCAACCAACGGCAACTGACTGATGTACAGATCAAAAAGCTGATCGGAAGAGGAGCGGTTATCGGCGGGATGCTGGATTGCTGGGCAATGGACATCCGGTTTATCGATACGGTATCGGATCCATGGCAACTGGATATCCGGCTGGAACAATTGGTGGATCATTGGGATCACATCTGCCAGTTGGCCGGAAATCCTCATCACATTGGCATCGGCAGCGACCTGGATGGTATTTTTGGCACCGAACAAAGTCCATGGGATCTGAATTCCATTGCAGATTTGCAGAAATTTGAAACTATTTTGCAGCGGCGTGGATACAGCGAGTCGGACATTGATCATATTTTTCACGGCAATTGGCTGCGGTTTCTGCGGAACGCGTGGAAGAAATAAGTAGTACTATGCAACAACATTCCTTTAAAGCCGGGACTGCACGGGTGGATATCACACCACCGTTGGGGACCGTAATCAATGGTGAATTTACGAGCCGCTATGCGAACCATATTGCCGATCCGCTTTATGCCAAGGCGATGGTCGTGCAGGATGATGGGACCACCTTACTTTTCCTGATCGTGGATATCTGTGTCATGCAACGGGATTTTCTCGATGAGGTGAAGCATATCATTGCAGAAGAGACCGGCATCCCGTTAGAAAATCAGTTGATTTCCAGTACGCATACGCATTCGGCCGGTTCCGTTGCCGACTTACTGATGGGACATGTAGACTGGGGATACCGAAAGAAATTACCTGCCTTGCTTGTCGAGGCGGCCGTGATGGCGCAACGGAGCCTGATGCCTGCAAAAGTTGCCTATGGTTGGTTTGACGAGCCCAGGCATATGGTATGCCGGCGTTACCGCATGAAATCCGGCTACCAGCCGTTTAATCCGGTGAGCGGTGGAGTAGATGCGGTGAAAACCAATCCCTTCGGCGACGAGCGCGATATTGTCGAACGTACGTCTAAACCGGATACGGAATTGCGGTATTTGGCGGTGAAGGGTATAGACGATCAATGGATCGGTTTACTTGCCAATTATTCCCTGCACTACGTGGGCGATTGCGAGCGGGGTATGATCAGCGCGGATTATTTCGGATGCTTCGCCAAAGCACTGGCTGAATCCTTGGGTGCGGGTTCTGCATTCGTGGGCATGATGAGCAACGGAACCAGCGGCGAAGTAAATATCTGGGATTTCCTCGATCCCGACCGCTATCCGTCGGGGAATCATGAGAAAAGCCGGTTGATCGGCAGGGCGCTTGCCGCCGGCGTGGTGGAATCCCTAAACGATGTCGTTTGGGAACCCCAACCCGTATTGGACAGCCGCTACGCCGAAATAACGGTGGGCCTGCGCAAACCGACGCCGACGGAATTGGAGCGTGCCAAAGAACTAGTAGCACAAACCGACTACGAAAACATCCATTTTGACCAGAAGGGATATCAGCAGGTGTATGCACGGGAGCAGGTATTACTGGCCGAATATCCGGATGAAAAGCAGGTACCGGTACAGGCATTCCGAATCGGTTCGGGCCTGATCGGTGCACTTCCGGGTGAGTTTTTCGCTGAAACAGGTTTGCGTATCAAAGTTGGGCGACCCGACAAAAAGTATTTTACAATTTGTTTAGCCAATGATTATGTAGGCTATGTGCCCCCGGCACATGAATTGAAACAGGGTGGCTACGAATGCTGGCGCTGCCGTTCAAGTCATTTGGCCGAAAATGCCGAAGATATCCTTAGGAATACCCTGGTGGCACAAATCAATAGTCTTTGACAAAAACGTTATCCTATGCAACCCATCGATACTTGGTACAGGATTCGCAAGGAGTCGGATGTCGATTCGCCGGCCTTGTTGGTGTTTCCGGAACGTATTAAACAGAACATCGCGCTCCTGAAAAGCATGATTGATGATCCAAAACGTTTACGGCCGCATGTAAAGACCCATAAGACCAAGGAGATTCTCCAGCTTCAACTCGACGCAGGGATTACCAAGTTCAAGTGTGCCACCCTGGCTGAAGCAGAAATGCTAGGCGAGTGCGGAACCCCGGATGTACTATTGGCATATCCATTGTATGGTCCGAAGCTATCCCTTTTTCTGTCGTTGAAGCAAAAATTCCCAAAAACCAAATTTTCGGCTATTGTAGACCATCCGGAAGCTGCGGATGCATTGTCAGCGGCCGCCGTACAGGAAGGAACGCTTGTTGACGTCTATGTGGACCTGAATATCGGAATGGGCCGTACCGGTATCAAACCCGGAGCGGAGGCGCTTGCTTTGTATCGACAATGCGGGCAATTGGAAGGACTGGCTATTCAAGGCTTCCATGCGTACGATGGCCACGTACACGAACGGGATATTGAAAAGCGGAAGGTGATCTGTGCGCGGAATTTTGAAGCCGTGGACCAGCTCGTACAACAGGTACAACAGGCCGGGTTCCCAAAGCCACGCGTGGTTATCGGAGGCTCGCCGTCATTTCCGGTTTATGCGGCGTACCCCGATGTGGAATGCAGTCCGGGTACGTTTGTGCTATGGGATAAAGGATATGCCGACGGCCTACCGGACCAGCCGTTTCTTCCTGCAGCGGTATTGTTGACGCGTATCGTGTCTATGCCCGATGTGAACCGGCTGTGTGTGGACCTAGGGCACAAGGCCGTCGCGGCTGAAAATCCATTGGAGCGGAGGGTGTATTTCCTGAATGCCCCCGATCTGAAACCCATTAGCCAAAGTGAGGAACATCTGGTATTGGAAGCACCGTCGGGACATTCGTGGAAAGTGGGCGATGTGCTGTATGGATTGCCCTATCATATTTGCCCCACCGTGGCGCTATACAACTACCTCATGGTAATCGAACAAGGTACCTATGTTGGGCGCTGGGCCGTAGCGAGCAGAAACCGGTTGTCTAAGGTAAACGATTTGTGAATTGTTGCTATTTTTGAGCCATGCAGAAGAAAAGACAGTTTATTCCGTTGGTTATTTTCATGGTTTCCTACCTGTTGGGCGGGCTGTATGCAAGCGCGCAGGAGCAGGTTTCAAAAATACACATAAAGGATCTATCTATACGTGATCCGTATATCTTAGCGGATCAACAAAGTCAGTCCTACATCCTTTATAAATCAGCACCGGTCAAGAATAAACAAGGTGCGGATGCAAGCGGAGTGGTTGCCTACCGGAGTACGGACCTGGAATATTGGGAAGGCCCTTATGTGGTATACACGACGCCGCCGGACAACTGGATCAAGGGTGCGGTATGGGCGCCCGAAGTGCATTCCTATCAAGGAAAATATTACTTGTTTGCTACGCTTAATTCCGATATTGAATGGAAACTGCAACGGGAAGGTTTTCCAAAATACACCTTCAGGGGGACGCAGCTGTTTTATGCAGATAATCCCATGGGACCGTTTCTGCCGTTTGAGGAAAAGTTGCCGCATACGCCGATGGACCGCATGGCATTGGACGGAACGCTGTGGGTTGAAAATGGGATTCCTTATCTGATTTACTGCCACGAATGGGTGCAGATAGAAGATGGTACCCTAGAGTTGGTGCAACTGGAGCAGGACCTTTCAAAAACAGTGGGGCCTTCATTGACACTTTTCCATGCGTCAAGTGCTCCCTGGTCTACCGGAAGCCGTCACGCGGACGGTACGCTCACCTACGTTACAGATGGTTGTTTTCTCTATCGGACCCGGACGGGTAAGCTCTTGATGATCTGGTCCAGCTTCAAAGCGGGAAGTTACGCGATCGGTATTGCGGAGTCTACCACCGGAAAACTGACAGGACCGTGGATACAACAAGAAAAGTTGCTTTTTGATCAGAATGGCGGGCATGGTATGTTATTCAAGACATTTGATGGGCGGCTTATGCTGACGTTCCATAGCCCCAATTCACCTTCGGGAGAAGAGCGTGCCAAAGTTTACGAAGTGATCGATACAGGAAATACGTTGGTTTTGAAAGATTAACCGGATGTAACTGATGAATTTTAACCGTAGGCAGTTTATTGCTGCGAATGCAGCGCTGGGTGGACTCTTATGGCTGAACCAACTGCCTTTTCCAGCAGCGGCCCGCACCATTTCGACCGATAAAGTTGCGTTGCAGGTAAGTCATTTTCCAAATGCGCTATATGCCTTCGTTTGGCGGAATTGGGGGTTGGTGCCGCTGGATCGGATGGCCAATACGGTGGGTGCCACACCCGCGCAGTTGCAATCGATCGCTTCGTTCATGGGGTTGGGGGATGCACCGAAAGTCACGGCTGAACAGTGGGAACGGAGCTACCTTACGGTCATCCGACGCAATTGGCATCTCTTGCCTAAAAGCCAACTTCAGGTATTGATGGGTTGGGATGAAGCCCAGTTGGAATTCACGTTAAAAGAAGACGATTTCTTCTACATCAAGTTAGGAAGCCTAAAACCAGCCTGCCCGCCTGTATACTACGATCAATTATCGGTGCTCGACGAAAAAACTAAAATTTCCTTTATGCAGTTGCTGAAAGCATCGTTTCCGGAAGGGTTGCCAACCAAACAGATGCCTTATTTTCAGTTTGTGAACGAATTGTCGGCACCGTTTACCGATACGGAAAGAAAATCAACTCAGTCCATTCAGGCCGGTTTCAATCCCCGGATTGCCTATCCGTATTTTGCACTCTTTGGCGATCCCTTACTTGATCCGGAGATTGATTCCTATCCAGACGCGTACCTGGAGCGACTGGCTGCGTCGGGGGTAGATAGTATCTGGATGCACATTGTGTTGAGTAAACTTACACCCTTTCCCTGGGATCCTTCGATTAGTACCCACTGGGAACAACGCTTGAACAACCTCAAAGCCCTTACCGAACGGGTGCGGAAACACGGTATCGGCATTTACCTTTACCTGAATGAACCGAGGCATCAGCCGGAAGCCTTTTTTGAGAAATACCCTGATCTTCGTGGCCAAGGCACGGCATTATGTACCTCCCATCCGGCCGTACAGCAATACCTGGAAGGCTCCATCGCGTTGATTGTTGAGCGGGCGCCGCAGCTCGCGGGGTTCTTTTCGATCACAGCGTCCGAAAACCCGACCCACTGCTGGTCGCACGGACAGGGGGATAAATGCCCTAGATGTGCGTTACTGGGCCCGGAAAAAGTAATCAGTACATTAAACAACCTATATACGAAAGGAATTAACCGCGGTTATGCGTCCGCAGTTGCATCGGGAAAAGGTGACGTAGCGGACGGACGTCCGAGGTTGATTATTTGGGATTGGGGTTGGCGGGATGATTGGGCCGCAGGTATCATTCCGGAGTTAACCACCGACCATACCTTACTAATGAGTGTCAGCGAGTGGGAATTGGAGATTGAGCGAGGGGGCGTAAGGAGCAAGGTTGGAGAATATTCCATTTCCGCTATCGGACCCGGCCCCAGGGCCCGGCGGCATTGGGAAATTGCCAAACGGCATGGCCTGAAGACCATGGCCAAGATACAAGCCAATAATTCATGGGAGATCGGAGCGGTTCCCTACATACCCGCTGTGTATAACGTGGCCAAGCATATTGAGCACCTTCGAGATGAAGGAGTTGAAGGGCTTATGCTAAGCTGGACCCTGGGTGGATATCCTTCGCCAAATCTGGAGGTCGTTTCGCTTATGGGCAACGATCGGAATCTCCCGGCAGATGATGCGATCCGGACGGTCGCTAGGCGTCGTTTCGGAAGTGCAGCAGACGCGATTGTCAGCGCCTGGCGAGACGTTAGCACACATTTCAGCAAATTTCCATACCATATCAGTGTGGTTTATAATGCTCCGCTACAATGTGGGCCGGCTAACTTACTGTGGTCTGAACCGACGGACTACAAAGCCACGATGGTGGGGCTGCCTTATGACGATGTAACCAGTTGGCGGGCCATCTATCCCCCATCTGTTTTCGCGGGATTGCTTCGTGAAATCGGAGATGCTTTTGCCGAGATTATACGTCGGTTAGACGATGATTGTACAAAGCTGAATTTAAACCAGACGGAGCAAAAAGCAGTACGGCTGGAACGAAACATTATCGAAACGATTTCCATTCATTATCAGTGTATTGCCAATCAAGTTGACTTTATTACCTTAAGAGACCAATTGCCTGCCGCGGAATCGGATCGGGCAAGGGTTAAGCGAGCGCTTTCCGAGGTATTGAGCCGCGAAATCAGGCTTGCCCGGCGGATGGCGGCGCTGCAAACCAGCGATTCGCGATTGGGTTACGAAGCCTCCAATCAGTACTTTTATACATCAGCTGATTTATATGAGAAGGTGTTGAATTGTACGGAATTACTGAATAAGTGGGTGGCTGAAATGTAATCAGTCATTTGTTTCTGCCGTGAGTCCTCATGCATACCTAACCTAATAAAGCCCTAATAGTACTATTTTTTATAATCAGTGGTACTATTTTTTATCTGTGATTTTAGTGCGAAATATTGTACTACTAATGTAAAGAAAAGTAGTAGGGTACGGTAAATAGCTCCGCTATATTTGAAATGTAATAACCAGTTATAGTGTATCAACTTGTGGGCGAGGGAAGGATGAATGGTAACAGAAATTGCCATACAGGTAAAATTTTAATATATGGTTCAATCATACTTTTATTTATCTAACGATGTTATGAAGAGTGACTTTATTCAAAAAGGTGGCATTGTCTGTCTTATGTTGTTCTTGTTTTTCCAGATAACTGCGGTGCAAGCTCAATCACAGGTAAGTGGCCGGGTGACAAATACTGCTGGCGAGCCGTTATCAGGTGTCAATGTTAATATGGCAGGAACTGCAGTAGCGACCAACGATCAAGGAGAATATGTAATCAAGGTGCCACCGGGTGCCGAATCGATTGTGTTTTCGTATTTAGGTATGAAAACTCAGGAATTGGCTTTTACAGGTCAGCGTACTATTAATGTCACATTAGAGGCTGATGGGACTAATCTAGACGAGGTTGTCGTTGTGGGCTATGGAACGCAATCGAGAGAAACGTTGACAACGGCCGTTTCAAAAATGGATACCCGGGCATTGGAAAACATCCCTTATTCAAACGCCGCTTCGGCATTGCAGGGGACCGTGTCTGGCGTAAGGGTGCAGAGCACTTCGGGTCAGCCTGGAGCAGCGCCCCGCATTATTGTTCGAGGAGGGACATCCATAAATAACCCCAATGGTGCAGCACCTCTGTATATTATCGATGGAGTTATCAGATCAAATATGAATGATATCAATTCGGATGATATAGAATCCTTGCAAGTTTTAAAAGATGCTGCGTCAACTGCGATATACGGTGCCAGGGGCTCGAATGGTGTTGTAATCATCACTACCAAATCAGGTACCTCAAATAAGACCCGGGTGACTTATTCATATAACTTGACTTCATCAGAAGTTGGTAAGACCTATGATATGGCATCTGCAAGAGATTATATCTATTACAGTAGGATTGGGGCTGTCGCTGCTAACCGGAAAGTGCCCGGTTCTGATCAAGCGTTAGGGCAGCCATCAGCTTGGGGTACGGGGAATGATTTAACTAAAAATACGGGGTTCACCACACAATACCTGACTTCTGAAAATGAGCATAAATTAAACGAAGGCTGGCAAAGTATGCCGGATCCTGTTGATCCTTCGAAGACTATTATTTTTAAGGAAACAGACTGGCAGGATGTTCTGTTTCAACGTGCTATGTCCCATGATCATTATTTGTCCGTTTCAGGCGGGACGGACAAAGCACAGATTAGCGGCAGCGTAGGGTATCTTAAAAGCACCGGCGTGGCAATCACAACGGCTTATGATAGACTATCGGCCAACTTAAGTGGCGATTTGAAGATCAATGATAAACTCACCTTCAATAGTAAATTATTATATACCTACTCTGGCAACAATACGGTGTACAGTGATACGGAACTCTTTTTCCGGTCAGCTGGGTTAGCACCTACTGCCAAATATACCTTTGAAGATGGAACATTGGCTCCGGGTAATGCCAGAAATATGGGGAATCCTGCTTATTATTTGAATAACCGGGATAATAAAAATAGCATAGAGAATCTGAGTGTACTGGCTGGGGCGGAGTGGAGGCCCATTGATGGTTTGACGATATCTCCTCAAGCTTCTTTATATAAAGTTGCCAACGACAATTATGCATTTATTCACTCTTATCTCAATGGTGTGGGCAACTACAATGAAACACGTCCTGCCTCGTCGGCCTATAACAAAACCATGCAGACCCAAGCGGATCTTGTGGCTGCCTATAACAAAGTTTTCGATAAACACGGGATAGACGCGACTGCCGGTTTTTCATTTTTTAGGCGTTATGTTTTTGGATTATCTGCCTCCGGCCAGGGTGCAGCAACGAACTTGATTCCCACGTTGAATGCTTCTTCAACGCCAGTTGCAGTATCAGGTAATGAAAGTAACTTCGCGATGCTCGGTTATTTTGGACGCTTAAACTACAATTATGACCAAAAATACCTTGTGTCCATCACGGGGCGGTACGACGGTGCGTCTAACTTAGGCCAAAATCATAAGTGGGGGTTTTTCCCCGGAGTATCGTTAGGGTGGAATGTACATCGGGAAGATTTCTTTGAACTCATTTCGCCTGTTGTCTCCCAATTGAAGCTGCGTGGAAGCTATGGGGTAAACGGCAACATCAGTGGCTTATCAGATTTCCATGCACAAGGAGCTTATTCGGTTGGAAATCGATATTTGGGAGAATCGGCAATTGAGAATACCGTACTTGCCAATTCTGATTTACGATGGGAACAATCCAAGACATTTGACGTAGGGGTTGATCTTGGATTATTTGATAACCGGATTAGTGTATTGTTTGATTATTACAATCGTACTACCGATGATTTAATCACCAGTTTGACACTGCCTCCATCGACAGGATTTTCGAGTATAACAACTAACCTCGGCAGTTTGCAAAACAGAGGCATCGAAGTTGAATTTACGGCTGCATTAACCCGCAGTGATTCACCATTAGCATGGGATATTTCTTTCAATGCGTCCACTACTAAATCAAAGATATTGAAATTGCCCGAAAACGGAGCCGAGAATAATCGGGTAGGAGGTGTATATGTTTGGGACCCCAGCATCAATGGATATAACTGGTTAGGAGGATTGCAGGAAGGAGGACGAATAGGTGATTTCTTTGCGTGGCAACAAGTTGGAATTTATTCGACTGATGAGGAAGCAAAATCGGCACCAATTGATCAAACTATGCCTTTCGCTGACAAAACCAAATATGGTGGAGACGTTAACTATTTAGATTTGGATAGGAATGACACACTTGATACACGCGACTTGGTTTATCAGGGGAATCCATATCCAACCCTGACCGGTGGATTTTCAACTTCGCTGTCTTACAAGGGAATTGGCCTGTATATCAGAATGGATTATACTAAGGGGCACACCATTTATAATTATGCTAAGATATTTCAAAGCGGAACATGGGCGGGAAATCTGAATATCCCGCAAGAAATGGTTGACAAGGCCTGGAAGCAAGAAGGAGATATCGCTACCCGATCTCAATATATCCCCGGCACCGCAAATTATAGTTACTGGCGAGGCAGCGCCTATCATTTGACTTCCACCAATTCCGAATTTTATGAACGGGGGGATTTCCTTTGTCTACGTGAAATTACACTTAGCTACAATTTACCCCAATGGATCGCCAATAAAATAAAATTAAACGATATACGCTTAAATCTAACAGCGAACAACCTTTTTTATTTCACGGACTATACAGGAATGAACCCTGAAGATGGGGGACTAGACCAAGGTCGATATCCGATGCCGCGAAGCCTGATTTTTGGAATTAAACTAGGGTTATAAATGACAAGAACGATGAAAAAGAGTCTAAAAATAATTATAGTTGGCATACATATAGGCCTCTTAGGTGGGTTGAGTTCATGCGAAACTGCATTATCGCCCGATCCAACAAGCGTCATTACGAATGCATCTTTTTGGAAGACAGAAGATGATGCGAACGGTGCACTCACCGGCTTGTATGTAAAATTAAGGAGCCTGGCTAATCTCAATCTGTTTATCTGGGGTGAAGCACGTAGCGAGGTAATGGAATGGGGGCGGTTAAGTGGCACGTTGGATTATGACCGTTATTATAATAATACCTTGAATCCGACATCGGCGGGGCCAACTTGGCAAACGATTTATAGTGCGATTAATGACTGTAATTTAATTCTTCAGTATGTTCCGGGAATCAGTTTTGCCTCGGAGCAAAGTCGCAATACTATCATTGCACAGGCTTATACTGCGCGGGCTTTTCTGTACTTTGTTTTAGCACGTACATGGGGTGAAGTTCCCATTCGTACCGAACCATTGGAGGGATATTCGCCAGATGATATACATAAAGCACGCGCTAGCTTGGTGGATGTATTTCAGCTTATCAAACAAGATATCCAAACTGCTGAATCACTATATGCAGACAATTCCTTCCCCGGGGGAAGTAGAAATTACTGGACCAAGCCAGGGCTTTACGCGTTGAAAGCAGACGTATACCTTTGGACGGGAAAAAAGCTGGATGGAGGCGAAACTGATTTTAATGTGGCTATCGAGGCTTGCAATCAGGTTGGACAGGCAGATGTAGCGTTACTTCCCAATTTTGGTGATTTGTTTAAATACGATAATAAGAATAACAAGGAAATAATCATGGCTATTGGAAACAAGGAGTTTGAGGTTGGCAACAATTATTTCTATAACATGTATTCTGCCCGTCTTCCCAACGATCTGGATCCGATAACAGGAGAAGTGATAGGACAGACATCGGGTGGTGTAGTTTGGACAGTCACCGACTTGGTAAAGGATCAATTTACTGATGAGGATACGCGAAAGGATGCATCATTTATCGAATGGCAATCTGAAACGTTTTATCCTACCCTTATTGTCAAGGGGCGGGGTGTGTTGATATCGGGAGTTAGGTATTTTACGAGCGATTTTATTGTCTATCGTTATGCTGATGTTTTATTAATGAAAGCGGAAGCCAAGAATGCGATTGGACAGAATCCGGAGGAAGAAATCAATCAGATCAGACAACGAGCATTCCAGACTAATTTTGAAGATTATCGGTTTGTCAATGGATCTCCATCGG
>Ga0182741_1002472_pt1 | contig 21402 bp, 22 predicted proteins | sample eDN5th37CBELigOP_FD_128874 | JGI IMG/M metagenome (GOLD analysis project Ga0182741, IMG submission 128874) | Enriched Organic Plus compost microbial communities from Emeryville, California, USA - eDNA 5th pass 37_C BE-Lig OP (version 2) (version 2) ... | reverse complement strand
GAGGGCGAAGAACTCGAACGTCGGGGCCGCGGCGATCTGGGCCTGCCGCAGCAGTTCGGTGACCAGGATGGTCGACGCCAGTGACGTGTCCTTGACCAGTGAGATGAGCGTGTTCGACAGCGGCGGCACCGCGACGCGGGCGGCCTGCGGAAGGATGATCCGCTGCAGCGACTTGCCGTAGGTGAGGCCGATGGTCTCGGCAGCCTCCCACTGTCCCTTGGGGATGCTCAGGATCGCCGCGCGGATGATCTCGGCCGCGTAACCGCCCACGTTGAGGCTGAATGCGATCACCGCGGCCGGGAACGGGTCTATGCGCACCCCGAATTCGGGCAGCGCGTAGAACACCAGGAACAACTGCACCAGCAGCGGGGTGCCGCGGATGATCGAGATGTACAACCGGGCGACGTTGCTGAGCACGGCATTCGACGACAAGCGCGCCAGCGCCACGCCCAGCGCGATCACCAGGCCGATCGCGAAGCTGATGATCGTCAGCGGGATGGTCATGGTGACCGCGGCCTTGGCCAGCGGCCACAGGTTGTCGCCGATCAGCTGCCACGTCGACCGGACGGCCGGCGGCGCGCCGTCGCCGTTGGCGGCGCCCGTCGCGTCGGCCTTGAGGTACTTCTGCGAGATCTGCGCCAACGTGCCGTCGGCTCTGAGTTCGTCGAGCGCACGGTTCAACTCGGGCAGGTAACCGCTGTCCTTGCGCGCGGCGAACCCCTGCTCGCTCTTCTCGCCGACCTCTCCGGCGATCTTCACCGACGTGTCCCCGGTCTCGGCGAGGTAGGCGTACACCGCGATGCTGTCGTTGACCACGACGTCGACGCGTCCCTGGTTGAGCAGCTTGATGGCCTGGGTGAAACCCTCGACGGCCTCCACCCGGGCGCCGGCCTGCCGCGCGATCTCCGACCAGTTGCTGGTCGCGTTCTCGGCGGCCACCTTGCCCTTGAGATCGTCGAGTGAGGTGATCGAGTTGTCGTCGGCGCGCGTGACGATGACACCCTCGCCGACGGAATACGGCTCGGAGAGGTCGTATTTCGCCTTGCGCTCGTCGGTGATGGTGACCTCGTTGGCGATGATGTCGAACCGGTTGGCTTCCAGCGCAGCGAATATCGAGTCCCACGGGGTTTCGACGAACTGGATTTGCACGCCGATCTTGTCGGCGACGGCCTTCACCACGTCGATGTCGTAACCCGTCAGCTCATTGGTCGCCGGGTCGTGATAACTGAAGGGGGCGTACACGCCTTCGGTGCCCACACGCAGCACACCGGCCGCCTTTATCGGCTCGTCGCTGTCATTCGCAGCGGGCCCACAGCCTGCGAGCAGCATGGCGGCCAGGAGCAGGAGCCCCAGCAGAGGAATACGTAGGGAACGCACCGCCGGAAGCTAGCAGGCCGCACCGATCTTATGAAGGGTTCTGCTCAGACCGGCCGATATATCCAGGGATGGCGGGGCAGCTGGTCGGGGTCGAACCGGGCCAGCAGTTCGTCCATCGTGGTGGCCGGCCGGCCGAGGGATTCGGTGATCTGAGCGAACGCGCGCTCGACCCCGATCTCGGCCAGCGTCACCGCGCCGTCGCGCTTGGCCAGACGCGCGCCGTCCTCGTTGAGCACCAGCGGCACGTGGGCGTACGTGGGCTCTGGATGGCCCAGCAGCCGCGCCAGATAGGCCTGCCGGGGTGACGAGGGCAGCAGGTCGTCACCACGTACCACCTGGTCGATCCCCGACGCCGCGTCGTCGACCACCACCGCGAGGTTGTAGGCAGGCACACCGTCGCCGCGGCGGACCACGAAATCGTCGACGATGCCGGTGTAGGGGCCGTGCAGGACGTCGTTGACGGTGTACACGAACGTGTCGGTGCGCAACCGCATCGCGGGCGGGCGGCCGGTCTCGCGGCGCCGCGCGGCGCGCTCGTCGTCGGTCAGGTCGCGGCACGTGCCCGGGTAGGCGCCCTGCGGGGCGTGCGGTGCGCGTGGTGCCTGCGCGATGTCCTTTCGGCTGCAATAGCATTCGTACAACAGGCCCTCGCCGGCCAGCTGGTCGATCACGGCGTCGTAACGGTCCTCGTGCGTGGTCTGCCACTCGACCGGTTCGTCCCAAGTCAGCCCGACCGCGGCGAGGTCGGCCACCTGGCGCCGGCCGATCTCCGGGAACGTGCGGTCGTCGAGATCCTCGACCCGCACCAGAAAGCGCCGCCCGGTGGACCGTGCGAACAGCCACGCGAGCACGGCGGTGCGCAGATTCCCGATGTGCAGGTCGGCCGAGGGGCTCGGCGCGAAGCGTCCGGCGGCGTTGCTCACGCCCGCAATGTAGCTAATCGCGCTCCCACGGCGCGGTGTCGCCCATCTTCTCGTAGTACTTGGCCAGGTGGCTCTTGACCCGGTCGATGTCGCCTTCGGGCAGGTCGATGCCGCCGCGTGCGCCGTCCATGATGGCGCCGGCGGCCATCACGCCGCGCGGTACGACCTTGAGGTCACCGCCGACCACGTCGGCGATCAGCAGCTTGTAGGCCGTGAAGTTGTCCTTACTTGTCCTTGTCGTACCAGACGTGCGCGTCGCGGTACTTCTCGTTGGGTTCGTCGGTCGCGTCGGCCCACTTGCGCACGCGTTTCTCGGCGGCGTCGCCGTCCCAGTCGCGGTCGCGGTCGGCGAGGGGAAGGTCCTGGAATGCGGTTACGGACATGTCTGTCGCGTGCCCTGTCGGTGGCAGTGGTAAACCGCGGTTACCTTCGAGGGGGTGACCAATCGGCAGCTACCCGGCGGCACTGTGCGGGTCGGAGAAGAAGACGGCCTGGTGCGCGCCCGGGGCCTGCGGTACGGCACGGCGGCCCGGTTCACCCGCGCCGAACCGACGCCACTGTGGGAAGGGGTGCTGGACGCCACCCGCAGCGGCCCGGCGTGCCCGCAGCGGCCGTCGCGCGTGAGCTGGATGACCGGGCCGTTGCTGGACGGCCTGGTGATGGACGAGGACTGCCTGGTGCTGAGCGTCACGGCGCCCGCGGACGCAAACGGCCTGCCGGTCATGGTGTGGTTGCACGGCGGCGCGTATGTCTCGGGCAGCGGCGAATCGCGCAAATACGACGCCGCGCCGCTCGCGCGCCACGGCGACGTGGTGGTGGTCAACGTCAGCTACCGGCTGGGCACCTTCGGCTTCCTCGCGCCGCCCGGCGCACCGGACGGGTTCAACGTGGGCCTGACCGATCAGATCCTGGCCCTGAAGTGGGTGCGCGACAACATCAGCGCGTTCGGGGGCGATCCGGGCAACGTGACCGTGTTCGGGCAGTCGGCGGGCGGGGACTCCGTGGTGAAACTGATGCTGGCCGAGGAGGCATCCGGGTTGTTCCACCGCGCGATCGTGCAGAGCGCACCGCTGGGGCTGGGGGATGAGCGGGCGGATCTGGCGGTGGCCATGCGTTCGGCGCTCGCCGACGCCCTGGACGGCGTCGACCCGCTGCAGGCCACCACACAGCAACTTCTCGACGCGCAGGCCGCTGCGGCGTCCTGGGCGCAACCGGTCGAAATGCTCGGGGCCATGATGCCTTTCGCACCGCTGCTCGGTCACGACCCGCTGCCGCCGGCCGACGACGTGGCGGGCCATCTCGCCGACGCCGCGGCGCGCATCGAGCTGCTGGTGGGGTACACCCGCGACGACGCGGCACCGTTCGTGACGATGCACCCCGAGTTCTCCGAGATGCCCGATCTCACCGAGTTCATCTTCGGCGCCCCGGCCGAGGCGCTGGCGGCGCAGTGGAACGATCTGGGCGGGCGGGCCGCGTCCTACCGGTTCGAGTGGAGTCCCGACGACGCGCCGCTCGGTGCGTGTCACTGCCTGGAGTTGCCGTTCCTGTTCGGCTCGCCGGAGGCGTGGGCCGACGCTGCGATGCTGGGCAACGAGCGCCGCATCGACCCCACCTTGGCCGACGAGATGCGCACGGTCTGGACACAATTCGCGCACCACGGGGTCGACGCGCTGCCCGCACGGTCACTGCGGTTCGGCTAAACCCGGCACGATGTCACCGAGCTCGAATGCGGTGGGGGAGTCGAGCTGTGCGAATGTGCACGAACGCGCGTCGCGGTCCGGGCGCCAGCGGTTGAACTGCGCGGTGTGCCGGAACCGGCGGCCCTCCATGTGGTCGTAGCGCACCTCGACCACGCGTTCGGGGCGAAGCGGGACGAACGACAGATCCTTGCCCGCATTCCAGCGTGACCCGCCGCCGTAGCGTCGGGCGAGTTCCGGATCGGCGGCGGCCTGCGCGGCCCAGTTCCACGGGTGATGGTCGAAATCGGTTACCAGCGTCTGCAGTTCGGTGAACAGCGCCCGCCGGGTCGCCATCGGGAAGGCGCCGATGACGCCGACCGACGCGAGGCTGCCGTCGTCGTCGTACAACCCGAGCAGCAGCGAGCCCACGGCGTCGGCGCCGGACTTGTGCAGCCGGTACCCGGCGACCACGCAGTCCGCGGTGCGCTGGTGCTTGATCTTGAACATGACGCGCTTGTCCGGCTGGTAGGTCAGGTCCAGGGGTTTGGCGATGACCCCGTCGAGCCCGGCGCCTTCGAACTCGTGGAACCAGCGTTGCGCGGTCGGCAGATCGGTGGTGGCGGGCGTCAGGTGGAACGTCGGGCCGGCATCCGCGAGGGCGGTTTCGAGCGCGGCGCGACGCTCGCTGAACGGTCGGCCGGTGTAGTCGTCGTCGCCGAGCGCCAGCAGGTCGAACGCGTTATGGATGGGGTTTAGGACTGACCACTGACCGCCTCGGGAGCGTGGAGGTCTGGGTTGATTCTTGGATTGATGGTCTGACGGAACCGTCGGTCGCCATTGGAGTATGTGCAGGACCGTTGCTAACGGGATCGGCCTAAGACCACTCGGCGAACCCACGGCGGCTGTCCCATCTCTCTAGAACTAGACACCTAAGGCACTGATGGGCAGCTATGGCGTAAACGAAATATTGACATATCGGGTTTTGTCAATTAAAAGTTGACCTATGTCTGAGTTGTTCACGCTGGCTGCCCAAAAGCTTCATCGCCAACTCGCCCAGATCCTCGCGGCCCCGGTTCTTAAGAGCGACAACGATCCGATCGATCTCGTGCGCGAAGCGCATGAGATCCGGGGCGGAGCCGAGACATTGATGGCTGAGGCTGTGCAGCAGGCCCGGGCGGCGGGCCGGACGTGGCAAGAAATTGGCCAGGTAATCGGCGTTTCCCGTCAGGCCGCTTTCCAAAAATACGGCAAGCCCATCGATCCTCGAAACGGAGAAGTCATGAACACCAGCCCGCTCCCCGACGCTATCGAGTTGGCCCAGGCCGTCATCGATGACCACGCCCACTGCCGGTGGACCAGTATTACCGAGCGCTTCGACGACACGATGCGCGCCGGGCTCACCGAGGAAGGACTCGCCGAAGCGTGGGCCTACCTCGCGGGGATGGCCGGCTCCTTCGAGAGTCACGGAGATACCGAGGTTGTGCGCGCCGGCGACTTCACCATCACGAATACGCCATTGACGTTTGAGGCCGGAGACTTCCTCGCTCGCGTTACGTTCCGCGACGATCGAACGATCGCCGGGCTCTACATCCTCAATCCAGACGCCGCCGATAGCGACGGCAAGTCAGTCACCGCGTGAATCATAAACGGCGCAAACGCTTTAGTAGGCCCGCGCCTGCATCTATCGGTAGGACACACGCGACCCCAACCTGGCGGTGCACGTTCAACGGCGACATCCACAGTTGAGGGCGACAGCTGGCAGCTGGGCGTCGACCAGGTTGGCCTCATGGCCTACGCGGCGACCAGCGGAGGCTAACGCCTACGGGGAATCACAATGCGGGATCGCTGCACCGTGGACCCGTCGGGCAGGTCGGCGCGGAGCCCGAGGACCTCAAACTGATCGGGACTCGCGTTGACTGTCGCGATCCGCACGTTCATCGCGTCGGGGAGAAGCTCAGCGAGTGCCTGTTGCAGCGCTTCTGCTGTCTCGACACCTAGTTGAACCGGGTCGGCGTTGCCCACCGTCAGCTGCCTCGGTGCTTCTGAACGAGCTTGCGGACCTCGGCGTCGTTGGGCGTAATTCCCATGCCCTTCATCTGCTCTTTGACCTCGTCGATGGCGTCCGACTCGGTGCCACCCAAGGGGATCTGGATCCCCGCCGAGAATTGCTTCTCGAGGTCACGTTGCAGCTTGGCCATGCCGGCCTTGTTGGGAACGAACTTCCCGGAACTACTCATCTGACGTCTCCTTGCTTCAGCCCGGCGCGGCCAGTCCGCAGTCGGTATCCGAAGTAAGTCCAACATGCCCCACCGACAAGTTCCTCGGCCTGTGCTGACCTGTTCCCTGTAGTCCGGTGACCCGAGAACAGGTCGCCGTCATGACTGAGCACCTGAGCCGGAGATAAGATCTGATCCGTCTCGTTTGTATTAGATCTGAGATAAGCAGCGTTCTCAGTGTCGGGGGCTTTGGATATCTTGGCCTTGATGAGCCTGCGACCCGCACCGCAACCTGCCGATCTCGATATTGTTCGCGATTCGTATGACCGTGTGGCGGACAATTACGTCGAGATGGTGACAACCACGGGTATCGGCGATATCCGCACCCACCCGTGGCTGAAAGCAGCCATGGACGCATTCGCCAGTACCGTTGCACCGATCGGCCCTGTCCTCGACGTCGGCTGCGGACCAGGCACGGTCACGGCCTACCTTGCCGAGCGCGGGATCGAGGTCTCAGGAGTCGATCTCTCACCACGCATGATCGACCACGCACGGCGCCTGCATCCCCAGTGCACGTTCACTGTCGGCTCGGCGACCGACCTCAATCTCCGCCCGGCATCGCTGGGCGGAGTTCTGGGCTGGTGGTCCCTGTTCAACCTGCCGCGGCACGTCCTACCAACAGTGCTGGACTCTCTCGCCGCGGCTCTGCGCCCAGGCGGTCAGCTGATCATCGCTACCCACGTCGGTGACAGCGATGTCGTGCGTACCGAGGCCTACAACGGGGTGCCGGTCCAGTGGACGACCTACCAATGGCAGCCAGAGCAACTCATCGCCCTAGTGCAACAGGAGGGGTTGCGGCCCGTGGCCGACCTCCGCCTACCCGCTGATCGGACCAGTGGACCCGCGACAGTCCTTGTTGCACAACGAGACAATTGACGGCCGTGATCTGACAGTGGCTGGTCTCGGGTCGGAAAGCACAGTGCTGATCGCGCTGCGCGGCAACAGCGGTTCAGGCAAGTCCACCGTCGCCCAGATGCTGCGCGACCGCTACGACGTAGCGGTCGTCAGTCAAGACGTTCTGCGCCGTGAGGTCCTCGGCGTGGAAGACGGCCGTGGCACTCCGGCCGTCGAGCTGCTTGATCTCGTTGTGCGGTTCGCCCTCGACCGTGGCATGCACGTCGTGCTGGAGGGCATCTTGCGCAGCGACATTTACGGGCCGATGTTGCATTCGCTGGCCGCTGATCATCGTGGGATCACCCGGTTCTTCCGATTCGATCTGCCGTTCGAGGAAACGGTGCGACGCCACAACAGCAAGAGCTGCATTGATTTTGGGGAGCGTGAGCTGCGGCAATGGTGGCGCGAACACGACGCCCTGCCGGGCTGCAAGGAGCAAATCATCGGCGCCGACCAGGAGCCCAACACACTCGTTGAACTGATCACCACTGCCCTACCGCTGGGACAAATAGACGCCGCTCAAGGAGACCAAATCTGAGCCATCCCGATTCTTTAGATATGAGAACGAGTTCACTTCGTGGATAGCCTGGCCTTGTGGGGGATGCACCGGTATGGGTCACGAGGTACGACACTGCGTGGCCAGGTAGGTTCGCTGAGCAGCGCGACGAGCTGGAGACCATTCCTCAGCCTTGGTTGTCTGAGCCGGTCGAGCATGTCGGGTCGACCGCGGTGCCAGGCTTAGCAGCCAAGCCAATCGTCGACATCGCCGCGCCGATCAGATCGTTGGTTGACGCACACCGCGCGATACCCGTCTTGGAGCGGGCCGGCTGGCTGTATTGGCCGTCCGATCCGAACAGCTCGTGGCGTCTGTGGTTTCTGCGTCCACGTCCAGAGAGTCGGACGCATCACCTCTATGTGATCCAACACGACGACCCCCACCTACGGGAGCTGATCGCTTTCCGGGACCGGCTGCGCAGCGAGGCGTTGGCGCGAGATTCCTACACCGAGCTCAAACAGCGACTGGCACAACAGTATCGAACAAATCGTGAGGGATACACCGCTGCGAAGAGGAGCTTTGTCGCAGAGATTCTGCAGCGATCCGCCATCGAGATGCAGCCTCGATCCGAAGTCAGCCGGGGCGACCAAATCGAGGTCGTCACCGCGCCTGGCGACATTGTCGACGACGCCGCGGTTCGCCGCCTGCTTGCACTGGCAGTCGGAGGCGGCCAGCTTCGCGTCGACGAGGCAGTTCAGCCCTATCGGGATGGCTCCGACGTTAACCTCATCGTCGCGATATCGGCGGGCGAAACGGTCGGGTTGGTCGGTTACAGGGTGGTGGATGGCGCCATGGTTGTCCTGTTGCACGTCGCCTCCGCTCTGCACGTTCGGCGTAAGGGGGTTGGCCGAAGGCTAATAGCGGAGGTGCGACGAGTCGCGCCACCCGAATTGCCGGTCGTCGCCGAAACTGACCACGACGCGGTTCACTTCTACAGAGCCCTGGGGTTCACGGCGACATCGCTCGGCGAGAAGTATCCGGGTGTCGAGCGATTCCGCGTCGAACTCGGCGGAGTCGCGCGCGAGTTGATGGCCGAGACAGGATCTGATTGATCTCGGTTCTTTCGAAATCAGACTCCCGCGTAACGCCGCGGTTCAACGTGTGTCTGCCTCGGTCGATTCCGAGGGAGGTCGCGTTTTAATGTTGGTGATCCGGCGTGCTTGTTCGAGTTCAGTGCGCAGCTGGTGGTTGTCGAGTGTCAGTCTCGCGATATTCGCCACTGCGATTTCGAGGTCTTGTCGTAGTTCCTGGACCGCTCGCCGCAGTTCCGCGTTGCGATCGACGAGCTTCGAGTGCTCGGATGCGGCAGTCGATTCGGTCAGCGCGGTCGCGGGAGTCCTTCGGATCTGGCCCAGTTCCCTCACGATTTCCGGGTAGTGACGTCGGAATGTGGTGTTGGTGAGCCCGAACTGCCGTGCCAAGGCGAGGACGCTGGGCCGCCTTCCGTCGTGATGTGCTTGGTCGACGAGCTTGGCGAATGCCAGTCGTACCTGTGGCTCGGCGGGCAGCCCGTCGATCGAGGTCATTTATCGGCCTCGTCGTGCCGAGCTACGAATGCGTTGATGTCGTCGCGGCGGGCTTGGATCTGATTGCGAAGTAGCGGTGGGAGGAGCGGACGCGCATGGAGGTCGTCGTCGATGTCCGCGGCCTCGGCGCGAAGGTGGGCAATGTTGGCGGGTGTCAGTGCGACGTTGCGGCAGACCAGTGGTTTGCAGCTGCCGATATCGGGTTTGAGGGCGCCGCGCTGGTCGCGGCGCTGCTGGCATAGCGCTGTGGCGTGGTTGTGTACGCAGGTCACGTACTTGTCTGGGTAAATCGCTGGGTCGCTACTGGCCATCAGCTTGCGGAGCCGGCGCTCATCGGTGATCACCGTGCCGGAGTACCGGGCGTGCTGACCGAACTCTGCCAGGCGTCGCTGCGCTTCGGCCGCAGCGGGCCCGGCGAGGTTGGTGTGTTCGTGTTGGTCGATCATCGCGAGGAGGGTTTCGCTGCGGGCGATGGCCTGCTCGGACTCGACCTCGCCGCGAAACCCGGAGTCCGAGGTGCCTGCGTAGCCTTCGAACATTTGAATGCTTAAGTGACGGTAGGCGATTGCTCCGGCGATGGAGCCGCCGGGGCGGCGAGCGATGAACCAGGCCAGCGTGCGGCGAAACTGTGGAGTCGTGAGCCACCACGGCCGCCCGTTAACGCTAGGGATACCGTCGTTGCGGCCGCGCTCACCGCAGTAATCGTTGACCCAGGTGATGAAGGCGTTGAGATTGGTCACGGCCCAACTTGAGGTCGTTGCCCTGATCTGGCCGCCACGCGAGGACTCAGACTGAATCAACGGATGGTAGGCGAACAAGAGTTCCGTTGCGGCAGGCTGCATCCGTTCGAGCACGCGAATGGCGCGGGCGGCTGGTGCCCCGACGACCCACGTTGCCTCGACCCCGCGCGGGTCGTTCTCGCCCTTGAAGGCGCGGCTGGAGACCTTGTAACGGTAGATGCGTCCGGTGTCGTCTCGTTGCACGTGGAGGCAGCCACGGCGCAGTTCTTTGATCTCGCCGTCACGCATACCGGAGAGGAAGGCGATGACGACGTATGCGGCGACCTGCAGGAGCGTGGTCAGGCGTCGGACGCCACTCTGGGAGGGCAACCGCTGATCGCTGACAATTGTGTCGAGCCAAGGGTGTCCGTCCAACTGTCCGATGGTCGGAAAGATGAACCAGGGCTGGTCGTTGACGCCGACCTTCGCTGCCGTCGTCGAGATCAGTGTGTGGTGCCGATCGATCTCCTTCTTGGAGCAACCGAGTGTGTGGGCCAGTGCTTTGAGGTTGAGGTTCCCGCGGTCACCGGGGAGCGGCCGGTTGTCGTTGTTGTGGCCATCGAGCAGGGTTCTCAGGTTTTTAATGAGGGCGGCGTTGTCGTCGAGTTTTGGGCCTCTGATCGCGGCGTGCGCTGCCTGCCATTGTTCGGCGGCGGTCAGGATGTCGTCGGCGAAGTCATCGATGAACCGCATCGCCCAGGCCATCAGCGGGCCATGAACCTGTTCAGGGATGCGGCTGGTGGCGTTCTCGACGCGCCAGCTGCGGTAGTCGTCTCTCCACCCTTCCAGGTGGGCCGGGTCGAAGGGCAGGTGGTCGGATAGAACGGTGCGATAGCGCCACAGCACGCGGATTGATACGCGGTTGCGTTCCCGTGTGAGGGGCGAGTGCTGCGTCTTCGGGAGGTCGAGGAGGTATGCCTGCAGATCGGCGGCGTGGAGCTCGTCGAGCCGGTGCATCGGGTGTCCCGTTGCCGCGGCGGGGTAGGTATCCAACCACCGCAGGAACCGGGTGATCGCAGCGAAATGACCTCTTATAGTGGCGATTTCGGGTTGGGGTTCCGCAGGTGGGAGTGGTCCGACCAACATGGCGTAGAACACTTCCTTGGTGAACGTTCGCCAGCGGACAGGGGTGTGCTCGAAGTCGAGTTTCAAGAGTTTAGCGCTCTGGGAGATGATCGCTGGGGAGAGTCGCCAGGTGTTGTCTTCGAAGCGTGAGGTGTCGTCCAGGGTGCAGTCGGCGCGTAGCGGTCGGCCGTCGAGGACGAACTTTCGGGCCATTGGGTGTGGTGTGTCGTCTGAGGCCGCGGTCAGGGGTGTTGCCAAGGGTGCTCCACGAGGTCCAGTAGCGCGTCGTCGGGTTTGGATGCTGCTGCGAGGTCGACTTCTGCGGGGGTGAATCTGACCAAGATGTCTTGGCGGATGGCGGCCCAGGTGGGGCCGTAGCGCTGCCACCAATCACCTTCGGACAGCTGCTGTCGGCGAGCTGACAGGGCATCGAGCAATGCCAGCAGCCGGGGTAGGTGTTGAGCCGTGACGAGGCAGTTGCCGCAGTGGAAGCAGTCGAGAAAGGTGGCGCGGCAGGCTTTGTCGGTGACGGGATGGTGTTCGGGGTCGACGCAATGGGTCCACGCAGCTTCGGCTGGTGCGTGCGGGGTCGAAGCGACGGCGCCTCCGTGGTCCTTGGCATGCTCTGCCCGTTCGGCGTCGGGCGTACTGGAGATGACGCGAAGACTGCCGCCTGCCTTTTCCAGGGCGCGGCGGTGTGCGTCGAGGGCGGACTGTTCGGCGTCGATGAGCGCGTCGCTGACGATCTCGTGAGCCCAGTCGATCACCGTGGGGTCGCCCCGCAGGTAGTGCGAAAACAGGACGGGGACGCTGTTGGTTCTTGCCGAGGAGGGAAGGTGGCCGCCCATCTGTCGGGTGTGGCGGACGTCTATGCTGGTCTTGATTCGGTTGAAGCTCAGCGCCAGTGGCGCGGGATCGCCGTCGTCGGTGGTATCGGCGGTCAGGTTGTGGATGGCGATCCAGCGGGGTGTGTAGAACTCGAATCTGTTGAGCGCTTTCGCGAATGGGTCATGGTGCTCATCGACGCCGCCGACGGTGTTGTCGCCGACGGCACTACGCCACGTCGCCCAGACCCGTTCGGGAGCGTCGAGGAGTGCCCTTCCAGGTGCGGCGAGTTGATGAACGAGCAGATAGAGACCGCCTGGAGTATGCAGTTCGCGACCCGCGTCGCCGATCTCCCAGTTGACGGTGGTGTGCCACAAGTGTGGTCCTCGACGTCGTTTGACCGTGCGTAGTTCGACGGCACGGCCTTCGATGATCCGGTGTTTGGCCGGTAGCTCTTTGATTGTTTCGATGTTTCGGCCGGTGACGGCCACCAGGAGCACCATCAGCGGGCAGAGGTCGCGTGGAGTGAGGAATAGGTTTTCGGCCAAGTTACGGCGCACCGTGAGGCGTCGGAATCCTGTGACAGGCGGAACGCGGCCGGTGTCGGCGATCGTTGCGAGTTGCTCCGCGAGTGTTCGATGCTGTGCAGGAATGTCGTTCGTCATCTGGCGATGTCGGTTCACGAGGTCCCAACCCCGCTGGATGCGCTGTCGAATCGCATCGACGTCGGATCTGGCTGCCCGCACCAAGGCGTTCAGTTCGCGGTCTGAATAGCCCGGTTTCGGTCGTAGGCGCCATTGGTCCTGACGCCGAGTCAGGTGATCGCGTACCTCGCCACTGAGCAGATCGCTGATCACGTGGTTCCTCATCAACAACGCGATGCTGCGAAACTCCAGCCAGGAGGGATCGCCGATCCGCGCCATGCGGTGCTCCCGAAACGACTCCAGATGCTGGACCGTCAACGCTGTCGCCGTCGCCGGCGGTTCGGGTAGCGCGGCAAGAAACCGCATGAATCGCAGCAGCGTGGACCATTGACTTTGCGCGGATGCGACTGTGCGGATGGTCCCCGAGGGTCCTACCCGTTCGGCGAACGCCGCGGCGAGTGCCGGGTGCCACCCGGGCAGCGGAAGGATCGAGATGTCGAAGTCCTTGCGACGGCCGTCTTCACCGTGAAACGCCACCTCTGCGCTCGGCGCGTCGTCCGTCGGTTCGCCAGCGGGCAGGTACTCACCGTCGGGGAGCGCCGCGGATACGCCCCGGCGTGTCGCTCCTCGTCCCCGGCGGGTCATGTCAGAACTCCATCAGTGCCACCATGGTCGTCCTGGACTGCGTGGATCGGGTTCTCGCGCGGGTCTTCCCATTCGTCGGGGACGAGCATCATGCGGGTTTCCATCTCGAGTTCGGCGAGTGCATGCAGGTATATCTGCGTGGTTACCACGGATCGGTGGCCGAGCCGTCGGCGAACCCAGTCGAGCGGGTCACCGAAGACCATGCTGTACGTGCGGCGCTGGTCGGGGTTCTGATCTGCCTGGTTGGCGATGTGGCCGCGCTGCAACTGCTCCAGCGTGACCACGGCGAAGCTATGTCGAAGGCTGTGCGGGTGGACCCAGAGGTCGACTCCCGCGCTGCGGCAACGAAGGTTCGCTGCGCGGAAGATCTCCTTCCACCCGGAGCTCGACACGGGATCACCCGTCTCGGTCAGCCAGAATCCCGCCGGTTCCAGGCCACCCGGCCCGTCGATGAGCAACTGCCGCCGCTCGTCGGGGTTCAGATGAGCGACCTTGATCGGGCGGCCTTCGGGGCTCCGTGCGATGGGGCGCTTAGGGTCCTCGACGATGAATGGACGCGGCCACCGGTGGTAGCGTCCTGCCGCTTGAGCCGCCTTGATCACGTCGGGCCGATCGATCGCCGCGTAGGTAATTGCCTCGCCAACAAGCGATTCCGGGACATATACCCATCGTGCGGAGCCACCCTTGGCGATTGAGGCCGGCAACCAAAACCTCTGGTAGCCGCCCAGACCGCGATCCAGCGGCATCTCGAATACCGTCAGCGCGGTCTGCTCGGTCAGGCGCAGGCCCGTGCGCACCATGACGTCGCTGAATAAGGCATTTCGCGCCGCCCAGCGCCCCCGGAAGCCCTCGTCCGGCAGGCCGTGAGGGGTGTACCCGCGGATCCCCACGTCGCGCCAACGACGGTAGCTGGCGGGTGGAACCCACTCGATCTTGTCCTTACCGGCTCCGTGGCTGTAGGTGGCCGCCGTCGTTGCAGACTCGGCTCCGCGATGGCCTGCAACGTGTGATGCGGGTCTTCGTGCCCGCTGCGGAATGGGGTTGCCGGGAACGTGCTGTGCCCGCACCTGCCAGGCGTAGAACTGGTTGACCGCCGTGACTTCCCGATCCCAGGTCGAGGCGTCGATGCGCGGCCCGCCGGGATCGGTGCGGCGCCACGCCAGATACGCGAAGTGATCAGCTGCCGTGACGTCGCGCCAAGAGGTTCGATTGCGGTTGCGCCACAGGAAGTTCAGGAATGCTCTCAGATCCCGGGCGTAGCCGTCCTGGGTGTTCCACGCGCGACCCAGCATCTCACCGGACAGGAAGAAGCCATTGAGGTCGACGTCGTACTCGAGCGCCGGCGACAACAGGAATGGCGTCCGCTCCGGGATCGCTGCTGCCTGTCGCCATTGGGGCCAGTCAACCGCTTGCACCGTGGACAGTGCGGACAGGTTGGCTGACGGCGTGGGTAAGACCGCCGGGAAGAAGCAGAGCCGCCAACCAGAAAGAGGCACGCACAGAACCTACGACGGACCACCGACAGTGCCCGTGGTGCGGTTAGCTTCCGCTTTGCTCGATGAGCCCGGGGATGATGTCGCCCAACCCGAAGTTAACCGGTTGTTCGAGTTGGGCGTAGGTGCATGAGCGGGGATCACGGTCGGGGCGCCAGCGGTTGAATTGCGCGGTGTGGCGGAACCGTTGCCCTTCCATGTGGTCGTAGCGCACCTCGACCACCTGCTCGGGTCGCAGCGGGGTGAACGAGAGATCCTTGCCCGAGTTCCAGCGCGAACCCTCGTTGCGGGCGCTGCGCGGAACGACGGACTGGGCAGCCCAGTCCCACGGGTGCCCATCGAAACTGGTTACGAAGGGCTGCAACTCGGCGAATAGCTTCCGCCGCGTGGCCATCGGGAACGCACCGATGACGCCCACTGAGGCGAGGTTTCCGTCGTCGGTGTAGAGCCCGAGCAATAGTGATCCAATGGCTTCATCGCTGGATTTGTGCACTCGGTAGCCGGCGATGACGCAGTCAGCGGTCCGCTGATGCTTGATCTTGAACATGACCCGCTTGTCGGGCTGATAGGTGATCGTCAGCGGTTTGGCGACGACGCCGTCGAGACCGGCTCCCTCGAACTCCTCGAACCATCGTTGCGCTGTTGTCAGATCGGTGGTTGCCGGTGTGACGTGAACCGAGGGGCCGGAGTTGGCTAAGGCCGCGACCAGAGCGGCACGGCGCTCGGTGAACGGTCTCCCGGTGTAGTCGTCGTCGCCCAAAGCGAGCAGATCGAACGCTACGTAGGACGCGGGGGTCTTCTTGGCGAGCATCTGCACCCGGGAGTCGGCGGGGTGGATGCGTTGTTGTATTGCCTCGAAGTCCAGTCCGTGGTCGGTGGCGATGATGATTTCGCCGTCGATGACGCACCGTGGCGGGAGCTCAGCCTTGATGGCGGTGATCAGTTCGGGGAAGTATCGGGTGAGGGGGCGCTCGTTCCGACTGCCCAGCTCGACCTCCTCGCCGTCGCGGAAGCAGATCGACCGAAAGCCGTCCCATTTCGGTTCGTAAGAGGCATCCGGCGGGATTGCCGACGCCGACTTCGCCAGCATGGGCGAGATCGGCGGCATCACAGGCAGCTGCATCGCTTCATTGTGCTGAAGGGCGGTAAGCGAAACGGCTCAGTCGCCCACCAGCAGCGTCGTCTAGGCGCACCACTGAATCGCCCCGGTGAGTCCGGAGGCTTCATCTCTTGTGAAGGATGGAGTCATGGCAGGTTCGAGGAAGTATCCGGCTGAGCTGCGTGAGCGCGCGGTGCGGATGGTCGCTGAGGTGCGCGATCAGTATTCGTCGGAGTGGGCGGCTATCGAGTCAGTGGCGGCCAAGCTGGGCATTGGCACGCCCCAGACACTGTTGAGCTGGGTGCGTCGCGATCAGATCGACTCCGGGGTGCGTCCTGGGGTCACCAGCGACATGGCCGAGGAACTGCGGCGGTTGCGGGCGGAGAATCGAGAACTGAAACGCGCCAACGACATTCTGAAATCGGCCTCGACTTTCTTCGCGGCGGAGCTCGACCGCCGCAATCGGTGATTCTCGACTACATCGACACTCACAAACAGGAGTACGGCGTCGAGCCGATCTGCCGTGTGCTGTCCGCGCATGGTTGCAAGATCGCGCCGTCCACCTACTACGACGCCTGCGCCCGGCGCAGCCAGCCCTCCAAGCGCCAGGTCCGCGAAGAGGAGCTCAAAGTTGAGATCGCCCGTGTGCACCGCGAGAACTACGCGGTCTACGGAGCGCGCAAGGTATGGCTTCAGTGCCGCCGTGAGGGCGTCGAGGTGGCCCGCTGCACCGTCGAACGGCTGATGGCCGAACTCGGCCTGCACGGAGCACGCAGAGGGAAGGTCAAGCGCACCACAATCGCCGACCCGCAAGCCGCTCGGCCCGATGACCTGGTTGGGCGACATTTCAGTCCGAATGCACCAAATATGTTGTGGGTAGCCGACTTCACCTATGTGTCGACGTGGTCGGGGTGGGTGTATGTGGCGTTCGTGATCGACGCTTACGCCCGCCGCATCGTGGGGTGGCGTACCGCAACGACCATGACGTCACAGTTGGTGGTGGATGCGATCGAGCACGCGATCTGGACCCGTGGCCGCGACGGCATAACGGATCTGACCGGGCTGATCCATCACAACGATCGCGGCAGCCAGTACACCTCGATCGCGTTCACCGACCGGCTTCTCGAGGCCGGCATCGACGCCTCGATTGGGGCCACCGGCAACTCCTACGACAATGCCCTAGCCGAGACGATCAACGGTCTTTACAAGACCGAACTGATCAAGGCCCAAGGCCCGTGGCGCACCGTTGAACAGGTCGAAGTCGCCACCCTGGAATGGGTTGACTGGTTCAACCACCGCCGCATCTACGAGTACTGCGGGGACATGCCACCGGCCGAGTGCGAGGGCCTGTACTACCGTCACCACCGAACTCAGCACACCGCCGAGTTCTCAGACCAGTAGGTCTCCGGACATGCCGGGGCGATTCACTTCTGCCAATCGTGGTGACACCAGTGCGCTGGAGCTGAACGTTGTATTGATCGCTCAGCCAACGACCGTATTGGTCGGATTCGTCGCTTGCGATTTTTAGTTCATCTCTTGTCCATGAGAACACTCTCTCCCACTCAACTGGGGGAGGGTTTCCGTCCTCGTCGGGGTCGATCATCGACGGGATTAAGCTCCACACCGAGTTGAGAAGGCTGGCGTTTATTCGATCCGCTACAGCCTGTTCCGTGGATCTGCTGTGCTGGCCAATTGCCCAGCTGCTGCTGCCTCCTGGCTGCGTCGAGCGAAGAATGCCGAGAGCTTCTACTGAATCGTCCAGAAACTTCTGATTGACGTCTCTCTTTCGAAGAGCACGTTGCTGGAGGAGCGCAGCACGAGTCAAGCCTGAAAGGGGATCATCGTCTTTCAGAACGTGAAGGGCTGATTCAATTAGTTCGAAAATCTGGGTGTGCAAGTCGCGTTCGGCGAGCAAGGGGCAGGCGGCGATAGTCAGCGCCGCCAGTCGATAGGCCTCGGAGTGAGGGCCGGACTGCCTAAGGTGAGAAATCAGCGATTCCAAGTTGTCATTGGAATCGCTCCACTGCAGGCAGGCCTCGAGTTTTTTCAGTCCTGCGTCCGATACTTCCTTCTCGCTCTGTTCCCACGGAAGTGTGTGCCAAGTTGGGGTACGCCCAGTCAATAGCGCGGCAAGGTCCGCTTCTGGACGCGAATCCACCCGAGTGTCCCCATCGAACGCTGGACCAATTTCTTCAGGCGTGAATACTGCTGCTATCCATGCGAAACTCATATGAATTCTCCATAATCGACTAGCGGAGTCTCATTGTCGTACGAGTGTGTTTCAGCACCGCCTTGATATCGAGCCCACTTCAAGCCCCGTTCAATCATTACGCGAGTGGACTCAATGTAGGTCGCGATCAACTTCTTGAAATGCTCGATGTCGGCGGCGCCATGGACGAGAAGCCAGGGTGGGGGCAATGGCGGACCGCAAGGCGTTATCGCGGTCGAAACTTGTGCCACTGCCGCATCGTGGTCGGGCCCCACCGAAACCAATCGAACCTCGGTCTCTCCGCGTGAGTAGACCTTTGCGGCTTTTTGTAACGCAGCAAAAGTGTCGGCATCCCTGGTGGTTACGTCCTTTGCGTGGCTGACGGATACCAAGACGTGGGATTCAGTGTTGGCAGCCTGTCGGTCGATTACTTCAACAAACGGCGACGAAGCCCCAGCGACCACCTCAAGGTAGGCATCGCGCCATGTTCGGTTCGGCGGCGTGAGCTCGGTGATGAGCATCTTGCGCGTCCGCGGGCGGCCGACATCTTCAGCATTTTCGAACCGTTCTCGGGCAAGCTGTCCGCGAACCTTCGATCGATTGAGGGAACTTTCGCTATGACATTGAGTAACCAGGTCACCTGGGGATGTTCTGCTTGCGTCGGCTTTACAAGACTACGGTGATTAGAGCGGAAGTTATTGCACTGACGTGGGAACACGTCTGCAATTGCGCTCTTTGTGGTAACTACAAAATCCTTGTCGCCGGACGCAGCGTAGGTAGCTATCATGAAATCACGGTTGCCCTTTTGCGGCAGGTCGGTATCATCGACGTTTTCCCTGAAGAATTTGCGGAGCCGTCTCTGATACTTTGATCCATTTCTCAGGTACTTGATCTCGATCACTAGCGGAGTAAAAAAGGGTATGGCCCAACGAGAACCTCGCTGGGGACAGCCAAAGAGGACGATTCCTGAAAGCCTTTTTAGCAGTGTGCGATTGGCATCATACTTTTCTAGATATATGCGAGCCGCGTCCTTTGATATCAAACCGCCCATACTGTGGGCTACCAGGAATATCTGGGTATATTTCGACTGGATCTCTGCAATGCACTGCGCGAGTGAGTTGGCAACCAAATGTGCTCGTGGTCGAACCCGAAATATGCGTCGTTTGCCACTGAAGTAGTCGAAAACTGCAACATCGACAACGGTCGATGCTTGACTCTCAAACACCAACTTGGGGAAACCTCCCCACGTTTCATAGCCCTTACCGCTGAGGCCGTGCACAAAGACGACGAGCGTGTCTGTGGATCGAGGCTGGTAGTGCTCGTGGAGCGTCATGTTGAGCTGCCCGAATTCGAGCGGCGCGAAGTTAACCTGGGGTTCAGATCTGACTCGGCTCCACGCCGCCATAGGTCCGCTCTCGATGGTGAGGTTGACTCGTGTAGCTATCTGCAAGTCGGACTGTAGCCCGGAGGTGAGGATCTACGTCCACCCCTGTCGATTTGTGAAGGGCCAATCGTTTTGCGAGTGGAGTGTCATCAGCCCGCCAGGCAGAGCGCATCATGCCGGTCATTGACCGTCTGTACACAAAACGCCATGAACGCTGCGGGCGTCTGTTCGGCGAGCATCGCCACCCGGCTCGCGGCGGGGTGCAGACGCAGTTGCAGCGCCTCGAAGTCGAGGCGGTTGTCGGCCGGCAGGACGATCTCGCCGTCGACCACGCAGCGGTCGGGAAGCTCAGTCAGCGCCGCGGCCACCAACTCAGGAAAGTAGCGGGTCATGGGCCGTTCCTTGCGGCTGCCGAGTTCCACCTCGGCGCCGTCGCGGAACAGGATCGACCGGAACCCGTCCCACTTGGGTTCATACGACATCCCCGGCGGGATCTGGTTCACGGACTTCGACAGCATGGGCGACACCGGAGGCAGCACGGGCAGGTCCATACCGATGACATTCCCACGTTCGGCCGGTCTACCGTCCCGAGGAGGTAAGAATGGGAAGGATGGACTTGCCGGTGCAGCCCCCGATCGAACCGATGCTTGCCAAGGCGCAGGTGAAGGTGCCCGACGAGGCCGGGGTGTGGTCCTACGAGCCCAAGTGGGACGGTTTCCGCGCCCTGGTGTTCCGCGACGGTGACGACGTGGTGCTGCAGTCGCGCAACGGCAAGGATCTGGGACGGTACTTTCCCGAACTGCTCGACGCGCTGCGTGACGAACTCGTTGAGAAGTGCGTGCTCGACGGTGAGGTCGTGGTGCCCCGCGACATCGCCGGCCGGGTGCGGTTGGACTGGGAGTCACTGAGCCAGCGCATCCATCCCGCGGCGAGCCGCATCAAGATGCTCGCCGAGCAGACCCCGGCGCACTTCATCGGCTTCGACGCCCTGGCCCTCGGTGACCGGTCGCTGCTCAAGGAGCCGTTCCGGGTGCGCCGCGAGGCGCTGGCCGAGGCCGTCGACAACAAACAGTGGTGCCACGTCACCCGCACCAGTGAGGATCCCGCGCTGGGCACCGAGTGGCTGAAGACGTTCGAGGGCGCCGGGCTGGACGGTGTGATCGCCAAACGGCTCGACGGGCCGTATCTGCCCGGCAAACGTGAGATGGTCAAGGTCAAGCACCACCGCGACGCCGACTGTGTCGCAATGGGTTACCGCATCCACAAGAGCGGCGAGGGCATCGGGTCGATACTGCTGGGCCTGTACCGCGACGACGGTGAACTCCAGATGGTCGGCGGAGCAGCGTCGTTCACCGCCAAGGACCGCATCAAACTGCTGGCCGAACTCGAACCGCTGCGCGAGGGCGACGAAATGCGTGAAGGCGACCCCAGCCGGTGGAACTCGGCGGCCGACAAGCGGTGGACCCCGCTGCGCCCCGAGAAGGTGTGCGAGGTGGCCTACGACCAGATGGAGGGAAACTCCGTCGAGGGCAGGCGATTTCGCCACGCCGTGAAGTTCCTGCGCTGGCGTCCCGACCGGGAGCCGTCGAGTTGCACGTTCGACCAGTTGGACACCCCGCTGAACTACGACCTCTACGACGTGCTGGAGGAACAGTGATGGCCAGTGCGGCAACCGAACTCGACGTCGACGGGGTCAAGGTCCGGTTCACCAACCCGGACAAGGTGTACTTTCCCAAGCTCGGCAAGAACGGCACCAAGGGCAAGCTCGTCGAGTACTACCTGTCCGTCGCGTCCGGCCCCATGCTGGCACTGCTGCGCGACCGCCCGGTGCACCTGCAGCGGTTCCCCGACGGCATCGAGGGCGAGGAGATCTACCAGAAACGGGTGCCGCAGAAGCATCCCGACTATCTGGAGACCTGCGTCGTCACGTTCCCGTCGGGGCGCACGGCCGACGCGCTGAAGATCACGCACCCGTCGTCGATCATCTGGGCCGCCCAGATGGGCACCGTCACACTGCATCCGTGGCAG
>Ga0182741_1002470_pt1 | contig 21413 bp, 13 predicted proteins | sample eDN5th37CBELigOP_FD_128874 | JGI IMG/M metagenome (GOLD analysis project Ga0182741, IMG submission 128874) | Enriched Organic Plus compost microbial communities from Emeryville, California, USA - eDNA 5th pass 37_C BE-Lig OP (version 2) (version 2) ... | reverse complement strand
CGCCTCACCATCGCCGGCTGCGATAGCCGACTCGGTGCGCGCCGTGCTCCTGCGCGGCCTCGCCGACAGCGCCTACCCCGGCGCGTACGCCGTGGTGGGGAGCCGCGATCGCATCTACGCCGGCATCGGCGTGGGACACCTCGACTGGGCCACCTCGCCCGTCCCCGACGAGAACACCATGTGGGACATGGCGTCGCTGAGCAAGGTCATCGGAACCACCACGGCCGCCATGCAGCTCTGGGAGCAGGGGCGCCTCAACCTCGAAGCGCCGGTCGAGAAGTACATCCCCGAGTTCACCGGGAAGAACAAGGAGCTGGTGACGGTGAGGCATCTCCTCACGCATAGCTCGGGGCTCCCATCGGGACGGCCGCTCTGGAGAGAGGCCAGCACCCCCGAAGAGGGCTTCGCGCTCGCCTTCCAGACACCGCTCGACACCGTACCGGGCGCGCGGATGCTCTACAGCGACCTGAGCATGATCATCATGGGGAAGATCGTCGAGCGGATCTCCGGCGAGTCGCTGGACGGCTACCTGGCGCTCCACGTCTTCGGTCCGCTCGGGATGAAGTCCACGATGTACCGGCCGCCCGAGTGGATGCGCCAGCGGATAGCTCCCACCGAACGAAAGGGTGGAAGCGGAGAGCTAGTCTACGGTCACGTGCACGACGAGAACGCGTACTCGCTGGGAGGTGTCGTGGGGCACGCGGGGCTCTTCAGCACCGGGCACGACCTGGCGATCTTCGCGCAGATGTACCTGAACGGCGGCGTCTACGACAGCGTGCGCGTGGTGAGCGAGGAGGCGGTGAAGACGTTCACGCGCGTGCAGGATTCCACGCTCTCGCGCCGCGCGCTCGGCTGGGAGACACCCACCGACAGCAACTCCGCCGGCATACTCCTCTCCAGCCACGCCTTCGGCCACACGGGGTTCACGGGAACTTCCATATGGATGGACCCCGACCGTGATCTGTTCATCATCCTGCTCAGCAACCGCGTGAACCCCACGCGCGAACGGCAGCGGATCTACACCCTGCGCGCCGAGCTCGCGGATGCGGTGGTGGAAGCGGAGGACGCGAGCAGAGGGATCGCGATCCGGCCGCGAGGTGCGTTGGCCGGAGAGGGAAACAGGTAGTCGAGCGACGGGTTCTGGTCGTGCATCGTGCATCGGTCAGCCGCCTGTAAACCGAACCCACTACCGTCATCCCTACGAAGGCGGGGGTCCGCACTTCCGTCATCCCCGAAGGCGGGGGGTCCGTACCTTCGTCACCCCCCCGTGAGCGTAGATCCATATCCTCGTCACCGCGCAAGCGGGGGTCCACTCGACAGTCGTCCCCGCGAAAGCGGGACCCACTCGCCTGTCATCCCCGCGAAGGCGGGAATCCACTCAACAGTCATCCCCGCGGAAGCGGGGATCCATGTTGCTCGAACGAACATGGATTCCCGCTTCCGCGGGAATGACTGGAGCTCCCGCAAGTCGCGGGGATGACGGCGGGGGCTTCGCGGGAATAGAATCGAGTACGATGTAAACGCCGACACCCTCGCCCATTCCCTCAACACTTGATGGAACGCAGGACCGGGTGTATAGTGGGACCATGGCCGAGACGGAGATGGAGCTGCTCCAGGGGACGCTCGACGCGCTCGTGCTCCGTGCCCTCTCCTGGCAGCCGATGCACGGATACGCGATCGCCCGCTTCATCCGCAGCGGGTCGAACGACGCATTCCGGATCCAGGATGGCGCCCTCTACACCTCCCTGCATCGTATGGAGGCGAAGGGGTGGGTGGAATCGGAGTGGGGGATCTCCGACCGCGGGAAGCGCGCCAAGTTCTACACCGTAACGGCGGCGGGCCGGCGCGCGCTGCGGGCGGAGTCGCGCGCGTGGGAGCGCTACGTGGAAGCGGTGGCCGGCGTGATGCGCGCGACGCCGGAGGAAGCATGACTCGCGGATGGCGCCGGTTGCTGCGACTCCCGTTCGGCCGCGCCGAGCGGGACGTGGACGACGAGGTGCGCTTCCACATTGCCGAGCGCGTGGCCGATCTCGAGGCACTCGGCGAGTCGCCCGAGGCGGCGAGGAACCGTGCGCTCGAGGAGTTCGGGGATGTGGATGCGGTGCGCGCGGAGCTGGTGGAGATAGACCGCGGCGTTGAATCGAAGCGCCGGCGTGCCGCCTGGTGGGAGGGGATCGCGCAGGACGCACGACAGGTGACGCGCGGGCTGCTTCGCACGCCGGGCTTCACGGTGATGGTGATCGTCACGCTCGCGCTCGGGATCGGCGCGAACGCGGTAGTCTTCTCGCTCATCGACCGGCTCTTCTTCCAGCCGCCGGCGGGGGTGCCGCATCCGGAGAACGTGCGGAGGATCGTACTGCGGTACACGCAGTCGCTCACGCGCGAATCCACGACGCGCGGGGTGTACAACTATCCCGAAGTGCGGAGTCTGGCCGAAGCAGCGCCGCCGGGAGTGACCATCGCCGCCTACACTCCCGTCAATGAGCTACCGCTCGGACGCTCGCCCGCGGGACCGAAGGTGGTCGCGGCGCGCGTGGTGGGCGACTACTTCGGCGCGCTCGGCGTGCGGCCGGAAGCGGGGCGCTTCTTCACCGCCGAGGAGCAGATGCCTTCCGGGCTCACACCGGTTGCGGTGATCAGTCACCACCTGTGGGAGCGCAGCTTCGGCAGCCGTCACGACGTGCTGGGCGAGGACATCGAGGTGGATGGGCACCGTTATACCATCGTCGGTGTGGCACCGGAGCGCTTCGCTGGAGCTTCGCTCGATGCCACGGATGTATGGCTTCCCTTCAACACGCTGGGCGGATGGTCGACGCGCAAGGCAGACTGGTACGAGGCACCGTACACGCTCTACCTGCGAACGATCGCGCGAGTAACGGATGACGCCGTGGCGAGCGCACTCATCACCCGCGCCACCAACGCGCTGCGCGGGAGCGAGGTCATGCACGACTCCACCGCCGTCGCTCTGCTGGCGTCGCTCGACGGCGCCATAGATTCGGAATTCCACGCTGGCGAGTTCGCCATCTCCCAACGGCTGGTTGGAGTGGCAATCATGATCTTTCTCATCGCCTGCGCCAACGTGGCCAACCTGCTCCTCGTACGCGCGCTGGCCCGAAGACGAGAGACCGCGGTACGCATCGCACTCGGCGTGAGTAGACGCCGGCTCGCGGCGCAGTTCATGAGCGAAGCGATGTTGCTCGCCATCCTAGGCGGTGCGGCCGCGCTGCTGGTGACCTGGTGGGGAGGCGCGCTGCTGCGCAGGAGCATCCTCCCCGGCGTGCAGTGGGGGAGCGACGGCATCACGATGCGCGTGGTCGCGTTCGCGCTTCTCGCGACGCTGGCGGCGGGCCTGGCCGCCGGCATCATCCCGGCGATCCAGGGCGGGAACCTCCGACTCACCACGGCCCTGCGGGGCGGAGCGAGGGAAGGACGGGCCGTGCGGGGCCGCACACGCACTACGCTGCTGATCGTCCAGGCGGCGCTTTCGGTAGTGCTGCTCGCCGGTGCGGCACTCTTCGTTCGCAGCCTCAGAGCGGTTCAGACGATCGACCTGGGGTACGACGACGACCGGCTCATCTTCGCGTCGGCCACGCCGGCCATGGAAGACAGCACGGCACGGCGACGGATAGCCGAGGCGCTTCCGAGCATCGCCGACCGGCTCACGCACCTCCCCGACATAGAGCGCGCGACCATCACGCCGATCGCTCCGATGTACGGGATCAGCTTCCAGAAGATGTTCATCCCGGGCATCGATTCGCTCGCATCCATCGGGCCGTTCGGTATGCCGGTGGTGTCGTACATCGCGCCGGACTATTTCGCGACCGTGGGGATGAGCGTTCGCCGCGGGCGGGGCTTCATCGAGTCGGACCGCGAAGGCACGGAGCTCGTAGCCATCGTGAACGAGAAGATGGCGCGCAGCTACTGGCCGAAGGGCGACGCGATCGGAGGCTGCATCATGGTCGAAGAACGCAGCGCTCCGTGCAGGAGAATAGTGGGCATCTCGAGCGATGCGCACATCAATGGCATCATCGAGGAGCCCGCGCCCGCGTACTACCTGCCGCTCGCACAGGCGTCGGAAGAGTGGAAGAGAACGGGGACCATAGTCGCACGCGCACGCGCCGGGCGCGTAGCGAGCGCCAGCGCCACAATGACACGCGAGCTGCAAAGCGCGATCGGTTCGTTCGCCACCATCGAGGTGCGGCCCATGGACGCGGCGCTGTCGCGCCAACTGCATCAATGGAAGCTCGGGGCCTCTCTCTTTTCCGTCGCGGGGTTACTCGCTCTGCTCGTGGCTGCGGTCGGGATCTACAGCACGGTCTCGTACATGGTGGGTCAGCGCACGCACGAGATCGGCGTACGGCTGGCGCTCGGCGCGCGCAGCGGCAACATCACGCGCATCGTGATCGGACATGGGTTGGGAATCGTGCTGGCCGGCGTGGCAATAGGCGTAGTCGCCTCGCTGGTGATGGGCAAACTGGTCGCCTCGCTCCTCTACGGCGTCACACCGCACGATCCCGTGCTGCTCGGCGCAGTGGCAGGTGCACTACTGCTCGTCGCCGTCGCTGCATGCCTGGTTCCCGCGTGGCGCGCGATACGCGTGGATCCAATTGAGACGCTGAGAACAGAGTAGTGGTAAGCGACGACAAACGAGGGGGTCAGGTCTGAAACCGTGAGTTGATACGGCCTGCGTAGCGGTCGTATCCAATGTCGTCATTCCCGATCCAACGTCGTCATCCCCGCGCAAGCGGAGGTTCACTCAACCGTCATCCCCGCGAAAGCGGAGATCCATTTACCCGACCAAACATGGATCCCCGCTTGCGCGGGGATGACTATGAGGTGGTCCTCCGCAAGTCACGGGGATGACTATGGGGCGGATCCCCGCTTGCGCGGGATGACATTGCGCGCGATTCCAGACCTGACCCCGTCTACCCTCTGTTCAATCGAAGATCAGGCGACTCGCGCCGGTCAGTGCGTAGGTGCCGGGCAGGGCTCCCTTTCGTGGGAGCGGGAGGACGTATCCGGCGCGGCCGAGGTCCGCCAGTGCCTGCGAGACGGCAGGCTGACTCAGTCGCCAGAGGCTCTTCAACTGATCCTGCGTCGGAGTGGCGATGGCGCCCAGCGACTCGGCCCATTGCTGGAGTTGGCGTTGGCGCGGTCGCGATAGCACCTGAACGAGGATGTCGGCGTAACGGGTCTGGAGCGCCCGGCGAAGGCTCGAGAGCGGGATCGGTGCGCCAGGGTGCTTTCCCACCACGCCCACCAGCAGGCTCACCCCTTCTTCGAGCGCCTTCAGCAGACCGCGGAGATCCCCCCGAAAGAGCGAGTACACCTTCGCCACGGTGGATTGGGTGACCGGAGGACTGACCGGCTCTCCTTCCCTCAGAGCGATGTGAGAGTAGCGGGCCGCGAGAAGCGCCTGGACATCGGCTACCGGGAGTGGACCGAGCGCGTGAAGAGAGAAGACGCTCCGGAGCTGCGTGTGGGTCGTGATAGTCGATCCGATCGCGTCCGCCGTGCCAACCAGGATCACGTGAAGACCATCCTGAAGGAGCACGGGGTCGCGGAGTGAGCGCAGCATGTCTGCCGCTCTGGCGAGGTCGCGCTCCGCGAGGTTCTCCAGATTATCGAGATGCAACACCACGCCGCGCGCGCCACCCTGAAGCGCGATGTCCAGCAGCTCGCGAATCACGCGAGGTCCGTCGCGGAAGGCGCGCACGTGCTGCTGCGCGCGCTGCATAGCCGGGTGCTCGGCGGTAGCCGGCCGCGCGGTGAGGAGCGCCTCGTAGATCCCATCGAGGATGCGCCCGACGAGCCACTCGACGGTGTCGCCAGTGTGGAAGGGGATGAGCTCCGTGGTGGCCCAGTACCCGCGCTCCGCGGCCGTGGCCTTCACCTGCTTCGCCAGCGTGGTCTTGCCAACTCCGGGGGCGCCGCCCACCGCCTGCCTCGAGCTGCTGGATCCACCAATCCCCGCGAGAAGCTGCTCGACCTCGGCCTCTCTCCCTACGAAGAGGGAGAGAGGATAGCGGGCGGGCGCGTCACCCAGCGTCGTCTGGAAGTAGGGGGATTCACGGAGGCCGAAGAAGTGCCAGTGGTTCGGCAGGGCATCCGTCTGGGGAACTGGAGCGCGCGCGACAGCCATATAGCCCGGTCGAGTCTCCGCAGCAATACTACCATTTATAAGTATTATTACTTATAACAGGCAATATTTGCCGATCCCGCCAGGCGCCAGAAGCCTCAGCCCCTGGGTCCCGCCACCGCCCGCGCCACCGCCGCATCGAGCGGTCCGACGTTGGTGAAGTAGCCCTTCGCGTCGGTGCCCACGTTCTGACGGTTGGTGAGCAGCACGACCGAGAGCTTCTCGCTCGGCACGCCGAGCACGTAGGTGCCCGTGAAGCCGTTGTGCGTGAAGCTTCCCTCGGGGAGGCCGCGCGGCTTCTGCCAGCCGAGGTAGTTGTGGAAGCGGTCCTCGGTGAAGAACTGGTCTATCACGCCAGTGCCGATGTAGCGGCGCCCCCCGTATTCTCCGCGCGCGTTCAGCATGTCGAGGAGCACGCGCAGATCCGCGGCCGTGGAGAAGAGCCCCGCGTGTCCCGCCATCCCGCCGTTGGCGTACCAGGAGTTGCCGTCGTTCACCTCACCCACGAGCACGTAGCGCCGCCAGCCATCCCACGAGGTGGGGTCGCCCCTGTACAGGTACCCGAAGGTGCTATCGTACACCATGTGGTGCTCGTAGCCGTTCCCCTGCTCCGTCGCCGCGAAGCGCGTGAAGCCGTGCTTCTTCGGGTCGAACGTCGTGTGCCGCAACCCGAGGGGCCCGTACAGGTTCTTCTGCAGGTAGTCGTTCAGCGGCTGGCCGGTGACGCGCTCCACGATGTAGCCGAGGAGCATGAAGCCGAGATCGCTGTACTGCCGCTCCGCGCCCACGCCCCACTCGAGCGGCATGTCGCGGATCGCGCGGTAGCACTCGGCTTCGTTGGAGGCCTGATAGTAGAGCGGCTGCCAGCGCACCAGCCCCGCGGCGTGCTGCAGGAGGTGGCGTACGGTGATGCTGTCCTTGTGGGCGTCGCGGAAGTCGGGAAGGTACGTGTACACGGGCGCATCGAGCCGCACCTTCCCCTGATCCACGAGCATCATCACGGCGAAGGTAGTGGCCATCACCTTCGTGACGGAGGCGAGATCGAACATCGTGGACGTGTCCATCGCGGGTGGGTTCGCGATGCGATGCATCTCGTAGTCGTAGAGCTGTGCGTAGCCGAAGGCGCGGTGGTGCACCACCTGCCCGTCGAGCGAAACGAGGAATACCGCGCCCGGGATCTTCTCCGTGCTCACCCACGACTGAATGATGGAATCGGCCGCGGCGAGCCGCTTGCCGAGGGCGATGGTGGAGTCGAGCGCCGCGCCCGGCGATGGAGTGGCCGGCTCCGATACCACCACCGGCGGCATCCTCGCCGGCTTTTCCTGCTTCGCCGCCGAGCTACAGGCGGCCGCCGCGACGATCGCCAGGATGGGAGCGAGCCTTCTCACATTGAGTAATCGCATGTGCCTCCACTCGTGGTGCCGGCTGCCATTCGTCATGATCGGCGCTGGCGTTGCAGTCGCCGCACGACCGTCATCCCCCGCCGAAGCGGGCATCCTCTCTCATTGCCCTTCCCGCGTAAGGTCATTCCCGCATAAGCGGGAATGACGGCCCCCGCGCCCGTCATCCTTGAGCGCGGGGAACGGGCTCAATTCGCCGGGTTCGCGGGAGTGTTCGGGTTGTTCCGACGCTCCTGATCGGGATACGGATAGTAATTCCGGTTCCGTTCGTCCAGCGAGGCCGGCGGACCGGGGCGCCCCAGGCGCCTGCTGTCTTCGAGCCGCAGCCCCTGCAGATACAGCTCGGCGGCACGCTGACGGTAGACCTCCGTGAGCAACGCCTCCTCCGTCTCCGCGCCCGAGTAGGGCGGGAGATCCGCGCCGAGCCCCAGCGGATCCTGCGCCGCCGTCTTGGTACGGATGGAATCGATCGCCGCTACCGCCTTGTCGTACACGTGCTGCCGTGCGTACGCCTCGGCGCGAATGAGGATCATCTCGCCGGGGATGTACGCCGGGATCGGGCTCGTTCCGGAGGTGAAGAAGCCGCCGAGCAGGTCGATCGGGTACTGCTTCGGATTGCTCACCGCCGGATCGGAGGTGAGGAAGAAGCTCACCCGCTTGTCACCCGCCTCGGTGAGTGGCGAGCCGAGGTCGTCACGCGCTGCGTAGCTGCGGCTCTGGACGAGATCCTCGAAGAACGGGTTGAGGTTCTGCGCATCGTAGCTGAAGAACGACGTCGCCGCCGGGTCCACGTCCTCCGATGCCTCGATCGCCTCGTCGAGATCGCCCCTGAAGAGATGGTAGCGCGCGCGGTAGGCGTCGATGGTGTTGAGGAGGTCGAGCCGCGAGCTCTTGATCTTCGAGTTGAAGAGCGTCGATGGCGCCGTGTCGGCCAGGATCCGCGCCGCGGAGTCGAGATGCGCGATGGCCACGGCCAGCGCATCGTTCCTCGAGTAGAACGCCGCGTTCTCGTCGGGGTCGCTGTGGATGGGCACCTGTTCGAAAACCGTGGTCAGATCGCCGATCGCCCTGGCGGAATAGAGATGCGCCAGCGCCAGGATGCCGCTCCTCGTGCCGGGATCGAAGGCGATCTGCGGCACCTGCCGCAGGAGCAGCTCGCTGGTGCGCAGCACCTCCATCTCGCCGCCGAAGATGCTCGCCATCTCGCCGATGCTCCCGTCGAGCTGGTCGCCGCCCTCCTCGATGGCCACCTGGCCCAGATAGGTCTCGTTGATGGTGAGCTCGCGCGAGGTGACGCCGGTGTTGATGTAGAGCGTGCCGAGCACGTTGTTGGCGTAGTACTGCTGCAGCCCGACCGCGAGCGCCTGGATGGCGTCCTGCGACTGGAGAACCTTGTCTTCCGATGCGCTGTTCGGATCGGTCACGTTCAACGAACAGGCGGCTGCGCCGAGCGTCGCGCCGAGGACCACGAGACCGATCGCGCTGTTGCGGATTGTAGTGTGCATGATTTCCGGTCTCTCAGAAGGAAGCGTTGATCCTGAGCACGAAGCTCCGGGGAATCGGGACCTCCCCGAACTGGTAGCCGCGCGTGCCGGTGCTCTGGCCGCCCGCGTTGGTCTCGGGATCGTAGCCGCTGTAGTTGTCGAAGGAGTAGAGGTTCCGGCCGATCAGGCTCACGCCGAGATCGGAGATGCCGAAGGAACGCGGATGGAAGGTGTACGTGGCCGATACCTCGCGCACCTTCACGTACGAGCCGTCTTCGACCCAGCGCTCGAAGTTGAGCCAGAGCGCGTTCCCGGTACCCGCCGCGATGTCGCCCGCCAGCTCCTGCCCGTAGAGATCGAGCGTGCCATAGGGCGGGTACGCGCCGATGCGCGCGTCGTAGTTCCACACGTCGTTGCCGAACACGCCATCGAGCTGCGCACGGAACGAGAGGTTCTCGCCCACCTGCACGTCGTTGATCCAGGAGCCGATCCAGCCGGGGTTGGGATCACCGAGGATGCGCGGCGTGGGATCGCGCCCGGGCACCTGCGTCTTCGGGTCGGTGAAGACGTCGCCGTTCTTGTCGAGGATGCGCCCCTGCGCGTCGCGCGCGTAGCCGGCGCCGTAGTACACGCCGAGCGGCTCGCCGTTGATCGCGGCCGCCAGTCCCCACGAGTTGGCGAGCACGCGGACGCCGCCTTCGATGCCGCTCACCTTGTTGCGGTTGGAGCTGTACGAGAGGGTGGTGTTCCAGGTGACATCAGACTTCGCCACCGGCGTGGCTCGCACCAGCAGCTCCACGCCGTTGTTGTCTATCTCGCCGGCGTTCTCGAGGCGCGTGGAGAAGCCGGTGGAGAGCGCCACGGTACGCGTGAGGAGGAGGTCCTTCGTGTGCTGCTTGTATACGGTGAGCTCGAAGCCCAGCCGGTTGGAAAAGAGCGTGGCGTCGATTCCGCCCTCGAGTGCGGTCTGCCGCTCGGGCTTGATCTCGCTCCCCTGCTGCCGCTGCTGCACCAGTCCCGGGAGGTTCTCGTACGATACGGGGCTGTAGTTGGTGAAGCGCGCGAAGGGCCCGATGGCGGTGAGACCGCCCGAGTTGCCCCACGCCGCGCGGAGCTTGAACTGCGGGAAGATCCGACCGAGGAAGGACTCGCCCCAGAAGTCTTCCTCCGAGAGCACGTAGGAACCGCTCACCTTCGGGTACGCCTGCCAGCGGTCGGCCTCGCCGAACACCGACGACGCATCGAGCCGGCCGGCCGCCGTGAGGTAGAGCCGGTCGCCGAAGCCGAAGGTCTGCTGGCCGAAGATGCCTTCCACGATGCGTGTGCTGCGGTACTCGCTGATGTCCCAGTTCGCGCCGCTCGGCACGGTCTCGGTGACCGGCGTCAGGTCGTACGACGACGCGCCGGTGCTGTTGGACACCTCGTACTGCACCGTCCCACCCAGCGACGATGTAGAATGCAGCCAGGGCTTGAGCTGGCGGCTGTAGTTGATGTTGATGTCGTTGTTCACCTGCGTGAAGTCGCGCGAGCCCTGCTGCGAGTAGCCGAGCGCGTAGACGCCCGGCGTGCCGGTGCCGCGCGGTATGAATGCGGTGGCGCGCTGGTCGTAGCCGTCGTAGCCGAGCGTGTACTCCAGCTTCAGGCCGTCGATCGGAGTGATGGTGAGGTGTGCATCACCGATGAAGCGGTTGGTCTTCTGCGCGAAGTCGTACTTGTCGATGACCTCGGCCGGGTTGGCGTACGAGCCATCGTGCGAGTAGACGCCGTTGGAGTCGGGCCTGGGATCGTAGGTGTTGGGTCCGAAGAGGAAGCCGTCGATCGCGCCGTAGAGCGAGCCGAGGCCGCCGTTGGGGATGTCCTGGTCGCGCGAGAAGTTGAACGCGCCGCCGACGGAGAGCGACGCCCAGCTCGAGAGCGTCTGGTCGAGGCGGGCGCGCGCGGAGGCGCGGGTGAAGTTGCTGGCCCGGACGATCCCGTTGTCGTTCACGTAGCCGCCCGAGAGGTAGTAGCGGCTGGCCTCCGAGCCGCCGGCGATCGAGGCGGCCTGCTCGGTGCCGACGCCGGTGTGGAAGATCACATCCTGGTGGTCGTAGCGCGTGACCGGGTTCCCCGCGGCGTCGAAGGGATAGGTGTTGACCGCGAGCCGCTTGCGGAGCTGGTCGGCGTGGACGGTGGAGGTCCAGGTGAGTCGGGGCTTCCCGGCCATCCCGCGCTTGGTGAAGATCTGCACCACTCCATTGTTGGCGCGCGAGCCGTACAGCGCGGCCGCGGCGGCGCCCTTCACGATCTCGATGTGGTCGACGTCCTCGGGATTGAGATCCACGAGGCGGTTCTGCGAGTAGCCGCCCAGGTATATGAGATCGGGGGTGTCGTTGTTGACGATGACGCCATCCACTATGTAGAGCGGATCGGCGCTGCCGAGGATGGTGTTGGTGCCGCGGAGCCGCACGCTGATGCCGCCACCGGGGTTACCGGAATTCTGCTGCACCATCACGCCCGCCGCCTTCCCCGCGAGCGCGCGGTCGATGGCGACGGAGCCGCTTTTGGCGATCTCCTGAGCGTCCACCGTCCCCACGGCGTTGCCGAGCTGCCGGCGGGTAGTCTCCACTGACGTTCCGGTGACGACGACCTCGCTCATGCGGAGAGCGTCAGCGGAAAGCTCGAAGTTCGCGGTGACTTCCTGGTCACCCGTCACCGTGACGTTCTGGCGTCCGGGCGTGTAGCCTATGCGCCGCGCGATCACCGTGTGCTCGCCGGCGGGTACCGCCGCGATCCGGTAGCTGCCGTCCTCGCCGGTGAGCACGCCGGCGCGGGTGCCGTCGACCACCACCGACACCGCCTCGAGTGGCGCGCCCGAGCGGGCGTCGGTCACGCGACCCACGATCGTACCGCCGGCGCGGGGCGGCCGCTTCACGATCATCGCGCGGCCGTTCGCCGAGAAGACCACGTCGGCGTCGACGCCGGTCAGCACCTTCTCGAGCGCCTCCGCCAGCGTGATGTCCCGCGCGTCGAGGCGCACGATACGGTCGAGCGGCACGGTGGTCCTGCTGTAAGCGATGTCGAGACCACTCTCGGCGGCGATGGCGCGCAGCGCCTGCTCGAGCGAAACGTCATGCAGCGTCAGCGAGATGCGCTGACGCAGGAGCGGAGTCCGTCCCACGTCCACGGTCTTCTGGCGCCCCGACTGGTCGGACGAAGCCAGAAGGAAGCGCGGGGTCGTGTCCGGCGACGGCGGGTACGGCGCCTGGGCCTGGAGCCGGACCGGCGACTGCAGGAACGTGGCGGCGATGGCCATGACGGCGGCCGACATCGCGAGCCGGCGCGCGCGGCGCAGGAGGCGGCCCCGATCGGGCCGACAGGTCCGGATGCCGACTGCTGCGGGTGAGATGGGCGAGCAATCCATGTTTATCCTCTGATTGCGATCCCGCTGATGGAACGCCGGGACCGTGAGAGCCGCACCGCACGGGGTGCGGTGTACGCGGGGGTGGTGCTGCGACATCAGTTCCTCCTCCCGCGCCGGTGTAGAACGACGCTGCTTCCGTTTCGTTCGGCGCGCAGCGTGAGAACGGTGGTGAGGGTCTGCAGCGCGTCGTCGAACGAGTCCGCGGTCAGGGTGGCGGTGAGCGTCTCCCGGACGAGCGATGAGTCGGCGAGCAGGATCTGGGTGCGGTGCCAACGGCCGAGCTCCGCGATCACCTCGGGGAGCGGCGCATTGTCGAACGAGAGGCGGCCTTCTATCCAGTCGGTATAGCGGTATGGGTTCACCGCTCCGACCACCGGCGAGGTCATGCCGGGCGCCAGCCGCCCCATCTCCCCGCGCCGCAGCGTCGCCGCGGCGAAGCGGGGATCGTGCGACGAATCCGCGCCGAAGGCCACGCTGCCCTCGGTCACGACGAGCCGCACTTCGGGGTCTTCGGGGTAGGCGCGCACCACGAACGCAGTCCCGAGGTCGAGCGCGCGCGTCCCGCGCGCGTGCACTATGAAAGGAAGGGTGGAGTCGTGCGCCACCTCGAAGTACGCCTCCCCCTCCGCCTCCACCTCGCGGCTGCGCAGGCCGAAGTCCGCCGGGATGCCGATCCGGCTTCGAGCGGCGAGAACGATCCTGCTCCCGTCGCCGAGTCTGATGCGCGCCCGCTCGCCGATCCCGGTCACCACCTCGCGCATGGGCGAAGGCTGGGGCGCCACGGCCACGGGCGGAGCGTCGGGGCGAAGGAAGTGGAGTGCTCCCGCTCCTCCGGCCGCGATCACCAGAGCGGCCGCCGCCCCGCGCAGGACGAGCCGGTCGAGTGGGCGGCGCGCCATCCCGGAGAAAACGACGGGCGGCCGGCGGGAGCGTCCGATCGGGGCGACGAGGGTGGGAACGCCGGATGGCTCCGCCGCCCGGGGGAGCGCTCCCAGCTCGTTCAACCGCGCGTGTAGCGCGCTCCACGCCGCATCGGCCGAAAGGAGCTCGTCGTCCGGGACGCCGGCACTACCGCGCCGCCAGGCGCGCTCGAGCGCGCGCAGGTACGCGCGCCGGTCCGCATGCCCCTCGGACCACGCGTCCACGCGCGCGCGCTCCTCCCGGTCGCTGGCTCCCGCCGCATAGCGGCGCAGCAGATCGTCCGACGGTCGCTCGGTGCGGTCCTCGCCTCGCATACCTGTATAGAGTCACCAATGGGGGCAGGACCCTGTATGCGAAACGAGACGGGATCTCGACTTCACACATTCTTCCGATGAAGACCGGAAAATGCACGAAGTCGAGCTGCGCCTTCTCCTCCCCTCCCGCTACCTGCGGAGCACCGCGCGGAGCGCCGTGAGCGCGCGCGTGAGGTGCATCTCCACGGTCTTGGGCGAGAGGGTCAGACGCTCGGCGATCTCGCGGTTGGTGAGCTGCTCGTGGCGGCTGAGAGTGAAGACCTGGCGCGCGCGGGGAGGGAGCGCGGCCGCGGCGCGCGCCATGTCGTCGACCAGCGACGCGTGCTCGGCGTGGTCGAGCGGAGATGGATCGGGGGCTACCAGGGGCAGCGGCGCCGGACGTCGCTCGTCGTCCGGTGGGTCGAGCGGAGTGGTCCGATCCATCCGCTGCGCGGCTCGGCGCAGCGCGGCGTTGCGCACGGAGCGCCGCAGGTAGGCGCCGAGCGATGTCGTGACGCGGAGCCGTTCGCGCGCCAGCCAGAGGGCCAGGAAGACATCCTGGATCACATCCTCGGCGGCCGCCTGGCAGCCGGCTATCCGCCGCGCGAGGTCGTGGAGCTCGCGGTAATACTGACGGAAAACGGCCTCGAAGGCCACGACGTCACCCGAGCGCAGACGCTCGGCGAGGAGTTGCTCGTCGAGCTTCCCGGTGATGTCGTACTCGCCGGATAGATCCGGCTCGTCGTGCCTCGGTGCCGGTGCCGCCATCAGCCCTCCTCCCGGACGTCGTCAGGTCCTGATCCCGAACAGGCTCCAACATGGGAGAACCATGGTAGAGCCTGTCCGAAACTAAGGGCTGGTACCGCCGATCACATCGTGCCCGGCCGATACTTCTTCACCGTGGCAGCCTCGATGTCCTTCTCGCTCCAGAGGACCGGCTTCACCTCGCCGCGCGCGAACATCGCGGCCTGGTCGCTGTGGAAGGGAGAGTCCTCGCGCCGCGTCTCACCGTACGCGAGCACCGACACGGCACGTGGCTGGTCGCCGAATTCCACGCCCAGTATCCAGCCGTCGCCTCCGGTCACCCGGCGCTTCCCGTCGGGATCGTCCTTGAACCAGAGGACGCGGAAGCAGCCGATGTCGCCGTGGCAGCCGCCCACCGGCACGTCCACGTCGCCCACGCGCACGCGGTGCACGTCGCCCCACGTCACGTCCACGCTCCCGTAGCGCTGGCGGGTGTCGTTCACCGCCCACGTGAACGCCTCCACCGCGCGCTCGGGGAAGCGGATGCCGCGCGGCGTGGAGGTGGGCTCGTCGAAGCTCCACGGTACCGCGTACATCGTGTCGGGGCGCGTGTGGTCGATGTAGCGGCGCCACCAGCTCTCGAATAGCGTACCGCCGCGGCTCTCCGGCGCCGTGGTCTTGTCCCATTTGGCTATCACGTCGATGGCCGCGCTCACGTCACCCGACGGGTTCGACGCGCGCACGAGCTTCACCAGGTCGTCGCGCACACGGTCGGCGAGGAGCATCCGGTAGGAGTGCTTGAGCGCGATCACGTCCTGCAGGCTGAGCTTCGTCTTGGTATCCACGAGCTGCAGCGAGAGCTGCGTGCGGAGGCCGAGGCGCGGCTCCGGGAAGTAGTCGGGGTAGCGCTTGGGGTCGAGAACCTGGTGCAGGTTGGTGAAGTACGGCGGGTCGTTGGAGTTCTGCAGGTAGCCGCCCTTCGGGTTGAGGAGCTGCGGGAGCGAGTCGAATGGGATGTAGCGGGTCCAGATGTCGGCGGTGCGGCTCACGGGGATGGCGAGGGTGTCGCCGCCGTCCGGGAGCGGGAGCCGCGGCACCGCGCCGTTCCAGACGTAGAAGATGTTCCCCGCGCGGTCGGCGTAGGTGAAGTTGGACGAGAGCCGCGCTTCCATGCGCATCGCGTCCTTCCACTCGGCGAGCGACTTCGACTGCATCATCCGGAGGAACTGCGCGCCGGCGCGGTAGTCGTTGTCGAGCGCGAAGCGGAGGACGTAGATCTTTCCGTCACCCCGATAGATGACGGGGCCGTAGGGCGTGCGCAGGATCTCGCGCGTCTCGCTGGCGAGGGCGCCGCCGTTGCGGAACTCCACGGTCACCAGCTCGCGCTGGAGCGGCACGGAGGCACCGTCGAGCAGGTAGTGGTCCACCCGCGTGGTGTCGGCCTCGAAGGCGTAGATCTGCCCGAGGAGCGGCGCATTGTTGGTGGTGGCCCAGCCGAGGTCGCGATTGAAGCCGCCGATCACGCCGAAGGGGCCGCCGATGCGGAAGTCTCCGTAGAACTCGAGCTTCCCCGGCACCCTCACGTGCGCTTCGTAGTAGCCGGCGTCCCAGTTGAGGTGCGGGTTGCGGAGGAGGATGGCCTTCCCCGACTTCGTGCGGCTCGGCGCGAAAGCCCAGGCGTTGGAGCCGACGTCGGGCTCATCCTCGCCCGGCGCGAGCGGCGCGCTCGCGGTGCTGAACGGACCATCATCCGACGCGCCGCCGGCGCCCTCGCTTTCGTTCGCGGTCGCGCCGCGCGCGCGGCGGCGGAGATCCGGATCGACGCGCATGAGGAAGCGGCGCGCGCGGGCGGGCGAGACCACGCTCACATCGCTCGCGAGCACGTCGTAGCCGGTGAAGCGCGGCGCGAAGCCCGCGGGAAACTCGTCTGGGTGCAGCTCGATGTAGCGGTTCACGCCCACGGCGAAGCCCTCGTACACGTCGCGCAGGTCCTGGTCGAGGAGCGGGTACGCCTCGACGGCGCGGCGGTAGGCCAATCGCGCGTTGAAGTCGCCCTCCATGCTGTCCTGCCCGAACCAGCGTCCCATCCGGCCGCTGGCGCCGAGCAGCGAGAGCGGCACGCGGTCGCCGTAGTCCTCGCACTGCACGTAGGCGAGCGCGTAGGCCATGGCCGCGAGGTTCTCCGCCTGGATGTGGGGCACTCCGTGCGTGGTGCGCCGGACCTCCACCTGCGCGGCCAGCTCCTGCGCGGTGGGGACGCGTTGCGTGGAGAGTCGCGCGACCGCGGCCGCGGCCGGCGCCGGCGCGTCCTGCGCGGCGAGCGCGGGGGCCGGCGAGGCGAGGGCCGCGACGAGTGTGAGCGAGATGGCGCGAGCGATTCGCGCGCGGTGAATGAAGGCGGGAGCTCCGGACATTTCCTGATTCTCCGACCCGACCGTGTCGCAGGCGGGGATAGGCTGGCGGGGGCGCGAGGGCGAGTTCCACATTATGAAACTCGCTTGCAAAAGATGCGACAAGCTACCGTATATAGGAGGTCGTACGGGAGGACGCAAGGCAGGGGGAGGCAGATCCGCCGCCGCCCCGCTCCTTACCGCAGCGTGTAAAGGTACGCCGTCATCGTGCGGGCGGCGGAGGCCGGGACGGCTAGATATGGCATGGCGGTGAGGGAATCGACCGCGGGCGGGTTCATGATCCAGCGCACCATGTTGGCCGGCGTGTTGGGGAGCACGCCAGCGATGAAGGAGCGGCGGGCCATGGCGGTGAGCGGGGGGCCGACGGTGGCGTTCGCGCCGGGGACGCCGGGGATGGTATGGCAGGCGGTGCAGCCATACTGGCGCATTAGCGGCGGAGCGCCGTCCGGATCGGCGCCGACCATCGCGATCGCCTGCTCGCGCGCGTTGCTGTCGCGGGGGAGGCGGTCGCACGCGACTACCGCGCCAGTTGCCGCGATGGCGGCGATCACGCGGGTGAGGCGAGCGATGCGCGGCACGTGCGGCACGTGCGGCACGTGCCCGGCTCCGCGCTGGCGAGCCGCTCGGGCCGTGCGAAGTATGCCGGACGCGCCCGGCGTTCTCACAGCCAACGTGGAAGGAGGTACGCCAGCACGAAGATCGGCACCCAGATGCCAACCATGAAATACCAGTAAAAGGCCAGGTCGGCGACGTCGGAGAAGTGCTTCTTCTCCACCGGGCCCATCCAGAAAAGTGCCGCCATCCCGGCCACCTCGAGGAGCTCCACCAGGAGGAGCGTGGCGTGCGCGAGCACCATCAGCCATTGCGCCGAGCCGTAGGCGTTGGTGTCCCACTTCACGTTCAACGCCGCGAGCTCGTACCAGCGCAGCACCACGAACGCCGTGTTGAAGAGCGTGGCCACGAGCAATCCCCAGCGCACCCGCCGGAGGTCGAAGTGCTGCGCACGGCTCTGCAGCCACATCAGCACGGGCACGCTCACCGCCATGGTGACGAGCTGCGCGATCGGCACGCCCAGCGACGGCTCGGGCGTACCGTACGGTGGCCAGGAATCGAAGTTCTTGCTCAGGTAGAGGTACGAGACCATCGCGAGGATGAGCGTGGTCCCCTCGATGACCATGAAACCTAGGGTTCCCCACCACATGAGGTCGCGATGGCCGAAAACGAAATCGGGGAGGTCACCCACGTCGAGCACGCGGCGCTCGGTTCTCATGATGCGCGGTCCACCCAGGTGGGTCTGAGCTGCTCCTCGGGCTTCACGCCGCGCGGCCACGCCCAGCCCGCGAAGGCGATGCCGGCGAGGACGAAGCCGACCACGTACGCCCAGGGAGTGAAGATCGCCCCTATGAAAGTCACTCCCATGGCCAGCGCCATGACCAGCGGCCAGATGGACTCGGCGGGGTGCTCGTGCCGGTTGTCGGGCGCGGCGTCGAGCACTGTGGTGACGAGCACCTCGCGCCGGTCGCTCCTCAGCCCCGTGGCCACGGGGAGATCGGCAGAGCTCCAGAGCGGCGTGCGGCTCCCGACCACGGGGATGTCGGCGAAGTCGTAGGTGGGCGGCGGAGAGCTGGCGGCCCATTCGAGCGTGGCGGCGCGCCACGGATCGTCGCCCGCCACCGCGCCGCGCCGCCAGCTCCGCAGCACGTTGAGCAGGAAGAGGATCACGCTCACCGCGATGATCCACGACCCCACCGTGGCGAGGAGGTTGAGGCCGCCCCACCCCGTCTCCGGCAGGTACGTGTACACGCGCCGCGGCATCCCGTCGAGCCCGAGGATGTGCATCGGGAAGAAGGTGGCGTTCACGCCGATGAAGAAGGTCCAGAAGTGCCACTTGCCGAGCTTCTCGCTCAGCATGCGCCCGGTGAACTTGGGGAACCAGTAGTAGAAGGCGCCGAAGAGCGGGAAGACCACGCCGCCCAGGATCACGTAGTGGAAGTGCGCGACTATGAAGAAGGTGTCGTGCACCTGCAGATCGAAGGGAACCGAGGCGATCATCACGCCCGAGAGCCCGCCGATCACGAACACCACGATGAACCCGATGGCGAAGAGCATCGGCGTGGTGAAGCGCGGCCGCCCCGACCAGATGGTGGCGATCCAGCAGAAGATCTGCGTGCCGGTGGGGATCGCTATGAACACGCTCGTGGCGGTGAAGAAGCTGCGGCCCATGAGCGAGAGCGGCGCCGCGAACATGTGGTGCACCCAGAGCCCGAACGCGACGACGCCGGTGGTGATCAGCGCGAGCACCATCAACGGATAGGCGAAGATGGGTCGCTCGCTGAAGGTCGCGATGATCTCCGACACGAAGCCGAGCCCCGGGATGAACATGATGTACACCTCGGGATGCCCGAACCACCAGAAGAGATGCTGCCAGAGCAGCGCGTCGCCGCCCTCGGCGGGGTTGAAGAAGTGCGTCGCCACGAGGCGGTCCATGGCGAGCATCATGGTGCTCGCCATCGCGACCGCGGGCATGGCGAAGATCACCATGAACGACACCACGAGAACGGACCACACGTAGAGCGGGATCCTGTTCAGCTTCATTCCCGGCGCGCGCTGCTTGAACACGGTGGCAATGACTTCCACGCTCGCCACGAGCGCGGCGATCTCGGTGAAGGTCACGAGCTGCGCCCATACGTCCACGCGCTTCCCCGGCGCGTACTGCGGGCCGGAGAGCGGAACGTACGCGAACCAGCCGGTGTCGGGCCCGGTGTTCAGATAGAACGAAGTGAAGAGAAGCAGGCCGCCGATGAGGAATACCCAGTAGCCGAAGGCGTTGAGACGCGGGTAGGCGACGTTGCGCGTGCCGACCATGAGCGGCACGAGGTAGAGCGAGAAGGCCTCCATGATCGGTACGGCGAAGAGGAACATCATCGCCGTCCCGTGCACGGTGAATAGCTGGTTGTACGCGTCGGGCCCGAAGAGGCCGTTCTCGGGACGCACGAGTTGCAGCCGCATGAGCAGCGCGTTGATCCCGGCTAGCAGGAACCAGAGAAACGCCGTCGCGATGTAGCGCTTTCCGATGGACTTGTGGTCCACGGTCGTGAGCCATCCCCACACCCCCGTGGGCGGCCGGTAGGTGCACTCCAGCTCCGCTACATCGGCGGGGCCGGCCTCTCGCGAAGCCGCCGGCTCCGCTTTCACGGGGATGTGAGTGCCAGCTTGCACGGGAACGACCTCGAATCGGCGCGCCGGGTTCACTTCAGCGTCTCCAGGTAGGCGAGCAGCGCCTGCAGGTCGCGCGGCTCGAGCTGGCTCGGCGGCATGGTGGTCCCCGGCTTGATGCTCCGAGGGTTGGTGATCCAGCCACCGAGGTTGCCGCGCGTGTTGGCGAGCGTGCCGGCGGCAATCGTGTTGCGGCTGGCGAGGTGCGTCAGGTCCGGTCCGACGTTCCCGTACGCGGGGGTTCCCGCGATGCTGTGACACAGAGGACACTGCGCTCCCAGGAATACCCGCAGTCCGCGCGCGGCCACCGAGTCGCCGGGCGCCGGGGCCGGCTGTCGCTGGCTCGCCAGCCAGCTCTGAAAGCGATCTGGCGGATCGGCTATCACGTAGAGCGCCATGTGCGCGTGCTGCAGCCCGCAGAATTCGGCGCACTGGCCGCGGTACACGCCGGCCGTGTCGGCCTGCAGCCACACGGCCTGATGGTAACCGGGGACGAGATCGCGCTTCCCGGCAAGCTCCGGCACCCAGAGGCTGTGAATGACGTCGTGCGCGCTCAGCTCCACGCGGACCGGCTCTCCCACGGGGATGTGGATCTCGTTGGCGGTGGTGACGCGGTCGTGTGGCAGCGTATCGGCGTACTCCACCTCCCACCACCACTGGTGGCCGGTGACGTGGATGGTGAGGTAGTTCGACCGCGACGGTGCAAGGAGCGACCTCCCCGCGCCGATGTCGTAGGAGATGAAGACGAGAAGGATCGCGACGGTCACGCCGAGCGCCCCGCCCACGGCGCGGCGCATCGTGCGCTCGGCGCTCGAGGGCGGTTGCGCGCCAGTGCGCACGCGGCGGTGCGCGCGCCACGCGGCCCAGAGGAGCGTGCCGATGGTGATCGCGTACACGGCCGCCGCGATCCAGAACGCTATCCACCAGAGCCGCGCCGCGCTGTCTGCCTGCGGCCCCGCCGGGCGGAGCACCGACTGCTGCCGCGCGGCGCCCGCGGCCAGCACCGACTGGAGCGCTAGCATCAGCGAGATCATGGCGTGATCGCTCCCGGCGGAAGGCTCGACGTCCTCGGTTCCGCCGGCTTCAGCAGCGATTGCGAACCAGGCTTCATCATCATGTCGTCGGTGCGGGAGGCGCGCGTTCCCGACGGCGTGAGGCCGCTCAGCGAGCGCACGTAGGCGACCAGCTCCCAGACGTTCTGATCGGGAATCCGCCCACCCCACGATGGCATCCCGTTGGGGCGCCCCTGGACGATGCTTTCGTAGATGTTGCGCGGGCTGCTCCCGTAGATCCACTCGTCGTCCATGAGCGGCGGGCCCATCCCTCCACCGCCGTTCGAGTGGCAGCCGTTGCAGTTGTAATAGTCGAAGAGCGCCTGCCCCTGCGACACCGCATAGGCGTT
>Ga0182741_1002469_pt1 | contig 21414 bp, 20 predicted proteins | sample eDN5th37CBELigOP_FD_128874 | JGI IMG/M metagenome (GOLD analysis project Ga0182741, IMG submission 128874) | Enriched Organic Plus compost microbial communities from Emeryville, California, USA - eDNA 5th pass 37_C BE-Lig OP (version 2) (version 2) ... | reverse complement strand
TCCGGCGCTTCCAGGTTCGGAAAATGTCCGACACCGGGCAGGCACACATACCGAGCCTGCGGGATCTTCCCCGCCATCCGTTCCATCATAGCGGCGGGTGCATTGCGATCATGCTGGCCAGCCAGGCAAAGAACAGGCACGGCGATTGCCCCCAGATTGGCGCGCTCATCAAACGCGACGAGGCACTGGACCGCGGCGCGATAGGTCGCTTCCGGGGTGGCGCTCATGCATTCGATGGCCAATCGGCGCCCGGCGGCACCGGCGGCCGGCCCCATCATCGCGTCGACCATTGCCGGCGCAACTTCTGCCATGGTCTCACCTCGCTCGAGAGGTTCTAGCCGATCGGCGATGAAGCGCTTCTGGAACTCGCCCTCGGGATTACCGAAGGCCGGACTTGTTCCCGACAATACCACAGCCCGATAGCCGTCGGGGCGACGCCGCAGCATGGTCTGCACGATCATGCCACCCATCGAATGGCCGACGAGGACCGGCCGCAGCAGACCAGCCGCGGCGACAGCTTCCTCGACATCCGCGGCGAGCGTCTCGAATTCCATGTGCGCCACCGGCGGGCGCGCACCATGGCCGGGAAGGTCGAAAGCAACGGGCGAATAGCCGGCAATCGCAAAGCTGCGGCACTGCGGCCCCCACACGCGCGCGCTACCACCGATGCCGTGCAGGAAGACGACCGGAACAGCTTCCGGTCGGTCGACATGCTGCGATCGTCGCATCATCCCCTCGCCTGCGATCCGATCCCTCGGGATGCTAGAAGTGCCGATTTACACAAACAGGAACACATCGTGGCGACGGGGCGCCCGCGCGTCTACTCGGGCACGATCGCCGTCGCCTCGATCTCAATGCGCGCCTTGGACTCGACCAGCCCGCTCACTTCGACGACAGCCATCGCCGGGTAGTGCCGGCCGATCACTTCGCGATAGGCGCGACCGAGTTCCTTCAGGTTGGCGCGGTACTCCGCGAGATCAACCACGTACCAGGTCAAACGGACAAGGTGTTCCGGACCTGCTCCCGCCTCCCGCAGAATTGCGACGATGTTCGAAAAGAGCTGTCGACACTGTTCGACAAAGCCATCCGGAAACGTTTCCGTCGCATCCCAGCCCACGACGCCCCCGGTGACGACGATGCGACCGCGTGCGACCATGCCGTTGGCATATCCGCGTGGACGCGGCCAGCCCGGGGGAAGCAAAGCCCGCGGCAGATCATCGTCATCCGGCACGTTTGCCGCCGGTGCGGTCGATGCGGTCATCGTCAAACCCCGGTTCTCTAGGATGCGAGTTTACGGTCCGCGCGCTCGGCGGCGATCCGGCGCAACTGGAACCGCTGCAGCTTGCCGGATTCCGTGCGCGGCAGGGCCGGCACGAACGTGATCACGCGCGGATACTTGTAGGGCGCAATCTCCGCCTTGACGTGGTTCTGCAGTTCCTTCTCCATCGCGCTGTCGCCGTCATAACCTGGGCGAAGCACGACATAAGCGGTGACGACCTGACCACGATCGGGATCAGGCGCGCCCACGACTCCGCATTCAGCTACGGCCGGGTGGGTCAAAAGCGCCGCCTCCACTTCGGGGCCGGCAATGTTGTAGCCGGACGAGATGATCATGTCGTCGGAACGGGCCTGGTACCAAAAATAGCCGTCGGCATCCATCACGTAGGTGTCGCCGGTGACATTCCAGCCGTTCTGCACGTAGTTTCTCTGACGCTCGTCAGCCAGGTAGCGGCAGCCAACCGGTCCGCGCACAGCAAGACGGCCGATGGTCCCCGGCGGCACATCAACCCCGTTCTCATCGACAATCTTGGCCTGATATCCCGGCACCGGACGACCGGTCGAGCCCGGACGGATCTCCTCCTCGGGCGAGGCGATGAAGATGTGCAGCATCTCCGTCGCCCCGATGCCATCCATGAGTTTGATTCCTGTCGCCTCGTGCCACGCGTCCCACGTGGCTTTTGGGAGCGATTCGCCGGCCGAAACGCACTTGCGCAGGCTCGAAATATCGGACGCATCCAGCTTCGACAGCATCGCGCGATAGGCGGTCGGTGCTGTGAAGCAAATGGTCGGCCGCCATTTCGGGAAGGCATCCAGCAGATCGTCGGGAGCCGCCTTCTCGAGCAATACGGCTGACGCTCCGACGCGCATGGGAAACAGAACGATGCCGCCCAGACCGAAAGTGAAGGCCAGCGGCGCCGAACCAATAAAGCGGTCGTCTGCTGTCGGACGCAGCACCTTGGCCGAATAGGTGTCGCAGATCGCGAGCATGTCGCGATGAAAATGCATCGTGCCCTTCGGCTGGCCCGTCGTTCCCGAGGTGAAGCCGATCAGGCAGAGATCGTCAGCAGCCGTATCAACGGCGGTGAATTGCGAGGAGACTGAAGCAAGGCGCAGGTCAAGGGCGTCCGCGGTATCCGAATAGAACGGCACGATGGTTTCCAGCAGCGGAGCCAGTTCCTTTGCCTTGACCAAGTCCTCCATCAGCCGCTGATCGCAGAAGGCGAGCTTGATCTGCGCCTTCTCGATCATGTAGGCGAGCTCCTTCGCCCTCAGCAGGGGCATCGTGGCGACGATGATGCCACCAGCCTTGATCACCGCGAGATAGATCGCGACCATCATCGGATTGTTGGCTGCCCGCAGCAGGACGCGGTTGCCGGGAACGAAGCCAAGCTGCTCGACCAGCACGTTGCAGATCCGATTCACCCGCTCCTGAAACGCGCCATAGGTGAGGTTCTCCCGAGGCGAGAAGAACAGCGGGCGGTCGCCGTGTCCCCGCTCGACCCACTTGTCCAGAAGCTCAACCACGCAATTAAGACGTTCGGGATAGGCGAGCTCCGGCAGGTCGAAAATGAAGTCGGGCCAGAGCTCTTTCGGCGGGAGATTGTCCCTGGCGAACGTGTCGACATGTGCAGTGCGAGCCATCGTCATCCCCTCATTCTGCAGCGAGCCGTCCCGTGTCCCCACGATCCCTCATCAGCTCGCGCGCAATCACCACCTTCTGGACCTCCGTGGCGCCCTCGTATATCCGGAGGGCACGCACCTCCCTGTAGAGTTCCTCGACCTTCTGTCCTTTGGTGACGCCGAGGCCACCGAACATCTGGACGGCACGGTCGGCGACGCGCTGCGCCGCTTCCGTAGCGACCATCTTGGCCATGGCCGCTTCGCGCGTGACCCGCGGCGCGCCGCAATCCTTCGTCCAGGCGGCGCGGTAAACGAGCAGTGCCGAGGCATCGACGTCGGCGGCGCTGTCCGCTAGTGCGGCCTGACTCATCTGCAGTTCGCCGAGCGGTGCGCCGAACAACCGACGCCCCGTGGCGCGGCCGATCATCTCGTCGAGGCCACGCCGGGCGAAGCCGAGCGCTGCGGCGCCGACGGTCGAACGGAATACGTCCAGCGTCGCCATCGCCACCTTGAACCCCGCGCCAGCCGGGCCCAGCCGATGGGCGACCGGGACGCGGCAGCCGTCGAAGCGCAGGGTCGCCAGCGGGTGCGGAGCGATCACGTCGATGCGCTCCGCGATTTGAAGACCGGGCGTGTCGGCGTCGACGAGGAAGGCTGACAGTCCGCGCGCTCCCGGCGCCTCGCCCGTGCGAGCGAAGACGACGTAATGATCAGCGATGCCGCCGTTGGAGATCCAGGTCTTGATGCCGTCGATACGAACATGATCGGGGCCGTCCGGCACGGCCGTGGTGGCGAGGGCCGCCACGTCGGACCCAGCTTCCGGTTCCGACAGAGCGAAGGCGGCGATCGTCTTGCCGTCTCGAACCGGCGGCAGATAGCGCGCTTTCAGTGCATCCGTTCCGAACAGCGTGATGGCGCCGGTGCCAAGCCCCTGCATCGCGAAAGCGAAATCGGCGAGGCCGTCACGATAGGCCAGCGTCTCACGGGCGAGGCAGAGCGTGCGCACGTCCAATGCCTCGCGCGGTCCGCCGAACGACGCCGGCACGACGGCGCGCAGGAAGCCGGCTTCCCCGAGCGCCTTCACACGCGCGCGGCAGGCCGCGTCGACGTCTTCGTGCGGCAATCCAGGAAGAACGCTGTCCGCCCAGCCCGCGAGATCGGCAACGAAACGGCGATGTCCTTCGTCGAAGAAGGGCCAGGACAGGGTCTCGTTCAGACTGCTCATTATTGCGGCTCCGCTCCACGGACGCCGGACCGGCGGCGCGAACGCTGTCCCAACCCCATGAGGTCAGTTCCCCTCGAACACGGGCTTCTCCTTTGCGGCAAAGGCACGGTAGGCCCGGGCGAAATCCTCAGTCTCCATGCACAATGCCTGCGCCACCGCCTCGGCCTCGATCGCGGTTTCCACCGACATCGCCCATTCCATCTCAAGCATGCGCTTGGTCATGGCATTGCCGAATGTGGGCCCATGCGCCAACCCGCCGGCCAGGACCCGCGCTTCGTGCAAAACCTGCTCGGCCGGAACGAGGCGATTGAAGAAGCCCCAGCGCTCCCCCTCCTCGGCTCCAAGTGCGCGGCCGGTGAACAGCAGTTCCGCAGCGCGCCCTTGCCCAATGATGCGCGGCAGCATCGCGCAGGCACCCATGTCGCAGCCGGCAAGTCCCACGCGATTGAAGAGAAAAACGACGCGCGCGGCGGGTGTGCCCAGCCGGATGTCGGAAGCCATGGCGATTGCCGCGCCCGCGCCGGCACAGACGCCGTCAATCGCGGCGACGATCGGCTGCGGACACGCACGCATGGCCTTTACCAGTTCGCCGGTCATGCGCGTAAAATCGAGCAGTCCGACCGTGTCCATCTCGACCAGCGGGCCGATGATCTCGAAGACGTCCCCACCGGAAGAGAAATTGCCGCCGGCACCTGTGACGACGATCGCCTTGACTTCCTTGTCGCGCGCCGCGGCGCGGAAGATGTTGGCGAGTTCCTGGTAGCTGTCGAAAGTCAGCGGGTTCTTGCGCTCCGGGCGGTTGAGCGTAAGCGTCGCGACGCGATCCGCCACTTCGAGCTTGAGATGGCTCGCCCTGTAACCGGACAGCGGCAGGGTGACGGGATTGGCCGCGGTCATGACGCACCTCCGGCGATGGCCTTGCGAGCGGACGATTTGGTCTTGGCCAGGAGGTGCATCAGCGTTTCGATCTCCCCAGGGGTCAGCTCACCGAATATCTCAGCGATCCAGTTCTCGTGAGTGCGAGCCATGCTGCGAAAGACACTGCGTCCCTCGGCTGTCAGCGTCACGACCTGCGCGCGGCGGTCGGTCGGCGACGGACGACGGTCCAATAGTCCCTGCGCCGCCAGACGCTCGACAAGACCCGTCACGTTGCCATTCGAAACCATCATCCGCTGTGACAATTCGCCCAGCGTCATGCCGTTCGGTGCCTTGTCGAGCTGGGCCATGAGGTCGAAGCGCGGCAGCGTCATATCGAAGGCATCGCGCAACCGCCGGCGAATTTCGCCTTCAACCAGCGTCGTGCAGGTGAGAAGCCGCAGCCACAGGCGAATTTCTGCCTCGTGGTCGCCCGGCCGTTCCACCACCTTGGTCTCGCCGTCGAGCGGCAGGCTGGCGCCCTCGTGCATGTCACAACTCTCCGCCGGCGACAGTGAGCGTGGTTCCGGTCACGGCAGCGGCCGCGCCAGTGCAGAGATAGACCACGGCGGCGGCAACCTCCTCGGGGCGGATCAGACGCCCCTGCGGATTGTCGGCAATCATCGCCGCCAGCGCTTCGTCACGGCTCCGGCCGGTCTTGGCCGCGACCGTATCGATGCCGCTCTTGACCAGATCCGTGTCGGTGAAACCCGGGCAAACGGCGTTCACGGTCACGCCGGTCCGCGCTGTCTCAATCGCGAGGGCGCGGACGAGCCCGACGACGGCGTGCTTGGCCGCACAATAAGCGGAAACGTAGCCGTACCCTTTGAGGCCGGCGGTGGACGCAATGGCGACGACGCGGCCGTGGCCGCGCTCAATCATGCCGCCGAGCACAGCCCTGGTGGCATGAACGGTGCCCATCACGTTCAATTCGAACATGCGACGAAACTGCGTCGCATCAGACTTGATGAAGGGCGCGCTCTCCGCACCGCCGGCATTGGCCACGAGGATGTCGATCGCACCGCGCGCGGCAACTGCCCGCCCGATGGCGGAAGCCATACCGTCCGCCTCGGTAACGTCGGCGACGACCGATCCCGCGGCGTCACCCTCGCGGACGGCGGCGTTCAGTGTCTCCTCGGATCGACCAAGAACGGTCACGCGCGCGCCGGCTGCGGTCAGTGCCGCCGCCACGGCCCGGCCGATGCCACGACCGCCGCCCGTAACCAGCGCGTGCCGCCCGTCGAGCGCGACCATCAGTTCCTCCGCTCGGAATTTATTTTAAGCTTCAAATTTCGAAGCTTCAAGAAGCGAGCGCCGTTGCCGGGCGATTATTTCAAGCTTAAAATATCTCCTGCAGCGGTTCCGGGCCGTTCGCACAATGCGCGGAGGCACCCATGAAGGTGAACGTCGTCGGCGGCGGGCCGGCCGGCCTGTACTTCGCCATCCTGATGAAAAAGGCCTGGCCGGAGACGCAGATCACCGTCTTCGAGCGCAACCGTCCGGACGACACGTTCGGCTTCGGCGTGGTCTTCTCGGACCAGACGCTGGAGACCTTCGAAGCCTACGATCGCGAAAGCTACCAGGCGATCATCGACCATTTCGCCTACTGGGACGACATCGAGATCCATTTCAAGGGCACGGTGCATCGGATCGGCGGCAACGGCTTCTGCGGCTGCTCGCGCACGACGTTGCTGCGACTGCTGCACGAACGGGCGCGAATGCTTGGCGTGCAATTGATTTTCCAGCACGAAGTCTCAGATATCGACGCGGTCATGGCCGACGCCGACCTGGTCGTTGCAGCGGACGGTATCAACTCGCAGATCCGCAATCGCTTCGCCGAGTCATTCAGACCGGCGGTCGACCTCCGGCCGAACAAGTTCTCGTGGATGGGCTCCACGCGGCCGTTCGATGCCTTCAACTTCTTCTTCCGTGAAACGCCGCACGGGATCTTCATCGCGCATTGCTACCAGTACGAGCCCGGCCGCTCGACCTGGGTCATGGAGACGGATCCCGACACATTCGACCGGGCCGGCCTTGCGGCCATGGATGAAGCCGGGTCTGCCCGCTTCCTCGAAGGCGTGTTCGCCGAGGAACTTGCAGGCCATCGCCTCATCACCAACCGCTCGATCTGGCGCAACTTTCCGACAATCCGCTGCGAGCGTTGGACGCATCGCAACGCGGTGCTCATCGGCGATGCCAAGGCAACGGCGCATTTCTCGATCGGCTCCGGCACGAAGCTCGCCATGGAGGATGCAATTGCCCTGTATGAGGCGTTCCGCGCCACGGCAGGGCGGACCGGCATCCATGACGTCGCAACGGCGCTCGATCATTTCGAAACCGCGCGGCGCGAAGAAGTCGAAAAGACGCAGCATTCGGCTGACGTGTCGCTGGTCTGGTTCGAACACGTCAAGCGATTCTGGCCAATGCACCCGACCCGCTTCGCCTTCGGCCTGATGACCCGTTCTAAAGCGATCACCTACGACAACCTTGCGCTGCGTGCTCCCGCCTTCGTCGCCGCGGTTGATCGTTTGGTGGCCGAGGAAACGCGCGGCATGGGCTTCGATGTCAACACACTGCGGCCAAACGTACCCATGTTCCAGCCGTTCCAGCTCCGCGGCATGGCGGTCGCAAACCGCGTCGTCGTCTCGCCCATGTGCCAGTATTCGGCCGAGGACGGGCTGCCTGGCGACTGGCACATGGTGCATTACGGCGCGCGCGCTATCGGCGGCGCCGGCCTGCTGTTCACGGAAATGACCGACGTATCCGCCGAAGGCCGCATCACCTATGGCTGCACCGGCATGTATAACGACGCGCAAGAAGCGGCCTGGCGACGTATCGTCGATTTCGTGCATGCCAATTCGGCGACCAAGTTCTGCCTGCAGCTCGGCCATGCGGGTCGCAAAGCGGCAACGAAGCTGATGTGGGAAGGCATGGACCAGCCGCTCGAGGAAGGCGCGTGGCCGATCATGGCGGCCTCGCCCCTGCCCTACTATCCCAACAGCCAGGTGCCGCGCGAGATGACGCGTGCGGACATGGACAAAGTGGTGGCCGAATTCGTCGCCGCGACGAAGCGCGCAGAACGCGCCGGGTTCGACATGGTCGAGCTGCACGCGGCCCACGGTTACCTGCTCGCCTCCTTCATCTCGCCGCTGACGAACATTCGCACGGATGAGTACGGCGGCAGCCTGGAAAACCGGATGCGGTTCCCGCTGGAAGTATTTCGGGCGATGCGGGCCGCATGGCCCGATCACAAGCCGATCTCGCTCCGCATCTCAGCCACGGACTGGGCGGACGGCGGACTCACCGGCGACGATGCGGTGGTAATCGCGCGCATGTTCGCCGAAGCGGGCTGCGATTTGATCGACGTGTCTACCGGCCAGACCACGGCAGATGCACGTCCGGTGTTCGGGCGGATGTTCCAGACGCCGTTTTCGGACCAGATCCGCAACGAAGCTGGCCTCGCCACGATGTGCGTTGGCGCCATCACCACGGCCGACCAGGTCAACACGATCGTGGCCGCCGGGCGCGCCGACCTGGTCGCGTTGGCGCGGCCGCATCTGGTTGACCCTTCCTTCACGATGAAGGCCGCCGCTTGGTATGGCGCCCGCGCGATCCACTGTCCGCCACAGTACCTCGCGGGCAAGGACCAGATCTTCCGCAACAGCGTACGCGACCGGCAGGACTTGATCGAGCTGCGGCTCAAGGCCAAGCCGAAGGCGCATGCCACGACCTGGAAACAGGCGGCGGAATAACGCGTCAGACTTGAAGATAGCGCTGGCGGACGCTGGCGTCGGCGGCCAGCTCGGCCGATGTGCCGCTCCATACGACGTGGCCTTTCTCGATCACCACGTGGCGATCGGCAAGCCGCATCAGCGCATCAAGATGCTTGTCGACGAGCAGGATCGCCTGCCCCTCGCTCTTCAGACGGGAAATGCAGTTCCAAATCTCGGTGCGGATCAGAGGCGCGAGGCCCTCGGTCGCCTCGTCGAGGATCAGCAATTTCGGATTGGTCATCAGGGCACGGCCGATCGCCAGCATCTGCTGCTCACCGCCCGAGAGCTGGTTGCCCATGTTGGCCCGGCGCTCCGCCAGGCGCGGAAAGAAGGCGTAGACGCTCTCCAGCGTCCAGCGCGGCGGGCCGAAGCGGGTGGCGGCTGTGGCGATTAGATTTTCCTGAACCGTCAACGTCGGGAAGATCTGACGGCCCTCGGGCACGAGACCGAGCCCTTGCTGTGCGATGCGATAGGGCGGCAGCCCCGATAGGGGTTTTCCTTCAAACCACGCGCTTCCGCCGGCCGTTGGCAGCAAGCCCATGATTGCCCGGATGGTCGTCGTCTTGCCCATTCCATTGCGGCCGAGGAGCGTCACCACCTCGCCCGGTTCGACCGCAAAGCCAATGTCGAACAGAACCTGCGCCGGTCCATAGCCCGCCTGGAGGTGCTCGACCGTCAACATGTCTGTCTCCCGCGACGTTCCCGGGCTTCCGCCATTGCTCACTCCATCTCGTCGCCGAGATAAGCGGCCACCACCTGCGGGTCGTTCCGCACCACGTCCGGCGCGCCAGAAGCGAGCACCCGTCCGTAGATCAGCACGGAAATGCGGTCTGCGAGCGCGAACACTGCCGTCATGTCGTGTTCCACAAGGATCATCGGCAGACGTCCTTTCAGCCGCTGCAGAACGGCTACGAGGCGCGCCGTCTCGTCCCGGCCCGCACCCGCCATCGGCTCGTCCAGCAGCAGGATCTTGGGTTCCATCGCCAACGCGATGGCGAGCTCCAACGCGCGCTTTTCGCCGTGCGAGAGGTGCCCAGCCTGGACGTCCGCCCGGTGCGCAAGGTCCACCTCCCGCAACGCTTCCAATGCGCGTCGATTGAGGTCTTCCTCGGAACTCGCCGCCCGGAAGAAGCGGAAACTCGATCCACGATGCGCCTGAACTGCCAGCGCGACGTTGTCGATCACCGAAAAGCCTGCGAGGATCGAAGTAATCTGGAATGAACGTGCGAGACCCCGTCGCGCGCGCTGGTACAGCGGCAGCGCGGTCACGTCGGCTCCATCGAACAGGATCCGCCCTGAATCCGGCAGCAGCAATCCGGAAATCTGATTGATCAGCGTGGTCTTGCCTGCACCGTTCGGGCCAATCACAGCGTGCAGTTCGCCCGGCTGAACGTCGAGCGTCACGTCGTCCGTGACGACCAGCCCACCGAAGCTCTTGCGCAGCCCTTGCAGCCGCAAGACGGGCTCACTCATGGCCGCTCCGCCCCAAAATGCGCCTGCCGACGCCAATCAGCCCACCCCGCGCAAAAAGCACCACCAGGACCAGGAGCGGACCGAAAACGATCTTCCAGTGCTCGGCAAAATCCGAGACGCTGCGTATCTGCAGCAAAGCACCCAGCTGATAAATCCCTTCCGGCAGCCATTCGGAGACGAGAATGAATGCAGCGGCACCAACAATTGCGCCATGCAACGTGCCGATGCCGCCGAGGATCACCATGATGATCAGTTCGCCCGACCGCTGCCAGGACATGTAGGCGGGGCTGACGAACTCAGTGGCGTTCGCCAGCAGGAAGCCGGACAGCCCGCCAAGGCCACCCGCCAGGACATAACCGACGAGCTGATAGCGGTAGACTTCGAAACCGATTGCGGCCATGCGCACCGGGTTTTCCCGTGCGCCACGAAAGACGCGGCCAAAGCGGGATCCGACCACGGCCCGGCACAACAGATAAGCGCCGACCAAGCAGGCCAAGGTCACGAAATAAAGGGCACGATCATCCCGCAGCACCTCGAAGCCGAAGATCGTGTTGCGTGCAGCAATGGTCAGTCCGTCGTCGCCGCCATAGGGCGCAAGTGAACTCGCAGTGAAATAAGCCATCTGGCCGAAGGCCAGGGTGATCATGATGAAGTACACGCCGCGCGTACGCAGACAGACGATGCCGGTGACCCATGCGAACAGCATGGCCGCCGCGAGTGCCACCGGCAGCGCCACGAGGGCGTCGCCTATGCCGTGGGCCGCCAGGATCCCCACGGCGTAGGCTCCCAGCCCCATGAATGCGGCGTGTCCGAACGAAACAAGGGCCCCGAATCCAACCAGTAAGTCCAGCGCCAGAGCGGCAATCGCGAAAACCATCACCCGCGTGACGAGGCTGAGAATGTAACTGCCGCTGGCCGCCCCGCCGAATAGCGGCACGGCAGCGAAGGCTACGAAAATCAGGAGCGGCAGTGTCCAATCCGCGCGCCGCGCGCGCGACAGCCCGCGTTCTGGCGCGGCAGCGGCGACCGATTCCACCATTTTCAACGTCCCTTTGCGGGGAACAGTCCCGCCGGTCGGAAGTACAGAACCAGAGCCATCAGCAAATAGATCAGCATGGATGCGATCGCGGGGCCGACAGTGCGGGCCGGTGATGGCGCCATAAACAGACGCAGGATGTCGACGGCAAACGAGCGTCCCAGCGTGTCGACCAAGCCGATTAGCAAGGCCGCGACGAATGCGCCCCTGATCGAGCCAATTCCACCGATGACGATAACGACGAAGGCGAGGATCAGGATGGTGTCGCCCATTCCGGGCTCAACCGAAAGGATCGGCGCGATCATAATGCCGGCGAAGCCTGCCAGCATCGTGCCAAAGCCGAACACGATCATGAACAGGCGGCGGATGTCGACGCCGAGGGCCGAAACCATTGGCGCATTGGTCGCTCCCGCGCGCACAAGCATGCCGACCCGGCTGTAGCTGACGAGCAAATAGAGAAGCAGAGCGACCGCAAGACCAGAGCCGATGATCACGAGACGCCAGATGGGATACAGCAGACCCGGCATCAGGAGGACCGAACCGGAAAACATCTCCGGGATCGGCAGCGTCAGCGGGGCGGCGCCCCAGACGAACTTCACACCCTGATTGAGGAACAGGATCACGCCGAATGTCGCAATCACGTGGTCAAGGTGGTCGCGATCGTACAGGTGGCGGAAGACCGCAAACTCGAGCAGCAATCCGAACAGCAGCGAGGCGCCCAGCGCCAGGATCAGGGCGGCGAGGAAGCTGCCAGTTAGACCGTAAAACATTACGGCGAAATAGGCGCCCAGCATGTACTGCACGCCATGCGCAAGATTGATGAAGTCCATCACGCCAAAGACCAAAGTCAGGCCTGCCGCGATCAGGAACAACAGCACCCCAAGCTGGAGCCCGTTCAGGGTCTGGACGACAAACAGCGTGGTCGACATATCAGGCTCTCGCCACAGTTGGCTGAGCCGCAGGCCAGACGAGCCACGATCCGCGCTCGCCCGCCCGCGTCACAGTGATGGCACGAGGCCGGCGTCGATGGTGCTCCACGCTCACTTCATCGAGCAATCCTTGGCGTGCTGATCGGTGTAGTTCTCGAAGACCTTCTGGACGATCTCCGTCTGGAACTTGCCGTCGGGGCGCTTCGCGACCTTCACCAGGTAGAAGTTCTGGATGGGATAGTTGTTATTGGCGAACTTGAAATCGCCGCGCAAAGAAGTGAAATCCGCCTTCTTGAGTGCCGCGCGCAGGGCTTCGCGATTGCTCGTATCGCCCTTGGTCTGCTTCAGCGCTCCGTCGATCAGAAGGGCCGCGTCATAGGCCTGGAAGGCGTAGCTGCCCGGGACGGCGTTGTATTCTTTTTCGTAGTCGGCGACGAACTTCTTATTCTGCTCGTTATCCAAGTTCGGAGCCCAGTTCGCACCACCGAAGAACCCAATGGCGGCGTCCTGCTGCGCCGGCAGGGTCGACTCATCCACGGTGAAGGCCGACAAGAACTTGATGCTGTCGGCCAGCCCTGCCTGGCGGAACTGCTTGACAAAATTGACGCCCATGCCGCCGGGCAGGAACACGAAAATGGCGTCGGGCTTCGCCGCGGCAATGCGCGACAGCTCGGCGGAATAATCGAGCTGGTTCAGCGGAACATAAACTTCATCGAGGATCTCTCCCTCGTAATAGCGCTTGAAACCGGCCAGCGAGTCCTTGCCGGCCTGGTAGTTAGGCGCCATGAGGAAGACCTTCTTAATGCCGGAATCCTGGGCGTGCTTGCCGAGGACCTCGTGCACCTGATCGTTCTGGTAGGAGGTCACAAAGAAGTTCGGATTGCACTCCTTGCCGGCGAAATTGGAAGTGCCCGCGTTCGGGCTGATCAGGATCGCGCCGCCGTCAGTTGCGGGCTTCATGATCGCCTGCAGGATGTTCGAGAAAACCGGGCCGACAACGAAATCAACTTTGTCGCGCTCGACCAGGGCCTTCACCTTGCTGACGGCCACGTCCGGCTTTAACTCGTCGTCGGCCACGATAACCTCGACCTCGCGGCCGCCGAGCTTGTTGCCGAGATTCTTCACCGCCAGCTGAAAACCGTTGCGCAACTGCTGCCCCAGCACGGCCGGCGGGCCGGAGAGGGTCGCGACCACGCCGATCTTCAGCTTCTCCTGAGCCACGGCCGCCGAGGTCATGGCTGCTAGGGCCGCGGCCCCGATCAGGATTGACGTGAACCTGTTCATTTCCGCTCTCCCACCAGAAGTTTGTTCTCAGCCCGCCGAAGCCCCGAGGCGACCGCCGGGGGGCAGCCAATTCCGGCGATGCGCCAGTGAAAATTTTAGGTTTAAAATATCAGGCTTGTGAAGCCCCTGTTGGCAAGCTTCGCACTGCCCTATCGTGCCGGCCTGCGATGCCGCGCGTGGGGGCTGTGGCTGCCGACCGGGATCGTTCGAGGCCCGTCAGGGAGGACGGGCGAGCGCCGAGGGCGCTCAGGCACAACGGGAGTTTTGATCGATGCAGCAGCTCACGCCAGGGGTCACCAAGGCCGGCACCGGCCTGGACGGGATCAGCTGGAATATTCTCGGGCAAACCTACGTGCCCAAGCAGGTTTGCGAGAGTTCGTTTTCCTGGCACGCGACCTTCCCGCCCGGGACGTTCGTGCCGCCGCACATCCATCCGACGCAGGACGAGTTCATCTACATGCTCGAGGGGCGCTTCGACCTGCTCGTGGACGGCAAGGAATTCGTCGCGACGCCCGGAGATCTCATTCGGTTGCCGATGGGCATCGCGCATGGGATCTTCAATAAGTCGGACCAGCCGGTGAAGTGCTTCTTCTGGGTGGCGCCGACGCGCAAACTCTACGATCTGTTTTGGGGAATCCATTCACTCAAGGAGCAGAATCCGCAGGACGTGGTCGCCCTGGCAGCCAAGCACGAGATCGTGTTCCTCCCGCCCGAAGAAGCCTAGAACCAAGGGGCGGGTCGCCTTCCGCTCCCCGCCCCTTCTTCGGTCCTGCGCTGCGGCCCAGCGTAACTCACGCAGCCTTGCCGACCTGTTCCCGGGCAAAACCGGCGGTTGAGGCGTAGCCGCGGACGATTGCCTTCCGTTCCTCGAACGAAAGGACCGCGTCGATGTCTGTGAACCCGTCCGGCGCCCTTGCCTCCACAGCGTCAATCACACCCTCGGGGCCGCCCTTTCGGTTCATCGTCACGATCTGCGCCGTCGGCGGCAGCCGGTCGCGTTCGTAGGCCCACAGGGCATGGGCCGGATGCTCTGCGCCGGACAGCCGGTCGGCCAGCGCGCGCGCATCGAGGATCGCCTGCGAGGCGCCATTGGACCCCACCGGATACATCGGATGCGCGGCATCGCCGAGCAGCGTGACGCGTCCGTGCGACCAGCGCGGTAACGGATCGCGGTCGCACATGGGATATTCCCAGAACTCCTGGGTCGACTCGATCAGGTGTCGCACATCGACATAGGGGATGTTGAAGCGTTGGACGTGCGGCATGAGGTCTTCGAAACGTCCCGGCCGCGACCAATCTTCCTTCCGCGGCGGCGGCGTCGTGCCATCGCCAATCTTGGCCGCAACCGCCCAGTTGGTCAGCTGACGATCCGGCCGGGAGCCTTCGGCGATGGGATAAATGACCATCTTCGCCGCCATTCCGCCCGCCACGATCATTGAGCGCCCGGTCAGGAAAACCGGCCATTCGGTTGCCCCGCGCCAGAGCATGATCCCGTTCCAGCGCGCCGGGCCCTCGCTCGGGAAAAGTGCTTCGCGCACGCGCGAGTGAATGCCGTCGGCTCCGATGAGCACATCGCCGCGGGCCGTCGCCCGGTGCGATCCCGTGCGATCGAAGAAGTACGCCGTGACGCCGCTGTCGTCCTGTGTGAACGAGCCGAGACGGTGACCCGTGTGGATCCGAGATTCCCCAAGTCGTGCCCGCACGGCCTGATAGATCACGCTCTGCAGACGGCCCCGGTGGATCGAGAATTGCGGCACGGGGTAGCCGGCGTCCGTGCCACGCGGCTCGCGCCAGATCTCCTGACCAAAACGGTTCGTGTAGATGAGCTCATGGGTTCGGATGGCGACCGCGTCAAGACGCTCGAGCAGGCCGAGATCGGCGAGCTCCTTGATCGCGTGCGGCAAGGTGTTGATGCCAACGCCGAGTTCTCGCACGGCATCCGCCTGCTCGTAGATCTCGCAATCGATGCCCCGTGCGTTCAACATCAGGGCCGTGGTCAGCCCGCCAATGCCGCCGCCTACGATGATCGCCTTCATTCCCTGTGCCCTTCCACCCCGCGCCGCACGCGGATTGTGTGCGGACTGGAGGCTTTGGCGCAACTGGGCAGGCGATCCGCCGACCCATAAGAACAACTTGAATAAAAATGGCTCGGCCTGTCTGCATTTGATGAAAGACCCGATTAATTTATTCGAGGTAGGTAATATTGTGGGTTCTCCCGCCAGGATAGCTATCGTCTTTCGATGATCCCTCTGCGCAACTGGATGTCTCGCCCCAGCGCAATGCCCGGAGAGCCGGGTCCCAGCCTGCCGCTCTGTTTCGTTGTGAACGACGAGCCGGCGACCAACCGCCTGATCGCCTCGGTGATGCAGTCCGCGGGCGTGGAAACCGGACTATTTCCCAATACGCCGTCGTTCTTCGAGGGACTGGCGCAGCGCACCCCGGACGTCATCTTCTTTGACGTTACACCGGACACCAAGGAAGCGATCGACGCCATGTTCGCCCTCGGCGAACAATGTTATCGCGGCCCCGTGCAACTGATCAGCAGCCATGGGCTGCCGCTCGCGGAGAGCGTCCGCCACATTGGCGAGCGGCAAGCGCTGAAAATGCTGCCGGTGCTGAAGAAGCCACTGGATGAGCCGGCGCTGCGCAAGCTGGTGCGCGAGCACAAGCTTGAGGCGGCGCGGCCGGCCACGTCGATCGATCTTAACGAAGCGCTCGACGAGGGCTGGGTCGAATTCTGGCTGCAGCCGAAGATCAACCTGCGGCGCAAGCAGGTGGTGGGGGTGGAGAGCTTCGCGCGCGTGCGTCACCCGGTACATGGCGTGCTGGCGCCGGGCGCCTTCATTCCTGGCGCGTCAGAAGGCAGCCTCACGCGGCTGAACGAACGTGTCTTGGTCAGTGCCCTAACCGCCAGCGCCAACTTGTCGAAGCTGGGTGCCAATCTACGGCTCGCGATCAACGTGTCGATGGCAGCGCTGCAGACTCTGCCGATCGCCAACATCATTCGCGAATTCCGTCCCGAGGGTCAGCGCTGGGCCGGTCTCATCTTCGACGTGACCGAGGACCAGATCGCGACGGATCCCAAACTGGTGCAGGACATCATGGGCGAACTGGAACCGCTCGGCGTGAAGCTCGCGATCGACGATTTCGGCCGTGGCCAGCTGTCGCTCGGGCGTCTCAAGGGGCTTTCATTCGCCGAGCTGAAGCTCGATCGGACGTTCGTGCGCGACTGTGCCACCGATGCGAGCCACGCGGCAATTTGCAAGTCGGTGATCGACCTGGCGCACAATTTCGGCAGCGCGGCGGTCGCGATCGGCTGCGAGAAGGGCGCCGACGTCCTCGCGCTGAATGAGATGGGCTGCGACATCGGCCAAGGCTATCTGTTCGGCCAGCCAATGCCGGAGGCGCAGTTGTTCGCGCTGCTGCGCGAGCGGGCGGCGCAGCAGAAAAGCGCGGGTCGCAGCCGTCAGTGAGTCCAAGGAATGCGGCGATTGTGAGCGAAATTGTCGGCGTAGGCGATCGTCTGGCGCCGCGGTTCCTTGGCCTCGAAGACCTGGTAGGGAATGCCATGACGCTCGCAATAGGCGATGGCCTCTTCCTTCGTCGGGAAGCTCAGCCGCAATTGCTGCTTGGTGTCGCCGGAGCTGGTCCAGCCCATCAGCGGCTCGATCGCACGGGGCTGCTCCGGCTCAAAGTCGAGCTGCCACTTCTTGGTCCGCGCCGATCCTGACTGCATCGCGTTACGCGCGGGCTTGTAAATCCGTGCCACCATTCGGCACACCTCGTCCTTGCTCGTTCCGGCATGAGCCGGCCGTACGAATGCGGTGGTCGGGGCGGCAGGATTTGAACCTGCGACCCTCTGCTCCCAAAGCAGATGCGCTACCAGGCTGCGCTACACCCCGACGAACCAAAGTGCTTGTTTGCTTATGGTTTTTGCCCCGAGAAGGCAAGCCCGGCGGTTGCCGTGAGAGGCACACCGAGGCCACATTCCCCCCGTTGTTTCAGCTTGTTAGGTGGCGGAAGAAGAAGCCGGAAATCTCGGAAAAGGCTTGTTCCGTCTCCGGGACGAACGGGAACAGGTACTGTGCGTGGCTCTGGCCCTCGAATACGTGCAGCGCCGCTTCCACCCCGGCCTGGCGCAGCTTGCGGTGGACCCGCACCGTGTCGCTCAACAGGAGGTCGCGCGTTCCCGACGTCAGGATGGCCGGCGGGAAGCCCCGGAAGTCGCCGAACAGCGGCGAGAGCAGCGGGTCGTCGAGCCGGCGGCCGGCGGCATAGAGCGCGGCGGCGGCGCCGATCCAGCCGGCGGTCGAGACCAGCACGTTGTCGACATAGGCATTGGCCTGGATCGTGTCGCCGGAGGCGGTCAGGTCCGCCCAGGGCGTGCCGGCGGCGATCGCGGCGGGAAGCGGCAGGCCTTCGGCCTTGGCGCGATGGATCATGGCGAGGGTCAGGCCGCCGCCGGCGGAACTGCCGAAGATCGCCATGCGGGCCGGATCGCGTTCGGCCACGAGCGCGCGCCAGACGGCGATGGCATCGTCGAGCGCCGCCGGGAACGGAAAGTCCGGGGCCATGCGATAGTCGATGGACACCACCTTGAAGCGGCCGTAGCCGGCCATCAGCATCGCCTCGCCGGCGCCGGCCTCGCCCGGATAGAGCACGTAGCCGCCGCCATGAACGTGCACCAGCAGCCGGCCGCGGTTCTCGGGCGGAAGATCGTCCGGCGTGACGAAGAAGACCGGCACGCCCGCGATCGTACCGCGCGCGACCTCCACCTTCAGGCGCTCGCGGATCGGCGGCAGGAACGGCGCCACGTCAGCGGCACTCTTGGCCTGCAGCTGGCGCCAGGCCTGCGCATCGGCCGGGATCGTGTCCCAGCCCGGCGGATAGGGCGCGGCGATGAAGGCCTGCAATTCGGGACTGACGGTCGCCGGCACCGGCAGATCGCGCGCCGGGATGCTGCGCGTCGGCGTCGCGGCGGCCGACGCGCCGGCTCCCGCTGCCGGCCAGCCGAACCATCCAGCCGCGGCTGCGGCCATCATGACGACGCGGCGGGAGAAGCCCTGCATGCCCCGCTCGTCGAGAGAACCGTCGTTGCTCATCGAACGCCCCCTGCCTCGGACCTGGCTGCGGTCCCGATGGTCGCGGCAGTCTCGGTGGAGACTCTGAAGAAAGCTTCACCCGGCCGCCCCCGCGAGGCGTTACGCGTGGCCGCAACGCCGCGGCGCGCGGTCGCGGCAGATCACATGAGGACCGTGGTGCCTCCGTCGACGACGAGCACATGGCCGTTGACGAAGGATGCGGCGTCGGAAGCCAGAAAGACCGCCGCCCCGGCGATCTCTTCGGGCCGGCCCCAGCGGCCCAGCGGCGTGCGCCGCGCGAACTCCGCGGCCCGCTCCGGATCTCCCGTCAGCGCCGCATTGGCTTCGGTGGCGAAGAAGCCGGGAGCGATCGCATTGCTGGTGATGCCGTGCGGGCCGTATTCGGCGGCAAGCGCGCGCATCATGCCGGTCAGGCCGGCCTTGGCGGCCGCATAGACCGCATCGTTGGCCCGCGCCACCTGCCCGGCGATGGAGGTCATGGTGATCAGCCGGCCGCGCCCGCGCGGGACCATCTGTCGCGCCGCCTCGCGCGCCAGAACGAGTCCCGCGGTGAGATCGGTGTCGAGCAGCGAGCGGATTTCGGCGTCGGAGAAGGTGGCGAGGGCCTTCCGGTTTCGCAGGCTGGCATTGTGCACGAGGATATCGAGCGGCCCATGGCGTTCCGCGATCGCGGCCAGTTCACGTGCGACGGCAGCAAAGTCGGCGATATCGAACGGCGCGACGGAGACGCGACCGCCCAGCCCCGCGATCTTGTCGGCCGCCGCGTTCAGGCGCGCGGTATCGCGACCGTTCAGCACCACATGGGCACCGGACAAGGCGAGAGCGGCGGCGATTTCGAGGCCGAGGCCGCGACCGGCGCCGGTGACGAGCGCGACCTGGCGTTCGAGCGAGAAGCGGGACAGATAAGGCGGCATGCCGTGTTCTCTCGGCGCTTTCGATCGGCGCTTCAAGCGTCGTTCCAGCGTTGGCGCAGTGCCGCTGTCACCGCCCAGTGAAGATCGGATGCGCCACGCGGTCGCCGACGGCGATGCCGAGCTTGCGCGTCGTGCCGGCCACGACCTCGAGCACCGCCCGCGCCGGACCGCCGGACAGGATCGTCCGCGTCGAGAGAGGCTCGGTGTTCTCGGCGATGTGCTGGATCCGGCCATCGGCGCGGATGAACAGCATGTCGAGCGACACATACGTGTTCTTCATCCACATCGCGATGACCTGGTCGCGCTTGAAATCGAACAACATGCCGCGCCCCTCGGGCAGTTCCTTTCGGAACATCAGCCCGCGGGTCCGCTCCTCGTCGGTGGTGGCGAGTTCGACATCGAAAACGTGGACGCCGGAGCGGGTCACGATCTCGAGCGTCTGCAGATCGGCCGCGGATGCCGGCTGCTGCAGCGCAACAAGGCCGGCGACGAGCAATGCGATCGTCGCGATCAAGGCGCCGCGGCCGCAAGCGGCACGGCTATGGATCAGGAGCCGATGAAAGAGGCCGCGAAGCGGCATGTGCGCGGGTGAGCCGTGGCCGCGCTCAATGCGAGGCCGGCCCATGCGACCCGCCATCCGGATGGACCTCGGTCGCCATCATGCCCTTCGGTCCGGGCCCGTAACGCACCAGAACCGTCTGCCCGGGCCGAAGCTCGGTGAGGCCGTAACGGCGAAGGGTCTCCATGTGCACGAAGATGTCGGGGCCACCTTCGCCCTGGGTGAGGAAACCGAAACCGCGCAGCCGGTTGAACCACTTCACCTGCGCCCGCTCGAGCCCGCTCGTGGGCGTGATCGTCACATGCGTGCGGGCCGGCGGCAATTGCGCCGGATGGATGGCGGTGGACTCATCCATCGACACGATGCGGAAGGCCTGCAGCCCCTTTGGCCGCTCGAGCGCCTCGCAAACGATGCGCGCGCCCTCGTAGGCTGTGAGGAAGCCGTCCCGACGCAAGCAGGTCACGTGCAGAAGTACGTCCGGCAAGCCGTTATCCGGCACGATGAAGCCGTAGCCCTTCGATACATCGAACCATTTGATGGTACCGGTGACTTCGACCAGCTTCACGCCAGACTCTTCGGCGATGTCCCCCATCGCGTCGAGTCCAAGCACGAAGTCTGCTGCGGGACCCTTCGGTCCCAATCCGTCCGACCCCATGACGCCGCACGCCGCCGCTTCTTGGCGCCTCTTATGAGCGCTTCACCGAATCTTCAGTGTTCTGAGGATATGCGCGGCGGCTGCATGCGAAAAGCGGAAAATGCATGGCACGCAACTCTCGGCGGAAGCGTGGCCCACAGAACACGCTTTCAGCTGTGAACCGCGCGGTCGTCAATGGCTTGTGATGAACGGCGCCAGGACATCCCCGATGTCGTCGCGGATGACGAGATCGGCGAGATCGTCGAATTCCGTCGGCTCGCGATTGATGATGACGAGGCGCGCCCCGTTGCGCTTGGCCATCAGCGGGAAGCCGGCCGCCGGCCAGACCACCAGCGAAGAACCGATGGCGAGAAACAGATCGCAATCCTGCGCGGCCTCGGTGGCCTGCTGCATCGCCGCTTCAGGCATCGGCTGACCGAACGAAACAGTGGCCGTCTTGATGAAGCCCGCGCAGTCTTCGCAAACGGGCGCACGGCCGTTCGCGGCGAAACGCGCGGCGACCCAATCGATCTCATAGCGGCGATTGCAGTCGAGGCAGACGGCAAACATCGTGTTGCCGTGCAATTCGATGACCTGGCCCGCCGGGATGCCGGACGCCTGATGCAGATTGTCGATATTCTGCGTCACCACCACACGGACCTTGCCGCG
>Ga0182741_1002467_pt1 | contig 21416 bp, 12 predicted proteins | sample eDN5th37CBELigOP_FD_128874 | JGI IMG/M metagenome (GOLD analysis project Ga0182741, IMG submission 128874) | Enriched Organic Plus compost microbial communities from Emeryville, California, USA - eDNA 5th pass 37_C BE-Lig OP (version 2) (version 2) ... | reverse complement strand
CTGAGAGTGTGCGGCATGTTCTAATGAGGACCATATATCCAGTCGCCCGCCCAGTTCAAAACTGAGGCCAAGGATGGAGAAAGTGGGAAAGAGATACCATGAAGCTAAAAATCTTGATGCGTTAATGGCGCGAGTGGGTTAGTGCACGGGAGTGTGAACGTGATCAATGCGTGAAGCGTAATGATTTATATCCATTTGCCAAAAATTATTGTGCTAAGCACCCTATCTATGCTCTAAAAGTCGAGCACACTTAGCTAACCCCTTGCCCCTTTCGGTTGACTCCCACGCTTCTCCCCCCGCTTTACGCTCCACAGACCAACACTCGCACCCATCTCGGTCCTACAAGCTTGTGCTTTGGCAATCAATAGTCTAACTGCTGATTCAAAGCCATGTCGTCGGCGGCCGGTGCACAAGCTGTTGGCGCAACTGCTGCCAACAACAGCTCGAACAACAATGCCAGCATCGGTCCTATGGCTGGAGTCAAGGTCTGGGTGAAGCGTTCGAAGGCACTCAGTACCTTCGACCTCCGTGAGGCTGCTCTCAAGCAGCAGGAATCTGTAATTCGCACGAGTTACGAGAACCAGGTTGGCCAAGTCAACCGCTCCGAGCAGGAACTTCTCATCCGTGAGGCGGCTGTCAAGGAGCAACGAGCTCTCCTTGACGCATGGAAGGCATGGGATGAGAAGCGCCGGATGCTTCTTCTCGAGCGCTCAGCAGAGCTTGTCAAAGCGCAGCGAGAAAAGGAGGCTCGGGAGCAGCTCTTGAAGGAGCAGCAAGTGCAGCAGCAACGCTGGGAGCAAGAGCAGCTCCTACTGCAGCAGCAGCAGCAGCAACAACAACAACAACATCAGCAACAGCAACAACAACATCAGAGCGACGCCCAGAGCGAGCGATCGGGCTACCATACCGGTCTGGAAAGTGAGGATTCCAAGCAACTGCCGCCATTCCATCCACGACACCAGTCGATAGGAGATTCTACCACCACATCCAAGTTTAGTGAGATCTTGGACCAAGAGGACGGGGTCAGTATGGTAATGCCATCGTTATCTACCTCCATTACTGCAGCGCCACTCCGTATCTCACGCCGCACGAACGTCGGTGCAACCCGTCCTGCGTTGGCAAACACTCAGGCTGAAGAGAGCACGAGCACAAGTGTTGAAGTCTCGCACTCGGAGTCTGTACAAAGCGAAAGTGAGCTGAGCACAGGGGCCCCCGTTGTTACTTTTGGAACGACGCTGAATACCCTCGAAGAACAGCCCGAGGACGATGATGAGGTTGGTGCACTTCGCCTTCAAGCAGAGCGTAGCCAGACACGCGTGAGTGACTCGGAGTCGTCGCTTCTGGTGGTTCCAACCACGACGCGCGAGCTAGCAGATACTACTCAAGAGACCCAGCTTCTGGAACTCGAGCTGGCAGCCAATCAGGCCGAGTTAGCCGAGGCTGAACCTGACCTCGGACTTCAAGCCACAGATGCCCCCGAAGCCCAAGTTAGCTCACCGAGACCAATCACACCAGCCAAGAAGATTACATTCCCTATGTGGGCATCGGTCTGGTTCCAGCTGCAGTTAATCATGGCATCGAACCAAGTACTGCTCGAGGATGTCATGCTTGCCGTATCTCCGTTTGAGCGCAAGCTTCGTGTCATTGAGAATCTCATTGCCGAGACAGGTATCACATTTTCAGTCAAGTATGAGTTCGCTTTCGACGAAATTCTTGGATTTTCCGAGCTATCTTCAAAGCCTGTTGCTGGCAGCACTTCTTCAACACCCGTCGATCATTCAGCCAAGTTCGCGATGCGTCTCAAGAACAGGCCCGAATCGCAATCTATGCTGATCTTCCGCACGACTTCTGAGAAGGAGCGCGATGCGCTCGTTCGATTCCTCCAAGCGGGCCCGCTCCAGAATATCTTCGAGGTAGCGAGCTTTGAGTTCAGATATCCTGATCTTACCAACGAGGCGGATCCCTCACTTCAGCAATTCGACGTCGATAATGTATCAGCATCACCTGGCACTACGGAGCGTCGACCGTCGGTGGGACGCCGTCCATCCGTTTCAGCAGCTGCCAACTTGGCATCACCACGTGCAAGTATGTGCGCTGCGACGAACTACTCCACGTGGTTGCGGCCACGCGGTTTCCTCGACCCGAACTTGTGGAACGAGAGTGTCCCACCCTTCCAGGCGATCCTGGATGTCTCTCCAATCCCAGATTGCGTTTTGCCTGTAATTGGTGTCCTCCACAAGTGGCGACTCACATTCTATCCCTTCGATGCAATTCGACTTGAGGTGTTGAACCGACCCAATGAAGACCCCGCTCTGGTTCCCGGAGATCAGGCAATGGAGAAGTGGACTGACCACGAGCGCCGCTTGATGTTCATGGCCCGCACCACCGTTCCTCTCTTCTCATTCTATTTAACCGGTCTTACTGAGGAAGATGAGAACAACGTCTCACAGATGCTCACGCCAGACTCCGAGTTTGTGCAACGAATCACAGCGTTTGACGAGCCCGGATCCGTCTTCGATCCGAATACGTGCCTCTTCTACAACTATTCGTACACAGACAACGAACCAGAGAAGCCTACCTCCTCACCCGTTAAAACTTCATCAACTCTTAAGGTGAAGGTGCGACTGCTACCAGTCCCAGGTCATGAGGATGCTGTAGCAACCGCAAACCAAATCGGATATTATGTGAGTGCGCTCGCTGCACGCGGCCGTAGTCGAAAGGTCTCACAAGTCGTGGGCGACGGGGAGAGCAAACAGCCTGAGTTGCCTCGTTCTCCCAGCACACCCAAGGTTACATTCCAATCGTCCTCAGTGGCAGTTTCGCCAGTAAGAACGTATGCACAGCCTGCTGCAGAAGCTGGTACCCCGACGATTGAGTCGCTCGGAGACAAGCGGGGAGCTAAGGTCCGGCATTTCTCCCTAAAGTAGTTAGTAACACTGCAGCATCGTAGCATTGTATAGTTCAACCTTGGATCTACCAAAACTCGACATTGCGCATGTCTGTGTGCTTTCCATACGCATGCGCGATTCCGCGTCCCCTGCTCTGCAGTGTCTTCCAACTTAAGTGCTGTTTATGGGCCTTGTGGGCTGTTAATACATAGTGTTACTTTTCTTCTCCAAGCATGGTGCATCAATCAACTTCTCAATTTTACTCCTTCTTATCGTCAACCGTGCGTGCGCGCTCGAGATCATAGTAGTGTGGCCGCGAGATTCCATATAGTGCTCTGACCGCGGCGTCTGCGATTGGTGCGCTTGCTTCATTCACCAGCAAACCCTTGCAGGTTTGCTCCAGGGTCTTGAAGTATCGAACCGTGCGAACACGGCATTCGAGCGTGGCATCATCATCACAACAGATCATGGCTCGTGGGTGCATTTGCAAAACGCTCATCGTGAACATGTGGTTGACCCCCTCTTCAATGCACTTCATTAGAGCATAGGCCTTGGATGCACCGTACGTGACAACGACGACTTCGCGTGCGGCCATGATTGTGCCAACTCCCACAGTGAGTGCCATCTTGGGCACCTTCTCAATGTCATTGTCAAAGAAGCGTGAGTTGGCAAGGATCGTGTCATAGTTCAGTGTCTTGACACGAGTGCGAGACGTCAAGCTCGAGCCAGGCTCGTTGAAGGCAATGTGTCCGTCGTGACCAAGACCCGCGAGGAAGAGCTCGATGCCGCCATAAGATTCGATCTTCTCCTCATACTCCTTGCATTCCTTATCCAGGTCATCCGCGTTGCCATTCAGAATGTGGACGTTGCTGGGGATGATGTCGACGTGCTTGAAAAGGTTGTTCCACATAAAGCTGTGGTACGACTCTGGGTGGTCGTGTGGGAGGCCGACGTACTCGTCCATGTTGAAGGTAACGACGTGCTCAAAGCTGAGCTGACCATCCTTGTAGTACTGCACCAAGCGCTTGTAGATCGGAATCGGAGTTGACCCGGTAGGAAGGCCGAGAACGAAAGGACGTTCCTTGGTGGGCTTGAAGGTGTTGATACGGTTCTTAATGTACTCTGCAACATACTCCGCAGTGTCCTGGGGAGTGGGACGAATGATAACACGCATGTTTTTTGAGTTAAAACTGCGAGTAACCTAGCGTATTCAATTCTTTCTTATCCAAGAATCACACATTCCGAAGTCCGCAGAGACTCGCGAGAGATATCCACTGGAAAACGGCCTGGGTTTGCACGCCAAGGGCAGTCGCGACGACCACTTAAAAAGGCGCAAACTGGTGACATCGCTGCGTGCAATCGCATCCCAATTGCGGATTGTCTCCTAGCACATGCGGGATATACAATCCGGTATGCAAGTGCGGTCTTGAAACCAGTTGCTTGAGTGAGGCATGCGCATCCCAGCTTGTCATCACCGGAGGAAAAGGCTCTCAAGTATTCGGATGCATAGTTAAGCCTCCTTTGGACAGGAAGTGCAGCCATGCTGCATATCCGCACTGAAACGGCACGGCCGGTGGATCCTCCTGGGGGTATTTTCAAGGCCAGGACGGTTTGATCCACAGGGAAGGGGCGAAGGAGGAAAATTGACCAAAAAATCGAGGACTTGAGAGGGTAAACTACGCGGTTGCACTGCGGGCCATTTGGTGTTTCAAACCAAAATGCGACGTTTACCCCTTCTAATTTCGATTTTACTCGCTTTCCTTGTTGGAAGCGTCGTGTGTCACGCGGTAGAGAGCGCCAAAATCGATCTCTCATCGTATCACACTTCTGACCAGCTTGCACGCGAGTTCTATAACCTTCAGGGTTCGTGCCCGGGTCTCAAAATCAGGTAAGTCGACTGCGGCGTCTGTTCTGTATGTGTCTAGTTTGGTGCTTTGCTTGTGCAGTCTTGAAATCGCGTAGCCGAGACGTCTTTTCCTTCCTTCTCATGTCCATCGTTCCTCACTCGCTCCCACAACATCCGCGCCCTTCTTCGCGCGCTTGCAGAGAGGTTAAGAAGTATGGTGCCTCGATGATGGAACTCCGCATTGGCACTGGTTCGCGCCGTGCCACCATGTACTTTGGTGAGCACTCGCGTGAATTGATCTCGGCTGAACTTGCCCTTCGCTTTGTTAAGAAGCTTTGCAAGGGCAATCGCCGCGGGGCATTGCCACTAAACAAGGCGGTGCGCCAAGTGCTCAGTGCCTATGAGATCCAGATCTTCCCCAACATCAATGTGGATGGTCGCAAGCTTGTCGAGCAAGGTCACTACTGCCACAGAACCAACAAACGTGGCGTCGACTTGAATCGCAACTGGGATGCTGCCTGGGAATCCGGAGGCACCAAAGAGACTGCGCCAGGCTCTGGACCCTTCAGTGAGCCGGAAACCAAGCTTTTGCGCGATCTTCTTGAAGACTACTCGCCCAGTGTCTTCATGAGCATTCACTCTGGCGCATTGGGTATGTACACTCCCTACGCGTACAAGAAGGACAAGCTTATCACTCATAAGAACCCTCAGGTGGCGAACTTCCTGACTCAGAGCCGACACAACATGTTCCAGGTACTCGCAGACGTGAACCGTGATTACTGCCGCTGCAGCATCGGCGCTGCAGCAGTTGCATTGAACTACCTCTGCCCCGGTAACTGCATGGATTATGCCTTCGATAAGCTTCAGATCCCCTATTCCTTCGCCTTCGAGGTTTGGGACGGAGAGCACTACGCCAACAAACGCACTACCTCACTGATTGAGGCATCTGGCGAGGCTATGCTCGACGCACTGTACAATGATGATCATGAGCACCATCATGATCACGACCATGATCACGAAATGGAGGAAGAGAGCGAAGGCGAAGCCGAGGGCGACGACCACTACTCTTTGCTTGCTCTCCATGAGAAGCTCCACATCGCTCCCAAGCCTCAGCGTGGCCACTCATGCTTTACCAATTTCGACAATTTCGCTCCGACTGACGAGTTGGAAGGCTTCATCGAGGTTGCGTCCTCAGCCTCTCCCGGCCCCGTCTTCCCAACTGAGGGAGTCACCGGCGAGCGATACTCTTGCCTCAAGCAATTCAATCCTCTCACAAAGGAGCTATACGAGGCGACAGTCGAGCACTGGAGTGATGCCTTCTTGGAGATTTTCAAGAAGCTCCCCGCAGATCCTTCGTTGAAGTTCCCCCAAACCATCAACTAATTATCCTCGTGTAGCTTTCTTCAGTCGAAAATAAATCGATTATAGAGAGGTTGTTTAATACACGATATAATCTGTGATACTCATTGCGAAGTTAAACCGTTAACGTCTTATGTGAATGTCTTTGGACGGGGAGTATACCTAGTAATTTTATTGTACACATGGGAGCCGTAGCAACAACGAACATCGAAGAAGCGATACTACAGGAGGGCGTGATTTACGAATATATGCAAACACCTAAATCAGTCATCGTTTCGCTTCCATTTATCTCCGTGTGCCTGCGCACTGTCATCGCCTAGACGGACTTCCATGGACCTCTGATTGCGAGGAGTCACCGCACTCCCATGCTGCGTTCGACGCGAGGTCTTTTGACAGTGTACTCGATTCATCCACCTGGGATTCGGCAACGAATGAGACTTCAGATTGATTTGCCTCGTGCTGAGAATGGGTTGACACGCGCGATTGCGTCGACGAAGTTACGGCATTACTCTCGGCGACAGATTCTAAGCGACTGACCGTTGACACCTGGGTCTTGGCAGGTGACGTGGCATCGGGCGCAACTGGAGAACGCGTCGGTGACAAAGTTGACGTTGTTGCAGTATACCCATTTTCAGTAGCAGGAAGCGAAGGGGTATCGCCAGGCACCTGGGACTGCGAGTCATGCGAATCCTGTGCAGTTGGCTTCGATCGTGAATCTGTCCGGACTAGAGCTCGATTACGCACAGTTGGACTCGTTGCAGTCGCTGCCACGCCAACGTTCGATTGTGCACGGACTGGCGCGCTCACAGGTGGCGCGATAACAGGAGGTTTGCCAGCAAGGATTACACTTGGGTTCGGCTCGCTGCTGGGTTGAACACCTAGCATCCCTCGTTGAACATCCATTTCGGAGCTTCCTGATCCCGTGAGCTGTGTGCTCGCAGGATTCGAAAGTGACGGTGATTGATTCACAGCTAAGGGAGGGGGAAGCTTACTTCCCGCGATCAGCGTACTGCTTGATTGGGCTCCGGCTAGGGCAGTTGGCAATGCAATGGGATTGTTGCCACCAAACGCGCTCAGAGAACTCGTTCGCGTACACATCAGAGGCATGCAAAATGCGAGAGGGGGAGTGACAACAGCTAGTGCAGCAAAGGCTGCATGAACTGCTGCTGCGTGTGCACTGGCTGCTGTCGCTGCAGCAGCAGCTGCAGCGGGATTTTCAATCTTGTTCGGAGTTCTGGTCGTGGCGTCATTCTGATTAGTTGGGATTCCATCCTCGTTCTCTCCATCTTCTGCGATGTTCTCTGCGATTTGCTCCAGGCCTTCTGAGGGCCGACGTTCTCGGCTTCCTGGAGAAAACATACTTTCTCCTGATCTCGCACTGGGGGAAATGCACGGGTTGAGTGCTGCGACGGCCTGCGCAGCGGATTGGATCGCCGCATTCAGTGAATTGTTGACATGGTTATACCAGAACTGAGAAACATGGAGCTTTAGTTTTGGGTGACGCTGGCGAATCATGTCGAAATCTGCGGTGCGGGCGGATGCAGGCTGGCATTCTCGCAACTCGATCGCGACAATCGCTGGGAATGAACACTGAATAGGCCAAGTAACTGGATACTCCGCGAGAGTGGATTGCGGTGAATCGCCACCTGTTGGACCCATCGCGTTCGAAGCAACCATGGAAACACCAAAGCGCGATTCGGGTACTGAGGTATGACCAGGACTTGCACATGCGACTGCACGTGGAGACGATTCACTGGTTAGCATACTACCCAATTGCGCGAGTTGGATTGACTGGCCTGGCTCACGTACATTCATTGATGATTCGTGCTGAATCTTCAACTGTGAGGTGCGCTCGGTCTGGGAGGTCTCAGCGATAGATGGCTCAGGTGGAGCATCGACAGGCTCGACTGCAGCGGCCGTAACAGTCATTAATGTGGGAGAACCCTCACCCGGCCGTGTCTCAACTGCATTCATTGGACGATCACGTTTCACTTCCTCAATGATTTTTGGTGTAATTGCTTTGCCCATTGTGGCAGCTGTGGTTCCCGAATCGACTTGGGGTTCAGGCTCCTCTTCATCTGTAACAACAAGTCCAGTGAGCGAGCGGTCACCTGCGTGTAGTGCAGCAGTTGATTCCGAAGCTACACTTTGCGGGCTGACCTGAACCTGTGGCCCATGAGAGCCACCTGTGAGAGCACGGAAGGCTCGCTGGTCAACACTTTGCGAATGCACGTGCCCGCGGGGTGGCTGGCCATTCGTAAAGTGGCTTCGAGATACGGACATTGCCTGGCCTGCGACACCTGGGACCGTAGGTCCAGAACTAGCCGCAGGCGTCATTGATGAGTCGATAGAAGACGAAACTCCAGATGCCGTTCGAAACAGTACAGCACCTCCGCCTACTTCACTCCCAAGCACATCCGAGGCTTCGAAATCTAAGGAACCTTTTGAATCTAAGCGCCGCGCAGCGAGTTGGAGAGCCGCTGAGAAACGATTATAGGCTGCACTGGCTGCTGCTGCTGCGGAAGTACCGGGGTCTTTAGTTAGGGCCTGGAAAAACGCAGGTCCAGAAACCCCAGTTGACGAAATGTTGAGATAGTTTAGTTCTGGAAGAGATGCAAGTGCGGTCACGGAGCGATCAGTCAAGAGTCTACAGCTTCCAATATCTAAAACACGCAGCCGTGGGAACCGTTTACAGAGAGTATGAATCGTGGAGTCTGTCAGAAGGAAACAGTAATATAACCGAAGATGACGCAGTTCTAGCCTGCGTTCAGGAGTAGGGAAGATTGCGTCTAAAAGCTCCATCAAGAACGGTTCTTTCACCTGGTTACAGTAACCTAAACTGAGAGATGTACACGATTTGAAGGATGATGCAAGCCGCAATACAGCTGCATTGTGTCTGAGGCCGAGTTTGGACCAGAATTGATCGAGATTAACAACTCGGAGCCGTTCGAAGGTCATGGAAATCAAATCTCGGAACCTTGATGAGATTCGCCGTAGTCGGAGCAGCTCTTTAATTGTTAAATAAGAGAGAATACGAACTGCGATGCCTTCCAGCGAGTCAACGAGCCCTTGTGCAAAGAGTGTGGCTGGTAAAGAAAACAGGTAGGAGTCTGGCTCTGGAGTTCTCGGGCCACCAAATAAATCTTGGGGTGTCAATCGGGCCACTGATGCAATGGATGATCTAGGTCCAGCGGACGCCAGACTTGTGCTATTTGACTGAGCGTGGCTGACATGACTTGTCGAGCTGCGCCCGCTTACGCCAAGTTGCGCAGTCTGAAGCAGGGCAGCGATGTCTGATTTCGGGCCGCCTTCGCCAGTGCTACCAATAGGGTTGGCGGCTGTGGATGGGGCAGGATCGGATGTAACAGTAGTTGTGGCATTCGGCGCTGGGATGTTGACGGTAGGCACGGGTGCCGTCCCATTTACGGTGCTAGACGTGCTCTGGGTCGAGGACATACGTGCGTGGGTGAGAGATCCATGCACCATTCCTTCTGTAGTATTCACATTGGCCATGGGGCCTGCGTGAAAAACAGACTCTGTCTGGATAGGGAGCTGTACATTGTGTGGGTCGTTCATACGTAGAACCGAGTTTGATATGACAGTAGCCGGTAGTGGATTCCGGTCAGAGGTTGCTCCGGAGGATGATGTAACACAATTTGAATTGCTGCTCTGGGTGATGCTGGCGCTGTGAGTCGCTATGGTACTGGATGCAGCCACGTTTGACGAATCCGCTACCACAACTACTTTTGAAGGGGAAGCTGTGTTCGAGGTTGTGGCAGCAACAGAGGTTACCACCGGATCTCCGTCTTTGGAACTTCTGCGGGTGGCAAGAACCATACCACCAAGGCAAGGTGCGTTGGCGATTGATACCGGGTTGGCGCGCTGTACAGGCATAGCAGACTGGTTACGCGGACTAGGATCCACATATGCATTGCCTGGAAGAGACTGCGCTCGCTGAACATCGTTCAAGGAGAGCTCACCAAACATCACCGACTCATCGTGACCGCCAGCTGTAGTTGGAATTGCAGCAGGGACAGTAGCAGTATGGGTAACAGCGCTGGGAGCGATCGTACCGGGGGTGACGTCATGTACAGTGCCTACACTATCCATTACTTGCTGTGGCTGGGACTGTTGATGGACAAGACCCCTTGAGGCAGCAGTGGGAGAAACGACCTTCCCTGAGTCCGGTACCGCCGCCGTTGGTTCCGATATGACAGCAACAGGAGCGGTAGCGACCTTGAAGGGCTCCAACGTGGCAGTGGTGACTCCGTGTACTGGCTGAGGCACCGCCTGACTCGAGCCTACTTGCACACTAGGATTGGAGTTCATATCGATCTTTGATTCCAGCGGTTCTATCCGGGAATGCGAGGCCTCTTGTGGAGGAATGGGCGCTACGACTGCGCCCACAGACATGCCTGGATGTATCGCGTGGTATGCTTCGACAGCCGAACCGTTATTCACGAGATTAGGTTCACTTACGTCTGTGCCAGCTCTGTGTTCCAAGTCGGCGACCTGGGTCGTTGGGTCCCCTAACAACGGTAGCGGCACCTTCTGCTCAGGTTTCTGCGACATCTCGGGTATCTCAGCCTGATCGCTAGTAACCAACGAGCCTGGTGATGCCACTCTCGGTGTAGATGCCTCAGGAGCGGTGGACGTCAGGGGGTTCTCGCCAGGATGCGGTTCTGGAACAGAACCACCCCGCTCACTCATGGGCTAGAGTAGAGTTAATAACACAGAAGCAAACGGAAGGTGAGTCACAAAGTGTTGAGTTAGAGCTAAATTTAGTACCGTAACCACTATACCTGGCTGCGATTCGAGTGCCAAAAGTGCCGGGAAGCGGGTGAGAAAGCACGTTAGGGCGAGCGGAGTACTAGTGGGAGCTGCATTGCACGCGCCAGCAATCGGATATTCATGCAATATTTTCGATGAGTGATTGCATGACACGCAATTCGAACTCGGTTATCTCCGGGACTACCCACGCGTTAGCTCCAAATGGCGGCTTTTCCCACTTTATCTCAAGTCCTCACTTGAAACCCAAGCCGAGCTGTTTTCCAGCGCCAATTATTGAGGTCACGGGTAAAGAGCTTGGTTAAGAATCTCGAAAGCTAACATTTCACAGCAGATTGTGTCGAACGCAAAGTAAATCTCAACTTTGCACTAACCCCAATACCCTAGAATAGCAACTTTCCTGCTGTTCTGCTTTGAAATTCCAGATCCTCCCATTGCGCTAAAACTCGGCTCTCAGCTCCCGCACCCGCACGCGCATCCAGCTGGAGAACCAAGAATTTGAGCTGGCACCGCACGCGGTAGTAGTGTTTGTACGCACAAAGCCTATCTGTCCTGGCCTGGAAATTGGTCCATTGCTCACTGCAACAACATATTGCACTACCGTTCAGGGAATGCGTACCCCGCACTTGCACTGGATGAATCTCATATGTAACCAATCTGCACACACGTATAGACCTGAAATAGCGACTGGCATCCACAGGATGCAAAGCACTTGTGTGCATGAGCGTCAGCGTAAGTTCTCTCTTCAAAGATTCAACCCAGGGCTATGCCGTGTCTCTGTGATACTGCATTGGGACATACCATCAAGGGAAGCTACAACTAGTATCAGCCATATCGCACCATTTTGACCTTGAAAATGTTCCATCAAATGCGTCTATAGCTCGACTGACCTGAGCGAAACCTCGTCCTCATTCGATTTTAGTTTGATCATCGGACCAAGGCGCTCTGGATCGCAGAGCGAAGGGCCCTACTCCAGAAGCATGCGCGCGAGATTGAAGAGCACGTCAGACAGCAGCAGAAACTCACAGCAGAGAAGACAGAGCTGAGTCGACTCATCCAGGATGAACGCAAAGCGTATATGAGAGAGATAGTTCGACTCACTACTGAGAAGGCCACACTCACCGCAGTGCTTATGAACGAGTCCTTTATTGCCACTCGACAGTTGCTGAAGCTAGTTGACGCCGAAAGGACCTATGCTTTGACTGGACGGATAGATGACCCCAATCATGAAGGAGGCAAAGTAGAGTCGATGGGGTGGTTCACTGACTCAACAGAACTGGGTTCTTCGACATCCATGGGGGACCAGTTGGATTCAAGCGCTACCACGCCTAATCTGCAGAAATCTCGGAATTTTCTCTCGCTTCTGATGCGAGGCTCGGCTACCTCAAGCGTCGAGCTTGATCTTGAGGAGGCATTGTCGTTGTTTCAAGCGATGTCTCAAGGCAAGGATCCAGAAGCGCGATCCAATGACCGCTCCGACCTGGGTTTCAAACTTGTATCAAAAAATCTACCCAAAGGAGCAATTTGTGCAAGATCACAGGATGATACCGACAGTTCCGCCTCGAGCCGGACTGGGCGTGACCGCAACCAGCTCCTTTCATTTATCGCCCTTGTGAGCAAGGTTATGGCCGGCGTGCTTCAAGAAGTCGTTGCGCTGAGAAATCAGTGCCGCGCCCAACAAGCTGTTCATGCCACAGAACGTGGCGACTTACTTTTGCGGATCCAAACCTTACGAAGCAAGCTCCGCGCCGCTCGAGCTCGAGGTGCTCTGACCTGGGCAGAGCAAGCAGATGGTCTGATTGAAGACAATGATATAGATTCCGCGGACTTGGGCGCGGACAACATCAACCCAGAGCTTGGAACTAGTGATGCTGCGCTTGCTCGACCCTCCATTGCGCCACCTCATGCTCCACAGAGACCCCACAGTGAATCGCCTAACCCCGAAGAGCTCGAAGCGATCAGGCAGAGAATAGATGGTGAGTTGCGCGCGAAGGTCTCGAACGATGATAACGACCAAACTCAAGCGATTGCATCAAAAATCGAACTCGAGTCAAATTATGCATCGCACCTGACGGCTCTGTATGCAAAGGCTGTCCAGCGTATCGCAGAGTTGGAAGCAGAGCGAACCGCCGTTGAGGTTCGCTTTCAAAGTCTTTATGAAGCCAAGCTGGCGGATCTGAGAGCAGAACTGCTGCGTGCACGCACTGACGCCACAACCGAGGTAACAAAGCTCGCACAACAACATTCCGAGTCACTTCGAGAACTCAGCCGCGCTGAGGCCGCTGCACGGCATGAGAACGAGACGCTGCGATCACATGTCCAGGCAATTGAAGCAGAACTAGCGAGTCTGCGCACTGCGGCAGCTACCGCCGCGGAGGATCGCCGAAAACTCTCTCTGGCACAGGCTGAGAAGGAAGATCTTCGCGCCCAGATTGTTTCTTTGCGGCGGCAGCTCCAAGCATCGATGCAAGAAAGCAGGTCTCCCCAGATTCATCAATTAGTCCCCCCCAATGCAACACACTTGCGCACCAGGGTCGCCACGCAGGATTCGACGCGTAGCGATACTACGACCCCAAGAGCCACCCAGCGGGAACCACTCCCCGTGCATGATGAGATCCAAGTCCACGTATACTCGACAGAGCACGAGGATGAAGATGAAGAGACGGAGTTTGACACTGAAAGTATTCGAGATACTAGGCACTATCGTCTCCAGCAGTCTCTTAGTGAAGTTGGCTCACAGTTCAAGTTGCCACTACAAAGCCATGATGAGCAACCTGACGAATTGGAAGCATCACAAGCTCCACGTTTCGAACAGCTCCGAACTCCAATGAGAACGTCACGGCCCCAGTCTCCTGCACCTGGTCAAGCTGGTAGATTCATGGGATCTCCACAGACGCGATCACAAGCCCTTCAGCAGCACACGCGCGACGTTGGCAGTGCATTGGGCACTGTTGCTGACGAAGAAACCGACTCTGAAATGGGCGCAGAGTCGCTGTTGGTTCCAAGTGTCGCTCCTCGAAGCCGCGCCCCATCGGCAGCTCGAGCCTCTGCCCCTCCCCCACGAACATTAACAGACATATCGACCGCACAGCCAGGTTCGTCGCATGTGGATTCAGATGATGAACTATCCTCCAACGCCACTCAGAGTCCAACTCGAGTTTGGTCACATCGAATAGCTGTTTTCCCACACCAGTCAGATGAAGACGAGTCGGTAGAGGGCGAGATATAATCCGACGATAGCCGCGCGTGGAGTAGTGGTAAGCCGTACGAAGACTAGAGGTACATTTTGAGTCATCCTTCGCGTTTGTGGCGACATTGTTTTACCAGCGGTATCATAAACACTTACTCCTCCGCACCATCCTGCGGGGAATCCTCATAAGGTTTGACGATCGATCCCCCATCACCTGTTTCGACTCGTTGTGCAAGGAACCGCCGCACGAATTCTCGCGACCCCAAGTCAGCGGCTCGAATAGGCTCGACTATGCGGTGAAGTGAGCACAACTGTGCCAATTTCACAGCCGTTTCAAGTGAAATCATGTGACCAGGACTCACAAATACTGGAACAGTGCTGTCCGAATGCTTCGAAGTCAAGACAACTGCACCCCAGGTCCGACCTGACTCACCAACCAGCGGTCTCCAGCGAGACTCACTTCCTCCATCACTTGGCCCTTTTCGCTCCTTCTCAAGGTTTGCCAAGATCTCTCGTCGAAGGGACTCGGTAGTATTTCGATTGATACCATCGACAGTTGTGATCTTCTTCGCAACACCGATGGTAGGAATGCCCAGCGCATAGCCCAAATGAGACGCAATCCCACATCCCCTTGGATGGAGAGTGCCGTTACCATCTGTAAAGACAAGATCAGGGGGATAGATCTGGGCCATTTCGCTACCCGGTTCAGCGAAGGTGGAAAGTAGCTTGAGCTTTTCAAAGAGGGTCAACAGTACTGGTACCTCACGAAATGCTAGGAAGCCTGATACATAAGGCACTGACAAGGGGGTAATCACATAATCCTGATATACGGTTTTAAAGTCCGGTAGCCTTTGGATTACTAGGCTTGCGCAGGCCATTTCAACTTCGGACTCTTGATCTCCCTTTTCATCTTCGGATTCAGGTGATTCTGGACTCCTGTCAGTCTGGGACCGTGCAGGGATTAAGCCAGTCGACTTGGCTGCGAGAAGGGAGTTACATCCAAAGAAGCTGATGTCGACACCAGCAACATACCTTAGTTTCCGGCGTTTGGGAGGTCTTCCTGGCGTTACGCTTGAGATTTCGTCCTCGCTCGTCTTCGATTCTGCTGAGCCTGTCTGTTCTCCGTTAGCAGGACTCGAAGTTGAGCCAGCGGTGTAAGCCGGTGCTTGATCTATGCTTCGAGTGAGGTCCGTGGAGGCTTGAACCGATGTCGGCGTCGCCAGTTCCGAGGCGCTTGGGGTCCTATAGCCGACGGCGCCGCCGCGAGGTAGAGAAATTCCCTGGAGAGCTTCTTCTAAAGAATCGAACGTCCATTCAAATCTGTCCTCCAGAATGAGCTCTCTTGCAATGACCTCTTGTTCTTCTGCCCATTTCGTCTTGAGCTAGATGCGGGGTGCACGTTGCCAAGTCCAAAGGTGAGGATTAGGTTGGGGGCAGCAAGAATTTTACAAATCATTGTATCAATCTCCTGATGACTCGGCGTTGAGGCCAAAGGACCAATCATTCGTAACGTACTTCCTCGATCTCTTGTTTACTATACCGTTTTAACATCCTGTGCTGGGTGTCCGGCTATAGCTAGTAGCGCTAAGTTTGAGGACTACTCCAGTCTCACACAGATGGCCAACTTTTTTGATTCTGAAGGATAGTTCGCTAGAATGAGGTCGCTTCAAGAGCGGTTTGATGAGTATCGTGCCAAGAGCCACTCGAATATACCAAGCAGTTCAGTTATCTCCTTGACATATTCCATACACCCGAAGATTTTATGTTGGTGGAAATCTGCCAACCAGAGATCTATTTGTGACATGATTCCTTCAGATGATGGTTTTGGGGGGTATCAGACGCTCCAGAGCATAAGGGGGAGTGCCAATGCAAAGTGCTTGCACTGAAAGCCTCCAATAATGCCTAACAACCTGTTAAACTCCCTACCCTCGCACGCAACGACCACGCCAAGTGCAGCGAATCAGGTTTCCGTTGCCCGGTGGACAGTCTCTCGACGACCAGCAAAAGGTAGGTTGGCACAGATTTTTGCGTGGAAGCAAGCGCGGGGCTCGAGACTGGAGCCGAAAGAAGAGTGAATTGTCGCGGTGTTCGACCCGGTTTGAGGTGCTGAGAGTGCGTCATACGGGATGAAAGTAAAATATGCTGATTACCCACGAGTTTCCCTACTGCATATCTAACAATCCAGGCCATGAAGTGCATGCGTACTTAACTTAGCCCAGCTTTCCTACTACTTGAGTGAGATCTTTTGGTCCGCATTTCCGACCGGTTCCATGCGGCTTTAGTGGGGACTGGCTGCCACGGCGGCAATCCGGACTGATTCTCAATGGTTGGCACGGTGTGATGCGTGACTTGCGCCCAGCCAAGACCCATCTATCTTCTTGCTCCCCAAGGTACCCTTCGTTGATCGTGGTTTCCCAAGACTCACTTCGTGTTACACACTGTGTTTGTGTATGACCCTACTCCTCCCTGCGCCGACAGAATGAGCGCTGTTCCTGAGGCAACCACCACGACCGCCACTAGTCCCGAAACTGGTGCCGCAGCTTCCGTTCCCGAGGCCAAGGGACCCGAGGAGACCAAGGACCAGGTTCCGCTTGTCGAGGAGATTACGCCTGCGGACCCTAAGAAGCACGCCTTCGTTACCTTGGTCATGCTGGGTGACGACTATGTGCCTGGCGCGCTTGTTCTGGCAGCGAATATCCGACAGAAGGGCTCCAAGGCTTCGCTTGTCGTGATGGTCACTGCTGACGTTTCTCAGCGTTGTCGTGACTTCTTGCGCCAGTTGTATGACGAGGTCATTGAGGTGCCCTTGATCGATGCTGATGTCCCAAGCAACATGAAGAAGGGCACTAAGGCAAAGTCCCGCAATTGGGTCAGTAAGATTTTCACGCGCCTGTATGCGCTGAAGTTGACTCAATACGAGAAAGTCGTTTTGCTTGATGCGGATCTCTACTGCGCTAAGAATCCTGACAGCATCTTCGCATTGCAGGCACCTGCTGCGATCTGCGCACACTTCACTCTCGAGCAAGCCGAGGAGGTCAAGGGCCAGCTGTATGGACGCAAGGGCATTGACTTGGCAAAGCAAAGGTTCGGCATTCGTGGTAGCTGCATTTTGCTTACTCCTTCGGCCGAAGATTACGAGCGTGCAATGGACATGATCACCCACAAGCCCAAGCAAGTCCCAACGATCAAGCAAGTCCAGCAGACGGCTACTGGTGCTGTTACGAAGGCTCGCTCCAAGTTCAGTCTCTTCCAGGACGGCGATGATGACGAGGACGCACCTGAGAAGAATATCAACGAGTCTCAGCGTGCTGCCATTGAGGCCAAGTCGCAAGACATTAATATCCTTAGCGGCGTCCTCGATACAACGAACGTGCTCAACTCCGCAACCGTCACCGAGGCCGATCTTAACTCGATGGCGACTGTGCGAACATACTCGTATGGTGATCCCAAGGCACAGATGGGTCCCGACGAGTATCTCTTCCTCAATCTGTACCGTGACACGCTGACTTATCTCCATCCACGTTACAGTCACAGCTCTTGGAAGAACGAGGCCGGCCCCTACGGCTCCGTCTTCTTGCACTTCCAGTCTGAACTACCATGGAACCGTACTCAGGACTGGGACGACTACGCAAACTGGGACAAGGCCGCACTGGAGTTGATTGCATCAGAAAATATGGGCAACGTCCGAACCTATCTTCTCGATCGCGTTCCGATCTTGGCCGCCAAAGAACGAGGTGAGACCATCAAATTCAGCACTCCACACCACGGTCGCAAGGCCCACAAGGCCAACAAGCCCAAGGATAAGGGTCAAGGTAAGGACCAGTCTAAGGACACCAAGAAGGACACAACATCCGTCGCAGCACCACCAGTTGCTGCGGCTGCTGCTGCGGCAGCTGCTAAGCCTGCTGCAGCGGAGAGCGCACCTGCCACCACCGAGGGAAGCACTCCCAAGCCCACACCAGCAGCTGCACCTGCACCCCCCAAGCCAGTGTGGGGCACCCAGTCCGCAGCTGCGCTCCTTGCTAAGGGCAACCCCAAGGCTGCAGCTGCAGTCAACCAGGCCAAGCCTGCTGCCGCAGCTGCATCGTCATCGGCAGCGCCTGCTCCTACAGCTGGCACGGCCAAGCCTGCATGGGGTAACCGTAATGCTGTTGTAGCAAGTGCAGCAGGAGGTGCGGCCGCACAGGCAGCAAACGATCCCAAGTTCCCAGCACTGGGCAAGTAAGGGCTCGATCTAGCCACAATTGAATTTAGTCCGTCCCAACTTGGGGGTGTGGAAATTGTGTCAGCCAGAAACTGACAGGAGGAAAAAGATCTGGAAAAGATGAGGTGAAAAGTTAGAATACTAAATACACCAAAAGATGTCTCAACAGCCTACGAACCCTCCTGCACGTACGTAAAAATGAAAGATCTCAACTTGATCTCTTCCATGAATTAATTTGTTTCGCACTCCATCATCCCCTTTTATGCGTTTTTGTCTCAACTCTAACATTAAGACAATTGGCACGTGTGTGTTCACGTTTCTTCCTTGAGGTAAATTTGCATTCTCTTGCGTGATCTGAGTTGTGCTCGTGGTTCATCTGCACCAGACCTGGTCCTCCAGCACTTGATCTGTGATGTGACATGATATTCTCCACCTTCGATCCGTGACTCATCTGCGATCGTGCGTAACACCACTTGGAACTTCCTCACATCGCATTCTTGGTTATAATGTAGGCATGGTCGGCGGCGCTCGCGTACCTGAGTACCGACGACAACCCTCCGCGGATGAATCTGCAAATACTTCAGTCGCACCCACAGCACCTACAGGTGTCCTTTCTGCTGGTGTGTCGCCCAACGATGTCGCGTCTGCTGCAATTGCACAGCAACTTGCTATGCAGCCCAAGCAGCAGCACCCCAAGCTGGAGGATCTGATCCACCAGCCTAAGGCAAACCCCTCCACTTATCATCCCGCACCTGATCCCAAGGAGCACATTCCACGACCCAATCCTCGTACAAACTTCCCCTCAGGCAGCATCCAGCAGCCTCGTGGTAACAACTACTAAGGAAGTTGTACTCAAAGGTCTGCATAGATGGATCGGTGGATGGGCGCCGAGATCATGCGATAAACAAGCTTACCGACCTCGGCAGCTTGTTAGTTAGACCAGATCTTTGGATGGCTTAGTTAACAGAAGCCGCCGTAACTGGTTCGAGCTTAGGATGAAGCTGCTCAGGTTGGTAGCACTGTAGTGCTACAGCAACAAGGTCCCTTCAGCAGCGAGTCCCATGCTAGTTCTACCCACCACCATCACGACAGCGCAGAAACGATACCAGATACGGACAAAATAGCATAGTCTTCAAGTCAGAAAGTACTGTATATGTTACCCCCTAGATCCATTTGCTATCCCAGACCAATCTGTGGTAAGCCGAACGTCAAAACAAAAACAAGCGAAACTGGTTTTGGAACTTTGCCATGTTTCATTATGTTATCCGGTACACCAGGTATTACATTCGGTTCGCTAATTTATTCCTTTAACGTTTCACGTCATAAAGCAGGTGCCATATACATGCCATTAAATGATGTTTGCCGCAGAGATCCTTAGGCGTCCGACCCACGGTTGTGGTGCCTCATAACGGGCTCAATCAAAAACCAACTCAATCTAATGAGGGAGTTGGTAGCTTGTTTGGCGCGACTTCTTACACGCCAATCTCCGTACTTGCGCTGGCGGCGCTCACAGGTGGTTCCGATCTTCGCGTTGGCGGGCTCGCAGAGAACCTCAGCAGCTCTAGACGCGCTTCTTCTCGCTGAAAAGCGACCTTTTCTTCAGCAGAAGTTGGGCTAGGGGTCTCTGTAGCTGGGGTCGCGGCTGCTGAGGATTGGTCAATTTCCATATCATGATCGTGATGCGTGTCAAGTGCCTTATAGGGCGTCTTCATCATGTCGCCTCCCGTGCCCTTCTGTACAAGCTGTTGCACGAAGTGCTGCGCAAATGTTCGCGCTGCTCTCGCTGCCGCCACAAGGGCTTCTGTGGGGGATGCACCTTCTCGATATCTCCGTCTTGCACGTCGTAAACGTAAGCCTTTGTCGATTGCCTAGATTTGCGACAGATTAGGAGAGAATGCAACGAGACACCATATTAGCAACTAATACTCTTTAGCCGCTCATCAAGTTGCACATATGAAGGGCTATACAAGTCAAGTAAACAGAAAGCCGACCACCAACCACATGATTGCTTACCTCCAAGATTTTCTTGCGATGTTCCTCATTGACAACGTTCAACGGTAAGGAAATAAGTCTTGAGTCAGTGAGTTTCAGTACTTCCTTCCCGTTGAGGCTCTCTTGTTCAAATCGAGAGGCATATTCGCCAAGATTATTCTTATTCAGCCACGCGACGACTCTGTCGACATCCCATCGTCCATCGATTGGGGAATCTCGTTTCGGTACGACTGTTGCATCGATCCTGACGTAGTCCTTCAGATTCATGTACGCAACGATACATCCTCCCAATACAATAAGGGCAGATCCTCCCAATAGGGCGTATCTCCAATCCATCTTGAAGAGGAGGAAAGCTGACAGAATGAAGGCCAAGATGAGCAATACTTTGACTCGAGTATTAAACGTTCGATACAATATATAAAACAGAGCACCGAGGATCATGCAGATGCCCATGAGTCCTCCGTAAATGACATAAGGGGACGTGAACCTCGTTCGGGCGGCCAGCCATGTGAAGATGGTTCGGTCCCCGTCTATGAATTCGTCGATGCCTGGCTTCTTTCCAATCATCTGGATCTGCGAAGGAGCAGAACCCCTCAGAAACTCTTAATGCGTGGGCCAACCCAAATAAAGTACAAAGCGAGCTCCAAGGCCTCGTAAATGAAGCTTCGCGATGCACTCACAAGAGTGGGAACAACAGCACTGCACTCTACAGTTCGGCGAGTGCGTTGTGTTCACTTCTCGGGGGACTAACAGGAGGAGTGACGAACCACTTGTGGGTTCAAGCCTAGGCTATAATGAAGTTAGATGGAGGAGCAATACGACCATGTAAAATGTTCTTGCGTACTGGAGCGTGGGATACAACTGCTAAGGGAGCGACCCCACTCGTGGCGGAGCCAGAGCGCGAAATGACGAATCGGGCGTTCTGAGGCTCACTGAGACCAAATCCACAGCTCGCATTTGCGCATATAGAGAGGCTCGCATGCAACAGGACCTAGCGCAAGGGGGTTGCAGTGCTGAATCTTGAGATCCCATACTAAAAGCCCTCTACTAGGCGCACCCCAACCGCGCTTATCCAATCCTGAGAAAAGTTGATTTCATCGAAGCATTGCGGAGTGAGAACGCGTCGAAATAGCGTGCTCTTGGAACTAG
>Ga0182741_1002466_pt1 | contig 21421 bp, 11 predicted proteins | sample eDN5th37CBELigOP_FD_128874 | JGI IMG/M metagenome (GOLD analysis project Ga0182741, IMG submission 128874) | Enriched Organic Plus compost microbial communities from Emeryville, California, USA - eDNA 5th pass 37_C BE-Lig OP (version 2) (version 2) ... | reverse complement strand
GTCTTCTCCCCCGTTCCAAGGTTCATGTTTCCTTCACCCAGTTTCGTGAAGCACTCGGTGGAACTATCTCAGAATCAGGATAGCAATCCCACCGCTGCTGTCGCTGGGTCCAATCATCAAGCAGCCCCTTCACTCTCCACGGGCCTGCTGGGACTCTATCCTCAACACGCCCTTGCAGTACCAGGGCAACCGGCGCCTACATCGTTCAAGAACCTCACTGAATACTGTGGTCGCCTGGCATGCGTTGTCCTCGATCATGTTGCAGCCCGCGTTGCAGAACTCTCTCTACAATTTGCGGCCACGACTCATTCATTGGCTTCAGCCAGTCAGCCACAGAAGCTCACAGGTCCATTGCTACGCTCCCGAGGACTTAGCTATTGGGACCGAGCTGAGGTGCAGTTGGTCCAGGGATTTAAACGGCGTGATGACTGGATCGAAGACAAAGAAGAATGGCTAGCAATGCGTCGCAAAGAGTGGATGAAGCGTATGCGCGCAAAGCGCGGTAAGCGAACCGGTGGCGAAGATGAGTATGATGACTACGATGCTCTCTCCGAACGCTCGGAGGCAACTGACGACTCGAGTGACAATGACATTATCTGGTATCTGAAGTGGACCGGTGCGCAAAGACCTGCATCATCCGACCTAGCTCGATTTGATCTCTGGATTGCCTCTCCAGATCCAGCTTTTGAACCTGGTGGTGACTTCACGAGATGCGCCTTGTTGTATGACAAGTATCTCGCGAATTGTGCGAGAAGTAGAGGACACCCTCCTCCCATTAAATCAGTTCTTGGACCCAATTTCACATCAACTGCGATGTCTACCTTTTCAACTCCACGAAATGGCCCCTTCTTGCTTCTTTCATCTTGGCAATCTATGTCATCCAAGTTACAACTGCTGAAGGTCGTGCCCGTGGAGTGGTATCTGAATCCGATCATTGCAGATCCAACGGCCACACGGAAGTCGAATGCACACGGGCCGCGCGGCACTCGCACCCAACCACTATTCCTACCGCTTTTTAGCCCAACGCCCCAGCCCAAGACGTCCACTTCAGCGAACCAGATGGGTCTCCCAGTCAATCTCCTGCACCTCGGTAACTTCTCGACTGAAGAGCTGATGCTCAGAACTCTTGCTTCAGTTTACATTTCTAATCAAGCACGGCTTCCGGTCATCAGGGCAATTGCCATGCCGGTTGAGGTTTCTAAAGCGCTTCCGGACCTATCGCTCACCCCACAAGATGCCCAACTCTCGCAACTTACTTGGCCAGCTTTCTTAAAACGTCGCGCTGTCCAATACGCCGACAAGAGTGACGTGTCATCGCTTTCTATAGTTTCAGACTATCTCACGCTAAAGCAAAGGGTGGAAGTCGTAAATGACAGTCCTACACCCTACATGTTGGCATGGGGACTCTGCTCGACGGTTATATCCCACTTCAAACTGAATCACGAGCAAGCTCAAGTCCTATACCAGACCTTGGGATGGTTCTTCCGTGGCCCTCGCCGAGTAGTCACTCGCCAGCTTCGAGTCGACCTCCGGGGTAACAAGTTCGTTTACCAAGACATTCCAGGCACGTCAGACAACATAGTGCAATCAGCTCTCGCCTCTCTCCAAGACTGTACTGATGAACAAGTATCAAGAGTACTTCTGATCCATGGAGCCTTTGGCAGTGGCAAGTCCCATGCCTTGTCGGCACTCATCGTGTTTCTAACGAAACTGTGCCTTGCGGTTGAGTCATCGGCATTTGATTCGCGCGCACTCGCGTGGAGATTGAAAGTTGGCGACGAGGATGGGGCGGAAACAGAGCACGATGGTTCTCGAACTGGAGAACTGCTTCCTTTTGACCCCACTGTCGCGCCTTCACAACAGACATCTTTTCTTCGGATTCTTTTCGCGTCTCAGACAAACGCTGCCACAGACAACGTTCTATTACGCTTAATCAAACTAGGTTACAGGGACTTTGCACGGGTAGGAAGCATCCCGAAAATTGCCAAGCCAGTATTGCGCCATGTAATGTGTGCCGTCGACGAAGACACGGGTGAGGACCAAACCAGCTCTTGTCCAAGCGATGAGTCCCAGGAACAGGCTCAGCAACAGGCTCTGCGCGAGCTTCAGCGACTTCTCGAAGAAGTGGAGAGCGGAGTAGATCCCTCCGAGAGCGAAGTCTACGAGGGAGACTCTATGGCAACCTCAGAACTCTCAGCAGAACTCGAAGACGAAGTAACCTCGATTAAGAGTGCTATAGCCGAGATTCGTGCTGAACCAGCTCTACGACGCTTCGAACGACTGAGCCGATGTCGCCTCATAGGTGTGACATGTGCTTCCTCCAGTTTTCCGGTACTTCGAATGCAGAGAAAGTTCGCTATTGTTATCCTGGATGAGTGCTCGCAAATTCCGGAGCCGTTAGCCCTTGCACCGATACATGCTGCGGGGGCTGAGGCCATGATGCTTGTAGGGGATCCAAAGCAGCTGGCTCCAACTCTGCCATCACTCTCGAGCATGTCTCGAATGTCTCTTCCTTCCCTCCAGGATGCCCCTTCGGCGTCCTCAAGCAATCAAACCAGAAAGTCCTCAGCACCGCTTGCTGGGTATCGCGCCTTTGCAAGGTATGCGGAGAGTCGAGCTGGTACATGCTACGATCCATCGCTGGGCCTAACCATGTTCGTCAGGCTGAGTCTGTCAGGGCTGACTCCACAGACTGCAGCCTCCATGACGAGTACCTACAGGATAGAACCACTGATGCTTCGACGGCAGTACAGAGTCCCACCTTCTTTGGCGGCGCTGCTGTCTTGTATTTTCTATGAGGGCAAACTCTTATCAGGGATTCGAAGATCGGACACGCCGTCTTTGTTCTCTACACTCGATCTGGCTAAGCTTGATCCCCAAGAGCGTGGACAACTTCTGAAGCTAAATAGCGTTGAGGGAGAGGACGGGAATGCGAGCAGCGAATCTAGTTACAAAAAGCTGGCCTCTGTTGCGTTTGTTGACGTCGCTGCTGGAACGGCGCGACGGCTCGGCCACGCATCACCTAGGACCGCTGGCACCCAACACTACGGTGTCAACGGTGGTTCACTGATCAACCGCGAAGAAGCCATTGCCGTCTGTCAAATTGTTATGACTGTGCTTCTAGGGCCACGAGGCGCCGGCCTGGCTTCTTCCAGCAGGGGTGCTCGCACAAACCGAGCCGCCTCCACAAGTGCTGCAAGTGACTTGTTGTCTCCTGATGACATCGGTGTGATTTCGGTGTATCGAGCCCAGGCCAACCTTATACGGACCTTGATCGCCGAGGCGTGGACTGCGATGAAATACGGGCAGGTGTCGAGTTCCAGCTCCAGTTTAGGCACAGGCTCAAGCTTTGACACTTACAACAAACGGAGGCGTTGTCCCGTCTTGGTTTCGACAGTTGATGCTTTCCAGGGGGGTGAGCGTCGGCTGATCATCCTCTCATGTGTTTCTACTTCCACCACTGAGTTTGCAGAAGCTAATTCTCGCATCTGCGTTGCTTTATCGCGAGCACAGAGGAATCTCATAATACTAGGCAATGCAAACGCACTCCGAGACATGCCCTTGTGGAGGACGATTATCGATTTTGCTCGGGGCGGTGGTCGTCCACCGCACTCCAAGTTCTCCGAAGAGGAACAAATCCGTGATGATGAGCTCTCTTACTTTCCTTCACCTTCCTCGCTTATTAAACTCCTAGACGGTACCTCTTAAGAGGTCCAATTCTGCAAGACCGCTACACTAGCTCTCGTTACATCTTAGTCTTGAGAATACAGGATTGAGATAATGATCCATCTGAAGTTTTGTACAAAACACTCTGCTCAGTAAGTATATAATACACGCTGTTCAAAATTCTCTCTGCACAACGCCGTGCCTACTCGAGATCGCAGTAACAAGGATCTGCTTCCACCCGTCCTGGCCCAGAAATGCTCCTTTCGGAATTCAAATTTACAGACTGACGAGTACTGTGGAAATGGTGTGCATAGCCAATGCATTCGCAAAATAATGCTGTTTTCTGGTCTACCCCCCTGTCGTATCGTGACTGATTCTGTAACACGAAAGTACGATCTTATCATAGCCGCGAAATATCTACTTTCCAACTCGCCTCTTTGGCTCTAGGCCTCGCCGTGCCCAAGCCCGCGCTTTGAGAGCGATTCTGTCTCAGCTCAAAGCATCTGTGGGTGCCTACGATGAGTAACTCGCGAGACTCCTCGTCCACCTCGTCGCCATCTGCGTCGAATGTGGCTGCTGCTAGCAAACTCCCGGCAGGGCTCCCTGGTGCACCGCCTGTCCAGCCGCGCCCACCTACGTTTGTACCGATCCCCCGACCGGGCGCTTGGAAAGGCAGTCGCAGCACGAAACAAGGCTCGCAGGTTGCTGTTACCAACAGCGGAGAAAGTCCTGAAAACTCGCGTGCGAGCACGAGTAGCAGTGATAACATGATTGGATCATCACTCGGGGTTCCCGAACCCAAAGCTACATCTGTGGCATCTGTGGCGGCGAACACGGCAACAACAAGTGAAGTTCAGAGTGTAACGGCCTCTACCGATGGCGAGCGAAGTGCCTCTAAGCCTAACACACCACCGAATCTTACTGTCCGTCCCCCAAGTGCGTCCGCTGCGATCCCAAGACTGCCGAGCTCTTCTATTTATTCTCGTTCTCTTGGCAGCGCCCTGGGTGGTAGCACAGAGGATTCTATTGCGGGATCACTGCCAGTAGCGACACCCATTTCCCGCCCCATGTCCGCATCGAAGCGGCAACAGTCGTCCCCGACTTCGCATACCTATACCCGCGTTCACTACCTCCAGCTACTGATGCAGCGAACTGGTGATGATGGGTCGATCACCGCCGACGGAAGTAGTGCTTCCGAAAAGGCTCTTGCGGAGATCTTTGCAAAGGACGCAGCGGTAGCCGAAGAACTTGCTGAAACATACATGGGCTCTGCGGCCACGCCCATTGCAGAGGCGGTACGACAACTCTTCTATCCACAGGAGGATAGCGATACAGTGATCGCAATCAAGCAGCTCTCGGCAGCCACATCAAACGGTTTAGCCTCGTCCGATAGGCTCCTCATGCTGCTTGTGCTTGCCGCGGCAGCCGCACTGGGGGCTGGCGCATATCCCAGGACGAACCCAGCAGATTCAACGACCACAGTGTCTCGAGAGGTCATCACCGAGACATTCCACAAAGCCATGCGTGCACTTGAAACATCAGATAGTGAAGGGTCTGCAGTAGCTCCCATTGTGTCGCTCATTCGAGTGTATCCAATGCTTGCCAAGTACGTGCATGGAGAAGTGCATTCACCAGGGAGCTCTGCACAACAGGATGATGCCATCCGGGATGCAATTCATTCCGCGCTGGACCAGAAAGTCTTCGATATTGAGCATCAACTTCAACTATTTTTTTCGGAGACAGGTCATTCTCGGCCCAAACGACGAACAAAGCCAGCAACCTTTAAATTTGCGCTCGGCAGCAGCAGCAGCAGCAGCAGCAGCAGCAGCTGGAAATCAGATAAGGCTGAAACAGAAGAGGCGCAGACGAACCCTGAAAAAGATCTGGCTTCCTTGGATGAGAGGCTCGGAGAAGTTGCTGAGGATCTAGAATTCCTGCGCGAATCGGTTGTGAAGCTGCTGAGTGAGGACGAAAATGACCAAAAGCAGCTGACGGAGCAACTCGCGGCTTCGTTGGCCGCCGCTCGAAAGGAGCTTGAGCAGCTCCGCAGGAATCAGTCAGCACCCGTTGCCAGTACTGAGCACAAGTTTTCTCCTACCGAAGTGTCCTTGACGAGTGTCCAGAAGGAGCCTCAGTCGGCAGAGCTGCAAGCTAAAATAGCAGAACTCGAGCAGAAGCTCAGGGAGGAACGAGAATCAGCCGCAGCCGCTGTACGTGCGTTCCAAGATGAACAGTCGCGAAGGGTTGCAGCGGAAGCCAAGATTGAAGACCTGACCCAGGCGCTGCGCGAAGAGAAGGCGAAACTTGTCGACTTCACATCAAAGCAACTCGACACTTCGTTGCGCATTGAAAGGCGCCATGAACTGGCAATGAACCAGCTTCAAGATCAGTTAAATCAGGCAGAACTCTCAATTGCCACACTCAAGGCGCAAAATGCCCAGCTGCAGTATCAACTGGCACAGCTCCAGAGCGAATCATCAAATGCGATTTCAACCACAACCAACCTCTCCTCTGCAGCCACTCCCACGACGTCTTCGGCTTCTTCTCAATTGGAAGGTTTGTTAGTGTCAGAACAGAAATCGGGCAAGATCCCACCCGAGCTTGCGACGCAACTGACACGCCTGCACACACAGTTACTAGAGCAGGAGTCTCAGATGGAAGAGCTTAAACATCGAACTGCGGCTATGGAGCAGCTCGAAGCTCGCCTTGCTCTGGCCGAGAAGTTGGCCAAAGAAGCTGAAGAGGCTGCGGCTACCGATCGAAAGATGCAGGATGACGCGCTCAGCGAGCTTCGCACCAAAGTTGAGGAGGTGGCGACTTCGTTCCATTCTTTGCTTCCACGGTCGAGAAAGCTTGATCACGTTGCGCCAAGCGCCATCGAGGCAATGAGTCAGAGCATTCGCGACGCGTTCGCAGCGGAAAACAAACTCATGCGAGATGCGTTCATGCGTAGAATAGCTCGACTGCAAGCTGAGAAGCAACTAGTAGTGAATGAGTTCGCCCAACAGATGCGAAAACGGAGGTGAACTCCACCTCATCAGATGACGTATTGTACAATAAACGATAAAGTCAGCATAGTAAATGCACAGACGATGTTGAATAGAGCAGTGTCCATGTTCTTCACTCTGTCCACTCCACATGGTAAATCCGACTCGCAGGTAGAGCTTGCGCGCCTGCGGTAGTAGAGGTCTGTTCACTCAGTTTCCGGCGGGTTCCTCTACGTTGACGTGGAGCGCGAGACCCGACCTTTGGATCTTCAATATCTGGTCCGTGATCATCGTAGTCATCCTCACTCCAAGTATCCTGGCCCAATGCGAGTGCCTGCCTCTGAGTGAGCGTCAAATTCGTATGCTTAAGCAGAGACGAGTATTTCGCACTGCTTCGACTGTCGGTCTCCGCAGAATCTGACCGGATCTCGCTTGGATCGAAAGAATCCAATCCTGCGTCACCGACACCCATTGCGCTCCACCGCACGATCATTCCGCCAGCACATCCCGATACAGCCCGCGGGACGAACGACTGCATCCTCGACCAGATTCGGGAGTCGTACGATGGTTGCTCCTCACCCTTTCGAGCAGGAGGGCTGTTACAAGTCTCATCTAGTTCACGCCGCAACTGGAGAATTCGATGGAGGTTGGCTCCAGACTCTTGCGTGAGTGAGAGCTCATCGCATATATAGCCTGCATCCCGCAATGCCCGACACAATTCTGTGGCGCGTCGCATCCGGTCGTCCTCTACCCATTCCAATGCCAACTGCTTGGGCGAGGAATCCTCGTCGCTTGGACGTTGGATGGAATAGTATTCCTTTGTTGAATGCTCTGGTAAGTCCGCGACGGCAACACAGAGGACGCGATCAATATGAGCTCGTAGTCTTGCGAGTAGGGGACTCGTGTTATATGCCACAGACCTCTCTTGTAAGGACGTGTCGTATACTGCAAAGTCCGAGGCTGCACGATACAGGTCAAATACACGTACGGTATCACTTTCAGGGTAGAATAGGTACTGTGCATCTGCACTGAGCGCAGACTTTTGGTACCAGTGACGATTATTCGTCGGTCCAATATGAATGGGCATTGGGTGGAGATCTCGACCTCCCCAAAGACGAACTCGTCCGTCAACTCCAGTGGTAATGGCGCGGAGATCGTGGTCGGATTGTGAGGACGACGAGGAAGTGACTCGACCATGTGAGCTGTGCATGCTCGTACTGGCAAGAAGAATCTGGCATACACCACCGGCGTGGACACGCGGAGTTCCTCCATGAGAACCACTACCATCCACATTCAACTCTTCAAAGTATTCCGGTCGATCGTACGTTGAAAGGATTCTAGCAGCGACACCATCAGAAGCGAGACCAAAGTCATGGTATCCGTACGGCTGGGCCTCGAGGTCGAGCATCATTACAGGAGTTCGTGAACTGCCGAGTCCACCACCCCGGATGTCCCAACACCTCACGGTACCTGATGCGTCTCCGGAGAAAACTAGATTCTCCCTTGTGGGATGCCACGCACAGGACCAAACGTGCGAGCCCACCAAGGCTTGCTCGGCTCGCCGTGAAGAACTCGGGGCCCGAGCGGGATCAAAAGCACTTAAGGCGGCTGTCACAGAAGCGATAGAAGAGTACTGAGTTTGCTGTCGTGTGAGAGAAAGGGACAGCGAATCATTAGTGAGTGTGGGGGCTGTGGGGCGATGGAGTGGGTGGAGGAATCGGGTTTGATGGCTGTAAGCCTGGCGTAATTCGTGAACGCCTTCACCAATCACTTGCGCGCACGATCCAGTGACAAGATCGCAGAGCCGGAGCTCATCGCTTGCTGACAAGATCAAAGTGGCGGTACTGAGATGAGGGGAGAAGGCACAACCCCGGACACCGGAAGGATGAGTGAATTCCGTTGCAACGGTACGCTCCTCCACATCCCATACACACAGCCGACCGTCAGCACCTCCTGTCAAACACATCCCGTCGTCAAAAGCGTACCATTGAGAGTGTGTGACCATCTTCCCGTGATGAGAGTCAAAGAAAGGAATGAAAGAAGGCCGGTAGGGACTCTCGCTTGGCACCAGTGCGTCGTGTAGATGTCGGCCAAATGTGTGAGTCAGGCCAACTTGGCCAGTGCCACCACCCACAATCGCGCATTGTCCTCTAATAGAAAGGGTTGTGATAGGTCCCAGCTGAGCCTGCAGCGATTCTCGATCTTCTGGCGCAAGCCTTCGAAATAGAAGCGCCTCACACCTCGTTCTGATCGTAACTGCAGGTACAATCCCTCGCTCCAACTTCTCCATTTGCCTGACCAGGTTGAGCTTGACATCTAGTGCCTGGTTCAGTGGCAGGCCACGGGCTTCCATTCCCTCAAGATCCCGTATGCCCACGGAATGTGGGCACTACACAGTGCGGTCTGACTAGAATCCTGAGTCACGTTCTTCTCCCAATGAGTTGGCCTGGCTCCGTTAGCCTGTCTTCCACTCCTGTCCTGCCCTCTCCACAGTCCTCACTCCTGTCCGCTTCGCTTGGTTCCGCCTCACTCCTCTTCTGCGTGATCCAGCGGCTAGCTTTATCCAGTGACAAACGCGAACAGTAGCTACAATCGCCAAGGAGTCGACCACTTGGGTCCGTGGCCTGGGTCTATTCACAAGTGTGACAGTGCGGTATCGTCCCCGTCTTAGCTCTCCTCACCAAGTCAGCATGTTTAGATCGGATCCTGTTCCTGTGGGTCTCAGCCGTCGGCTTCTGTGGAAAACGTGGAGTAGTATCACCCAAGTCCCTTAGATCGATCTCTTTGCTTGGCAGCCCACAACACCCTCTCTTCCGCGAGATCCGAGTGCTTGGTCTGTGTATCACAGTTGCTCAGTCGGTCGCACCCAATTTTTTTGTACCCGTAAACTTCGCCGGAGAGTCGAGTTTCACGCAAACTGACACGAAGCTGCAACGCGGAGATCACACCCGGTGCACCGTAAATTGAAGGTATTGGGTGGATATAACTCGACTTAGACCTCATATCGCATCAGCTCACTCCGTACTTCAGAGCCCCTCTCGCGAAAGAGAGCAACACATTGCACAGTCCGCAGTTGCTCGACTCACTTCCGTACTTCCGTGTGCGCGAGCCCCGATTAGGACCTGAGGCAGTGTTGGAGAAGCAACCGCGAGTTAGACCCGATTAAACAAAAGTAGGTCTTGTGCAGTTCCCACAACCAGCATGAGCAGCAAACCCCTATTCAAGCCCAAAGCAAGGCCTGGCACCCAAGGGCCCGGAAAGGGAGGTCAGCTTACTGCTGCGGGCTCAGGTTCAGCACCACAAGATGGGTCAAAGCAACAGAGCGGCAAGGATAAGTATTCTCCTACAGAAATTATGCGTCGTAAGAAAAAGAAACAGAGCAAGAATAAGCTTCTCGAGTTGGTCCCAATCCAGGAACCCGAGAAAAACCTGTCGAAGCACATTACGCTGAAGGATGAGGATGACAAGGGAGAGTCTGAAGCTGAATTGCTTGGCAAGAAGCGTAAAGATAAGCGTGACCACAAGAACGGCAGAAAGGAACCCAGAGTCAGCGAAGTGGACGCGGAACGACAACGCGCGTTGTCAATTATTGCCTCAATTGCAGAGAAACAGGAGGCCGAGATCCAAACCAAGCTTGACCATGAGCATGCCAAGATCGCCTTCCTGGAGGAGAAGGCACGCAAGCGCCAGGAACGCAAGGAGAGGGAGAAGCTGATCGAGCAGGCGATGCTTCGAGCGGTCCTGACTGACCTCAAGCAGAAGAAGCGTGCTGAGCGAGAGGAGGCCAAGTCACAGAGGTTGCAGGCGCTGGCCGACCAGATGAGCGCTGCACAAGCTACTGCAACCACATCAGACTCTGCTCCCGACCACAAGCTCTGCTCAGAGCCATCCGAAGGCACTCTCTACACACCTTCCGATGCTGTGGCCGCCCCTAAGAAGAGCATTCTTAAGAAGTCGACTCCTGCAGAGCCTGCCGCGAGCGTACCTGATGGGAAGAAACAGAAGAAGACAGCTCAAGTTCAAACCCAGGATCATGTAAGCAGTGATGAGGACGGCGAGGAGCGCAAGGTCACTAGTGTTGCGACGAAGCAAGCTTTGATGCTCAAGAAGAAGAAGAAGCTCGCTGTGGCGAGCAAGAGTGGAGAGACGGGAGCTTCATCTTCTGCAAAGCGCGTTCCTCTTTCAAAGCCATCCTCAGGAGGCGTTAGCAAGGCATCCTCGCAACATGCCCCGACTCCGACTCAAGCCTCCAAAACCAAGCCTGCCTCAGCGTCGAAGTTCCTAAGTGCAGCCGACCTCCCAGACCTCTAATCTTATAGACAAATAAACCAAGTGTAGCATTCAAGGTCCATTAGAGCTGTTCAAAGTGTTTTGATTTCCTTTCTGGTGTTTATGCGGTTTGGGTATGGGCTCGTGATGACAACTAGCGCTACCTCGTGCTTGAATGAACGAGTGCACGCAAAAATTAAGAGACCTGGTTACATACAAGGGAAATGTGATAACTCTTCGCATGCTTGTAGGTAATCAAGTACAAGATCTTAAAGAAAATACACTAATGTTGCCAAATGTCATTCGAAGTATGCTGGATCCATAACTTCCATATCACCTTCGTTCAACAAGTGGCACAAAGAGAGTGAATATTTGAGAATTGTATACCTCAAGTGATCGCAAGACTGGCCCTGCAGTTCATAAAAACAATGAAAACTGAATAGTTGGAGATGCGGCCACACCTCTCTTGAATAGGACGTAGTGCCGCATGTTTGTTGGAAGAAGCCAAGAGGGTGAGTTAGAGGAAGAGAGAAGGAACAACAAAGCTTAGTTTAGAGGTGGGTCGGAGAGCTACAAGCAGTTGATAAGGGATTTTACAGCCTGCAGTGCTGTATAAGTAATGCATGATACAGCGGTGGGTCTTGGAACCATCTTGCGTCACGACACAACACACATTATGAAACGATCAAACGGACTTGAAAGACTCCAGTCGGTATAAATATTGGATCAATACACTCTAGGAACCGATAGAGTCAGGTGCCTCGTCATCCAAAGAATCCAACTAACCAGAACTTATTCCTCTGCTTGTGTGAGGAATCGGGAATAACTTTCCTGGACAGCTTCTGCGCCTGGTTTTGTGGGATCGAATTTGGCCTTGAAGTATGTTCCGTCTGCGCACACAACAACGACTGAGTGCGGTTCTGAACCAAATGCGACAACGTTACGTCCAGGGGGGACCCTGAATTGCGAGAAGCTCCATTCGGATTTTACATACGAAGGCAGGAGTGGCGCCAGTGCGGAGAGCCATGACCGAGGATTTTTAGCTTCTGTAGCCGCAGCGGCATCCTTGGATGAACTTGAAGCAGAGGCTGATGAAGCCGCGCTTGTTTCTGACGCGGTAGCACTTGGTGCTGAACTCGAGCTGTCTGTCTTTGACTCGGAGGCGCCGCTCGCACCAAACCCTGATCCTGCATCTGTGCTCGAGCCGCTTGCATCTGTTCCCATTGCCTTAGCAAGCGCGTCGGGCTCAGGCGCACCAGCATCGAGCTTGAAAATGTGTACTGTTCCTCGATCACTCGAAACTGCGAGCCACTGTCCTGTACGGTTGAAAGCGATTGAGTAAATCTCCGCCTTTTCTGTTCCTCTTCGCAACTCTTGGAGCATTTTTCCTGTAGATGTATCGAACACACGGATCAGCGTACCCTTATCGGAGGCTGTTGCAACTCGAGTACCACAGTGTGACAGTGCAATGCAAACCACTTCGCCTTCGTGTGCTGAGATAATTTGTGTGCGTTTCTGGGCATAGAGATCTACGCGGATTTGTCCTTTTTGTAGACCGGGACAGACCAAAACTGGCGCCTTCGGCGAGGGGCAAAGGGCGCAAAGGCCTCGCTCGTTGTCTGCTGTGTCGATGGAGTCTATCACCTTGAGATCTGAGATGGAGTAAACGTATACCTTATTCAGAAGGACCACCACGATTGCATCTTTCCTCAACTTAACTGCCTTAACTTCGCTTCTATAGCTCAGTTCACCGATGCACCGATTTTGGAAGTCGTCCCACAGGATGACCTAGATAAACAAACGATAAGATAGGAGTTGCACACATATGAGTCTTGAGTGAGCTTCCAAGGACACCAAACATGAGTTCGAGTCAAACGATTAATAGCTTACCTTATTTAGAGGATATCGTGGCTCTTTTCCGCCACCGACGAGCGCAAGGATGTTACATCTAAAGAGCATTTCAACGTAGCCAATACCGCCTTCGTTGAATACTAGAGAGTGGAGGAGGAAAACGAGAATGACGAATTGTGTAGGCGTGAGTTAAGGAAGGGCTCTGAGAGCAAACACGCACTTCTCCCTCCTCACAGCTAGGACAGCACTCTAGTCCTGAATGATGGCCCCGCCACGCCCCCCGCGCCGCTGCTGCACACTTCCTGGATTGAACTCGTCAGAATCATCCGTTTGGCTCGTGCCTGCCACGGGTCAGGATCTTCGCGATAAGTCGCTCGTCCCTAATCCTTTGGGGAAGTAGCTCAGGTTATTGCCTGCTCGCAACAATCTGATGCATACGCACGTATCTGCACGTGCATATCCATCTGTATATCGCTCTGACCACGACCAAGGTTGAGGCCTCTGACTCATTCAAATATTCTCATCTAATAACTTGGGGACGAGCGAGTGCATGATCAATCCTACTCAACTCCTTGTCGCTGCACGGGGCTTGCGACACCGCAACATGGCCGGGAAACTTAGACGGGTGCCGGACACGTATGGTCCGAGTCGCATGCGGAGGACTCAGAAGTTCAAATGACGTGCTTGGCTCGGTAGGGCGTACGTACCTCTGGAGAATGTTTCTCGGAACGGATCGCAGCTATATACTTTGAACCCATTTGTAGTGCCGCACGCAAAACAGCCATGATCCTGGTTGAATCCCACGAACAAGAGCGAGTTTTGCGACGTTTTCTGCAGGTTCATGCAAGACATGTTCAAACTGCTCTAGAAGTGGTAGTTTTTGGTGGCATTTGAGAGGGGTTATCGGGGTGCTGAGAGGCTATTTAAGTTACCCAACATGAGACACTTCATCAAAACGAGTTAAAATAAGCACTGCAACTGTACTATCCGCCAACTGTCGCGTTTTATACAAATCACCACATCCCCGTTTTAGTGATTTTATCCACCCATGCCTGGCCAACGGTTGGCCGCCCCAACCCGGGGTGACGAAATGTAGGGCTTTTCTCGAACTCTCCAGCGATTCATTTTCAGTGTGAATTCGCTCCGCGCGTTCGTGCATTCACAAATCGCGGATATCAATCGCTTCTAGCGCATATTCTCAGTCCTTTGCCCCTGTGATCCCAGGTCGCACTCACGGTGTCATCGCGAGATCGTGCGACGAATCTAGAAAACGAAACGTAAGAGGAACGTTAACCCTCAATAATAGCACCCAGGTACTGCACACTGACCTAGGCAGGAGGTAGGGCTCGGACACGACGACGAGCAGATCATACGAGTGATCCTCAGTAAAACCACCTTTGGACACGTCGTAGGGTCTCATCAGTCAGCCGGTCCGTCAATTCGTTTGTCATTCACCTCAGGAACTCACAGCAGAAGCAGCCTTTCTACTGAATTATCCTGATAACCATGCTGAGTCACACTTCCATCTTCCAGGATGAGAATGTGCTCCAGACACAAACCTCAACGGCAAAGTCCGCCGGCACAGTAACACGCCGACGGGCACTTGGCGATATTACAAATAATGGACCTCAGCGTCAGGGTCTGAGTGGAAAGGATGCCGGCCTTGGGCCCACCAAGGGCAAGATTGGACTGAAGCAAAACTCGAACACTGATTCTGTCACTAAGCCTGTGAAAGCAACAACGTCTGCTGCTGCTGCTGCTGCCGCAGAGGCAGCACCAGTAGCGGCAGCAGCAGGCATCAATCGATTGTACAATGACAATGACTACACAGAAGTCGAGTTCTGCTATGGCAAAGATCTGTTCGGCGAAGACGGTCGACCATATGATGCCGGATTGAAACTTGAATCGATGCGCAAGGCAACGACCGAAGCAGCCATGTACTACACGTCGCTGGCAATTGATGCACTTGGCCCCAACCCCAATGAACAACTCGAGTTCGATCTAGACTACATTCAGATGGCGCCAGTTACCAGCAACCTCAACACAGGTTCGTCACAGTCACAAACTCAACAGAATGCGAGTGCATCGACTAAAGCTCCGCAATCCGTTGCAGTCCGAGCACCCAACAGCGTAGCCCCCAAGGTCATTCGCCCAGTCACCGCAGCTTCATCAACAACTTCGATCAAACCCATGGGCGTGCTCAAGCCGGTCATCACGCGGTCCTCCTCCACCCTTTTCAAAGCAACCACGACAACAACAGCAACTCCTACTGCGTTCCAAACACAAACAAACTCATCCGCGTTGGCGAACTTTGATATCCAGCTAGACTTGAGTGATCTGGCCCTAGATGATATTGAGCTTTGATTGGCTACTCATTCGGGCCCACCAAAGCTAGTGATCGTGTTCTCCCCTGTGCACTATCCCGAATACACCACACATGTATACAACTTAACCTAGAATCGATGACCGCCGAAGATATGGCATAAGGTTGTTGTGTATGAATGTAACTTAGATAAGTATTGCATGGTCGAGACCATGAGACGAGATATTCACGACAAGACGGAAAAGGCTCCCGCGAAGGTCGATTATGTCTCCAGAAAGAAGGAGTGCAACTTGAGACTCGCATTAGTCAAAAAGACCATCGAATGTTGCACTACTCTTGGTGCTTGGTTTTGTGAAGGTGGCCAGTGGATCGTCCTCACCGAACAGCTCCTTCAGCGCGGCCTGGCTCCTCGCACTCAGGGTGGCACTCTTTTCATCCTTCTTCTTGGCAGCAGTAGCAGCAGATGCGGCAGTTGCGGATGCTCCTGTACTCTTCGCACTCGGTGACGAGTCAAAGACGGAGTCAACGGCCTCAAGCTCGTCAAGGAGCGGCTTCGTTGGTGCTGGTGTGGTGGTAGACGCTGCTGGGGGGACAGGAGGTACATTAATGATCGGGAGAGGCGCTACAGATGAGGCGGAAGTGCTCTGAGCAGCCGCTGGTGACGGCGACACCTTGATGATTGGAGCAACGATTGGAATAGGGTCGTCTTCAAAGAGGGATGCAACTGCGAGCGGGGCAGCTGGAGGTGCGGTCACATCCTTGCTCTTGGCCAGGATGGATGGCTCCTCTTGCCAGAACGTGTTGACCTTCTGAGGCGCGAAGAATATGGGCTTGGCAGCAGCGCCACCAGCACCAGAAGCCGACGAAGAATGCGACCCAGATGCAGACTTCGATTCGCTGTGAGGATTTGCCGACCGAGGACCGCTGTTGGGCATAGTTGCGGGTGAACTGATTGCCTGAGCTTGCGCATGCATGTGAGCCTGAGCGCGCGATTCTGGCACCTTGAGTCGGTCACATTCCTCTTTGACCGCAACCAGGGATGTGAGTGCGGCTAGCAATGCCTTGGATGATATCGGACGATACACCACCTCTGATTCAGCGGCCTGCTGCTCAGTGGAAGTGGCTTCGCTGATTTGCTTCTGCTCACCGGCCCCACTGTCGGGTTTTGCCTCTTCAGAAGGAACCTCGAAACGGGTCTTGCGCTCCGCGGCAAGGCCAGCTTCCCATTCAACCTGTAGACCCTCAATAGTATCAGCCAGAGTAAATGACACAGCAGCAAGTGCTTCCTCCAATCGAGTAATTCGAGCTTCAAGACGCTCGATCGTCAGAGTAGCCGCTGTGGCCGATGTCGACATGACAGGGGGTTGAGTCTGCCTCTGGCTTGGAGCCGAGGTGCGGCTGCTGCTGCTGCTGCTGCTGCTGCTGCTGCTGTTAAATGAAGGGAAGGATGGAGTTTGAGTGCGGGTGTGGGAATCCGCACTTCGTGGAGTCGTCTGCTGGGGCCGTGGTCGACCTGGCTGCTGATCATTGGAACCAAAGGCGTCCGAGAGCTTCGAGGTGACCTTAGCGAAGAAGCGAGAGATCGAATCCAAGGGTGCGTTGCCAGATTGACCCGACGTAGGAGAGGGATTCCGAGGTGATGGAGATGGGGATGAGTGATTCACCATGGTCGGAGCCGTGGGATAGTGAGGTTTCGGATCAAACACGACAGGTGCCTTGACTTTCAAGAAGTGAGCAGCCTTGGCAAGGAGTGAAGGCAAGTGTTCAACAGGAGGGTATCGCATTAAGCGACGCAGGCAGTGAGAGTTATCACCCTCCAACAGGGTCTCACGGATGTAAACAAGCATCGCAATGCACATAGGCTCGACTAGTGGGAGGCTAACCATGGTCTTGGACGGATCGTTGGGCATCGCCACATTCTCCGAATATGCAAACAGGGCGTCCCAGATCATGCATGTATCGCGGAACTTGAACTCACGTGAGAAGAGCAAGCGCACCCACTTAATCAGGAACACGGTGGGCAACACATCATTGGCCTTCAGATGCTGGAACAGGTGTCGGTCGTAGATAGGTAGAAGATCGTAAAAGATAGCATTGATGCGCTTTACAAGCGGAGGGTCCTCAGCAACTGGTCGAGCGGTAGACTTGGGTTTGTCGTCAGGCAATAGAGTGAACGGGTTAGCGGTAGTGATGCCGCGTGAGCGGTCTGCTGACGTGCGAACAGCGACAGCGGCATTGCTATTGCTACTCGACGTGCTGTTCAAGTTGCTGCTGTTGCTCGTTTGCTTCTGATTGTTGGCGTTTGCCACGAAGTAAGGGCCCATATACTCCATCAATGCGGAAAAGAGCACGAACGTATCGTGCTCAACATAGTTTCGGTCAAGGAGTGTGCAGAGCTGCTTTGTGATGTCATCTGACTTGAAGTCTGCATCGTTATTCTCTGTTCGGGTGGCAACAGTAGATCGGAAAGCGACGGGATCATCGTCATCACCACCAAGGAAGCTGTTCACAAGGGCATCCGGCTTTGCGACCCGCTTTCTGCCGCCTGCTAATGTTTCGTCGGCCTCCGCGTCAGCATCCGCCTTGTTGGGATCTGTAACGCTGTCCAATGCGAGAGTGAGCAACAGCTGTGCGATGAGATCGTTCATACCCTGGCGGTAGGAGTACTCCGGGTGGAGCTTGGCCCATACAAACAGCACATTGAGCATCTGCTGCTGCACAGTTGGTGATGCAAAGAACTCCTGGTCGCAGTTCGTGCGAATCAGGTCCAAATTGATGGTATTCACCAGCGTCTGGTCGTTCGAGGCCTGACGCCAGATGTTGTCCTCGCTCTTGGAAAGTGGATTGAACTTGAGCAAGTCTTCATGGCTCTCATGCCCTGACGCGCCATCAGCTCCGGCACCGCCCGGGAGGCTACCAGTGCTGAGTGCTCGCAGTGCAGAGCTCGCGTTGTTGAGCAGCTCTACATACTTGGCACGGTGCTCAGCCGCGATCTTTTCCCATGTTTCAGGTGTGCTGGATTTGGGGAAATAGCCAAGGAATTTGCGCCAGTATATGCCACGGATGCGTGTGCTGGGCAGTCCCTGGATAACCTTGTCTCTCAAAGCCGCGTCCACCGCGGCGCAGTCCCCTGCATGCGCCTCGAATGTCTTGAGAATCGAGTCATGATACTCTTTTTGTGCTGCAGCAAGGTCCTGGTGGTGGTTCGGCAGGATATACTTGGGGTTGGCGATGATCTCAAACGTGTGCTTCTTCATATCGCGTGGCTAATCCGGTGTAACACCCCGCGCGTGCCCAGTTCCAGCGCGTTTTATCCTTCGCGATTGAGCTTAGCTTTCCAACTTTGGGATGAGGTAGGGTAGTGGCATAGGGGGCCTTCGCAGTGCAGTTGACTGGATTCCAACGGTATTCAACCCACCAAGATATCTCCCACCTGGCCAAGGCATTTTCTTATCGGTGTCGAACGACTCCTTGCACCGAATATTACCCTTAGTGTCGTTTCTCGGCTGCCTCCCAGGTACGAATCCCCATAGGACAGCACCTGCCTATACCACTTTGGCAAGCGTAATAATACATTTGATGCGAGCTTTAAAGTGGTGTGTATAGATATGAATGCTAAATCCTGGGATATATTGAGCGGCAGCCGCGTATCGGACTTGAAATTCCTCCATGTCCCGGCCTGGAATCAACTTGAAGTCGTGCTACGTCACACTCTGGTCGCAAGGACTCTAACTCAACCGACTCGGTTCTCGGCACAATACTCTCTAGCTCAACCAAGGAACCATAAGTTATAACGACTAACAGAGTTAAGATAAACTTTCTCTATGATGACCTTGTATACACGATATGGACTTGTTGCATGCACAACAACCTGTCATGCGGTGCAAATCGGTGTGTGGGAAGGTGGATCGGGAGGCTTCGTGTGGGATTTTGAACTCACACGCCTTCTTACGTACACACCGGCAACTCACTCATTCACTTGTTCACGCAACCCAAGACTGCATCGCGGAGCTTAGTAGGGAGGCTCTCTTGACGCTTGCTTCGATATACACTGGAGAGCACGAGAGGAGTGTGTTCCTCTATCGTGTGAGTGAGCCGCTTCCGGGGGAAAGGGGCCAATCCTCCCTCACCGGCTTGTTATGGCCTCTCCAATGTGTTGCTGTCATTCCTGTTGGAGTTCTGAGTCTTGGGGGTTGGCCTTCTTGCTAGGTTTTCGACCTCGTTCAACATACTCAAACTTCATCGTATGATGACTGTTATAGTTAATAATACAACAAACCGCGGATAGAGTTTACATTAACTATACTCCGCTCCGTAGCTTGTGTACATCCTCTGACCCTTGTGGAAGCGAGTCCAAGTCGAATGTCTCTACTCCACTTCGACCTGGGGCACTCCTCGCCTTTCTGCACGTTTGGACTACGTCTTACTACTATTATATCACAGTGGCATCGCGTGGGATGAAGCGGCGGAGGGTGACAATGCGGGCGGCACGGCGCATCTGACTGAACATGCTTTGCCTGTTCGAGCAGCCTATCGAATCTAGGAAAACCGGAAGGAAGTCGCTTGAAGGTTGTTGCCTTTCCCGAACTCGATTATGCATGTACCGAACTCACTTAGGGGTGAGTCGTGTTCTCCCCGTCTCATCACTGCTTAAACTACCGTCCCAGCCCTGCAATGCACAGGTATCGCGCAGGACACGCCAGATGACTTAGTGCTTAAGGGAGTAGTCAGAGTTGCGCTTGCCCTCAGCGACTTCGCGGTCAAGAACGACCTTGTAGTCGGGAGCAGCGTAGTTGGAGTTGTTGCGCTTAACAACAGCCATGACGTAGGCAATCGCGCCGAGGCCCGCGATGGGGTACACGACGTGTGCGGGCCAAGGCTGCGACACGATCTTGTCACCGCCGTGACCGTGGCCCGAGCCGAAGTGGCGGATTTGCTGGCCCAGACGAGCCTTGGTGGCGGAGCGAACGGCAGAGCGAGCGAACTGGTGGCGAGAAAGCAGGGATAGGGATCGAATACGGGTGAGATGAGTGCGATATAATGCCCGCATGACGGTCAAACTGGAGCACAAACCGTCTCACAGCAGTTGAATGGGGCTTACCCCAGGCGATGACATGGATGTTTAAGGCCATGCAGCACAAGACAGGCAACTGGTGACAAGACATCTAGCTGTCCATTCGATAGGGCCCGAACGCAGCCACGCGGACCATGGGGAATATAACGTACCAGAGACATGGGTGTGGAGATACAAAGCGGTAAAGGTACCCCTTTTTTGTCGTTTTTCTCTTTCTCTCCCTCCACACCACACTGAGGAACCGGAGTCCGGGGTGTGGAAATACAAAAGGTAGGTCCGATTCAGACCCACACAACTTGCAGCATGCTGCGAGTCCGCGTAAAATCACAAAAATTTTCAAAAATTCCCCAAAAAATCACTGCGCGACTTCTCAACGCACTTGGAGTTCGTTCAGGACGACCCAGTGGAGTGGTCACAGCAGTCACTGCGAGGTGAATCCCCAGGTTTTGATGCACATATATACTTGGCTAGAGACCCGCATGAGCCCGTGGTGGCGCATTGCAGACGCAGGCCTCGTCCCGGATCTCCCTGTTGCGCGATCGCTTTTAGCCCGATCCGGCCAAATCCAACACAATACGGACCAAAGTAAGAAAGATTAAGTAGAATCTAGTTTGAAAAGCGATGCGTTGCGAGGTGGTTTTGGATGGTATAGAGTGTATGAAACTGGAAAGAGATAGTCCAGACGTGATATAATCTCTGTAATGTACCAACTTCGAGTATTTTTTCATGTCATATCACTGTGTATCCAGCCCCCGAGACACGTTTTACACTGCAAACCCGGAAGTGAAGACGAAGACATCATTCGCGGGCAACTCGAACAGGGCGGGTTTCCGCGGCGCGTTTGCGTGCTGTGTAAACTAGCGCATCAAAACTCGAGTGTAGACAGGCAGTGAAACACCAGCTCTTGCTGCTTGCACATTTTCTGAATCAATCACATGCCCGCATGGCACGTCCGAAGCCAGTAACACACAAGCACTTGAGGGAGAAATCTTCGGAGTTCTTGAGTGGTTTCTGCCCAGTTTGCCTGCCCCACCAGCACTGCTGGGCCGTACCACTCACAGGAATGTATCACCGTCCCACGCTGCATTGAATGCTGCGTGTGATCAGCTCGCTCGTTTGGCTATGCTGCCCAGCTCACGTGCCCCTCGGCACTCTGAACCCCGACGGAGTGTCGGACTGGAAGTAATGTGTGGTGAGCGCGAGGAGCCCCGTGCGAGGCGTGAGGTCTGGCTACGGACATGCCTTCGTGCT
>Ga0182741_1002464_pt1 | contig 21457 bp, 21 predicted proteins | sample eDN5th37CBELigOP_FD_128874 | JGI IMG/M metagenome (GOLD analysis project Ga0182741, IMG submission 128874) | Enriched Organic Plus compost microbial communities from Emeryville, California, USA - eDNA 5th pass 37_C BE-Lig OP (version 2) (version 2) ... | reverse complement strand
GGCTGTCGTCCCGAGCGAATGCGAGGGAGCTGCTGCATCGGCCGAGGGCCGAGGGCCGGAAAGCGTGGCGGACCGCGGAGGCCGGGTCGCCACGCAGCGCTCGGAGTCCACGTGCCGCCACCTGCCCCCGACCGTCGCTCGCTCCGCTCGCGACTGCGGGGTGACATCACGCGCCGCAGCCCCCAGCCCCCCCGGAACACTCTTTGCCGGTTCGATGCACGACCAGCCTGATCGAGGGAGCCGTGGCCATCGCGCATCGCATGCCAGCCGAGACGGATGTCGGAATTCCCGACCTGATCCGCAATCTCGCCGACGACTCGAAGCGACTCATGAGCGACGAGATGCGGCTCGCGAAGCTCGAGATGTCGGAGAACGTGAAGCGGGCGGGTCATGGTGGGATGTGGCTCGGGCTCGCCTTCGGCGTCGGCTTCGTCGCCCTGGTCGCGTTCACGGTGCTGCTGTCGGCGGTGATCGGACGACTCGCGGGGCGGCACTACTGGGTCGGCGCGCTCGTGACGGGAGTGCTCGAGCTGGCGATCGCCCTCGTCCTCTTCCGCAAGGGCGCGGGCGCGGTGTCGGAGCCGTCGTACACGCTGGAGGAGACGCGGCGCGAGGCGGGGAAGACCGCCCGGTGGGTGAAGGCCGAGATCAGCGCGTCCTGAGCCGCGCGCTGCTGCTCCTCGGCGCCCTGCTCCTCGCGAGCGGGGCGCCGTTGCGTTCCGCGTCCGCGCAGCGGCTCGACACGCTGACGTCGGCGCCACGGCGCGAGATCGCGATCGACGAGCGGCTCGCGACCGACGCCGGGCTCCGCATCGGCGATCTCGTCACCGTCGCGCAGGAACCGGGTGGGCGCGGGGACACGGTGCGGATCGCCGCCCTCGTGCAGCGGCGCGCCGATCCGAGCGAGATCGCGCGCGGCGAGTACCGGGTCCACCTGCATCTCGACCAGCTGCAGCAGCTGCTGCGCTACGGCGATCGCGTCGATCGATTCGCCGTCGCGACGCGCGACGGCGCGGCGGCGGCCGAGTCGGCGATGGAGGCGATCAACGACGCGGCCTTCGGCTTCCGCGCGCATCGCTCGCGCGACATCGCGGTGGAGACCTCCACCACCTTCGCCGTCGTGAGCCGCTTCCACCGCGCGATCGGCGTCATCACGGTCGTCGCCAGCGCGATCTTCCTGCTCTGCATCATGCTCCTCAAGATCGACGAGCGCCGGCGCGACGTCGCGGCGCTGCGGCTGATGGGGATCTCGGCGCGCTCGGTGATGCGCTCGGTGATGCTCGAGGCGGCGTTCGTCGCCGCGGCGGGGAGCGCGCTCGGCGTGGCGATCGGCGCTGCCGCCTCGGCGATCGTGAACTGGTACTATCGCGGCGTGTACCGGACCCCGCTCGCCTTCGCGCTCGTCACCGCCGACACGCTCGTCCTCGCCGTGAGCCTCTCGATCGCGCTCGGGCTCGTCGCCGGCTTCGTCGCCGCGCGCCGGCTGCTGCGCGTGCCGCCGCTCGCGCTGTTCGGACGCTGACCGCCGATGATCCTGACGCTCGCCCTCCGCACCCTCGCTCGCCATCGCGTGCGTACGCTGCTCGCCGTCGCCGGCGTCGCCGTGTCGGCCGCGATGCTGCTCGACATGGTGATGCTGTCGAGCGGGATGCGGCAGTCCTTCCGCGCGCTGCTGGTCGAGCAGGGCTTCCAGCTCCGGCTCGCGCCGCGCGGCACGCTCCCCTTCGACACCGAAGCGACGATGGCCGACGCCTCGGCGACGGTGGCGCGGCTGCGCGCCCGCCCCGAGGTGGAGCGGGTGAGCGCGGTCCTCGGCAGCCAGCTGCACGTCGCGCGGCCGGGGAGCGCGGCGGGCGAGGGAACGGTCACCGCGTTCGCGATCGGCATCGACCCGCGCGTGCAGGGAGACTACGAGCTGCTCGACGGGCGCGACGCGGACACCGCCGCCGCGCGCGCCGACGCGCCGGTGCACGTGGTGTTCAGCGACGGGCTGCTCGCGGCGACCGGCGCGCGCCTCGGCGACACGGTGCAGGTCGCGGTCGGCCACGACCCACAGCTGCGCGCCTTCGCCGGCCAGCGGCGGGCGATCGTCTCCGGCCGCGCGCGCTTTCGATTCCTGGCGGAGGGACAGCGCGCGGCGGCGATCGCGCTGCCGGCGCTGCAGGCGATGCGCGGCACCGACGGGCACGATCGCGCGTCGGTGATCATGGTGCGCACGCGAGCGGGCGCCGACGTCGAGGCGCTGCGCCAGTGGGTGGATCGCGCGGTGCCGCAGGCGACGGCGATCTCGACCGAGCTCGCGATGCGCCAGGTGGACGAGCGGCTCAGCTACTTCCGGCAGCTCGCGTTCATTCTCGGCAGCGTCAGCCTCGTCGTCGGGTTCCTGCTCGTGACCACGCTCGTCACCGTCAGCGTGAACGAGCGCGTGGGCGAGATCGCGGTGCTGCGGGCGATCGGCGTGGCGCGCCGGCGCGTGGTCTGGCAGATCCTCCTCGAGAGCGTCGCGATCATGATCGCGGGGGCGGCGCTCGGGCTGCTGCTGGGGCTCGTGACGGCGCGCTACCTGAACGGGATCCTCGCCGACTTTCCGGGGCTGCCGGCGGCGATCGACTTCTTCCTCTTCCAGCCGCGCGCGGCCTGGACGGCGCTCGGCCTCCTCGTCGCTGCCGGCGTGCTGGCGGGGATCTATCCGTCGTGGCGCGGGGCGTCGCTGCCGATCGCGCGCACCCTGCGGCAGGAGGCGGTCGGATGAGCGAGCGGCGTCCCGAGGACGAGGCGTGGGCGGCGACGGATCGCGATGCCGGACCACGCTCCGCGCGCGGCGCGGGGGGCCCCCCCCGACAACACGATGGCGAGGCGTCCGCGCCGGCGTCCCATCATTCCGTCGCCGGCGACATCGCCGCGTCGCCACGCGCGCGCGACGACCGGGCGCCGCTCGTCGTCGTCCGCGACCTCGCGCGCGACTATCCGATGGGCGCGGAGCCGGTGCACGCCCTGCGCGGCGTCTCCTTCGACATCGACCGCGGCGACTACTGCGCCATCGTCGGCCCGTCGGGGTGCGGGAAGTCCACCCTCCTCAACCTGCTCGGCGTCATCGACCGCCCCTCGCGCGGCACGATCACCATCGCCGGTCGCGAGAGCGCGCGGATGCGCGACGCCGAGGCGACGGCGTTCCGGCTGCACACGATCGGGTTCGTCTTCCAGCGGTTCTACCTGATGCCGGCGCTCACCGCCCTCGAGAACGTCGAGCTGCCGATGGCCGAGGCGGGGCGCGGCCGGCGCGAGCGCCTCGCGCGGGCGCGCGCGCTGCTCGACTACGTCGGGCTCGGGGCGCGGGGCGGCCACCGACCCGCCCAGCTCTCCGGCGGCGAGCAGCAGCGCGTCGCGATCGCGCGCGCCCTCGCCAACGAGCCTGCGCTCCTCCTCGCCGACGAGCCCACCGGAGAGCTCGACGCGCGGACGGGACGCGAGATCATCGACCTGTTCGCGCGGCTCAACGCCGACGGCACGACCATCGTCGTCGTGACGCACGACGAGCAGCTCGCGCGCGCCGCGCGCCGCGTCATCCACATGCGCGACGGGATCGTGGTGGACGATCGCCGCGCCGATGCGGGCCCGCTCGAGCACGCGCCATGATCCTGCGGCTCGCCTGGCGCCACCTGACGCTCCGCCCCTGGCGGACCGCCTTCCTCCTCGTCGGCTACGCCCTCGGCGTCGCCGTGATGATCGTGCTCCTGTCGATCGGCGAGGCGCTGCTCGCGCAGGCGCGCGACGAGAAGCTCGTCGGCGGCGGCACCCTCACCGTGCTCCCGGAGGGGATCGACGTCGAGGTGATGAAGACCGGCGGGCTCGGTGGGCTCTTCTTCTCGATCGACCACGCGCGGTTCGTGTATCTCCAGCTGCTCGCCTCCCCGCGCCTGGCCGATCGCGTGCACGCGGTCGCGCCGCAGATCGAGGGGAAGCTCCTCTATCTCCGGCGCGACGACGGACGCGAGTGGCCGGTGCGGGCGAGCGGTGCGATCCCGTCGCGGAGCGCCGCCGTCGGCGCCGCCCCCATGCTGCGCGCCGGCGCATGGCGCGACGACGCGGGCGACCGACGCTGGATGGCGCCGAGCGACGCCGAGCTGCGGCGCGAGATCGATCGCTTCCATCTCCCCCCCGCGGACGTGCAGGGGAACGAGAGCTGGGCCGAGTGGCACTACTTCAACGTGCTGTCGGCCGATCGGCGTCGGTGGGCGTTCGTGACGCTCATGGTGGGGGGCGCGATCCCCGATGGTCGCTGGGGGGCGCAGGTGCTCGTGACCCTGCACGAGCAGGGGCGGCCGGCGCGCCGCTACTCGTCGGTCGTGCCGCGCGAGCGCGTGCGGCTCTCGACGCACGACGCCGATCTCCAGCTGGACTCGTCCTCGGTGCGCCTCCTCCCCGACGGCCGCTACGCGGTGCGGGCGTTCGCGCGGAGCGAGTCGGGAGACGGCGGGGGCGTCCGCGTCGAGCTGCTCGTCACGCCGCAGTCGCGCGCCTACTTCCCCGGCTCCACCCTCGCCGGCGGTCCGCAGATCTCGGGCTACGCGGTGCCGGCGCTGCGCGCCTCCGCGACCGGCACGATCTGCGACGCCTCGCGCTGCGAGCGCTTCGACGACGCGCAGGCGTATCACGATCACAACTGGGGCGTCTGGCGCGGCGTGACCTGGGAGTGGGGGGCCGCGCGCGCGGGCGCGTACACGCTCCTCTACGGCCGCGTGCAGCAGCCCGACTCGATCGCCGCCGCGCAGCCGCTCTTCCTCTACCTCGTGGACTCGCTCGGCTTCCTCTCGCTCTTCCGCCCGCGGACGATCGAGTTCGACGACGCGCGGCGCCTGCGCGTCCCCGGTGGCGCGCTGCGCGTCCCCGCCCGCGCGCGCATGGCCGACGTGCGTGGCGACGATACGGTCGTGGTGGAGCTCGAGATCGAGGACGCGACGGCCACGGACACGCGCTCCGGGCTCGTCGAGCGCGGGGAGGGGGAAGCGGCGCGCCGACTGCCGCGTCCCTGGTTCATCCAGATGAAGGGGATCGCGCGGCTGCGCGGCCGCGCGCACGGGCGCGTGCTGGCGGGGGAGGGAACGGGGTTCTTCGAGACCTATCGCTGAGCGGGCGCTACGGCCGGTCGTCGCCCTCGGGCGCGAGCCCGGACCGGCGGCGGAGCAGCGCCTCGTCGAGCGCGCGTCCCGGCCGCACGGAGCTCCGCGCCGCGCTCCACCGCCCCCGCGTGTACCCCTCGCGGACGTAGCCGCGCACGGCCGCCCACTCGCCGTGCCGTCGCCTGGCCTCCTCGCTCCACCCGCGGCGCAGCTCCGGCTCGACCTCGTCGAAGGTGCGCGCGACGAAGTTGGGGTTGTGGCTCGCGATGTGGCCGAGATGATAGGCGGGGCGCACGTCCTCGTAGCGCCGGTCCGCCAGCCGGCGCGGCGAGCTCTCGTAGTGCTCGCGATAGTGCCGCTCGTCGATCCCCGAGATCGCCGACGCCGCCTCGACGATCGCGCGTCCGGTCCACCACCCGCTCATGGCGCCGGCGATCCCGCCGACGAGCGTCGTCAGGGGGCCGGCCATCGCCCCGATCGCCGCGCCGGCGACGGCGCCGGTGATCCCCCCCGCCGCCTCGCCGGCGTGGTCCGCGACCCCCGGCTGATCGTCGTGGCGCCCGAGCGCGCGCGACTTGGCGCGCTCGAGCGGGGCGTTGGTCGAGTCGGCGGGACGGCGGCGATCGGTCATGCGACGCTCCTGGACGACGAGGCCGGCGCGCGGGACGCGGCGCGGGACGGAGGGGGCCCTCGCCAGGACTGGCAGGTCCTGCGCCATCTGTTCACCCCCGCCGGGAGCGTGCGGATCCTACCGCCAGTCGATCAGCATGCGGCGGAGGTTGTCGCGATGCGTGCTCTCGTCCACCACCAGGTTCTCGAGCTCGACCTTGATCGCGATCTCCCCCGCCTGCTCCGCCTGCGCGATCCGGGTCGTGTAGCGGGCGATCGTCTCCTCCTCCGCCCGCAGCGCGTTCTCGAGCATCGTCTTGTTGTCCGTCGCCGCCGGCACCGGCGCCGCCGTCATCGTCGGCGTCCCGCCCAGCGCCACGATCTTGTCGGCGAGCAACGTCGCGTGCCCGAGCTCGTCGGGGATCTCGCTCTCGAAGAAGGCGCGCAGCTCGGTGCGATACGGGCCGGTCACCAGCGCCGCGTACGTGCGATACATGATCACCGCCTGATACTCGGCGGCGAGATCCTCGTTGAGACCGTCGATCAGCTCGTTCGTCGCGCTCATGTTGGCAGTTTCCTGGTCGAATCGTTCGGCCGGCGTCCGTGCAAGTTCCGGGCTGAGGCCGCAGGCGCCTCGTATCCCCGTGGCTGGCAACGCCTTGACAGCGGACGAGCGATCGCCCCCATTCTGCGCATGACCGCGCGCATCCGCATCGGCACACAGGGGTGGAACTACGACGCGTGGGTCGGGCCCTTCTATCCGTCGGGCACGCGCCCCAGCGAGTTCCTGACCATCTACTCGCGCGCCTTCGACACCGTCGAAGTCGACTCCACCTTCTACGCGATCCCGCCGTCGAAGACGGTGCGGCAGTGGGCGGCGCGGGTCCCCGACCGCTTCACCTTCGCGCTCAAGCTGCCGCAGGAGATCACGCACGAGCGCCGGCTCCGCGACGTGGCCGATCCGCTCGCGCTGTTCGTGGAGCGGGCGCGCGAGCTGGAACACAAGCTCGGGCCCATCCTCGTGCAGCTCGGCCCCGACTTCGGTCCGGCCGAGCTGCCGGCGCTCGCCCACTTCCTCCCCCTGCTCCCCACCGACCTCCGCTTCGCCGTCGAGTTCCGGCAGCGCGGCTGGATCCACGACGGGGTGCTGGCGCTCCTCGCGGAGCACGGCGTCGCGCTCGCGCTCAGCGACGGCCGCTGGATCCCGCGCAAGCAGATGCAGCAGCTCGCGACGCGCCCCACGGGACGCTTCGTCTACGTGCGGTGGATGGGCCCCGATCGCACGATCGTGGACTACTCCCGCATCCAGGTCGATCGCTCGCACGAGCTGGAGAGCTGGGCCGGCGTCCTCTGGTCGCTGGCCGAACGCGACATCGACGTCTTCGGCTACGTGAACAATCACTTCGCCGGGCACTCCCCGCAGTCGGCGCGCGATCTCCAGCGCCTGCTCCGTCAGACGCCGGTCGAGCCGGAGCAGCTGGGCGAGCAGATGAGCCTCTTCTGAGGCGCGGCGAGGGAGACGGGACGCGTCACGCGAGGATCGATGCCATGACGACGAGGCTCTCACCGACGCCGGTCACGCATCACGCGACGCACCTCCCGCATCGGCGAGACGTGTCGCGTGCGGCGATCCCGTGGCCCGTCGGCGCCGTCCTCGTCGCCGCGTCGCTCATCGTCGTCGGCGTCATCTGGGACATCTCGTGGCACATGAGCATCGGGCGCGACACGCTCTTCTCGCCCCCGCACCTCGCCACCTACGCCGCCGCGGCGATCGTCGGCGTGACCTGCGGCTGGCTCGCGCTCCACACCACCTTCCGCGGCACCGCCGAGGAGCGGGCGCGCACGGTCGGCTTCTGGGGATTCCGCGCTCCGCTCGGCGCCTGGATCTGCGTGTGGGGGGCGATCGCGATGCTGACCTCCGCCCCGTTCGACGACTGGTGGCACAACGCCTACGGGCTCGACGTGAAGATCCTCAGCCCGCCGCACGTGCTCCTCGCCTTCGGGATGTACGCGATCGTCGTCGGCGCGCTGGTCATGACGCTCGCCGCCCGCAGCGCCGCCGACGATCCGCGCGCCCGCCGGCGGCTCGACGTCGCGTTCCTGTTCGCGCTCGGCCTCATGCTCACCATGGTCTCCGTGATCACGGCCGAGCACAGCGAGCGCGCGCGTCAGCACGGCTCCCGGTTCTACGTCGTGAGCGCGATCGCCTATCCGGTGCTGCTCGCCGCCGCGGCGCGCGCCTCCACGCTCCGCTGGCCGGCGACGTCGGTCGCGCTCGTGTACACGCTCGCGCGGCTGCTCCAGGGGTGGATGCTTCCCCTCTTTCCCGCCGAGCCGCGCCTCGGGCCGATCTTCCATCCCCTGACGCAGATGGCGGCGATGGAGTTCCCCCTCCTGCTCGTCGTCCCCGCCGTCGCCTTCGACCTGATCGTGCGCCGGAGCGGCGAGCCCGCGTCGCGCCTGCGCGAGCTGCTGCTCGCGGCGACGCTCGGCGTCGTCTTCGTCGCGCTCTTCGTCGCCGTGCAGTGGCCCTTCGCGTCCTTCCTCCACACGCCGGCCGCGCGCAACTGGTTCTTCTTCGCCGACCGGAACTTCGTCTTCTGGGGACGTCCCACGAGCCCGTACCGGCGCTACCAGTTCTACGACCTCGGCGAGTCGCCCCTGCAGATGGTGCGCGGCTTCGCGTGGGCGGTCGCATTCGCCGGCGTCTCCGCGTGGGTCGGGCTCTCGCGCGGGCGCTGGATGCGGAGCGTGCGGCGATGAGGCGACTCGCGACGCTCCTGCGCGCGTCCCGTCGCGCGCTGCTGCTCGCCCTGCTCGTGGCCGTCGGAGCCGCGCACGTCGGCAGCCCCGATGCCTTCTTCGACGGGATGGCGGGGCCGTACGCGGTGCGCGTGATCGTGCGGCCGCCGCAGGTGATCCCGGGGCTGGCCGAGATCGTGGTGCGCGCCACCGGCGCCAACGCGGCCGAGGTGCGCTCCGTCGCCGTGCGCCCCGTGTTCTGGAGCACGGGGGCGCCCGGTTCGCCGCGCGCGGACGCGACGACGCGCGTCGAGGCGCCCGATCCCACCTTCACCGGCCGGCTCTGGCTGATGCGCGCCGGCGCCTGGTCGGTGCAGGTGATCGTGAACGGGACGCGCGGCGAGGGGATGGTCTCCGTCCCCGTCGGCGCCGTCGCCACCGGCCAACTCGCCCTCGGCGCCGGGCTGCGGGTGCTGCTCGTCGCGCTCGGCCTCCTCCTCTTCGCCGGCATGTTGACGATCGTGCACGCGGCGTCCGGCGAGGCGCAGGTGGAGCCCGGCGCCGCGATCCCCGGCGCGCTGCGCCGGCGTGCCCGCGCCGTGACGGCGGGCGCCGCGGTGCTGCTCGGGCTCCTCCTCCTGGGCGGCGCGCGCTGGTGGGACGCGGAGGCGCGCGCCTACCGACGCACCTTGCATCGGCCGCTCGACGTGCGCACGACGATCGAGAGCGACGCGCGCGGCCCCCTGCTCGCCGTCGCGATCGTCGACTCGGCCTGGCAGCGGCGTCTGATCGCGCCGATCGTCCCCGACCACGGCAAGCTCGCGCATCTCTTCCTCGTGAAGGACGGCGACGAGTCCGTGCTCGCGCATCTGCATCCCACGATGCGCGACTCGAGCACGCTGACGACGTCGCTCCCCGCGCTCCCGGCGGGACGCTACCGCCTCTACGCCGACGTCGTGCACGAGACGGGATTCGCGCGCACGCTGACCGACACCGTCGACGTGCCGGCGGCAACGATGGACGCGCCGCTCGACCCCGACGACGGATGGGCGCGGATCCCGCTCGCGCCGGCGGCGAGCCCCGGGGCCTCGGTCCCCCTCGGCGACGGCGCGGTGATGCGCTGGCGCGCCGCCGACTCGGCGTTCGTCGCCGGACGGGAGACGACGCTCGCCGTCGAGGTGCTCACCGCCGAGGGTGCGCCGGCCGCGCTCGAGCCCTACCTCGGCATGGCGGGGCATGCGGTCGTCACGAAGCGCGACGGCTCCGTGTTCGTGCACCTGCATCCCGGCGGGACGACGTCGGTCACGGCGCAGGCGATCTTCGCCGCGCGCGACCGCGGCGACACGACGGCGGCGGGGCGGCTGCGCGCGGGGGCGATCGATGCCGCCCTGCACGGCGGCCACCTGCCGGCGGTCTCCCGACTCGACTTTCCCTACGCCTTCCCATCCGCGGGGCGCTATCGCGTCTGGGTGCAGATCCGGCGCGCGGGACGCGTGGAGACCGGGGCCTTCGATGTCGAGGTGCGCGCCGCCGATTAGCTTGCGCGCATGGCTCGTCGAACGCTCTGGTTCGTGCTCTTCGCGCTGGTCGCCGCGGCGGTCTGCGTGCGACTCGGCTTCTGGCAGCTCGCGCGCAACGCGGAGCGGCGCGAGGTGAACGCGCGCGTCTCCGCGCGCCTCCTCGAGCCGCCCGCGCCCTTCGCCGCGGTCGCGCCGCTCGGCGACTCGGCTCGCTTCCGCCGCGTCACGCTGACGGGCGTCGCCGACTACGCGCACGAAGTGGTGCACGCCGCGCGCACCAACGGCGGCTCGCCCGGCGTGCACCTGCTGACTCCCGTGCGCATCGCCGGGAGCGACGGTGCGGTCCTCGTGAATCGCGGCTGGGTCTACTCTCCCGACGGCGTCGCCGTGGATCACGCGCGCTGGCGCGAGGGGGACACGCTCCAGGTCACCGGCTTCGTCGAGCACTTCCTCGCCGCGCCGCGCCCGGCCGCCGGCGTGCCCCGTACCGATCGGGTCGTACGCACGGTCGATCGCGACGAGATCGTCCGCCTCACCGGCACCGCGGTCGCTCCCGTCTACGTCGTCGCCACCGAGGTGGAGTCGCGACCGGCACACGCCGGAGAGCCGCCCGTCCGGCTCACGCCACCGGAGCTCGGGACGGGGCCGCACCTTGGCTACGCCATCCAGTGGTTCGCCTTCGCCGCCATCGCCCTGATCGGCACGAGCGTCGTGCTCGCGAAACGCCGCTGAGCTGGACGCTCGCTCCTCGGTGAACCGCCCTCGGCCTGTCGGGCGGCCGAGGGCCGAGGGCTGGTGGCCGATCGCCGGTCTAGGGCCTATATCCTGCATCGCCGGAGACCGGCACCGCACGCCTCGTCGGAGCGCCTCGGGCCCCGGGTACTCGTCCCGGACGATGCCGTGCGCGCGGCTCACGCCACCCATCACCCCGGGAGACCCATGGCGGAGACCAACCAGCAGGGGCTCGCGTCCGTGCAGGAAGCGCGCGATGTCGCGGAGTCCGCACGCGAGAGCGAGTGGTCCGGGCCCAGCTTCGTCCGCGACCTCTTTCTCGGTCGCTTTAGGCTCGACCTGATCCATCCGCACCCACCCGACGATCCGGCCGAACGGGAGCGCGCCCAGCCCTTCCTCGACCAGCTGCGCGACTTCCTGGAGCGCGTCGATTCGGACATGATCGACCGCACGGGAGAGATCCCCGAGGAGTACGTCGAGGAGCTGCGACGCATCGGCGCCTTCGGCATCAAGGTGCCGAGCGAGTACGGAGGGCTCGGGCTCCATTACTCGAGCTACGTCAGAGCGATGGAGATGGTGACGTCGAAGGACGGCTCGCTCACCGCCCTCCTCTCGGCCAGCCAGTCGATCGGCGTGCCGCAGCCGCTCGCCCTCTTCGGGACCGAGGAGCAGAAGCGGCGCTACTTCCCTCGCATCGCGAAGGGGGCGATCACCGCCTTCGCGCTCACCGAGGTCGATGCCGGCAGCGATCCGGCGAACCTCTCCACCTCGGCGCGGCCGAGCGAGGACGGCACGCACTGGATCATCGACGGCGAGAAGCTCTGGTGCACCAACGGCACGCGCGCCGACCTGTTCGTCGTCATGGCGCGCACCCCCGACGAGATCGTGAACGGCAAGCCGCGCAAGCGCATCACCGCGTTCATCGTCGAGGCGGACACCCCCGGCGTCGAGATCGTGCACCGCTGCCGCTTCATGGGGCTCAAGGCGATCGAGAACGGCGTGATCCGCTTCCGGAACGTGAAGATCCCGGCGGAGAACATCCTCTGGGGGGAGGGGAAGGGGCTCAAGCTCGCGCTCATCACGCTCAACACCGGCCGCCTCACCCTTCCCGCGAGCGCGGCAGGGGGCGCGAAGGCGCTGCTGCAGGCGTCGCGCGTCTGGGCCGCGCAGCGGGTGCAGTGGGGGCAGCCGATCGGCAAGCACGAGGCGGTCGCGCAGAAGATCGGGCAGATGGCCGCCAACACCTTCGCGATGGAAGCCGTCGCGCAGCTCGCCGTGAAGCTCGCCGAGCGCGGCGGCTACGACATCCGCCTCGAGGCCGCGCTCGCGAAGATGTACAACACGGAGCACGGCTGGAAGATCGTGGACGACGCGCTGCAGATCCGCGGCGGGCGCGGCTACGAGACCGCCGATTCGCTGCGCGCGCGCGGCGAGCTGCCGATCGCCATCGAGCGCGCGATGCGCGACTTCCGCATCAACCTGATCTTCGAGGGGTCGTCGGAGATCATGCGCCTCTTCATCGCGCGCGAGGCGGTGGACCATCACTTCAAGCTCGCCTTCGACATCGTGAAGCCGGGCGCGTCGCTCGGCGAACGGTTCCGCGCCCTGCTGCGCTCGACACCCTTCTACGCCACCTGGTATCCGACGCGCTGGATCGGCACCCCCAGGACGTACGGCGAGTTCGGCAAGCTGGCGAAGCATCTGCGCTACGCGGAGCGGAAGGCGCGCAAGCTCGGCCGCACGATCTTCCACGCGATGGTGCGGTACGGCCCCAAGCTCGAGCGTCGGCAGATGGTCCTCTTCCGCGCGGTGGACATCGGCGCGGAGCTGTTCGCGATCGCCGCCGCGTGCTCGCGCGCGCGGATGCTGGCCGGAGAGGGGCAGCGCGAGGCGATCGCCCTCGCGGACCTCTTCTGTCGCGACGCCCGCCAGCGGATCGCGAATCACTTCCGCCGCTTCTACGGTCCGAGCGACGACGCGACCTATCGCGTGGCGCAGCAGGTCCTGCGTGGCGAGCACGCGTGGCTGGAGGAGGGGATCGTCGGGCTGCTGGACGAGGACACGCTCGCCGCGATCCCCCGCGCGAGCCGCCGGACGCCGACACCTCCGGAGCAGTTCGACAGCAAGGAAGCGGCGGGGGTCGGCTGAGCAGCCGGCGCCCATCGGCTGGCGACGCTCTCGTCGCCTGCCGATGGGCGCCGGTCGCTCGTCACTCGCGCTCCACCAGCCGGTTCCAGATCGGGTACGGCGTGCGGTTCTTCGGCACGTAGTAATGCCCTGCCTCGGCCCGGTGGCCGGCGTTGATCTTGAACGCCTCGCGCCGCTCGTCCGCGAGATCGACGTAGGTCGCGCCCTGCTCGAGCGGCGTGCCCTCGCGGAGCACCGGGATCTCCTTGAGCTCGTCGTCCGTGAAAGTGTCGGCGAGCGAGCGGTTCACTTCCTTCAGCTCGTAGGCCGTCGTGATCGCGAGCTCGCGATCGGCAGGGGTCGCGCGGATGTCGCGCCCCTGCAGGTCGTCGCGGAAGCGATCGGGAGCGTCGATGTCTGGGTCCCGCTTCGGCATGGCATCGTCCCCGGTTCGAGAGTCGATGCACCAGGGCGCAAGTCCCGTGCGGTCACCCCGCGTCGTCGCTGCGGTACGCCGTGTATCCCTCGTCGGCGATCGCCTCCTCGACGTCGGCGAGGCTCGTGCGCGCCGTATCGAGACGGATGCGGGCCGAGCCGATGGCGACGCGCTCGATCTCGACACCCGGCGTCTGCTCGAGGCGCGAGCGCACCGCGCGCAGGCAGTGCTCGCAGGTCATTCCTTCGATGGTGAGATCTATGGTTTCCACGGGACTGGGGGCTAGGGAGAGTTGGGTGTCACCCCGCAGCCGCGCAGCGGCTGTCGGGGTCGGGTGGCGATTCGTGGAGACTGGTCGCTGGACGCTACGCGGAATCCGCGTGCCGCACTCTGGCCCCGACCCTTCGACCGCGCTCAGGGCAGGCTGGGGGCTTCGCCACTGCGTGGTGACGGCGCGCCCACGTCCCCGGCCGGACCCTCGCCCGGACATTTCTCAGAGGAGCGTGCCTCGCAGGACGAGGAGTGCGACGCTGAAGTAGATCATCAGCCCCGTCACGTCCACGAGCGTCGCCACGAACGGTGCCGAGGCGCTGGCCGGGTCGAGCCCCAGCCGCTTGAGCAGGAAGGGGAGCATCGAGCCGGTGAGCGACCCGAATGTCACGACGCCGATCAGTGCCCCGCCGATCGTCAGCGCGAACAGCAGCGGCTCCCGGTCGAAGTCGTGCGACCATCCCATGTAGTACCAGAGGAGCACCCGCACGACGCCGAGCGCGCCGAGCAGCAGGCCGAGCAGCAGCCCGGAGGCGAGCTCCCGGCGCGCGACGCGCCACCAGTCGCGCAACGACACCTCGCCCAGCGCCATCGCGCGGATGATGAGCGACGTCGCCTGCGAGCCGGAGTTCCCCCCCGACGAGATGATCAGCGGGATGAAGAGCACGAGCGTGTCCACCGCCTTGAGCGATCCCTCGAAGTAGTCGATCGCCGTCGCGGTGAAGAGCGAGCCGACGAAGAGGATGCTCAGCCAGCCGATCCGCTTGCGCACCATCCCCAGGAGGCCGCTCGCCATGTACGGCTCCTCGAGCGCCTCCATGCCGCCGAGCTTCTGGACGTCCTCCGTCTGCTCTTCCTGGATCGCGTCGATGACGTCGTCGACCGTGACCACGCCCATCACGTGCCCGCTCTCGCTCACCACCGGCACGGCCACGAGGTCGTAGTTCGCGGTGATGCGCGCGACCTCCTCGCGGTCGGCCGTCGGCGGCACGCGCACCACTTCCGACCACGAGGCGTCGCCGATCTTCGTCCCCGTGGGCGCAGCCAGCAGCTCGCGCAGCGAGAGCACGCCGCTCAGCCGCCCCTGCGTGTCCGTCACGTACACGGAGTACATCGCCTCGCGGCGCCCCGCCTGCGCGAGCGCCCGCACGCGCATGAGCGCATCATCGACCGTCAGGTCGTCCGGGACCGAGACGAACTCCGTCGTCATCAGCCCGCCGGCGGAGTCCGGGTCGAACCGGAGCAGTTGCTCCGTCTCGCGGCGGGCCTCGGCGGGGATCTCCTCGAGGATCTCCTCCGCGTGCTCCTCCTCCAGCGCCTCGAGGACGTCGGCGCGGTCGTCCGGCGTCATCTGCGAGACGAGCGCGGCCGCCTCGGAGATCGTCAGCTCCTCCAGCACCGCCGCGCGCACGTCCTCGTCGAGGTACTCGAGCACGTCGGCGGCGCGATCGGTCGGCAGCGCCTTGAGGAAGAGGACGAGCTTCTCCGGAGGAAAGAGCTCCGCGACGTCCGCGAGGTCAGCCGCGTGCATCTCCTCCGTCTCCGCGGCGACCGCGCCCGGCGACTCCTCGAGCAGGTCGAGGATGTCGGGCGCGACGAGCGCGGCGATCGGCTTCTCTTCCGGTGAGCGCGACATGGCGCGGGCAAGTTATGCCCCTGCCAGTTGCCCTTTCAACTAGCTCCTCGGATCTCGGCTCCTGGCCAGCACACCGAGCACCTGGCACCTGGTACCTCTCGCTTTCCCGCCTCCCGCCTCCCGCCCCCCGCCTCTAGCTTTCGACCCATGCAGCTGACCGTGAAGATCGAGGGCATGTCCTGCCAGCATTGTGTCCGAGCCGTCTTCACCGCTCTCGCGGCGGTCGAAGGGATCGGGAGCGCCGACGTCGGCATCGGCGGCGCGATCATCGAGCACGACGGCCGGGTGACGCTCGACCAGGTGCGCGAGGCGGTCGCCGTCGCGGGCTACGAGGTTGCCGGCGGCGAAGAGCAGCGACGCCGACTGCGGGTCCTCTGATCGTGCGGCGGCTCGCGCTCCGCTGGCTGGCGCTCGCGAGTCTCGCCCTTTCCCGTGCGGTACCGCGGCCCCTCGCGGCGCAGGCGCAGGGGCTCGGTGCCGGGTGGAGCCTCGCGAAGTGCCTCGCCGCGACGACGGACCGGGACACCGATGGACTCGACGACGATTGCGAGACGGCGCTCGCCAGGAGCTTCGCCCCCGAGCTGCTCGTCGACCGGGACGATTGCCCGTGGGACGGGGAGCGCACCGGCCTGCGCGGCGGCTACCTCTACGCGGTCAGCCATGCGGGCGAGCGCGTGCAGCTCGCCTATCTCCCTGCCTACCTGCAGGACTGCGGCTGGCGCGGATGGCCGCGCGTGCTCCGCGTCGGCCGGAGCGCCGCCCACGCCGGCGACTCCGAGGCGATCCTCCTCGAGATCCAGCCCGGCGCCGGAGACTCGTGGCACACGACGGCGATCTATCTCTCCGCGCACTGCGGGGGGCGGTCCGCGGGGCGCTGCCGCTGGTTTCGCGACGACGAGCTCGCGGCGTTCACGTGGCGTGAGGGAAGGGTGCTCGGCGCACCGGTCGTCTGGGTCGCGCGCGACAAGCATGCGCACTATCCGACGCGCTCGAGCTGCGAGTCCGGCCACTGGCGCCAGGAACGCTGCGCCCGCGAGCCCGCCGCGCACCGCTTCCCCATCGAGAGCTTCGACCGTAATATCGGCAGCGCCCGGCATCCCCGACCGCGCGCTCGCGGCTGCATCCCCGGCAGCGATCTTCCGCTGCGCGGTCACGTCTCGGCCGTCGCCGTGGAATGTCTCTGGGACGACGACGCGGAGTTTGGCGGTTGGCAACCACACGCCGATGGGAACGGAGCCACCGCCTACTCGATCGTGCTCCGACGCGCGGGATTCGATCCGGAGTGACGCGGGAATCGAGCCGGCTTGCGCACGCGGGGGGGACACGCGGGACCCGCGCTCGCTTCGGGGGCACGCGTCCGAGCGCCGCCCCGTTGACCCGACTACCTTCCGCACATGACTAGCGTCGCCTTTCTCGGTCTCGGGGCCATCGGACGCCCGATGGCCGCACGTATCGCCGCCGCCGGCCACACGCTCGCCGTCTGGAATCGCACGACGGAGCGCGCGACCTCGTTCGCCGCCGAACACGGGGCGCGCGTCGCCTCCTCGCCGCGCGATGCGGCCCAGGGCGCGGCAATCGTCATCACCTGCCTGCCGACCAGCCGCGAAGTCGAGCAGCTGCTCGAGGGACCGGATGGCCTGCTCGCGGGACTCGCCTCCGGAACCATCTTCCTCGACTGCACCTCGGGTGATCCCGCCACCTCGAAGCGCATCGCCGCGAAGCTCGGTGAGCGCGATGTGGCGTTCATGGATGCCCCGGTGAGCGGCGGCGTCGTCGGCGCCGAGCAGGGGATCCTCACCGTGATGTGCGGTGGCGACGAGACGGTGCTCGAGCGCGCGCGTGCGGTGCTCGAGTCGTTCGGCAAGAAGATCGTGCACTGCGGCCCCATCGGCGCCGGCCACGCGCTCAAGGCGATCAACAACGCCCTCCTCGCCATCCACGTCTGGTCCACCGCCGAGGGGCTCGCCGCGCTGCAGAAGGCGGGAGTCCGCCCCGACGTCGCCCTCGACGTGATCAACGCGTCGAGCGGCCGCTCCAACGCGTCGATGAACCTCTTTCCCGAGCGCGTGCTCACGCGCGCCTTTCCACGCACTTTCCGACTCGCGTTGCTCGACAAGGACGTGGGGATCGCCGCCGGCGTCGCGCGCGAGCAGCGCGTCCCCGCGCCGGTGCTGCAGCTCACCGCGGAGCTGATGACCGCGGCGCGTGCGGCGCTCGGCGAGGTCGCCGATCACGTCGAGATGGTCAAGGTCGTCGAGCAGTGGGCCGGTACGGAGATCCGATGACGAGCATCGAACAGCTGGTGGCGCCCAACGGCGTCGCCGACGTCGAGACGATCCGCGCGCAGTTCCCGGCGCTCGAGCGGGTGCACGACGGCGCGCCGGTCGCCTACTTCGACGGGCCGGGCGGCACGCAGGTCCCGCGGATGGTCGTCGACCTGATGGCCGACTACCTGTTCAACCACAACGCCAACACGCACTGGCTCTATCCGACGAGCGCGGAGACCGACCAGGCGATCGAGGAGGCGCGCCGCACCCTCTGCGAGTTCCTCGGCGCGAGCGCCGCCGAGGAGATCGTCTTCGGCGCGAACACGACGTCGCTCGCCTTCCATCTGGGGCGTGCGCTCGGGCGAGGGTGGTCCGCCGGGGACGAGATCGTCGTCACCGAGCTCGATCACCACGCGAACGTCGCCCCCTGGCGTGCGCTCGAGCGCGAGCGCGGCATCGTGGTGCGCAGCGTCCCCTTCCGCCTCGAGGACGGGACGCTCGACCTCGACGCGCTGGCGGGGATGCTCGGGGCGCGCACGCGTCTCGTCGCCGTCGGCGCGGCGTCCAACGCGATCGGCACCGTGAACGACGTGGCGCGCGTGTGCGCGATGGCGCGCGAGGCTGGCGCACTGAGCTTCGTGGACGCGGTGCACTACGTCCCGCACAACGCCGTCGACGTGCGTGCGCTCGGCTGCGACTTCCTCGCCTGCTCGGCCTACAAGTTCTACGGGCCGCACGTCGGCATCCTCTACGGGAAGCAGGAGCTCCTCGAACGGCTCGACGTGCCCAAGCTCGATCCGGCGCCCGACACGGCGCCCGAGCGCTGGGAGCTCGGAACGCAGAACCACGAGGGGATCGTCGGTGCGGCGGCGGCGGTCAACTTCCTCGCCTCACTCGCCGGCGCGGAGGGGACGCGCCGCGAGCGCCTCGCGCGCGTCTACGCGACGCTGCACACGCGTGGCGAGGAGCTGCTCGCCCGCCTCTGGCGCGGGCTCGAGGCGATCGACGGGGTGAAGCTCTACGGCAGCCGGCCGGGCGCGGCGCGCACGCCGACGGTCGCCTTCACGATGCACGGCCGCTCGACGGGAAGCATCGCCTCCGCGCTCGCCGATCGCGCGCTCTTCGTCTCGAACGGCGACTTCTACGCCGCCACCGTCGCCGAGCGCTACGGCCAGGCCTACGACGGCTTCGTCCGCGTCGGCTGCGCCGCCTACACGACGGAGGAGGAAGTGGATCGGCTGCTGGAGGCGGTGGAGGCGCTGTGAAGGGCGGATTGACGGTGTGACGGCAACGGCTGTCATCCCGAGCGCAGCGAGGGATGACAGCCGTTGCCGTCACACGGACAAACCGTCACACCGTCAATCCGCAGTCCGTCAACCCGCCCTCCTCCTCACCTCGCCTTCTTCCTCGACACGAGCTCGCCCCGCTCCAGCGCCGGGATGAAGCTCTCGTACTTCGAGCCGGGGTGCCAGAGCACCCAGCCGTCGTAGCCCGCGTCGTAGACGGCGCGCTTCTGCTGGCGCACCTCCTCGGCGCCGTAGCTCACGCCGTAGAGGGAGAAGGCCTGCAGCCAGGGGCGGACGTGCTCCGGTGCGGCGATCCCCAGCTTCGCGTTGCGCACCCGCGCCGTGTCGATCGCGATCCTGACGATGTCGTACGGCTGCGCGTTCGGATGCGCGACGCCGAGCGAGTTGCGCGGGTAGTGCGACGGGTAGACCATCGGCAGGAGCACGTCGGTGACGGGGGCGACCTTCTCCCACCACTGGCCGATCTCGAGCGGTCCGCGCACCGTCGTCACGAGACCGAACACGTCCGCCGTCGAGCGCACGCCGAGCGCGTTGATGCGCGTCTTCGCCTCCTTGAGGAACTCGGCGAGCGCATCCGGCTTGCGCTGCTGGTTCCAGCCGGGGAAGACCTGCGGGCCCAGGCGCTTGTACGGCTCCGGGAAGCGGATGTAGTCCCACTGGATCTCGTCGAAGCCGAGCTTCACCAGCTCCTCGGCGACGCCGATGTTGTAGTCCCACACCTCGCGGTTGTAGGCGTTCACCCACGCGTTTCCCTTCTCGTCGCGCCAGACGCCGCCGTCCGGCCGCTTGATCTGCCACGACGCGTTCGCGGCGGCGGCGACGGGATCCTTGAACACCACGAGGCGGGCGATGGAGATGATGCCGTGCGCGCGCAGCGTGTCGGTGATCGCCTTCACGTCGCGCACGAAGCCGTGCGTCCCGCCCTCGTTGCGCCGGAAGGCCGGGTTCGCGGAGTGATAGTTCAGTCCGAGCTCGTCCTTCATGTCGATGACGAGCGCGTTGATCTCGGTGCTGTCGGCCCACGCGATGTGCTGGCGCAGCCGCTTGCTGCTCTGGGCGGCGAACCGGTTGACGTAGAGGCCGCGGATCGCCGGCGATCCGGTCGGCTTCGACGACTCGAGCGGCTGCGCGGAGCGGCCGCCGACGGTCGAACGCCCCTGCACCTCGACGGCGCGCGCGGAATCGGGGCGCGTGGCGACCGGGCCGGAAGCGACGGGGCGCGCGGCGACCGGCGCGCTCGCGACGGGGATGTCGCCGGTCGCGGTGGCCGTCGCGCCGACGGCGGTGCGCGCGGGGGCGCGATCCGCGCAGGCGCCCGCGACGACGAGGCTCGGGAGCAGGAGACGGCTGGCCGAAAGACGGATGCGCATGAGGGAGACTGGTCGTCGAAGGAGCGACAAACTGGTGACGCCCGCGTCACCACGGACATCTGGCAGCACGCAGTATATTTGCCAGTGATGCGTTTCCCCTCCTACACCGCACTCCTGCTCTCGGCGCTCCTCGGGAGCGCCTGCCGCGAGCCGCCGCGGACTCCGCCGGACGCGGAGTTCCTGGTCGTCGCCGGCGACTCGACCTGGTGGGTGCAGTCGGGACGGGGCGGGCTCCGCGTGCGCGGCGCCCCGATCACCCTCGCCCAGGTGAACGGACGCTTCCAGGAGGTCTTCGTCACCGACGACGATCGCTCCTTCGAGAACGCGGTGTTCGTGGCGCCGCTCGTCTTCCGGCGCGATCTGCTGACCGGCGACTCCGCCCTCGTCTGGCGGGATCGGGAGTTCGATGCCGCGGTCGCGCGCTACGCCGCCGCGCATCCGGGGGAGCGCCGCCTCGAGCTCGACGAGGAGTCGCCTGAGGAGCCGCAGGTCTCGCAGAGCGCGGAGTTCGGCCTCGTCGACCTGCACGGCCCCTACCTCTCCTACGAGTACCATGCCGACGTGGACATGGGCGACGCGCCGGCGTGGCACAGCACGCGTCGCGGAGTGGTCGATCTGCAGACGGGGGGGGACGCGACGCTGGCCGGGCTCTTCGGTGACAGCGTCGCGGGGCGGGTGCTGCGCGAGGGGCGCCGCGCCTACCTGGCGGCGCTCGACTCCGTCTCGCGGTCGCACGGCGAGGGGGCGCGCCGCGTCGCGCGGGCGCTGGGCGACTTCCGGTTCGACGACGGCAGCTTCGCCCTCACCGACCTCGACGGGGGGCCGGCGATCGAGTTCCACGCGCCGGGGCGGGGGGACGGCACCTCCGGGGGCGTCACACTCCCGCTCGATCCGTTGCCGGTGCGGGAGCCGGCCTGGTGGCGGCGCCTCGTCCGTCCCGAGCTGCCGGTCGTCTCCGCGACCACCGGCCACGAGCGCTGGACCCGCGGCGCACAGCTCGTCGAGGCGCGCTACGACTCGCTCGGGGAGAGCGCCACGCTCGTCCTCGTCGAGCGCGGCGGCACCGAGTGGCCGATCGCGCGCGTCGGCGCGCCCGTCTATCGGATCCACTGGCTGGGGAGCGCCGCCCTCGACAGCGTCGGCCGGCGGCGGCTGGCACGTGCCTTCGACGAGGCGTCGCTCTCCGACGAGGAGGTGCGGATCGTCTCGCGCCATCGCCATCGAGGCGAGCGGAGCATCGCCCGCCAGGTGGCCGCGCCCCGTCCCCGCGCACCCCATCGTACCTCCCTCGCTCCCCGTTCATGACGCGTGAGATCAAGGC
>Ga0182741_1002460_pt1 | contig 21479 bp, 20 predicted proteins | sample eDN5th37CBELigOP_FD_128874 | JGI IMG/M metagenome (GOLD analysis project Ga0182741, IMG submission 128874) | Enriched Organic Plus compost microbial communities from Emeryville, California, USA - eDNA 5th pass 37_C BE-Lig OP (version 2) (version 2) ... | reverse complement strand
GGCGATGGCGTTGATGGTGAAGTCGCGGCGCGCCAGGTCGTCTTCCAGCGAAGCGCCGAACTCCACGACCGCGTGGCGGCCGTCGGTCTTCACGTCGCGGCGGAAGGTGGTCACCTCGTGCATCACGCCGCGGTCGTCCAGGACGCCCACGGTCCCGAACTCGATCCCCACGGGGATCGTGCGCCGGAAGAGCCGCCGGACCTGTTGCGGTGTTGCCGCCGTGGCCAGATCCCAGTCCAGATACGGGTGCCCGAGGAGGGCGTCGCGCACGGCCCCGCCCACGCACCAGGTCTCGAAGCCGGCGCCTTCGAGCTTCCTGGCTATGTCGAGTACCGCACCGCTCGGACGCAACCGCCCGGCGCTCTCGCCAGTCTCGCTACTCACTCGATTAGATTCCAGCCGCGTATGAATATCGACCACATTATAAGCGCCTCGAGCGCTACCGAAGCCTTCAAGTGCGATGTACGCGCTTTCGCTGCAACTGGCCAGGCTGAAAGGATCGTCGTTCTACCGCGTGCCCCAAGGATCAAGGTTCTCCGCGTGCTCGCCCAGCTCATGTCCACCGAGCCGGCGCTGGAGATCGCGGCCGTCCGCGTCTCGGGGAGCTCGGGGTGCGCGGACTTCACCGGTACCGTGGAGGTGGAGGCGGGCGGTCGGATCCGCAGCTTCGACTTCTCCTGGGATTGCGCCTGGCGCGCGCGGGAGGAACGCTGGACCGACTGCTTCGGGTTCCCCGACCAGATCCGCGCCGCCAGCGAGTTCGAATGGCGCTGCTTCCGGGTCTGGAGCGAGCGGGGAGCGGAGTCGCGAGAGGGTGAGATGGAGCGGGTGGGCATGGGAGCTTGAAATGGGAGCCTGAGCGGCGGGAGAAGGCCGATACTCATCCGCACAACACGCTCCCGCCATTCACGTTCAGGATCTCTCCCGTGACGTGGCGGGCGAGGTCGGAGCAGAGGAAGACGATCGGGCCGGCGACGTCGCGGGCTGAGGCGACGCGACGGAGCGGGATGGCGGCTTCGATCCGTTCGCGGCCACCGTTGGCGAAGGGCTCGATGCACATCTCGGTGTCCACCCACCCAGGCGCCACCGAGTTCACGGTGATGTCGCGCGGCGCGAGCTCCACGGCGAGCGACTTCACGAAGGAGATGGTGGCGCCCTTCGAGGCTGCGTAGTCGGAGTGAAAGGCCTCGCCGCGCTGGCCGGCGGTACTCGACACGAAGACCAGCCGGCCGCCGTCCGAGACCGAGCGCGCCGCGGCGCGGCCCGTGTGGTACATGGACGCCACGTTCTGCGTCATCGTGTGCTCCCAGCGGCTCTCCGGCAGCTCCGCGATCGACAGATCGTCGACGGGCCAGACTCCCGCATTGGCCACGAACAGGTCGATCCCGCCGAACTCGCGCGACGCGCGATCGAAGAGCGACTCCGCCCCTTCGCGCGTCGCGATGTCCGACGCGTGGGCAAAGGCTCGCACGCCCCGCGCGGCCGCCTGGCGCACCACCTCCGCGGCGTCCGCCTCGCGGCTCCGGTAGCCGATTCCCACGTCCGCGCCACACTCCGCGAGGAGAAGCGCGGTGGCGGCGCCGATCCCGCGCGAGCCGCCCGTGACCAGAGCGCGCTTTCCGCGTAGCGATATCATCGAGTGCTCTCCATCTCTGGGTTCAGTTGGTGCGCACGGGCCGCGCGCGGCCCGGCGGCAGGCCGCTACTTGCGGCTGCCGAAGATCTCCCGCAGCCGGCCGAGCATCCCGCGGTCCACGTGCGGGATCGGCGCCACCGGAAGGAGCGGCTGCCCTTCGAGGAGCCGCTGCGCGTTGGTGTGGGTGAGGAGCTCCGCCTGCTCCGGCGCACCGATCTCGATGAGCCAGCGCCGGGCGGAGCTCAGCGAGCGGCGATCGCCGTGGTTGTCGCTCGCGATGCAATCCACCAGCCCTTCCTCGAGCAGCTCGCGCGCGAAGCGGCACATCGGTGCGTTGCCGAAGATCATGACCGCGTCCATCTGGATCACCGCACCGACGCTGCGCCAGTCCAGCACCTGGCGCAGCGTGGCTCCGTAGTAGCGCTCCGGATGCGCCAGCACCGGGATCACTCCGCTCATCGAGATGCGCAGCAGCTCCTGCGTCGCACCGGGCGGCACGTTCATCCTCGGGAACTCCACCAGCGCCGCGTCCGAACCAGCCAGGTGGAGCTCGCGCCTGGTGAGATCCACGCCCGGGGCATCGAGCATGATCTCCCACCCCTGCCGCAGCGCGGGTTTGGACGGAGCAGCTTCCACGAGCCGCGCCAGGATCTCGGCGTAGCGCTCCACCGGAGCGCGCGCAGCCTCCGTAGCGCGCAGGTGCGGCGTGCAGACCAGGAGCTCCACGCCCGAGCGCCCGAAGCGCTGCAGCACCGGTACCGACACCTCGATGGACGGCGAGCCGTCGTCCACGCCGGGGAGGAGGTGCGAATGGATGTCGATCACACCCGCGCCGCGTGGGCGAGTCCCGGCACGAGTCCGGGTCCACGCTCCTCGAACAGAGTCCCCACCACCACGAAATCCGCGCCGGCATCGCGCGCCCTGCGTACACCGTCGGGCGTACGTATTCCGCCGCCCACGAAGAGCGGCCCGGCGCTGGCATCCCGCGCTGCCCTGATGGATGCCGGCTCGATCGCGCGCGCGGCACCGCTCCCCGCATCCAGATACGTCGCGCGCATCCCGATCAGCGCCGCGGCCCGCACGTGAGCCGCCACGAGCTCGGGCTTGTCGGCCGGGAGCGGGCGCGTCTGGCTCACGGATTCCACCGTGGTCACCGCGCCGCCGTCGATGAGACAGTAGGCGGTGCTGATCACTTCCACCCGCGGGTTGCGTTCGATGAACGGCACGGCGCGCACGTGCTCCTCGATGAGGTACTGCGGGTTGCGGCCCGAGATGAGCGAGAGGAAGAGTATCGCGTCCACCGCTGAAGTGAGCTGCGTGGCGGTCGCCGGGAATTGCAGGAGCGGCAGCCGGGGCGCGGCGTGTTTCATAGCGCGCGCCACCGCGGCACTCTCGCCCGCCTCCGCTCCGAAGCTCGTGCCCAGCAGTAGGACGCCCACGCCCTCGCCATCGGCACGGCGCGCGATCTCGCCGGCGAGCGTAGGCGTGGTGCGCATCGGATCCACCAGGACCGCGAGGCCGCCCGCCCGCCCCCTCGCTCTCCCGCCCGCGCTCAGCGCGGGCCCGCTGGTAGCAGTGCCGGTAGCAGCGCTACTGGCGCTGCTACCGGCTCCGCCGATACGCTCGAGCACCGTCACGAGCTCTCCTCCGGAGCCAGCGCGCCCAGCCCGCGCATGGCGGATTCCGCGAGCTCCTCCAGCGAATCCGGATCCTCGGCGGCGATCTCGAAGGCATACGTGACCAGCGCGTCCGCCGCCAGCAGGTCGTGCGCCGCGCTGCGCTCCTCGGCCTCGCAACCCCGAGTGGCCAGGAGGAGCGTGCGCGCCGCGGCGAGGAGCGCACCGTGCGTGCGGCCGCGCCCCGACTCCTCCACCTCGTGCTCCAGCTCGGACGCGAGCGCCGCGCGCATCCGTTCCTCCAGCGCCGCGGGAGGCTTCGGGGTGCGAGCGTCGAGCCACTCCGAGAGCTTCACGACGCCGGCGCCAGCGCCGCGCGGATCACTTCCGGTGCAGCGGCGATCGCCTCCGGGAGACGCCCGGCGTCCGGGATGCCCGCCTGCGCCATGTGCGCCTTTCCCCCGCCCCGGCCGCCCACCCGCGAGGCGATCTCGCCAACCAGCTTGTCGGCACGCAGGCCGCGCTCGCGGAGATCGTCCGTCACCACCACGAGCAGCACGTTCTTTCCACCCTCGAGCGCGGTGGCCAGGACTCCCACCCCCGACCCGAGCCGCTCGCGTAGCGTATCGCCCATGGCCTGCAGCTCGCGCACGTCGCCCGCCGACACCTGGCCAGCCGCTATGCGCGCGCCGTCGGCGCGCTCCGCCTGCCCTATGAGCGATCCGATCTGGTCGCCGGGCCCGGCGCCGCCGCGCAGCATCTCGTCCACGCGCTTCTGCAGCGAGCGCCGCTCGTCGAGCAGCGACTGTACGCGCCGCTCCACGCCGTCCACCGGTGCGCGCAGCAGCTCCGCGAGATGGTGCAGCCGCTGCTCTTCCGCCCGCACGTGCTCGTACGCTCCCGGGCCGGTGAGCGCCTCGATGCGCCGCACGCCGGCCGCGAGACCGGTCTCGCTCACGATCTTGAAGAGCGCGATCTGCCCCGTGTTGCGCGTATGCGTTCCGCCGCAGAGCTCCAGCGAGAGCCCCGGGATCCCCACCATGCGAACCACGTCGCCGTACTTCTCGCCGAAGAGCGCCATCGCGCCCGCGGCCACCGCTTCCTTGTACGGCCGCTCGCGCACCACGATGTCGATGTCCGCCCAGATGCCCCGGTTCACCCACTCCTCGATCTCCGCGAGCTGCGCCGCGGTGAGTGGCCCGTGATGCGTGAAGTCGAAGCGAAGGCGGTCGGGCGCGACCAGCGATCCCGCCTGATGCACGTGCTCGCCCAGCACCGCGCGGAGCGCGGCATGGAGAAGGTGCGTAGCCGTATGGTTGCGCTCCGTGTCGCGCCGCCGCCGCGTGGGCACCCTGGCGGTTACGGAACCGAAGGCCGCCTCGCCTGCCCCATCTTCCACGCGGCCGACCGCGGCGTTGATCCCGTGGATCTTCCGGACGTCGGTCACCTCCATGCGCCACCCGTCGCCCACTATCTCACCGACATCCGAGATCTGACCGCCCGACTCGGCGTAGAACGGCGACTCGCGCAGCACCACGGCCACCTGACCGTCGGCCAGGCGGCGCATGGCGACCACCTCGGTCTCCACCTCGAGCACGTCGTAGCCCACGAAGCGCGATGCAGAGCGTGAGACATCGAACACGCTCACGTCCCCCTCCCACGCGCCTATGTCCGCCAGCTCGTCGCCGGCCACGGTGAGATCGCGCGAGCGACGCTCCGCGCGCGACTGCTCGCGCTGCGCCGCGAGGGCGGCGTCGAAGCCATCGATGTCCACCGTGTAGCCGCGCTCGCGCGCCATCAACTGAGTGAGGTCGATCGGGAACCCGTAGGTATCGTAGAGGCGGAAGGCATCTTCGCCCGCGATCGTCCCGCGAAGCTGGAGCGAGCCCTGCGTGGACCTCTCCGGCGCGAGCTGGTCGAAGCGTTGCATTCCCTCACCGATCGTCGCGAGGAATCGCTCCTCCTCCGCGCGCGTCGTTTCGATGATGAGCGAGGCGCGCTGGCGCAGCTCGGGATAGATGTCGCCCATCGTCTCGATCACACGCGAGGCGACGTCCACGAGCGTCGGCTCGTTGCGCCCGAGCAGCCAGGCGTGGCGCACGGCGCGACGGAGGATTCTGCGCAGCACGTAGCCGCGTCCCTCGTTGGCCGGAAAGACGCCATCGGCGATGAGGAACGCCACCGCGCGCGCGTGGTCCGCGAGCACGCGGAAGGAGGCCGGCTCCACTGTGCCGCCGGCCTGCCCGCGGGAGTCGCGCTCGGCGGATCCCTTGGCTCCCCTGGCGCCTGCGGAGCTCCCGCCGCCCGTTGCGAAGTCGGCGTACGGCGCTCCCACCAGCTCCTCCACTCTGGCGATGAGCGGGAGGAAGAGATCGGTGTGGTAGTTGGACGTGACGCCCTGCAGCACCGCCGCGATGCGCTCCAGACCTGCGCCGGTGTCCACCGACGGCGCGGGGAGCGGGATCATCTCGCCGCCCGGCTGCCGGTCGTACTGCATGAAGACGAGGTTCCAGATCTCGAGGAAGCGACCGGCTTCAGCGCCTTCCACGAACGCGTCCAGCGAAAACTCGCTGCGCTCGGTATCCGTCCACTCGCCCGTCGCGCCGGCCGGAAAGGCCCAATCGCGCGCTACCTTGGCCAGGTCGACGTAGATCTCCGTGCACGGGCCGCAGGGGCCGGTGTCGGCCATCTGCCAGAAGTTGTCGCGGTCCCCCAGGCCGTAGATGCGGGAATCCGGGAGGCCGGCTATCTCGCGCCAGAGCACGCGCGCCTCGTCATCCGACTCGTGCACGGTGACGCGGAGAAGACTCGGGTCGATCCCCAGGTCGCGGGTGACGAACTCCCAGGCGAAGCCGATCGCCTCGCGCTTGAAGTAGTCGCCGAAGGAGAAGTTACCGAGCATCTCGAAGAAGGTGTGGTGCCGCGCCGTGTGGCCCACCTGCTCGAGATCGTTATGCTTCCCGCCCGCTCTCACGCACTTCTGCGCGGTCGTGGCACGGCGCCCGTGTGCCGGGTTCTCCTGCGCCAGGAAGATCCGCTTGAACTGCACCATCCCCGCGTTGGTGAAGAGCAGCGTGGGGTCGTCGCGGGGTACGAGCGAGGAGCTGGGGAGAACGGCGTGACCGTGCCGTTCGAAGAAAGCGAGGAATCGCTGACGGATCTCGGAAGCGTGCATAGTGCAACAATATACCGGCGCCCGTCAGCGTATGAAACGGGCGGTCGCGCTCATCTGGCGCCCGCCTTCCACCCGCCTTCCCCTCAGTCGCGACCGAGGAGGCGGTCCATCACGCGACGGATGTCATCCGAATCATAGCCGCGCCGCGCCAGGAACTCGTAGAGCCGCCGCCGCCGCGTGGGCTCGTCGACTTTCTGCAGGGAGCGCAGCTTCTTGGTGGCCACGCGCTCGAGGATCGCGTCGCTGTCGACATCGTCCTCCGCCAGCGTGTCCGCGATCGCGGCATCGGCCATCGCTCGCGCAACGCCACGCTTCGCCAACTCGGCCTGGAGTCGGCGGCGGGAGAAGCCCGGCCCCACGATCTTGGCGCGCGCGTACTGGCGCGCGTAGGACGCGTCGTCCAGCAACCCCATGGAGGTGAGGCGCTCGATCGCATGATCCACGTTCGGCGCCAGCTCGCCCTTCCGGAGGAGCGCGTTGCGCAGCTCTCGCGTGGCACGCGCGCGAAAGGCGAGCAGGTCGAGCGCGCGGTCGAAGGTACGGAGCCGCGCCCCCTCCAGCGCCACCGACTCGGCGAGGCGCTCGCCGTACTCCGTCCCTATGTGGAGCCGGAGCCGCTCGATCGCGTCGAGCGAGAGCGTCGCGGCCGGCTTGCCGTCGACCAGAATGTCGAAGCGCCCCTCGCGCCTCGGACTCGGTGTTACGGCGGTTATGACTGGCATTCGTGAGTAACTGATCTAGCGGTATCGTGTCTGGTGAGCATCACCAGTTGGCTGGAAAGACAGACGCCGAGAGGAGGAGCCGCGAGAACGGGGCAGTTTCCGGGTGCCCCAGATTTCAGCGTTCCACCCCTCGGCATCAGTCCAACGCCGAGCACGTACGATCTGTACTGCTCTTCGACCCGCTACTCCTCGACCGTCTCGACCTGTCCGTTGGACTCGGCGGCCTTGGAGATGCCGAGCACTCCTTTGACCTTCTCTTCGATCTCCGCCATCATGGCCGGATTGTCCTTGAGGAACATCTTGGCGTTCTCGCGCCCCTGACCGATCCGCTGCCCGTTGTAGCTGTACCAGGCGCCGGACTTGTCTATGATGTTCGCCTCGGACCCGATGTCCACGAGGAGCGAAGTGTGGCTGATCCCCTCGGCGTACATGATGTCGAACTCGGCCTGCTTGAAGGGGGGAGCCACCTTGTTCTTGACGACCTTCACGCGAACGTGCGATCCGGTCACGTCGTCTTTCTCCTTGACCGGGCCGATCCGCCGGATGTCGAGGCGCACCGAAGCGTAGAACTTGAGCGCCTTGCCGCCGGTGGTGGTTTCCGGGTTGCCGAACATGACGCCGATCTTCTCGCGGAGCTGGTTGATGAAGATCACCGAAGTCCGCGAGCGGGCGATGGCACCGGTGAGCTTGCGGAGCGCCTGACTCATGAGGCGTGCCTGCAGACCCACGTGCGAGTCGCCCATGTCGCCCTCGATCTCCGCCTTCGGGACGAGAGCGGCGACCGAGTCGATCACCACGACATCCACGGCGCCGGAGCGAACGAGGATCTCGCAGATCTCGAGCGCCTGCTCACCGGTGTCCGGCTGGGAGACGAGCAGGTTCTCGACATCCACGCCGAGCTTGGCGGCGTATTCGGTATCGAGCGCATGCTCCGCGTCGATGTAGGCAGCGACGCCGCCGGCGCGCTGCGCGTTCGCCACCACGTGGAGACAGAGGGTTGTCTTGCCGCTCGACTCCGGACCGTAGATCTCCGTGATCCTTCCACGAGGGATCCCGCCTACGCCGATGGCCGAGTCGAGGTTGATGGCACCAGTGGGGATCGAATCGACCCGCACACGTGCGGTATCGGAGCCCATCTTCATGATCGATCCCTTGCCGCAGCTCTTCTCGATCTGCGCGATGGCCAGATTCAGTGCTTTCTTCTTGTCGTCCTGGATGCTGGAGACAGCCATTCTAGTCCGCTCTGCGCTGAAACGTGAAACTACCACTTGATCTGGCCGTGCCGAGAGAATCTACCTCGATTCCTGACAATTCCCAGACCCGAATAAAATACGAAAGGCATGCCGCGAAGTCAAGCTTTCCAGGGGAGTGAGAAGGCGTTCTCGATGTGCCGGACGTGCGCTTCTTCACCATTGATCAATACCCCGACGACGTCGAAACGATACGTATGTTCCGAGGTTCCGAAGCGCGCTATCCAGACCCGGGCGGAACGCACCAGCTCGCGTTGCTTCCGCCAGTTCACCGCTTCGATCGGGTGTCCGAACTCGGTGCCCCGGCGTGTCTTCACCTCCACGAACACCACCGCCCCGCCCCGCTCCACGATGAGGTCCAGGTCGCGGTGCCCGCTCCTGTAACGCTTCGCGAGCACCCGCCACCCCCGCTCCGCCAGCCACCGCTCCGCTATCCGCTCGCCCAGCTTCCCCAGGCCCTGCCGCTCGTTTGACATGGAGCGAAGATGGGAACGCGAGGCCGTGGATGCATCATCCAAAATGCTGTCCACGGATCAGAATGCCGCGTGGCCCATTGCAGGTCGCGGCCCGGCGGGATGAGTCAAGCCTACCGGGAGAGGAGCAGAGGCCCCTTACCCCCCGCAGATCCGATCGAGATCCTCGAGGCCGGCGAGCACGTCGCGGGCCTTGGAGCCGTCGGGCGGGCCGAGCACACCGGCCTCGTGGAGCTGGTCGATGATGCGCGCGGCGCGGCCGTAGCCGATCTTGAGGCGGCGCTGGAGGAGCGAGGTCGATCCGAGCTGGTGCTGGATCACCACCTCGGCGGCCTCCCGGAAGAGTTTGTCGCGCTCGCCGGGCTCCGTCGCCTCCTGACCGCCGTTCGCCTCCTGCGCCTCGCGCGCCCGGATCTCCTCGAGGATGTCGGACTCCGCTTCCGTAGGCTCCTCGGGGATGAGGCCCTCCGCCTCCGCCTTCGCGCGACGCTCCTCGGCGCGCCCCTCGTACCACTGCATCAGTCGCTCGGTGTCCTCGCTGCTGATGTAGGCGCCCTGCAGGCGCGCCGGCTCCGACTTGCCAGGCGGGATGAAGAGCATGTCGCCGTTCCCGAGGAGCGTCTCGGCGCCGACCCCGTCGATGATGGTGCGGCTGTCCACCTGCGATGCCACGCGGAAGGCGATCCGGCTCGGGAAGTTCGCCTTGATGAGGCCCGTGATGACGTTCACGCTCGGGCGCTGCGTCGCGAGGATGAGGTGCAGCCCGATCGCGCGTGCCTTCTGCGCGAGCATGGCGAGCGGCGTCTCCACCTCCCCCTGCACCGTCATCATGAGGTCAGCCAGCTCGTCGATCACTACCACGATGTACGGGATCACGTCGCCGGTGTAGGCGAGCTCCTCGAAGGCGACATCCGGACGCTTCGGTCGCTTGAGCTTGTCGCCGGCCTGGACCCGGCGATTGAAGTCCTGGATGTTGCGGCAGCCGTTGGCCGCGAGGAGCTCGTAGCGCTCCTGCATCTCGATCACCGCCCACTTGAGCACCGCGGCGGCGTCGCGGTTGTCGGTGATCACCTTGTGCCGGAGGTGCGGCAGCACGTTGTACACCGAGAGCTCCACCATCTTCGGATCCACCATCAGGAAGCGGAGCGTGCGCGGCGTGTGGCGGTACGCCAGGCTGGTGATGATGGTGTTGACGCACACCGATTTCCCGGACCCGGTAGCGCCCGCGATGAGCAGGTGCGGCATCTTCGCCAGGTCGGCGACCACCGGCTTCCCCTCGAGATCCTTCCCCAGCGCGATGGGCAGCGCGGCGCGCGCGTTCTGGTACTCGCGCGACTCCACCAGCTCGCGGAACGCCACGATCTCCGCCGAGGGGTTGGGCACCTCCACGCCGACCGCGCCGCGCCCCGGGATCGGCGCCACGATGCGGATGCTCGCCGCGCGCATCGCGAGGGCGAGGTCGTCGGAGAGGTTCGCGATCTGCCGCACCTTCACGCCCGGTGCGGGCTCCACCTCGAACTGCGTCACTACCGGGCCGGTGGTGCGCCCGGTGATCTCCGCCTCCACCCGGAAGGTCCCCAGCGCGTCTTTGAGCTTGGCCGCCATCTCATCGAGCTCGCGGCGCCCCGCGTCGAGGTTGCGCGGCGGGCTCGGCGTGAGGAGCTCGATGGGTGGCAGCTCCTCGTGCCGCGCGCTCGGCTCGCCCGTAGCCTCTATGGCGGCCGCGATGCGCTCGTCGTTCTCCAGGGTGCTGGCGGACTTCCCCTTCTTGCCGCGGCGCGGGAGCGGGAAGATGGCACGCTGCTCCGCCGCCGGCTCATCCGACTCTTCGCGCATGAGCGACGGGTCGATGGCGGGCATCTCCTCGGGGGTCGGCTCCAGAGTGGTGGCCAGCGTGCTGGCGGCCGCACCGGCCTTCCGCCGCCAACGACCCCGCGGACGCTCCTCGTCGCCCGCCTCCACGGCGTCCGCCGCGCCCTCCGCCTCGCCGCGGTCGCGCGGCGGCACCGTGCCCACCACCACCCGCACCGGATTCCACGCGAGCGTGAGGATGGTGAGCGCGCTGAACGCGAGCACCACTGCCAGCCAGGCGCCCCAGTGGAGCGCGGCCTCCAGGTAGTAGGCCACGAAGCCGCCCCAGAGTCCCGCGGCGTGGCTCGACTCCCGGCCGGCGTCCACCATGAGCGCGATGGCGATCGGTAGGAGGAGCACCACGCCAACGAGGAAGAAGAGCCAGGAGCGGTCGGTGTCGGAGCGCATGCGCCCGAAGAGGCGCAGCGCGTGCACGGCGGGGATGAGCGGAATCAGGAACGCCGCGGGAGCGCCGACCAGCGCCACCAGGCCCGCCCGGACGCACGCACCCGCGGGACCCATCAGAGACGCCGCGCGCGCGCAACTGCCACCCGGCGCGCTGTGGCCGCCGACCACCGCCACCGCCAGGAAAATCGCGAAGAGGAAAAGCGCGACGCCCGCGAGCTCCCTCCTCGACTGCGCTCCGCCCATCCCGGCTACTTCTCCAGGCGCGGACCGAGCACCGTGATCTGGCGGTCCTGATAGAGCGGCACCACCGGGAAGGCGTCGATCGTGGCGCAGATCTCGAGGTCCTTCTCGAACCCCGCCGCGGCGAGCGCGCGGCCATGCTCGGACTCGGCGAAGAGACGGGCGAGATCATCGCCGTACTTCGCCTCGATCATCGCGCACACCATGGCCGCGTCGCTCAGCTCCACGGCGGGGATGTGCCCGGAGAGCTCCTTCACGTAGCGGCCGGCACACGCCGCATCCTCGAGCGAAAAGAGGCGGTCGCGTCCCGCGCAGATGATCGTGACGGCGGTGCCGCCCCGCAGCGCGGTGCGCAGCAGCGCGGAGACGGCGCTCAGGTTCACGTACGAGGCGACCACGACATCGCGCGCCCCCTGGATGCCGGCCAGCGCCACCGTTCCGTTAGTGGTGGTCATGAGCACGGTGGTCCCTTCCACCGAATCGCGCGACACCTCGAGCGGCGAGTTGCCGAAATCGAAGCCCGAGATCGGGAGCATCCGGTGCTCGCCCGCGAGCCGCACCTGCGAGCGGCCGAACTGGCGGGCGCGCGTGATCACCTCGTCGGCGCTCTCGAGCGGGACCACGTTGCGCGCGCCGTTCGCCAGCGCCGCGGCGATGGTGGTCGATGCCCTGAGCACGTCTATCACCGCCACGACGCGGCCGTTCACGACGGCCGGCGCGCTGGTCGCCGGTCCGAACAACACATCGATTCTCATCTACCGCTCCCGCAACGAGTCGCCTTCGCGCTCCAGGAACTTGGTGTCCACGTCGCCAGCCTGGAAGCGGGGGTTCCGCATCAGTCGTCCCAGGAAGGGAATGGTCGTGGTGACTCCCTCGAGCACGAAGCTCTCGAGGGCGGCCTGCATGCGCTTGATCGCCTCGGGTCTGTCGCGCCCCTGGCAGATGAGCTTTCCGAGCAGCGAATCGTAGTAAGGTGGGACGGTGTAGCCCGCGTACACATGCGAGTCGACGCGTACGCCCGGACCGCCGGGCGGGTGGAAGACGTCTATCCGTCCCGGCGACGGCTGGAAGTTGCGCTCCGGGTCCTCGGCGTTCACGCGCACCTCGATGACGTGCCCGCGCAGCGGCGGGAGCGCGGTCACCGAGAGCGGTGCTCCCGCGGCCACCTGGATCTGCTCCTTAACGAGGTCCACGCCGGTCAGCATCTCGGTCACCGGATGCTCCACCTGGATGCGCGTGTTCATCTCCATGAAGTAGAACGACCCGTCCTCGTCGAGGAGCATCTCGATCGTCCCGGCGCCCACGTAGCCGATCGCGCTGGCGCCGCGGATCGCCGCCTCGCCCATCGCCGCGCGCAACTCGGGGGTGACGGCGGGGCTGGGCGCTTCCTCCACCAGCTTCTGGTGGCGGCGCTGCACGGAGCAGTCGCGCTCACCGAGGTGGATCACGTTGCCGTGCTTGTCGCCGAGTATCTGGAACTCCACGTGGCGCGGCCGGGCGAGGTACTTCTCCACGTACACGTCGCCGGAGCCGAAGGCGGAGAGCGCTTCGGAGCGCGCGAGCTGGAAAGCGCGGGCGAAGTCTTCGGGATCGTTGGCTACCCGCATCCCCTTCCCGCCCCCGCCCGCGGCGGCCTTGATGATCACCGGAAAGCCGATGTCGCGCGCGAACGCGAGCGCCTCGTCGGGATCCTCCACCGGGCCCGGGGTGCCCGGCACCACCGGCACGCCCACGTCGGCCATTGCCTTCCGCGCGGCCGCCTTGTCGCCCATCACGCGAATCTGCTCCGCGGTGGGACCGATGAAGGCGATGTTCGATGCGGCGCACGTCTCGGCGAACTCCGCGTTCTCGGCGAGGAACCCGTAACCGGGATGGATCGCGTCGGCGCCGGTTATCTCGGCGGCGGCTATGAGGCGCGGGATCTTGAGGTACGATTCGCGCGCGGGCGCGGGACCGATGCACACGTCATCATCGGCGAAGCGAACGTGCAGCGATTCACGGTCGGCCTCGGAGTACACGGCAACCGTCTGGATGTCGAGCTCCTTGCACGCCCGGATCACCCGCAGAGCAATCTCGCCGCGGTTGGCGATGAGTATCTTGTTGAACATTCCGGCTCAGAATCCGGTCGGTCGGGAAGCGCGCGGACGCGATTGGCCGTCAGCCATCGGCGTCGCGCTGGAAGCCGTCCCAGCTCGTGTCGCTCGACCCCTCCACGCCCTGGGCGCGGAGCGCGAGCTCGCTGGGATTGGTCGCGTAGAACAACGCGCTCTCGTAGGAGATGACGCCCCTGGTGTACCACTGCATGAGCGACTGGTCGAAGCTCTGCATTCCGTACTGGACGGTGCCTTCCTTGATGAGATCCGGGATGTTGAGCGACTTGGTCATGTCGCGGATCTGGTCGCGGACGGCGGCGGTGTTGATGAGCACCTCGCAGGCGGGAACGCGGCCGGGGCGGTCGGAGCGCGGCACGAGCCGCAGCGAGATGACCGCGGCGAGCGCGCTCGCGAGCATGAAACGCACCTCGTTCTGCTGGTGCGGCGCGTAGAACGAGATGACGCGGTTGATGGTCTGCGTGGCGTCGGTGGTGTGCAGCGTGGAGAAGACGAGGTGTCCCGTGTCGGCGGCCTTGAGAGCCACCTCCAGCGTTTCCACGTCGCGGATCTCGCCGATGAGTATGACGTCGGGATCCTGCCGCAGCACGCGCCGGAGCGCCTGCGCGAAGCCGCCGGTGTCGGCGCCCACCTCGCGCTGGTTGATGCTGGAGTTGATGTCGCGATGGAGGAACTCGATCGGGTCCTCGATCGTGATGACGTTGGCGTGCCGCTTCTCGTTGATGTGCTGGAGCATCGCCGCGAGCGCGGTGGACTTCCCCGAGCCGGTGATCCCGGTGACGAGGACGAGTCCGCGCGGGCGGAGCGCGATCTCCTCCACGATGGGCGGGAGATTGAGCTCCGCCGCCGTACGCACCTGGTACGGTACGGAGCGCAGGGCGTAGGCTATGGTGCCGCGCTGCTGGTAGACGTTGACGCGGAAGCGCCCGATCCCCGGGACGCCGATGGCGAAGTCGGCCTCCTTCTGCTCGGTGAACTCCTTCACCTGCTTGGGGGTCATGATCTGCTCCGCGAGCGACTTGAGATCCTCCGGACGAAGCGGCGGGAGGTCGAGCGCACGCAGGTCGCCGTTGGTGCGCAGCACGGGCGGCCGCCCCACCTTCAGGTGGAGGTCGGAGGCGCTCTGCTGGATCATGCGCTGGAGCACCGCCTTGAAGTTGAACGTCGCTGGCGGCCCGTGTGGAGGGCCCGGAGCCTGCTCCGCCTGGGGATGGGAGGCGGTCGGGTTAGCCATTGGGTTCGACCCGGAAGAGGACCTGTCCGTACTCCACCGGATGCGCGTCGGAAGCCCGCACCTCCCTGATCACGCCGGAGTACTCGGACTCGATCTCGTTCATGATCTTCATCGCCTCTATGATGCAGAGGATCTGTCCCTTCTCGATCCGCGAGCCCTCGTTGACGTAGGGCTGCGCGCCGGGCTCGGGCGCCCGGTAGAAGGTCCCGACCATGGGAGATTTCACCTCGAGCAGGTTCTCCTTGGGTGGCTCCGGCGCCGGCTGCGCCGCCGGAGCGGCGGCTATGGCGGGCACCCCGTCGGCGGGCGTGGGAAGCGGAGCGACGGACGGCACGGACACCACCGGTGGGAGCTGCACCGGCGCGGCCGCCTGCACGACGCCGCGCTGCGGCGTCTTGGAGATCCGGATCTTGAGTCCCTTGTCCGAGGCGATCTCGATCGAGTCCACGCTGGAGCCGTCGAGCAGCTCGACCAGCTTCTTGACGTACCGTAAGTCGATCATATGCGAGGTGAAAGTGATCTCTTTCGCGTCAGGTTCAGCCGATCTCGAGCAGCTCCCGCGATAGTCCAGTCAGAACGCGCGGGCCATCGGGATCGAGCACAACGTCGTCTTCAATGCGGACGCCACCCCAACCGGCCCGATAGATGCCCGGCTCGATGGTCACGACGGCGTTCGCTGGGAGCACGGCATCTGCCGTTCGCGCGAGACGAGGAGCTTCGTGAACCTCCAGGCCGATGCCATGGCCAAGACTGTGCCCGAACTCCTCGCCGTAACCGCGATCCTCAATGTAGCGCCGTGCCAGCGCATCGGCATCCCGCCCCGTCATCCCCGCGCGCACGCCGGATGCCGCCACCTCGTTCGCGCCGCGGACTATCTCGTAGATCTCCCGCTGCTCGGCGTCGGCTCTCCCGGCCACGAAGGTTCGCGTGACATCGGAGCAGTACCCGCCCACTATGGCGCCGAAGTCGATCAGAAGGAAGTCCCCCCGCTCCAGGCGGCGCGCCGCCGGACGCGCATGGGGGAGCGCGGCACGCGGTCCCGAAGCCACTATGGTTTCGAAGGGAAAACCCTCGCTCCCCTCGTCACGGAGCGCCCGCTCCAGAGCGCCGGCGATCGCCAGCTCGGTCATCCCGATGCGCACCGACTCGACCGTCCGCTCCAGTGCCCGCGACGCCACGCCCACCGCCGCCTCGATTAGCGCGATCTCCTCCGGGGCCTTCTGCTCACGCAGCGTCTCGACCACGCCGAGCGTTGCGCGCCACTGCCAGCGCGAGCCGGCGTTGAGGAGTCGCTCGAAGTCGCGGTGCACCATGTGCGCCGACTCGAAGCCCATGATCTCCACCGGCCGTACCTCGCCGAGCATGCGCCAGATGCCGTCCCAGAGGCTCTGCCCCTCGATGTCCACGTGCGCGAGATCGCCCACCTCCTCCTGCACCTGCGTCTCGTAGCGGAAGTCGGTAACGAAGAGCACCTCCGCCGCCGTCACCGCCACGAGCGCGCTCGAGCCGGTGAAGCCGGTTACGTACCTGATGTTGGGGAGCGACGTGAGGAGGATGCCATCGAGCTTCGCCGACTCGAGCGAGCGGCGAAGGGCTGCCAGCCGGGCTGGCCGCCGGTCAGGCACGTGCAGCGAGCCTGGCTACCAGTCCACGAAGCGCCAGCTCGTAGCCGTGGGTGCCGAACCCGCAGAGCACCGCAAGCGCGCCGCCGGCGAGCGTGGAGTGCCTTCGCTCCGGTTCGCGAGCGAAGATGTTGCTGATGTGAACTTCCACGAACGGTACGCCCACGGCGCGGAACGCATCGTGGATCGCGATGCTCGTGTGGCTGTAGGCTCCCGCGTTCATCAGCGCTCCGTCGACGCGGCCGCGGAGCCCCTGGATGCAATCCACCAGCTCGCCCTCGCCGTTCCTCTGCGCGAACTCCACTTCCACTCCGAGCTCGCCGGCCACGAGCTCCAGGCGCCGCTCGACATCCGCGAGCGTCTCATGCCCGTAGATCTCCGGCTCCCGGGTACCGAGCAGGTTCAGGTTGGGGCCGTTGAGGATCGCGATTCGCACTATCCCTTGAGTCCGTCCAGCCAGGCGTGAAAGAGTTCGAGGTCGCGCGGCTGGTCGTCGGACGAGCCGTCCGTGGCCGAAGCGCTCTCGTCGGGATCGGCCGCTACGCTTCCGCCAGCGGGGTCGGCGGCGCCGCTCACCTGGCGCGCGAAGAACTCGTCGAAGGAGAGTCCGTTGCGCGACGCCGCGAGATCGGCCGGCGGAGCATCGCGGAAGACATCGTCGAGCGAGAGCGCCGATGCGGCCTCGCGCCCGGGCTTCCGGTCGTGCGGCTCGACGGGCGACGGAGTCGCCGCGGGCGCGGACATGGAAGGTAGTTCGGCGGATGGCTCCGCCGCCGTGCTCTCACGGCCGCCGGAGCGCGGTGGACGCCGGTATGCCAGAACGCCGAAGAACTCGCGCGCGCTGCGCACGCGACCCTCTCTCACCGCCGGCGCTGGCTCCCGCCCGGTCTGCTCGGTGAGCTGGGCGATGCGCTCGGCTATGGAAGCATCACCGGGGTCGCGCGCCGCGAGCTCCCGATAGATGGCCAGCGCGCGGTCGGGGAAGCCCTGCTGCAGATACAGCTCGGCCATCGTCTCGGTGGCGAAGGCACCGGGTGCGGCCTCCTCCTCGCCGCCATCCAGAGTGATGTCGTACGACTCCACGGCGAAAAGCGGCGCCGTGGTGCCACCGCCGATGGACGCCGCCTGCGAGGCGTCTTCCGCGCTCGCATGCTCGTGCGCGTCCATCTCGCGACCAGCGTCGCCGTCGCGCTCTCCAGGTTCCATTGACTGCGCGGCTGGTGGCGCGTCGAAGCTCGACACAGCGAAGTCCGAGACATCGAACGACGCTGTACCGATGGCCGGAACGTCGGCATCGAAGGCATCGTTAGCCGGGGAATCGGCCAACGAGACCTCGCTCAGTGCCGTCTCGTCGAGCTCCGCCCGGGCGAATGCACCATCATCGTACTCTGCGCCGGCTGCCGGCGCGTCGTCGAGCGCCGCCCGTGGATGCGCTTCGGCCACCGGATCCTCGTCCAGGAATGGTGCGGCTTCCAGATCGCTCATCGCGAAGCCTTCAGCTGCTTCCTCCACCGGTTCCGTCACCGGTTCCATCCGAGCCTCGAGGAGTGGCGAGCCGAAGCTCTCGTCGAAGCTCTCATCGATCGCGCGGGCATCCTCCGCCGCCGCTGCCGACGAATCGTCAGCGGTCGCCGCGGCTGCATCGCCAGGCTCCGACTCGGGAGTGCTCCCGGCAGGCGCGCTCCCGTTCGTTGCTGGGTCGGCGACCTGCGTGTCGGCCGCTCCCCAGGCCGCAACCGCATTGGCAGCTGCATTGGCCGGCGCAGCGGCCGGCTCGCTCGCCGGCGGCTCCGCAGCGGACGCGGGCGTGCTCAGCGCTTCGAGCTGGGCCGAGACCTCTTCGTTCTGCGGATCTATCTCGAGGAGCTGGCGGTACCATCCGCGGGCTCCGTCGGCATCGCCCTTCGTGCGGGCGATGTCGCCCATGTGCCGCAGCGCGATGAGGTTTTCGGGGTCGAGCGCGAGCGCAGTCTCGAAGGCGCTCCGCGCCTCGTCGAGCGAGCCGCTGTCGTAGAGGGCCTGGCCCAGCACGATGTGCCCGCTGATGTAGCCCGGCTGCAGCGGTACGTGGCTGCGACAGATCTCGATGGCGGAGTCGAGCTCCCCACGCTTGCGATACTCGTTGGCGAGTCTCGCGAACACGCGGCGGGGATTGTCGGCGAACTGCTTGAGGAGATCGTCGATCAGGGCGGAGTTGGCCATGCTTTGCCCTCAGGAAGGCCGCCTTTGGAGAGGCGGCGGAAGAGTGTCCAATGTACAAACGGTAGACGATTCAAGTCAATTGGAAGTGACATTCCGGCTTGCTTTTACGAGACGAGCTCGGATACATTTCGGGGTTGCGGCCCCTCCCGCCTTTCCCTTTTCACACCCCGTCGTCAGGAGTGACGCCACGTGCTGCAAAGCATGCGCAGCTCCGCCAAGTACATCTGGTGGTTCGTAGTCCTTACCTTCGTCATCGTTTTCGTCTTCGCCGAGACGTCGGGTCTCACCGGGCGAGGCGCGCTCACGCGCGGTACCACGGTCGCCAGCGTGAATGGGACGGACATCAACTATGACAGCTGGCTCCGGGCCCGCGAGCAGCGGATCCAGCAGGCACAGTCGCAGAGTCCCCAGCCGCTTACGCTCGATCAGGAGCACCGTATCGAAGACGCAACCTTCGATGATCTGGTCACCGACATTCTCCTGCGACAGGAGTACGAGCGGCGGGGCATCACGGTCACGGACGCGCAGATCCGGCAGGCGGCTCTCGAGCAGCCGCCGCAGCAGTTCCTGGCCAACCCGGAGTTCCAGACCGAGGGGCAGTTCGACATCGACAAATACCGTCGCTTCCTCTCCAGCCCCGTGGCGCAGCAGTCGGGGATCCGCTATCAGCTCGAGCAGTACTACCGCACCGAGCTCCCCCGCCAGGAGCTCTTCGAGCAGGTGGCCGGCGCGGTCTACGTGACCGACGCGCAGCTCTGGCGCATCTGGCAGGACAGCCACGATTCCGCCCGCGTCTCGTACGTTCGCTTCGCCGCGGACGAGATCCCCGACTCGGCCGTGAAGGTGAGTGAGGAGGAGATCGCCGCCTTCTTCAAGGCGCACGAGAAGGATTTCGTCGAGCGCCCCGGCCGCGCGGTGGTCTCGGTAGCCGTGATCCCGCGAGCCGTCACCGCCCTCGACAGCGCCAAGGTGCTGCAGCATGCCGAGGCGCTTCGCACCGACATCGAGGCCGGGAAGGAGAGCTTCGCCGATGCGGCACGGCGCGAGTCGGCCGACACGGCGTCGGCGGCGGACGGCGGCTTCCTCGGCAAGGTGACGAAGGGCCAGTTCGTGCACGAGTTCGACAGCGCCGCCTTCTCGCTGAAGCCGGGCGCGATCTCGCAGCCGGTGCTCACGCCCTTCGGCTACCACCTCATCAAGGTCGACGAGAAGAAAGGCGACTCGATCTCGGTGCGCCACATCCTGCTGCGCATTCAGCAGAGCGACTCGTCGGCCGCCGTGAGCGACCGGCGTGCGGACTCGCTCGCGAAGGCCGCCAGCTCGGACAGGCCGGCGCTCTTCGACAGCGTCACCAAGGCGCTCGGCATCCAGCCGTTCAGCGCCGTGGCGATCGAGAACGAGCCGCTCACGCACGAGGGGAAGTACGTGCCGAGCGTCAGCGCCTGGGCGTTCACCGCCAGACCGGGCGAGACGAGCGATCTGATCGACGGGCAGGATGCGTATTACGTCGCGCGGCTCGACTCATTGAGGCCGGGTGGAAAGGCGACGCTGGAGTCGGAGCACGATGACATCGCGCAGGATCTCAGACGGAAAAAGAAGCTCGACCTGCTCGTACCCCGGGCCGCGAAGATCTCCGATGCCGTGGCGAAGGGAGCCACGCTCGAGGATGCGGCCAGGGCGGCCGGTCTGACGGTGGAGCACACGCCGGAATTCGCGCGCACGACGCTGGTCCCCGGCCTCGGTCAGGCGACGCAGGCGGTGGGTGCGGCTTTCGGGCTTCCAAAGGGCGCCGTCAGCCAGCCGGTCAAGTCGGAGAACGGCGTGTTCGTCATCCGCGTGGATGACCGCGTGGAGGCCGACCGGGCCGCGTGGGAGAAGCAGAAGGCCGACCAGCGCACCCGCGTACTGCAGGGGATGCGGCAGCAGCGCGTGCAGCAGTTCCTCGCCAGCCTGCGGGAGAACGCCAAGATCCAGGATCGCCGCAAGGAGATCGCGCAGCAGAATCGACAGCTCGCTGGCTGAACGATGCGGGGCCGGGTCTTCGATGTGGAGCGGGCCTGCCGTGGTTTTACCACCGGCAGGCCCGCTCCACATCGAAGACCCGGCCTCATCGCTATCAGAGCGAATGCCGAACCGGGCGATGGCTCGCTCGTGAAGTGGAGAGCTGGCTCTTTACTGCAGGAGCCGCTTGGGCTCCGGTCGGGGCGCCTCGTCTTCCGTGCGCTGCGACGCTTCGCGCGGCCGGAGCCGATCCCGTTCCTCGGCCGCAGCGAGATCGCTCTGCACCGAGTTCTGAACGTCGTTGATGCTCTTCTTGAACTCGCGGATACCCTTCCCCATCGACCCCGCGATCTCCGGAATGCGCTTCGCACCGAAGAGAAGGAGTACGATGATCAGGATGCCCATGATCTCGCCGAACCCCAGGTTTCCGAAACCCATTTTACCTGCCTCCTAAAAGAGCGATCTCGCTATCAGGTAGGCCACCAGAACGCCCAGTAGACTCACCAACGATACGTCCAGCGCCACCGGCCCGATCGCGAACTTCAAAATCACGAGGTCCACGGGCAGCGGGCCGAACTGCGGCGTGACGCCTGTCGTGAGAAACTCCTTCACCGGCCCTGCTGGAAGATAGCGCCGACTCACCTGAGTGAGCACCCCTCCCACTACGAAGCCTATGGCGAGCACCAGGGCGTGGAAGCCGGGTCTGTGCTTGGATGAGCCGGTGGCCATCAGCGGCTCCGCTTCACGGAGTAGGCGATCGCGTCGTGCAGCGAGCGCAGGACCGGCGATTCGGGGAGACCTTCGAGCGCCGCCTCGGCCGCTGACGCGTATTCATCGGCGCGGCGTGACGCATACTCCAGCCCGCCCCACTCCTCCACGACCGCCACGACGCGCTCGATCTGGTCGTCGGTCGGCTCGGGGTTGGCGAAGAGCTCATCC
>Ga0182741_1002458_pt1 | contig 21500 bp, 24 predicted proteins | sample eDN5th37CBELigOP_FD_128874 | JGI IMG/M metagenome (GOLD analysis project Ga0182741, IMG submission 128874) | Enriched Organic Plus compost microbial communities from Emeryville, California, USA - eDNA 5th pass 37_C BE-Lig OP (version 2) (version 2) ... | reverse complement strand
GCTGAGTCGAAGACTCACATGGAGTGCTGAGTCGAAGACTCACGATCGCCCCACGACCCTGTGGCTCACCCGAGCCACAGGGTCGTGATCGTCCAGCGGTGCGGAGCACGAGGGCGGGGGCGCTTGTGCACCATCCGGCCGGCGTAGGCGAACACCCGGTCCCCGCGACCGTAGCTGCCGAACACCTCCACGGTGTCGGCGTCGACGGGACGTACCCGCGTCCGCAGCAGCACCGCAGTGCTGCGTCCTGCGCGAGGAGGCCGGGCCGCAGTGATCGTGGCGACGAGACGCGGGTCGAGGACCGTCGTGGACTGCACGGCGGGACGGCGGCCGTCGACCACTTCGAGAACCAGTCGCACCGCCGTCTCCGCGACCCGCACGACACCCGGATCGAGGACGATCGCGGGCCGGTCGCCCGGCCGCGTGGTCGGATCTTCGGTGCCGGGGGCGGTGGTCGGACGTTCGGTTCCGTCGCGGCGGAGCGGTGCGCGCCCCGAGCGTCCGTCGTGCGGCGTGGGCCGGCGCGCGAGGTGGCTGCGGGGACGATGACAGGCCTCCTCGACCGGAGGTTCGAGGTTGGTGAGGCGGCGCACGTAGCGCCCGGTGTGATGCGACATGAGCTCTCCCGAAAGGCATGACGGATCGGCACGGCCGACACCGTGACGGTTGCATCGGCACGGCTGACGCCGTGACGGCGAAGCGGTTCGGGAGAGGACGAACCGCGCACATGATGCCACATCCCCGGGCGGCGGTCCGGTTCGACGCGGACGGGTTCCGCTGCGCGAGCGGGACGTCCGGGACATACGGTGGTGTCGTGATGCGAGGACTCGTACTCGATGTCGGTGGCGTCCTGGTCGGGCCGGGGAGCGATCCCGACACGTTCGGTGCGGCCGTGACGGTCCTGCGCGCGCGTGGTGTGCGGACCGCCCTGCTCAGCAACGATCCCGGTGGGCCCGGCGCACAGTGGTTGCGCGATCTCGAGGGCCCGTTCGTCGACCGTGTCGTGCTGTCGGGGGACGCGCGTGTCGCCAAACCGGATCCCGAGAGCTACCTGCTGGTCGCGCGACTGCTGGATCTCGAACCCGGCGAGTGCGTCTTCGTCGACGATGCGGTCGGCAACGTGCGAGGCGCCGCTGCTGCAGGGATGGTCGGCGTACACCATGATGGTTCACACGACGCGCCGGGCGAACTGGCCGTACTCTTCGATCTCGATCCCGAGGAGATCGGGAGCGGAGCCACGGACGGCGCCGGATCGTGGTGGCGACGTTCGGGAGGTTCGGGTCAGGAGGGGGAACGGGGTCGATGACGAGCCGGATGACGGCGCAGGACGCGTCGTACTACTACCTGGAGACGAGCAACACACCGATGCACGTCGGGTCGCTCGCGATTCTCGAACCCCCCGAGGGCGGTCTCGACTACGAGAGCGTGCTCCGGTTGGTCGAGCAGCGACTGCCCGAGGTGCCCCGCTACCGGAAGAAGGTGCGGGAGGTCGCATTCGGGCTCTCCCGACCCGTGTGGGTCGACGACCGCGACTTCGACATCACCTACCACGTGCGACGCTCCGCGCTGCCGAAGCCGGGCTCCGACGAACAGTTGCACGATCTCGTCGCGCGTCTGGTCTCGAGGCCGCTCGACCGCACGCGACCGCTGTGGGAGATGTACCTCGTCGAGGGACTCGCGAACGATCGGGTGGCGCTGTTCACGAAGTCGCATTCGGCGCTCGTCGACGGCGAGGAGGCCCTCGACATCGTCCAGGTCCTCTTCGACAAGGAGCCGGTGCCGCGTGAGGTCCCCGAAGAATTGTGGATGCCCGAACGCGAACCGTCGGAGTCCGCTCTGCTCGTCGGAGCGCTCGCCGAACTCGTTGCGCGCCCGGGGGAGGGGATCGCTGCCGTGCGATCGGCCGTGGGTGATCTCACGGCGACGCTCACCGAGACCGTCGACGCAGTCGGCCGGATCGCCCGCACGGCTGCGCAGTCGGCGCCCGAGACGCCGCTGAACACGCAGATCTCGAGGAGCCGCCGGTTCTCCGTGGTGCGCTCCGATCTGGAGCCGTACCGCAAGATCCACTCCCGCTACGGCTGCACGATCAACGACGTGGTGCTCGCGGTCCTCGCCGGCGCGTTGCGCTACTGGCTGCTCTCCCGCGGGGAACCGGTGACCGAGGCGACGGTGGTGCGGGCGATGGTCCCCATGTCGGTCTACACCCAGGATCCCGACGACCGCGGCGACAACGACACGATCCAGGTGCACCCGCAGGGCGAGGTGTCGTCCTTCCTGCTGGATCTGCCGGTGGGGGAGCCGAACGCGGTGGTCCGGTTGTCGCACATCGCACACGCCGGAGAGGCCTACTCGCGGCAGCGGCGGCGCGTGGCGGCGCAGACGATGGTCCGGTTGTCGGGTTTCGCTCCGGCGACGATGCACGCGGTGGGTACCCGGGTCGCGATGGGTTTCTCGCAGCGCATGTTCAACCTCATGATCACCAACGCGCCGGGGCCGCAGCACCCGCTCTACCTCACCGGGGCCCGGCTGCTCGAGATCTTCCCGGTCTCGCCGCTGCTGAAGAATCAGGCCCTGAGCATCGCGTTGACGTCCTACGACGGCAAGATCTACTACGGTTTGAATGCGGATCGTGATGCGATGCCCGATGTGGACGTGGCAGCGACGCTGATCCAGGAATCTCTCGAGGAGTTGACGGATGCCGGCAGGTGAGAAGTGACGCGTGTCTATGTACCGGCAACGCTCGCGATGTTGCAGGGTCTCGTCGCCGACGGTGAGGTCGACGCGGTGGGCCGGACTGCCTTCGCGGTGACCCCGGCTCTGCGCGAGGCCTACACGGCGGGCGACGACGAGGAACTCGCCGAGGTCGCGATGGCCGAGGCGGCGCGCGCGTCGCTGCGGTTGCTCGGATCGGAGGAGCCGAACGATCATCCGTCCTTCGCGTCCCGTCGGGTGGTGATCGCGGCCGACGTCGACGAGGTGAAGCCGCGACCGGATCTCGACGATGCGGTCGTCAAGCTCGCCGGGCCGATCACGATGCGTGCGGTCGCGTCGGTGCACATCGACCTGCAGGAGGCGGAGGCCGACGTCGCGCGGGCACGCGAGATCGTCGATGCCGCCGAACTGGGCGACGAGGAGGCCGAGTTCGTCCTCGGCGACGCGGAGGACCACGAACTGGCGTGGTATGCGGCCCAGGAACTGCCCTTCCTGCTCGAACTGCTCTGACCTCGCATATCGCCACGTCATCGGTGTGACGACCGTCTCTCGCTCAACCTACGCTTCCGTAACCTCTGATAACCTACGGAGCCGTAACCGGAGTGAGGAGAAACGGTCGGATGGGCCTGAAGGAATGGATCGAAAAGCCTGCGGCACACGTCGCGCCAGGGGAGAAGTCGCTCTCCAACGTCCTGCGTGGCGCGGTGGCCCGGCTGACCACCCCTCTGCTCCCCGACGACTACCTGCATCTGGTCAACCCGCTGTGGTCCGCCCGTGAACTGCGCGGGCGCATCGTCTCGGTGCGCCAGGAGACCCCCGATTCCGCGACGATCGTCATCCGTCCCGGCTGGGGCTTCGACTTCGGATACGCACCCGGCCAGTACATCGGCATCGGTCTGCACATCGACGGTCGCTGGCACTGGCGCTCCTACTCGCTGACCTCCTCGCCCACCTGGGATGACAAGGTCATCTCCATCGCCGTGAAGGCGATGCCCGAGGGCTTCCTGTCCAGCCACCTCGTCGGCGGGGTCCCCGAGGGCACCGTCGTGCGCCTTGCCGCCCCGAAGGGCGATTTCGTCCTGCCCGACCCGCCGCCGGCGAAGATCCTCTTCCTCACGGCCGGCAGTGGCATCACGCCGATCATGTCGATGCTGCGGACGCTCGACCGGCGTGCGGTCGAGCGCGAACTCGACCTGCCCGACGTCGTGCACATCCACTCGGCGCCGACGGCCGAGAACGTGATGTTCCGGTCCGAGCTCGAGCGTTTCGACGCCACCCACGATCGGTTCCGCGTGCACGTGCGTCACACCCGTGAGAAGGGCAAGTTCGCGCTCTCGGAGCTCGACGAGGTGTGCCCCGACTGGCGCGAGCGTCAGACCTGGGCGTGCGGTCCCCAGCAGATGCTCGACGACATCACCGCGCACTGGGTCGCGGAGGGCATCGAGGATCAGGTCCACCTCGAGCGCTTCGCCGTCAGCCGCGCCGACACCTCGGGGTCGGGCGGAACGATCACGTTCGCGAAGTCCGGCAAGACCGTCACCGTGGACGGCGCCACGACGATTCTCGAGGCCGGTGAGAGCGTCGGTGCGCTGATGCCCTTCGGTTGTCGCATGGGAATCTGTCAGACTTGTGTTGTGCCGCTCGAGAAGGGGCACGTCGTCGATCTGCGATCCGGCAAGGAGCACGCAGAGGGCGAACGCGTCCAGACCTGCATCTCCGCCGCTGCCGGCGACTGCACACTGGACGTGTAGACACCGACAGCAAACCTCCGAAGGATCCCGCTTGGCCATCACCGATATCCGCGCGTTCTCTCATCTGACCGAAGACGACATCGTTGCTCTTGCAAACGAATTCGACGCGATTCGACGGGATGTGGAGAATTCGCGCGGCCCGCGGGACGCCCGCTACATCCATTCCGTCATCCGTGCGCAGCGTGTGCTGGAGGTGGTCGGACGCTGCGCGCTGTTCGGTTCGCGTCGACGGTCGCGCTGGATCATCGGTACCGCTGCGCTGTCGCTCGCGAAGATCATCGAGAACATGGAACTCGGGCACAACGTGATGCACGGGCAGTGGGACTGGATGAACGACCCCGAGATCCATTCGACCTCGTGGGAATGGGATCAGACCGGTCCGTCCGAGCACTGGAAGCGCGCCCACAACTACGCGCACCACACCTACACGAACATCGTGGGCATGGACGAGGACGTGGGATTCGGCATCCTGCGGATGACGCGCGACGAGAAGTGGCGTCCGCGCAATCTCGCGCAGCCCATCGCGAACATCGTCCTCGCGCTGACCTTCGAGTGGGGGATCGCGCTGCACGACCTCTCGGCGAAGAAGGAACTCGAGGGCGTCCCGCCCACGCAGTGGAATTCGGGGCCCAACAAGGAATTCGCGGCGAAGGCCGGCCGGCAGGTCGTCAAGGACCTGGTGTTCTTCCCGGCGCTCACCGGCCCGGCCTGGCGCAGCACGTTGTCGGCGAACCTCACCGCGAACGTGATCCGCAACATCTGGGCGTATCTCGTGATCTTCTGCGGCCACTTCCCCGACGGCGCAGAGAAGTTCACGACCGAGCACTACGAGAACGAGACGCGCGGGGAGTGGTATCTGCGCCAGTTGCTCGGCAGCGCAAACATTTCCGGTGGGCGTGCGATGGATTTCTTCACCGGGAATCTCAGTTACCAGATCGAGCATCACCTGTTCCCGGACCTCCCGAGCAACCGCTACCCGGAGATCGCCGCCCGTGTGCGGGCGCTGTGCGGCAAGTACGACCTGCCGTACACGACCGGCTCGCTCGCCCGGCAGTACTGGCTCGCCCTGCGCACGATCCACAAGCTCGCGTTGCCCGACCGGTTCCTCAAGGCGACGGCCGACGATGCCCCCGAGACCTCCTCCGAGCGCAAGTTCGACAGGTGGCGTCCGGACGCGCCCGTGGTGGTCACCGAGGCGTCCACCGGACGTCGCCGGGGTCTGCTCACGGCGCTGCGGGTCCACGCCGAGCATGCGGTAGCAGAGCGTCGTCGTCGCCGTGGTGAATCGAGTCACCGGGAACCTTCCGCCACCGTGTGATTCGCGCCACAGCCCCCAATCCGGCTAACCTACGGGCCCGTAACCTACGGTAGAGTAGCCCGCATGGCGATATCGGATGTCAAGGAGTACGCGCACCTGACGGAGGCGGACGTCGAGGCCATCGGCCGCGAACTCGACGCCATCCGGCGCGATATCGAGGAGTCCCGCGGTGAGCGCGACGCTCGATACGTCCGCAACACGATCCGGCTGCAGCGCGGCCTCGAGATCGGCGGGCGCCTCGTGCTGCTCGGCTCGAACAAGCGTCCGCTGTGGCTGCTGGGCACAGGCATGCTCTCCCTGTCGAAGATCATCGAGAACATGGAGCTCGGGCACAACGTGATGCACGGGCAGTGGGACTGGATGAACGACCCCGAGGTGCACTCGGCCAACTGGGAGTGGGACAACGTCGACCCGTCGGCGCACTGGAAGATCACCCACAACTACCTGCACCACAAGTACACCAACATCCTCGGCATGGACGACGATGTGGGATACGGCCTGCTGCGCGTCACCCGCGACCAGCGGTGGAAGCCGTTCTACCTCGGCAACCTCGCCTACAACGCGATCCTCGCGGCACTGTTCCAGTACGGCATCGCCATCCAGCTGCTCGAGCTCGGCAAGGTCATCCAGGGACGCGACGACCGCGAGCTCACCAAGGCACGCGGCAAGGAGGTGCTCGCCAAGCTCGGCAAGCAGCACCTCAAGGACTACGTGATCTACCCGGCGCTCACCGGCAAGTCGTGGAAGTCCACGATGAAGGCCAACGCCACGGCCAACTTCGTGCGCAACATCTGGACCAACGCGGTGATCTTCTGCGGTCACTTCCCGGACGGTGCGGAGAAGTTCACGAAGCAGGACATCGAGACCGAGACGCGTGCCCAGTGGTACCTGCGTCAGATGCTCGGCTCCGCGAACATCTCCGGCGGCAAGGTCATGGACTTCATGACCGGCAACCTGAGCTACCAGATCGAGCACCACATCTACCCCGACCTGCCGTCCAACCGGTACGCGGAGATCGCGGTGCGCGTGCGTGAGCTGTGCGAGAAGTACGACCTGCCGTACACCACCGGCCCGCTCGCGGTGCAGTACTGGAAGTCGTGGCGCACCATCGCGAAGCTGTCGCTGCCCGACAAGTACCTCAAGGACGACCGCGACGCCGCCCCGGAGACCGCCTCCGAGCGGGGCTTCGGCGGAGCGCCGGAGATCGATCCGGCCACCGGCCGCCGCGTGGGTCTGGCCACCACCATCGAGAAGACCCGCAAGCGCGGATTCGTCCGCCGCGCGCTCGGCATGCGCTGACGGTCACGAGAACGAGCACGAACCCCGGCACCCACAGGTGCCGGGGTTCGTGCGTTCAACCGGGGTTCGTCGGTTCACCAAGGGTCGTTGGACGCGAGCGCCGTGAGCAGTTCACGCACGGCCATCGCCCGGTTGTGCGACTTGCCCTCCAACGAGTCGAAGGCACATTCGGGATCGGCGGGCGGGCCGAGATGCGTGCACCCGCGCGGGCAGTCCTCGACCGCTTCGGCCAGGTCCCCGAACGCCGCGACGACGTCGTCGGGCCCGATGTGCGCGAGCCCGAACGACCGGATGCCCGGGGTGTCGACCACCCACCCGCCCTCGGGCAGGTGCAGGGCCACCGACTGGGTGGAGGTGTGCCGTCCCTTGCCCACCCCGGAGACCTCACCGGTGGCGCGGTCGGCGTCGGGGACGAGCCTGTTCACCAGTGTCGACTTGCCGACCCCCGAGTGCCCGATCAGGGCGGTCACGCGACCGTCGATCCGCTCGTGCAGGGCGGTGAGATCGTCGCCCTGACCGACGAGCAGCACCGGGATGTCGAGATCCGCGAAGTGCGCGGCGAACTCGTCGGGATCGGCGAGGTCGCTCTTGGTCAGTCCCAGCAGAGGAGCGAGACCGCCGGCGTAGGCCGCGACGAGTGCGCGTTCGACGAGTCCGGTCCGCGGTGGGGGATCGGCGAGCGCGACCACGATGAGCAGCTGTTCGGCATTGGCGACGACGATGCGCTCGAACGGATCGGTGTCGTCGGCGGTGCGCCGCAGGACGGTGCTGCGGTCCTCGACCCGGACGATGCGCGCGAGCGTGTCGGGGCGACCGGAGAGGTCGCCGACGACACCCACCTGATCGCCAACCACGATCGGGGTCCGGCCGAGCTCACGTGCCCGCATCGTGGTGACGATCCGGTCGGGATCACCGCCGAGTGCGACACCCCACCGACCTCGGTCGACGGTGACGACCATGCCCTCCTCGGCATTGCGGTGGGCCGGGCGATCCTTCGTGCGCGGCCGCGAGCCGCGTCCGGGGCGGACCCGGACGTCGGACTCGTCGTACTCCCGCCGCCTCAGGAGTCGCTCCCCGTCAGCAGCGACTCCCACAGACCCTCGAAGTCGGGGAGCGTCTTGGCGGTGGTGCCGATGTCCTCGACCTCGATCCCGTCGACGACGAGTCCGAGGATCGCCCCGGCCGTGGCCATCCGATGGTCGGCGTAGGAGTGCCAGATACCACCGTGCAGCGGAGCCGGCTCGATGTGCAGCCCGTCCTCGGTCTCGGTGATGGACCCGCCGAGACGGGCGATCTCGGTGGCGAGTGCCGCGAGCCGGTCGGTCTCGTGACCGCGCAGGTGCGCGATGCCGCGCAGGTCGGAGGGCGAAGCGGCGACCGCCGCAAGGGCCGCGACGGTCGGTGCCAGCTCCCCGACGTCGTGCAGGTCCACGTCGAGCCCCCGCAGTTCGCCGGGGCCGCGCACGGTCAGCGTCCCGTCGGCCCAGGTCACCTCGGCGCCCATCTGCTCGAGGATGCCGCGGATCGCGTCGCCGGCCTGAGTGGTCGACTCGGGCCACAGGGGCACCGAGACGACACCACCGGTGACCGCCGCGGCCGCGAGGAAGGGGGTCGCGTTCGACAGGTCGGGCTCGACGGTGACGTCGACGGCCTTGATCGTCGTCGGGGGCACCCGCCAGGTGTCGGCTTCCGAGGTATCGACGGGGACCCCGGCCGCGCGGAGCATCTCGACCGTCATCTCGATGTGCGGCATCGACGGCACCGGTTCGCCGGCGTGGTGGACCACCACGCCCTCGTCGAAGGCGGCACCGGACAGCAGCAGACCCGAGACGAACTGCGAGGAGGCGGACGCGTCGATGGTGACGGAACCGCCGCGCACCGCACCGCGGCCGTGCACGGTGAAGGGGAGCCGGTCGCCGTCGATGTCGGCGCCGAGGGCGCGCAGGGCGTCGAGCACGGTGCTCATCGGGCGGACGCGGGCCTGTTCGTCGCCGTCGAACCGCACGTCGCCGTCGGCCAGTGCGGCCAGCGGCGGAACGAACCGCATGACGGTGCCGGCCAGTCCACAGGCGACCTCACCTCCGCGCAGGGCACCGGGGGTCACGTCGAGGGTGGTGCCGCCGTCGCGCTCGGTGACGGTCGTGCCGAGCGTGCGCAGGGCCCCGATCATCAGATCGGTGTCGCGGCTGCGCAGCGCGCCGGTCAGGGTGGACGGCCCGTCGGCGAGTGCGGCCAGGATCAGGGCACGGTTGGTGATCGACTTCGATCCCGGCAGCGTCACCGACGCTCGAACCGGGGACACGGCGCGGGGTGCTCTCCACAGACTCACCCGACCATCTTCGCCCATCCGGACCGGTGCGGGCACCCTCGCCCACCCGGTGCGCGCCGGTGTCGGTTCCGTCACCCGGCGATGCCACACTCGACGGCATGTGCGGAAGGTATGTCTCCACGGCCGACCCGGCGACGCTCGCCGTCGAACTCGACGCACTCGACGAGACCGGCGACAGCGGCCGGGACCGGCGCGGGCCCGACTACAATGTCGCGCCGACGACCGAGGTGCTCACCGTCGTCGCCCGGCACGACGGAGACGATCCCGACGGTCCCGTCCGCCGCCGTGTCCGGCGCATGCGCTGGGGACTCGTGCCGCCGTTCGCCGAGGAGGTGGGCGGAAGCGCACCGCTGATCAACGCACGATCCGAGTCGGTCGCCACCAAGCCGAGCTTCGCACGGTCGCTGCGCCACAAGCGGTGCCTCGTCCCGATGGACGGCTGGTACGAATGGCAGGTCGAACCCGCGCCGGACGGCAGACCCCGCAAGGTGCCGTACTTCATGGCGCCCGCCGACGGATCGCGGATCTGCATGGCCGGAGTGTGGGCGGAGTGGCGCGACCCGCGGAACCCGAAGGCACCACCGCTGTCGAGCACGGCGATCCTCACCGCGCAGTCGGTCGAGCAACTCGGCAACGTGCACGAGCGGATGCCGCTGATCCTCCCGGCGGAGCGATGGGACGCGTGGCTCGACCCCGACAGCCTCGGCCACCCGGATCTGATCGTGCCGAGCCTCGAGGCGATCTCGGCGATCGAGATCCGCCGCGTGTCCGCGAAGGTCAACAGCATCCGCAACAACGGCCCCGAACTGCTGCAACCCGACGACGGCGCCGGCGACCAGATGGTGCTGCTGTAGGTGCCGCCAGGCTGCGGTGCTCTACGGCCCGGCCGTGATCGGGGCCACGACCGCACCGGACAGCCGGATCAGATCGTGCGGATCCAGTTCGATCTCGAGTCCGCGCCGCCCCGCGCTGCACAGCACCCGGTCCCACTGCTCGGCGGAGACGTCGATCACGGTGCGCAGACGCTTGCGCTGCCCGAGCGGAGAGATGCCACCGACGACGTATCCGGTCGCGCGTTCGGCGGCGGTGTGATCGGCCATCACGGCCTTGCCGCCGCCCAGTGCCCCTGCTGCGGCCTTCAGCGACAGCGTCGCCGGGACCGGGATCACCGCGACGGCGAGCTTGCCGTCCGACAGCGACACCACCAGCGTCTTGAAGATCTGATCGGGGGAGACCCCGAGACGTGCGCCGAGTTCCTCGACGGCTTCGGCGCCGAAGGACGACGACCTCGGGTCGTGTGCGTACTCGTGGACCCGGTGCGCGACCTTCTCGCGCTTCAACAACACCGTCGCGGGAGTGGATGTCGAGGCCATCCGATCACTCTAGAAAACCGGAGGTGGGGAACAAGTGCGGCGGGTACGGCGTTGCACACCGACGGGTGGATCCACCGGCCACCCGACACCCGACGATCGGAGAATTCGTGGCAGTGCTGTGCCCGCCTCGACCGGACGCCGTCAGACGTCCCGCCGATCCGGACCCCGACGGACCGGTAGCCTTCTCGACAGGCGTCGATGAAGGGATCGGTGTGATCGAGGAGTCTGTGGAAGAACTGACCGAGCGGTTCGAGCGGGATGCGCTTCCCCTGCTCGATCAGCTCTACGGCGCTGCGCTGCGGATGACCCGCAATCCCTCCGACGCCGAGGACCTCGTGCAGGAGACCTACATCAAGGCTTTCTCCGCCTTCCGGTCGTTTCGCGAGGGCACCAACCTCAAGGCCTGGCTGTACCGGATCCTCACCAACACCTACATCAACTCGTACCGGAAGCGTCAGCGGCAGCCCGCGCAGTACCCGACCGACGAGATCACCGACTGGCAGCTCGCCGCCACGGCCGAGCATTCGTCGACCGGTCTGCGGTCCGCGGAGGTCGAGGCGCTCGACGCGCTTCCCGACGACGACATCAAGGCGGCGCTGCAGGAGCTTCCCGAGGAGTTCCGCATGGCCGTCTACTACGCCGACGTCGAAGGGTTCCCCTACAAGGAGATCGCCGAGATCATGGGGACACCGATCGGCACCGTGATGTCGAGACTGCACCGGGGTCGCAAGCAGCTGCGGGGCCTGCTGGCCGACGTGGCGCGCGATCGCGGTTTCATGCGGGAGAAGGCCGTGGACGCGGCAACCGGAACATCGGATCAGACCGAGAGCGGAAAGGGAGCACCGCAGTGAGCGAACCCGACTTCGATCGACTCGACTGCTCGGCGGTCATCGCGGACGTCTACCTGCTTCTCGACTCCGAGTGCGACGCCGGTTCCCGCGAGAAACTGCAGCGGCACCTCGACGAGTGCGGCACCTGCCTCGAGGCCTACGGGATCGAGGAGAAGATCAAGTCCTTGCTCAGCCGCAAGTGCGGAGGGGAACACGCACCCGAGGGGCTGAGAGAGCGGCTGATGCTGCAGATCCGCCGCACCGTGGTGATCACCGAGACGGACAGCGCCGGGTCGTAGGCGAGCTCCGCTCGCGCCGGGTCGTAGACGAGTTCCACTCGCACCGGGTCGTAGACGGGACACCCCGAACGTGACAGGGGCCGGAAAGCTGCTGCTTTCCGGCCCCTGTCCGCGTCTCAGGCGTTGGGACGCTTGCCGTGGTTGGCGGCGTTACCCTTGCGGCTGCGCTTCTTGCGACCTCGCTTACCCATGGTGGGATCTCCTTTCTCGTTCATTACAGTGTTTCACGTGCGGTCGAGTGGTCCTGTCGGCAGGTCCGCCGCCGGAGTGTGAAACGAGGTGTTCGATGGCGGAAGACGTACGTGCGGAGATGGTATCGACCGTGTTCGAGGTCGTCGTGCGAGAGGGTGACGTAGTTGCCGAAGGCGACACGCTGGTGATCCTCGAGTCGATGAAGATGGAGATCCCCGTGCTCGCCGAGTCGGCGGGCACCGTGACCTCGGTCGGTGTCTCGGTCGGGGATGTCATCCAGCAGGGCGACCTCATCGCCGTGATCTCCTGACGGCGGACAGTCTGAGTACGAAAGCGGTTCCCGTGTCCACACTCAGTTCGTTGCTCGCGAGGTACACGGATCTTCCGGGCGCGGCCGTCGATCACCTCCAACGTGTCGTGGGCGAGTGGCAGTTGCTCGCCGACCTGTCGTTCGCCGACGTCCTCCTGTGGGTCGACGCGGCGCCGTCCAGAATCGTGTGCGTCGCACAGTGCCGGCCCACCACCGCCTCGACCGTGATCCCCGAGGACGCCGTCGGCACTCTCGTCTCCGACAACGAACATCCTTACGTCCGTGAGGCTTTCGAGACCGGAGTGATCGTCGACGTCAAGTCGACCCCGGGCGCCGGGATCAACATCCGCCAGGCCGTGCCGGTGCGCTGGGACGGCCGGGTCGTCGCGGTGCTCAGCCGCGACGCCGCCCGCGTGTCGCGGCGATCTGCCAGCGCGCTCGAGACGGCCTATCTCGAGTGCGCCGACGACCTCTACCGGATGATCAGCGAGGGCACCTTCCCGACACCCGAGGCGCGTTCGGACACCAAGTCGAGTCCGCGCGCGGGCGACGGGTTCATCCGGCTCGACCGGGACGGCAAGGTCGTCTACGCGAGCCCCAACGCGCTGTCGGCCTATCACCGGATGGGTCTGAATTCCGACCTGATCGGTCAGGATCTCGTCGAGACGACCCGCGCGCTGGTCACCGACCCCTTCGAGAGTCGCGACGTCACCGACTACCTCCGCGGGGCCGTGGAGGGCCGTCTGGGGCAGCGCATGGAGATCGAGGCACTCGGTGCCACCGTTCTGATCCGTGCGTTGGTCCTGAACCCGGGAGGGAAGATCCGGGGCGCCGCGGTGATCGTCCGCGACGTCACCGAGGTCAAGCGACGCGACCGGGCACTGCTGAGCAAGGACGCGACCATCCGCGAGATCCACCACCGCGTCAAGAACAACCTGCAGACGGTCGCCGCGCTCCTGCGACTGCAGGCGCGCCGAACCGGGAACGCGGAGGCCCAGCAGGCCCTGGGGGAGGCGGTCCGTCGCGTGACATCCATCGCCCTGGTCCATGAGGCGCTGTCGATGTCCGTGGACGAGGAGGTCGATCTCGACGGTGTGTTCGACCAGCTGATCCCCATCGTCGTCGACGTGTCGACGGTGGGCAGCCAGATCCGGGTGGTGCGGGAGGGGAACCTCGGCGTGTTCCCCGCGGATCGCGCCACGCCTCTGGTCATGGTGCTGACCGAACTCGTCCAGAACGCCGTCGAGCACGCCTTCGATCCGGGCGTGAACGGCACGGTCACCGTCAATGCCCAGCGTTCGGCCCGCATGCTCGACGTCGTGGTCCGCGACGAGGGGAAGGGGCTTCCCGAGGGGTTCAGCCTCGAGGCGTCGAACCGGCTCGGTCTGCAGATCGTCCGGACCCTCGTGGCTGCCGAGCTCGGCGGATCGTTGGAGTTGACGTCCAACGAGGTCGGCGGGACCGATGCACGCCTGCAACTACCGCTGGGTAAGGTGCCGGTCGCCTGATCGTTCTCCGACCGTGCACGTAAGAAGGCCCGGCCTCCCCGTGGGGGAGCCGGGCCTTCGAACGTCTGTCGGAGTTGCTCAGACCGCCGTGCGAGCGCGGGTGCGGGCGTTGCGACGCTTGAGAGCGCGGCGCTCGTCCTCGCTCATGCCGCCCCAGACGCCGGCATCCTGACCGGATTCGAGCGCCCAGGAGAGGCATTCGGCGGTGACGGGGCAACGGTTGCACACGAGCTTGGCATCCGCGATCTGCGCGAGAGCCGGGCCGCTGTTTCCCACGGGGAAGAACAGTTCCGGATCCTCGTCGCGGCAGATGGCCTTGTGGCGCCAGTCCATGCTTCTACTCTCCTTCGATGGTGCGTGTGCACCGGCTGATTGGTCAATGCGTGTTCACGCCTGTGGCACGGAGTGTTTCCGCGCGGTTACTTGTGAATGCTTTCACGAACGAGCGTGGAGTCAATAGAATCGACCACGATCGTGGGGAAGCTCACGCTGTTGTGAGCTACGAGTTCGCCAATCCCTCTTTCTACTCCCCTCGAGCCGAGAAGGTAGTGGTAATCACAGAATTCGTGCTTTTCTTTCTGTCGCTGTCCCGCTAATGGGGATCGTCAGCGGGGCGCGACGACATCGAGGATCGACCGCACGGACACGAACTCGACCTCGGTGCGGAGTCCGAGATAGTCGCCGTCGACCTGAAGTCCGATCGGGCGCGAGGCCCGGGCGCGCACGCGCGCGACATCGTCCGCACGCACCAGATGCGGCGACGCCGGCTCGCCGCGGGCGGCCAGAAGTTGTCTCACCACCCGCAGGCTCGGAAATACCCGGGTCGTCGTCATGGCAAACACACCCAAACCGGTGTCGAACGAGGTGCCGGGATTCGTGTGCACCGGCCGGGACTCGAGATAGGTCCACGGACTCGAGTTCGACACGAACGCATAGTGCACCCCCGAAACGGGTTCGGATCCGGGCATCTCGAGCGTGAGCGCCGGCTCGTCCCGCTTCGACGCGAAGAACCGGGCCACCGCGTGCCGCACGTAGCGCGCCGTCGTCACCTTCTTGCCCTCGGCGCGGCTCAGGTCTATGGCCTCGCACACCTGGGCGTCGAGACCGAGGCCCGCGTTGAAGGTGAACCACCGCCCGTCGCAGTGGCCGAGGCCGATCCGGCTGGTCCTGCCCTCCTGCAGCGACTCGAGTACCTGCTCGGTGGCCTCGAGCGGATCGGCGGACAGCCCCAGGGATCGCGCGAACACGTTCGCCGAGCCGCCGGGCACCACCGCGAGTCGCGGAAGGGTCGGATCGGCGCCTCGGTCGGGGGAGGGGCCGAGGAGGCCGTTGACGATCTCGTTGACGGTGCCGTCGCCCCCGTGCGCGACGACGACGTCCATCCCGTCGGCGTGCGCCGAACGCGCCAGTTCTGCGGCGTGCCCGCGGTGCGTGGTGTGCGCGACGGTCAGCGCGAGCCGGCCTCTCAGGGCGTGAGCGAGGCGGTCGCGACCGGCCGGGGTGGTCGTCGTCGCATTCGGGTTCACGATCAGCAGGGCGCGCACGGAACATCAGCCTAAGTGGTGCCCGGCGGGTCCACTACGCTGGACGGGTGCCTCTCGAAACACCTCGCAGCAGCGTTCCGTCGACCGTGCGTGCCGCCGGTTGGCTCGTCGTCCTCGAGGGCGTCGTCGCGATGGGGTTCGCGGTGTACTCGATCATCCGCGCCGCCTCGGGCGAACACGATCAGTCGGTCACCAACGGTTACGGCTTCGCGCTGTGGCTGTTCATCCTGTTCGGCGGGGTCCTGGCCGGCGGGATCGCGCTCGTGCGCGGTGTGCGCTGGGGACGTGCCGTGGCGATACTCGCGCAGCTGTTGTTGCTGCCCGTGGTGTGGTCGCTGCTGACCGACTCCCACCAGCCGGTCATCGGCACCGTGCTGGCGCTCGTCGTGGTCCCCACGCTCGTGCTGCTGTTCAGCCCGCCCACGTCGCGGTGGCTCGCGCACGAGTACGCGCCCGACGTCGACGAGTGATCCGGCTCAGCTGCCGAGCGCCTGCAGAGCGGGGCCGCTGAGCCTGAAGGTCGTCCACTCGTCCTGCGCGACGGCACCGAGGGATCGGTAGAAACCGATGGACGGCTCGTTCCAGTCCAGCACCGACCAACTCAGGCGGGTGTAACCGCGCTCCACGCATTCGTGGGCGAGCGCCGCGAGCAGTGCCCGTCCGTGTCCCTTGCCGCGGTGTTCGGGACGGACGAACAGATCCTCGAGGTAGATCCCGTGCACGCCGTCCCAGGTGGAGAAGTTCCGGAACCACAACGCCACCCCGACGACCCGGCCCTCGGTGCCGTCCTCTCCGGATTCCTCCGCGACGTGCGCGTACACCGAGGGCTGCGGCCCGAACAGGGCCTCGAGGATCTGCTCGGGCACCACGGTGCACTCGTGCCGCGCCTTCTCGTATTCGGCGAGGTCGTAGATCAGCCCGGTGATCGCGGGGACGTCCTCGGGGGTGGCTCTGCGGATCACGACGGGCAGCCTCCTGCGGTCTCGTGGGCGGGTTCACCTCGCGCTGCGCCGCCGAGTGCGCGAGGATCGGGTCGTGGCAACGGTACTTGCAGTGGCAAATCAGAAGGGTGGCGTCGCCAAGACGACCACCGTCGCGTCGTTGGGGGCCGCGCTGTCGGCGCTGGGCCGGCGGGTGCTCGTCGTCGATCTCGACCCCCAGGGGTGCCTGACCTTCTCCCTCGGACACAACCCCGACAAGCTCGAACAATCAGTTCACGACGTGCTCGTGGGCGGCGTCGAGACGAAGGACGTCCTGCTCGACACCGCGGAAGGGATGTCGCTGCTGCCGGCGACCATCGACCTCGCGGGTGCGGAGGCGATGCTGCTCATGAAGCCGGGGCGCGAATACACCCTCAAGCGGGCCCTGGCGTCGGTCGAGGACGACTACGACGTCGTCGTGATCGACTGCCCGCCCTCCCTCGGCGTCCTCACGCTCAACGGTCTCACCGCGGCGCGGTCCGTGCTCGTTCCGCTGCAGTGCGAGACGCTCGCCCACCGTGGAGTGGGGCAGTTGCTGCGTACCGTCGACGAGGTCAGGCAGATCACCAACCCGGATCTCGAGTTGCTCGGCGCGCTGCCGACCCTGTACGACTCGCGGACCACACACAGTCGCGACGTGCTCGCCGATGTCTCCGACCGGTACGACCTGCCGGTGCTGGCCCCGCCCGTACCCCGCACGGTCCGTTTCGCGGAGGCCTCCGCCTCGGGCGCGACGGTGCTGGCGGGACGCAAGAACAAGGGTGCCGAGGCCTATCGTGCGCTTGCGGAGAACCTGCTGCGGTACTGGTCGGGCGAGGCGGAACTCGAGACCTTCGAGACCGTCGTCGCCGACTGAGCCGGCCACGCGTCGACACCGGCCGGGCGGCCCGCCCTCAGCGCAATGCCACGAGTTCGTCGTCGCGCTGCTCGACCACGACGTCCCCGGCGACGGCGACGTTCACCGTGGAGACCGCTCCGCGCTCGACGTCGATGCGCGGGCCGGGTTCGCCGGTGCGTGAGTCGACGCCCAGGAGGGCGTCCTCGACGGGAAGAAGCAGCGAACCGGCCATGACATCGCCGTTGCCGAGGGTGTCCTCGACGGTCCACTGCGGAGCGAAATCGGTGGTGGACAATGCGACGGTGTCGCGGCCGGTCCACCACACGAGCACGCCGCCGCGCTCGAGGGCGGGATCGTCCGACTCGCCGGCAGGACGCGGCAGGGTGTGCGTGTCGACGAGGACGCCCTCGCTGTCGAAGACTTCGATGCGGGGCCCGTCGTTGTCGTCCGGGGCCAGGTAGACCGCCGTGAGGTCGCCGACCACCGCGACGATGCGGGAATCCCCGCCCGCTTCCGGCAGCACCGACGAGGCGAACTCCTCGGGCTTGGTGCTGTCGTCAGGGGTGGGATCGAGAAGGGTGAGCCGGTTGGCCGGCTCGTTCGCGCACTGTTCGAGCACGGCGAGCACTTCGGCGCCCGAATCCGCCGAGCGCAGTTCGCAACCGGATCGGGGCTGGGCGCCCGGGTTCACCGGTGCATCGACGCGCCCGTACTCGACCGTGCGCACCAGATCGGAGCGCCACATCTCCAGACGCGACTCACCGAAGGCGATCAGGTGCGAACCGGCGTCGACGACCCGGATCGGATCGTCGGCGTCGCTCGACCGTTGCGCGCCCCGAGAGCCACTGCCCGAGTCGAGCGCGGTGACCTGACCGCATCCCCGCGGGCCGCGATAGACCGAGACCACGTCGCCCCAGGCTTCGGTGACCGCGCACAACGCCCGGTCGCGGTCGTACCGCCAGCGTTCCTCGCCCGAGTGCGGGTCGCGGCCGACCACCGCACCACCGTCTGCCGTGGCGACCGTGCCGCCGGACACCACCGGTGCGGTCGTCGCCGTACTCGGAGCACGCCACAGTTCGGCGAGCGTGCGCGGAAGAGATTGCGCGGCAGCGAGAGTGGGGACAGGGCCGTCCCAGGTGGTCGACGTGGTGCCCCGCGCATCCGAGTTCAGCCAGACGACACTCGCCGCCACCAGAGCGGTGACGACGAGTGCGGCTGCGACGAGAAGGTCGGTGCGGGTGCGGCGCTCGGGCGCGAGCACGTGGTTATCGGGCAGACGACGTCGAGACCGCTTCCACGTTCGACGTGTCCTGCTGCTCTGCGCGACCGGCCGGGCCCTCGCCCGAGCGGGTGCGACGGCGACGACGGCGACGACGTGCCGGAGCGGCCGCCCCGGTGTCCTCACCCGTCTCCGCTGCGGCAGACCCGTTCTCGGCCTTCACCGAGTCGTCCGAACCGGTTGCGGCCACATCCGTTGCGGAGCCGTCGGCCGACTTTCCGCGGACGGTACGACGGCGGACCCGGTTGCGCTTCGGGCGGGATCCGCCCTCGCGCTCGATGCGCTCGCGCTTCTCACCGTTCTCCGAGGCGGCGGGAGCAGCCTTGCGGACGCGTCCGGTGGCGTCGGACGGGATGTTCAGCTCCTCGAACAGGTGCGGGGAGCTCGAGTAGGTTTCGATCGGATCCGGGATACCGAGATCGAGAGCCTTGTCGATGAGCTGCCAGCGCGGCACGTCGTCCCAGTCGACGAGGGTGATCGCGATACCGGTGCGTCCGGCGCGACCGGTACGGCCGATGCGATGGACGTAGGTCTTCTCGTCCTCGGGGCACTGGTAGTTGATGACGTGGGTGACGTCGTCGATGTCGATGCCGCGGGCGGCGACGTCCGTGGCGACGAGCACGTCGATCTTGCCGCTGCGGAACTTGTCGAGTGCTTTCTCACGCGCGATCTGACCGAGGTCGCCGTGGACCGCGCCGCACGCGAAACCGCGCTCGACGAGGTCGTCGGCCACCTTCTGCGCCGTGCGCTTGGTGCGGGTGAAGACCATGGTGGCGCCGCGACCCTCGGCCTGCAGCACGCGGGCGACGAGTTCGGCTTTGTCGAGTGCATGCGCCCGGTAGATGAACTGCTGGGTGCGCTCGTGCACGGCCGACGATTCGGCCTCCTCGGCACGGATGTGCGTCGGGCGGTTCAGAAACGTGCGGGCGAGGGTGATGATCGGGCCGGGCATGGTGGCCGAGAACAGCATCGTCTGACGACGGTCGGGGACCATCGTGAGGATGCGCTCGATGTCGGGCAGGAAGCCGAGGTCGAGCATCTCGTCGGCTTCGTCCATGACGAGCACGCCGATCTTGCCCAGGATCAGATGGCCCTGGTTGGCGAGATCGAGCAGACGACCGGGAGTACCGACGACGACGTCGACACCCTTCTTCAGTTCGTCGATCTGCTGCTCGTAGGGGCGCCCACCGTAGATCGACAGGACCTCGAGGCCCGACTTGCGGCTGCCGGGCAGGTACTTGGAAGCGTTCACGAGGTCGTTGGTGACCTGGATGCACAGCTCGCGGGTCGGGACGATCACGAGTGCACGGGGAGTGCCGTCGAGGGTGGTCGTGCCGGAGCCCTCGGTGGCGATGCGGTGCAGAAGCGGAACGCCGAAGCCGAACGTCTTGCCCATACCCGTACGGGCCTGACCGATGAGGTCGTCGCCGGCGAGGGCCAGCGGCAGGGTGAGTTCCTGGATCGCGAAGGTGCGTTCGATGCCGACCTCGGCGAGGGCGCGGACGATCTCGTCGCGGACACCGAGTTCGCCGAAGGTGGGGGGTACGTGGGTGGAGTCGAGTTGTGCGGAGACGGTCGTTTCGCTCGCGTCGTCTTCGTGGTCGATGGTGATCTTGCTCAGGGGTCCGGCCTTCCTGGTCTCGGCACGCACGCACGAGGGGGAAAGGCGACCGGCCTGCACCTCAGCGCGAGCGGTTTCCACCAGGCTCGGCGAAGCGCGGCAGCGATCCGCAGTTCGGGTGCGCGCACATTATCTGGGAAGCTCGCGGGCCACGGTCGGCGGCTCGAAGCGCGGGCTTCCCGATCCATTGTACCGGTTCCGGCGCATTCCACGAGGTAGTACTACGCTTCGTCGTCATGGGAGCCGATACGCCGCAGTCCACCTCCGAGTCCGGCACGACGCCGGGCGGACCCGCAGTCCCCGCCGATCACCCCGGTGTCGCAGAGCTCTTCGCGGTGCTCGCGTACGGCGAGATCTCGGCGTTCTACCGGCTCGCCGAGGACGCACGGTTCTCCCCGTCCCTGCGCGGGCGGGTCGCCCTCGCAAGCATGGCAGCTGCGGAGATGAGCCATTTCGAGACGCTCCACACCGCGCTCACCGATCGTGGTGTCGAGATCTACGCGGCGATGGAGCCCTACCGCAAGGCCCTCGACGCCTACCACGCCTCGACCACTCCGTCGACGTGGCTCGAGGTTCTCGTGAAGGCATACGTCGGTGACGGGATCGCCGCGGATTTCTACTGTGAGATCGCCGACATGCTCGCTCCCGAGGTGTCCACGGTGGTCCGGGAGGTCCTCGCCGAGACCGGCCATTCCGAGTTCGTGGTGCAGGAGGTCCGCGAGGTCGTCGAGCGCAGCCCGCTGCAGAAGGACCGTCTGATGCTGTGGGGGCGCCGGCTGCTCGGCGAGGCCATCACCCAGGCGCAGTACGTCCTCGCACAGAACGAGGAACTCGCCGAGCTGGTGATTCTCGCGTCCGGCGACCTGACGAACATCGCCGCGCTGTTCGATCGCATGCAGGTCGAGCACGCCGAGCGGATGTCGGTGCTCGGACTGCATTAGCCTGGGGCTGACAGCAGTACCAGCTCGGTTTCAACGCATGAGAATCGGAGGTCCACCGTGGAGGTCAAGATCGGCGTCGCGGACAGCCCGCGCGAAGTTGTCGTCGTCAGCGACCAGACGCCCGACGAGGTGGAGAAGCTCGTCCGGGCCGCGTTGAACGGCGCCGACGACGGGGTGCTCGCCCTTGTCGACGAGAAGGGCCGCAAGGTTCTCGTGCAGGCCGCCAAGATCAGCTACGTGGACATCGGTCCTGCCACGCTGGGCAAGGTCGGCTTCGCCGCCAACTGAGAGCGACCGACGAGAACGGGCCGGGGCATGGCGCCCCGGCCCGTTCGTCGTTCTCGGTATGTACGCGCGTCGTCAGCGACGACGG
>Ga0182741_1002457_pt1 | contig 21503 bp, 19 predicted proteins | sample eDN5th37CBELigOP_FD_128874 | JGI IMG/M metagenome (GOLD analysis project Ga0182741, IMG submission 128874) | Enriched Organic Plus compost microbial communities from Emeryville, California, USA - eDNA 5th pass 37_C BE-Lig OP (version 2) (version 2) ... | reverse complement strand
TGTGCGTGAGCTCTCTTTATCCGCGGCCGATCTAACGGCAACCGGAAGAGTCTACCAGCGTCGGAGAGCGAGGCGGAATCGAGAGGATCCCGCCTCCCAGTGGGCGGGGATGACGCCGGATGCCGCGCTCCGCCGCGCAGGTACCCTCGATCGGGTGAAGTACACGGTGCGCGTCAAGCCGGGCAGCCGCAAGGGGCCCCTGGTAGAGGCATCCGCCGACGGCCTCACCGTGTACGTGCGCGAGCGCGCCGTCGACGGCGCCGCCAACGCGGCGGTCGTCCGGGTGCTCGCCGACCACTTCGACGTCGCGCCGAGCCGCGTCGAGATCGTGGGCGGCCACACGTCGCGCATCAAGCGCGTCGAGGTCGACGAGTGAGCGCGGGAGACGGTCAGAGGCGGATGCCGCGCCTGCGCCGCGACCACCTGATCGACCTGCGCCCGCTCACCACGAGCCCCGCCTTCGCCCGCCTGTGGGTGGGGTCGACGCTCGCGGGACTGGGCGGCCAGCTCACGATCGTCGCAGTGATGCTCCACGTCTACGAGCTGACGCAGGACACCTTCGCCGTGTCGATGGTCGCGGTGTTCGGTCTCGTGCCGATGATCTTCGCGGGCCTGTACGGCGGAATGCTGGCGGATGCCTTCGACCGGCGCCTCGTGGCCCTCCTCGCCGCCGTGGTGACGTTCGCCTCGACGGTGCTCCTGGCGGTGCTCGCCTGGACGCAGCAGGAGACCGTCGGGTGGCTGTACGCGCTGAGCGCCGTCAACTCGGCGGCGAACTCGATCGTCATGACCACGCGTGCGGCGATCGTGCCGCGACTCATCCCGCGCGAGCTGCTCCCCGCGGCGGCCGCGCTCCAGGGAATCACGATCGGCATCATGGTCATGGCCGGCCCCGCGCTCGCGGGCGTGCTCGTCGCATTCGCGGGCTATGCATGGACGTACTCGATCGACGTCGTGCTGATGCTGTCGCTGTTCCTCGGACTGTGGGCGCTGCCCAGCATCCGTCCCGAAGGCGAGATCGTGCGGCCGGGGCTGGAATCCCTCAAGGACGGCTGGCGCTTCCTCAAGCGGGCGCCGAACATCCGGCTGCAGTACATCCTCGACATCATCGCGATGACGTTCGGCAACCCGCTCGCGCTGTTCCCCGCGGTGGGCGCGGTGCTCCTGGGCGGAGGCTCGATCACGACCGGCGCCCTGACGGCCGCCGTCGCGGCCGGCGCGTTCCTCTCAAGCCTCTTCTCCGGCCCGATCGGACGCGTGCGTCATCACGGCATCGGCATCCAGCGCTCGATCCAGGTGTACGGCGCCGCGACGGTGCTGTTCGGCCTCGTGCTCGCGGCGGGCGCGCTCGGCTGGTTCGCTCCGCCGACGGTCGATGCGACGCATCCGAACATCACCCTCATCGTGCTCGCGTGCGCCGCACTCGCGATCACGGGTGCCGCCGACAATGTGAGCTCGATCTACCGCTCGACGATGATGCAGGCCGCCGTCCACGACGCCGTCCGCGGGCGTCTGCAGGGCATCTTCACGGTCGTCGTGGCGGGCGGTCCCCGCATCGGCGCCCTCTACGCGGGCGCCCTCGCGACCCTCACCACGCTGTGGTTCCCGCCGCTGATCGGCGGTTTCATCATCATCGGGCTGGTCGGCCTGCTCGTGCGCCTGAACCCGCGCTTCCGCGAGTACGACGCACTCCACCCCACTCCCTGACCTCGCGGAGCGTAGCCACCCGGCCGAAGAACGGCGGATTTCGGACGTCGCAGCGCCCGACCGGCGGAGCGCTCGCACCCCGGGTCTAGAGTCACCGGGGTGAACACCGCAACCGCTCCCCTTCCCGTCGTGCGCGACCGCGTCGGCTCCAACGCGTCGGTCGCGATCCAGTTCACGCTCGCGGGACTGGTCTGGGGTTCGAGCTTCCTCTTCATGAAGGTCGCCCTCACCGGGCTCGCCCCGGCGCAGGTCGCATGGTCGCGGCTCGTGCTGGGCGCACTCGCGCTCGGGGTGTTCGTGCTCGCGCGGCGAGAGGCGCTGCCGCGCAGCATCCGCATCTGGGGTCACATGACGGTCCTCGCGGTGTCGTTCTGCGTCGTGCCGTTCCTGCTGTTCTCGTGGGCGCAGCAGTATGTGACGTCCGGCCTCGCGAGCATCTACAACGCGACCACCCCGATCATGACAGCCGTCATGGCGGGACTGCTGTTCCGGGTCGAGAAGCTCACCCTGACGCAGATCGCCGGCATCCTCGCGGGCATCCTCGGCGTCGTCGTGATCATCGCGCCGTGGCAGGGGCTCGATCTCAACCAGAGCATCGTCGCGCAGATCGCGATCCTCGGGGCGACCGCGTGCTACGGCTTCAGCCTCACGTACATGCGTCGGTTCGTGTCGAACACCGGCATGAGCGCGCTCATGTTCTCGTTCCTGAACATCGGCATCGCCGCGGCCATCATGCTGCTCGCGACGCCCCTGCTCGCACTCTCCCCCGTGCGCCTCGACTTCTGGGTCGTCGGCAGCATCGTGCTTCTCGGCTGCCTCGGCACCGGCGTCGCGTACATCTGGAACCAGAACGCCGTCCGGGCGTGGGGTCCGACCCGTGCGTCGACGGTGACCTACATCACGCCCCTCGTGGGCGTGGCGCTGGGCGTGCTCGTCCTCGGCGAGCGACTCTCGTGGAACGAGCCCGTCGGCGCCCTCGTCGTCTTCCTCGGCATCCTTCTCGCGCAGAACCGGCTGCGTCTGCGCCCGAGGGCGCAGACATGACGAAGCGGATGCCCCCACCCGGTGCGATGGGTCGGGGCACCCGCTCTCGTGGGCTGCGCGTCAGTCCTGCTGGAGCGCACCCTGCAGGTCGAGCGTGATCGTGACGTCCTTGCCGACGAGGACGCCGCCGGTCTCGAGGGCCGCGTTCCACGTGAGGCCGAAGTCCTCGCGGTCGACGACCGTCTTCGCCGTCGCGCCGGCCTTGTAGTTGCCCCACGGGTCGACGCCGAAACCGCCGAACTCGAGCTCGAACGTGACGGGCTTCGTCACGCCGCGGATCGTGAGGTCGCCGTCGACGAGGAAGTCACCGTCCTCGATGCGGGTGCCGGTCGAGCGGAACTCCATCGTGGGGTGGTTCTCGGCGTCGAAGAAGTCGGCGGAGCGCAGGTGGTTGTCACGACCCTCGTCCTTGGTGTCGACCGACGTCACGTCGACGCTCGCCTCCACCGTGGCCTCGAGGGGGTTCTCCGGCGCGACGATCGTCGCGCGCTTCACGCCGAAGGTGCCGCGCACCTTCGAGATCATCATGTGGCGCACGCTGAACGTCACCTCGCTGTGCGAGGGGTCGAGAACCCAGGTGCCCGCCCTGTAGCCGGGAACGTCGATCGGGGTGGCGGTGGTGGTGTCGGTCATGCTTGCCCTTCGTCTCGGGACCGCCGCGGGCGCGACGGACTCCTTGCTCCAACGCACGGCGCGCGACGATCTATTCCCGTGAATGCAAAAACCTTTCGCCGCGGGATGCGAAAGGGGGCGGATGCCGCGGCATCCGCCCCCTGGCCGAATGGAGGAAACCGGCGGTCAGCCGACCTCGATGAGGTCGATCACGAAGATGAGGGTCTTGCCTCCGAGGAAGTGGCCGCCGGCCGGGCCGTATGCGAGGTCCGGCGGGATCGTGAGCTCACGACGCCCGCCGACCTTCATGCCCGGAATGCCGTCCTGCCATCCCTGGATGAGTCCGCGAAGGGGGAACTGGATGCTCTCGCCGCGGTTCCACGACGAGTCGAACTCTTCGCCGGATTCGTACTCGACCCCGACGTAGTGCACCGTGACGGTGTCGCCCGGCGATGCCTCAGCGCCCTCCCCCACGATGATGTCGCGGATGACGAGCTCATCGGGGGCGGGGCCCACGGGAGCATCGATCTCGGGCTTGGTGCGGTCGTCACTCATGCGTCCATCCAACGCGAGCGGCGGGACGGAGTCAACGCGGGGAGTCACCGGCCGCAAGACTCAGCGCCCGGTGCCGCGGCGATGCCTGCGTGTCTACCGAGCGCTGAGTTGGCCTGGCATCAGGATGCCCAAGCCGCCGCACGCGTGTCAAGAGGCGCCCGGCGCGTCGGCGCGCACGGCGTCGTCACAGCGCGAACAGCGCCGCACGGGCGGCCGCGGTCTTGCGCAGGAGTTCATGCTCGTCGTCGATCGCATGCGGGTCGCGCCCCGTGATCGCCCGCTGTCGCGCTGCGGCCAGGGCCGTGGCATCCGCGATGAACTCCCGCATGATGGGTCGCCGGTCGCCCCGCAGCGTCATCGCCCACTGCATCGCCGCCTTGCGCCCGCGGCCCGTCGCGAGCATGTCGACCTCCTGGGGCGTGAACCACCCGGCCGCCGCGTACTCCCCGAGCCTCGCGCGCGTGAGCCGGGCCTCTTCGCGGCGCAGGGCGATGATCCCGAGGATGAAGAGCACGAACAGCGGCACTTGCGCCGTGATGTAGAGCGCGAAGAAGTCGAGGAAGACCGCGGACCCGTTCCAGAACGCGTGCAGCCCCATCGCACCGACCATGCCGATGAGCCACGGGCCCACCGCCTGACCGGGTGTGAGGCCTCGCCGTGCGGCGAGGCCGAGTGCGAGCCCCGTGAGACTCGTGAACATGACGTGCGCGAACGGCGACAGGATCCCGCGCAGGAAGAACGTCGCCGTGACGTCGGCGACGCCGCCCTCGACGAGGCTGATCGCGAAGTACTGGATGTTCTCGGTGAAGGCGAAGCCTGCTCCGATGAGCGCGCCGTAGACGACTCCGTCCACCGGGCCGTCGAACGCCCTCCGGGCGCTCGCGAAGAGGATGAAGACGCCGAGGCCCTTCGCGAGCTCCTCGACGATCGGCGCCTGGATGACCGCCGACACGGCATCCGCCGCCGGCGAGTCGATCCGGCCGAACAGGATCATAAGCAGCAGGTCCACGCCCAGGGCGATCGCGACCGACGCGATCGCCCCCCATGCGACTGCGAACGCGACGAGGCCGCGCGGCTCGGGTTCCCAGCGGTCGACGAGGCGGATCGCGATGAAGACTCCCGCGAGCGGGATGAGCGCGAGGATCATGCCGACGATCGACGCCCCCGCGCCGATCGCGTTGAGGAAATACGCCGCGAGGACGAAGAACAGCAGCACGAGCACGCTCGACAGCCAGATCGGCGCGGTGCGACCGAGCCGCGACGGGACGGACACCGGTACGGATGCGGGCAGCGTGCCGACGGGCGGGATGGCGGCGCCGTGACCGATCTGGGGCTGGGCGAGGGGCGACGGGAACGGGGGCGGGGCAAGCGAGGGCCGTCCGTCCGGGTTGGTCGTCATGCGCACAGCCTAGGGTCGGCGGCGAGGTCGCCGCACATCCGAATAGGCTGGTCGGATGCGTTTCGCCCACGTGACCCGGACGGGGTCTGATTCGCCGCGTCTCGCCGTCGTCGACGGCGAGACGGCCGTCCTCGTCGAGAACCTCTTCCCCGGCGCGCCCAGGTACCTCGAAGAGCTCATCGCCGGCGGCGACGAGCTGTTGGAGAGGGTCGCGGATGCCTCGGCCGGCGCGGCGGAGCGGCATCCGCTCGACGCCCTCGGGTTCGCCTCGGCGGTGCTGAATCCGCCTGTGATCCTCGCGGTCGGCCTCAACTACGCCGCCCATTCCGGCGAGCTCGGCCTGAAGACCGACTCGACCCCTACCGTCTTCGTGCTGTGGCCGAACTCGCTCGCGGGGCACGGGGGCACGACGACGTGGCCGCGGTCGCTCAGCGAGGCGATCGACTGGGAGGCGGAGCTCGGCGTGATCATCGGGCGTCCCGCGAAGGACGTGTCGCCCGAAGACGCGCTCTCGCACGTGTGGGGCTACACGGTCGTCAACGACATCACGGCGCGTGACATCCAGTACTCCGAAGCCCAGTGGTCGCGGTGCAAGTCGTTCGACGGGTTCACGCCGACGGGCCCGTTCGTCGTGACGGCCGACGAGATCCCCGACCCGCAGGACCTGCACATCTGGACCATCGTGGACGGCCACCAGATGCAGGATGCGTCGACCGGTCAGATGGTGCGCTCGGTCGCGACGCTCGTGTCGCACCTGTCGCGCTCGGCGACGCTGCTGCCGGGGACGCTCATCTCGACCGGAAGCCCTGGCGGTGCGGGCTATTCGCGCGACCCGCAGATCTTCCTGCGCGACCGTTCGACGGTGACGGTCGGCATCGACGGCATCGGGTCGCTCACGACCCACTGTCGGATCCTGGACTGAAAGACAGCCGACCGCACGCGAAGGGGCGGCGCCGCATTCGCGGAGCCGCCCCTTCGCGTTGTCCGGGCCGGTCTCAGCCGCACGTGATGGTGAGGCCGTTCGGCAGCTCGTGCGTGCCCGGGCCGAGTTCGGCGCACCTCTGGGCGAGCTCGCCCAGGGCCGGGAGGAACACGGCGAGCAGCACGATGCCGACGATGATGCCGATGACCATCAGCACCGCCGAGATGATGATCGCGGCGACCGCCCAGCCGTTGGAGTGGCCGGCCTTCTTGCTCTGCACGAGCGCGATGATCCCGAGGATCAGCGCGACGAGCTGGACGAAGAACGACAGGATGAACGCGACGATGCCCATCGCCCTGCCCGGCACCGTCGGGGTCGCCGGCGGGCCGTACGGTGCAGGAGGCGCGGCGGAATACCCCGACCCCGCATCACCGGCGCCGGGGTACTGCTGCGGCGACTGGTACGCGGGCGGCTGGTACGCGGGCGGCTGCTGCGGGTCGACGGGATTCTGCGGGTCTGACATGCGAGCACCTTTCGGTCGTGACCCTCGAACGCTATCGGCCCGCGCGGACAGCGGGCAATCAGGACTCACACATCGTCGAGATCGGGCGCGCTCGGCTTGCTGGTGGCCGGTTCCGCACCGACGACCGGGATCGCCGCCGTGATCGCCTCCAGACCCGACAGCCGAGCGGGCGAGAGCTGCTTCGTGACCTCCTCGCGCGACATGAGGCCCGCCTCGACGACGAGGTCGGCGACGTTCCGGCCCGTCAGCAGGGCGGTCTTGGCCAGTGCGGCTGCGGCGGCATAGCCGATGAACGGCGTCAGCGCCGTGATCACACCGACCGACGAGCCCACCATCGCACCGAGCCGCTCGCGGTTGGCCGTGATCCCGTCGATGCAGTTGACGCGGAGCGTGTGCATCGCGCGGCGCATCCACGTGATCGACTGGAAGATCGAGTGCGCGATGACCGGCTCGAAGGCGTTGAGCTGGAGCTGGCCGGCCTCGACCGCCATCGTCACGGTGAGGTCCGAACCCGCTACCGCGAAGGCGACCTGGTTCACGACCTCGGGAATGACGGGGTTCACCTTGCCCGGCATGATGCTGGACCCCGCCTGGCGGGCCGGCAGGTTGATCTCGCCGAGGCCGGCCTGCGGTCCGGACGAGAGCAGGCGAAGGTCGTTGCAGATCTTCGACAGCTTGATCGCGTTGCGCTTGAGCGACGAGGAGAACGACATGAACGCGCCCGTGTCGCTCGTGGACTCCACCAGGTCGGTCGCCAGCTCCAGGTCGAGGCCCGTGATCTCACGGAGGTGCCGCAGCACCGCGTTGCTGTAGTCGGGGTGGGTCGTGATCCCGGTGCCGATGGCCGTGGCGCCCATGTTGATCTCGAACAGGAGGTACCGGTTCTCGAGCAGCCGGTTGTAATCCTCGCCGAGGGTCGTGGCGAAGCCGTTGAACTCCTGCCCCAGCGTCATCGGCACCGCGTCCTGCAGCTGAGTGCGACCGACCTTGAGCACGTCGTGGAACTCGACCGCCTTGGCCAGGAACGAGCGGCGCAGCAGATCGAGCTCCTCGAGCAGCGTCTGCAGGTCGAGGCTCAGCCCGATCTTGACCGCCGTCGGGTAGACGTCGTTCGTCGACTGGCTGCGGTTCGTGTCGTCGATCGGCGAGAGGAACTCGTAGTCGCCCTTCTCTCGACCGGCGAGCTCGAGCGCGATGTTGGTGATGACCTCGTTCGCGTTCATGTTGGTCGACGTGCCCGCGCCGCCCTGGACCACGCCCACGACGAACTGGTCGTGGAACTGGTCGTCGATGACGAGCTGAGCCGCGCGGTCGATCAGGTCGGCCTTCTCGGGGTCGAGCACCCCGATCTCCTTGTTCGCGCGCGCCGAGGCCTGCTTGACCATCGCGAGCGCGCGCACGAGGTCTCGGTACACCGAGATCGGCCGCTTCGAGATCGGGAAGTTCTCCAGGGCTCTCGCGGTGTGGATGCCCCAGTAGGCGTCGGCCGGGATCTGCATGGATCCCAGGGAGTCGGTCTCGGTGCGGGTGCGCGTCATTGCGTCCAGTGACATCGTGTTGTCCTTGTGGGTCGTCACGGAAAGAGGAGTGGGATGCCTACGAGCGTACCCGCGCGCGTGCGTCCCGAGGCTGTACCTCCCGTACGGTGCGCACCCGTGGTATGTACTGGCCGGCGATCGCTTTCCGCGGCCGTCAGCGGATGCCTCAGCGCTTGCGCGAGAAGCGCTCCAGCCGCTCCTCGGGCGTGAGTCGCGCCATCCGCTCGATCCACTCCGCCGAGAAGTAGTCCCCCGTCACCGCGTCGACGACCGGCACGACGGAATGCGTGATCGTGTCGTCGTACACGTGCACGAGGTGGAACGACTGCCCTGCGTCCATTCCGTTGACCTCGGATGCCGGACGCGCGAGATTCATCGTGTAGCAGGTGGCGGCGGCGACGCCCACGGGCACTCCCGCGAAGGTGCCGCTCGTGGAGTAGTGGAGGTGCCCGCCGAGGATCGCCCGCACGTCCGACCCGGCGATCGCGGCGGCGAGCCGGCCCTGATCCCGCAGCTCGAGGATGTCGAACAGCGGCAGATGGCTCGGCAGCGGCGGATGGTGGAGCGCGAGGACCGTCCCGAGCGGCGCCGGGGTCGACAGAACGCTCCGCAGCCACGCGAGCTGGCCGTCGTCGAGGTCGCCGTGATGCCACCCGGGGACGCTCGTGTCGAGCGCGACGAGGCGCAGTCCGCCGAGATCCCACGCTCCGACGACGGGCTCCTCCGTGGGCTCGAGATCGAGAAGGTCGCGCCGCAGCGCGGGGCGCTCGTCGTGATTGCCTGCGACCCACACGACCGGCGACCCGAGGCGCGCGGCGAGCGGCTCGACCGCGGCGCGCAGGGCGCGGTACGCATCCGGCTCGCCGAGATCGGTGAGATCACCGGTGAACACGATCGCGTCGGGACGGATGCCGAGCGCCTCGACCGCCTCGAGCGTGCGCGCGAGATTCGCGGCGGTATCGTACCGGCCCCCGAGCGGCGGATTCCCGGCGAGCAGGTGCGTGTCGCTCAGGTGGACGATCGTGCGCCGGGCAGGCGGATATTGGCCGAACTGGACGGGCAGGCGGACCTCCATGCCGTCATGCTACGTGCCGGTGGCGCGGCGCCGGTGGCCCGGCATCCGTGAACCGTCACTTCAGGACGATGAGCAGCAGTCCCCCGAGCACCGCGAGGCCGCACAGCGTGAACGACGCGTACGCGCCGATGAGCGCGACGGTCTTCTGCCCCTCGGTGAGGGGGTTCTTCTTCGCGGCCTTCGCGGCGGCCTTTGCCGCGCGACGGGCTTCCTTCTCGGAGATCACGGTGATCGCATCGGTGAACTCGACCGGCGCGACGACCGGCACGCGGCCCGCGCGCACGAGCAGGCGCAGGCCGATGGCGTAGAACCCGACCACGAGCACCGCGGCGATGAGGGCGGCCGCGAACACCTCGACGAAGGCGATCCAGTCGATCGTGACGTTCACTTCGACGCCTCCTTCTCGCGCTTCTCGCGCTTGGCAGCCGCGGCGGCCGCCTCGCGCTCACGGCGAGCCTCGGCGCGCATCGCGGCGCGCTGACGGCGCGTGGGCGGAGGGTTGCGCTTGACCTTGACCGCGCGACCGGACTCGGCGACCTCGCTCATGGCGTTCGCCGAGTTGACCGCGGTGCGGCGGGAACGCAGGAACAGCCCGAGGATGACCGCGACCGCGATCACCGCGTCGACCGCGATGCCCCACGGTCCGAACCACACGATGAGGATCGCGCACGCCGCGCCGACGGCAGCGGCCGCGGGCAGGGTCAGTACCCACCCGATCGCGATGCGGCCGACCGTGCGCCACCGCACCTTCGAGCCGCGGCGGCCGAGGCCCGACCCGATGACCGAGCCGGACGCGACCTGCGTCGTCGAGAGCGCGAAGCCGAACGCGCTCGAGGCGAGGATCGTCGACGCCGTCGCTGTCTCTGCCGAGAAGCCCTGCGCGGGCTTGACGTCGGTGAGGCCCTTTCCGAGCGTGCGGATGATACGCCAGCCGCCCATGTAGGTTCCGAGCGCGATCGTGATCGCGCACGCGAAGATGACCCACGTCTGCGGGTCGGCGTGCGCCGGGTCCTGCCAGCCCGCCACGATGAGGGCGAGCGTGATGACGCCCATCGTCTTCTGGGCGTCGTTGGTGCCGTGGGCGAGCGCCACGAGCGACGACGTGAAGATCTGACCCCAGCGGAAGCCGTCGCGCCCGTCGGGCTTGCTGTCGTACCGGCGCGTGATCGCGTAGGCGATGCGCGTCGCGGCGAACGCGATGACGCCCGCCGTGAACGGTGCGATGACGGCGGGAAGCACGACCTTGCTGAGCACCTGGCCGAAGTCGATCGCCGCGACGCTCGCCCCCACGATCGTCGCGCCGATGAGCCCGCCGAACAGCGCGTGCGACGAGCTCGAGGGGAGTCCGAGCAGCCACGTGAGCATGTTCCACGTGATCGCGCCGATGAGGCCCGCGAAGATGATCGGCAGCATCGTCGTGCCGGTCAGCGAGTCCTCGCGGATGATCCCGTGCGAGATCGTCTTCGACACCTCGGTCGAAAGGAACGCGCCCACGAGGTTGAGCACCGCGGCCAGCAGCACGGCGACCTTGGGCCGCAGCGCACCGGTCGCGATCGGCGTCGCCATGGCATTGGCGGTGTCGTGGAAGCCGTTCGTGAAGTCGAAGAAGAGCGCCAGGGCGATCACCAGCGCGACGAGCAGGGCTGCGGTTTCCACCGTTCGCTTTCGTGAGAATGAGGGGGAGGTCTGAGAGGTGCCGACGGGATCGGCGTGACGAACGAACAGTTCACCGTGAATTCAGGAACCGGCAACCGGCCACAGAAATCCTTACACCGAGGTCGCCCTCGGTCAACTCAGGACGGCGCGTCGGAGGGGTGTCCCGGCTGACGGTCAGGGCCTGCCCAGGCACAACGGGTCTGTGCGGATGAATCGGATGCTCCGGCGGATGCCTCGACTACCGTTGACCTGTGACCGCCAACGACCCGTCCGCGCCTCCGATCGACACCGTCTCCGCCCCGGTCGCCCCGAGGCGCCCGGTCCGTCGCAGCCACCACGGCGACGACGTCGACGACCCGTACGAGTGGCTCCGCGCGAAGGATGATCCGGCTGTCATCGCGCATCTCGAAGCCGAGAACGCGTACACGCGCGCCCGGACCGCGCACCTCGAGCCGCTGCGCGAGCGCATCTTCGCCGAGATCAAGGGACGCACGCTCGAGACCGACCTCTCGGTGCCGACGCGTCGCGGCGGCTGGTGGTACTACGGGCGCACGGTCGAAGGCAAGCAGTACGGCATCCAGTGCCGCGCTCCCCTCGCCTCACCCGACGACTGGACGCCGCCCGAGCTCGCCCCCGACGTCGAGGTGCCGGGCGAGCAGGTGCTCCTCGACGCCAACGTCGAGGCCGAGGGGCACGATTTCTTCTCGCTCGGCAGCTTCGAGGTGTCGAACGACGGGACGCGCATGCTCTACGGCGTGGATGTCGCGGGCGACGAGCGCTACACGATCCGCGTGCGCGACCTCGCGACGGGCGAGCAGCTCCCCGACGAGATCCCGGGCACGTTCGCCGGTGCGACGTTCTCGCCCGACGGGCGCTTCATCGTCTACACGACCGTCGACGACGCATGGCGCCCCGACACGGTCTGGCTCCACGAGCTCGGGACCCCCATGTCCGAAGACACGAAGCTCTTCCACGAGCCCGACGAGCGGTACTGGGTCGGTGCGGGATTCACACGCAGCGACCGGTACCTCGTGATCGGCCTCGGCTCGTCGATCACGAGCGAGGAGTGGCTCGTCGACGCGAACGACCTCCGCTCCGAGCCGCGCGTCGTGTGGCCGCGCGTCGAGGGAGTCGAGTACGACTCCGACCACGCGGTGGTCGACGGCGAGGACGTGCTCTACGTGCTCCACAACGACGGGGCGCTCGACTTCGAGCTCGTACGGGTCGCGGCATCCGACCCCACCGGCTCCCGTGAAGTCGTGATCCCGCACGAGCCGGGTCGTCGCCTGCTGGGCATGTCGACGTTCCGCGATTGGGGTGTCGTCGCCTACCGGCGCGACGGCATCGCCCGCATCGGCCTGCTCGACTACGCAGACCACGCCGTGCGCGAGATCGCCTTCGACGAGCCGCTGTACTCGGTCGGCACGGGCGGCAATCCCGAATGGGCTCCCCCCCTGCTGCGACTCGGCTACGGCTCGTTCGTGACCCCGAGCACCGTCTACGACTATGACATCGCCACCGGCGAGCTCCATGTGCGCAAGCGCCAGCCGGTGCTGGGCGGCTACGACCCGGCCGACTACGCGCAGGCGCGCGTGTGGGCGACGGCGCAGGACGGCGTGCGAGTACCGATCTCGCTCGTGTGGAAGCGCTCGTTCGGCGAGGCGGGCTCGGCCCCGAGGCCTGTGCACCTGTACGGCTACGGCTCGTACGAGCACTCGATCGAGCCGGCGTTCTCGGTGCCGCGCCTGTCCGAGCTCGACCGCGGTGTCGTGTTCGCCGTCGCGCACGTCCGCGGCGGCGGCGAGCTCGGTCGCCAGTGGTACGAAGACGGCAAGCTCCTCGCCAAGCGCAACACGTTCACGGATTTCGTCGACTGTGCGCGGCACCTCGTCGAGAACGGCTACACGACGCCGCAGCAGCTCGTCGCCGAGGGCGGCTCGGCCGGCGGACTGCTCATGGGCGCGGTCGCGAACCTCGCTCCGGAGCTTTTCGCCGGCATCCTCGCCGACGTTCCGTTCGTCGATGCGCTCACGACCATCCTCGACCCGTCGCTGCCGTTGACGGTCATCGAGTGGGACGAGTGGGGCGACCCCCTGCACAACGCGGACGTGTACGCGTACATGAAGTCGTACTCGCCGTACGAGAACGTGCGGGCGGATGTCTCGTACCCGAAGATCCTCGCCGTGACCTCGCTCAACGACACGCGCGTGCTGTACGTCGAGCCGGCGAAGTGGGTCGCGCGCCTGCGCGAGGTCGGCGCCGACGCGCTGCTGAAGTGCGAGATGGTCGCGGGCCACGGCGGCGTGAGCGGGCGCTACAACGCGTGGCGCGAGCGCGCATTCGAGCTCGCGTGGCTGCTCGACGTGCTCGGCGTCGCCGACGCCTGAGTCTCAGCCGAACAGCGCCGCGGCCTCTTCGTAGCGGTAGAGCGGCACGGTGTTGAGTTCGCCCAGCGCGTCGATGAACGGCACTCGCACGATGTCGGTGCCCCGAAGGGCCACCATCTGGCCCCACGCGCCGTCGACGACGGCATCCGCCGCCGCGAGACCCAGGCGCGTCGCGAGCACTCGGTCGAAGCCCGACGGAGAGCCGCCGCGCTGGATGTGCCCCAGCACCGTCGCGCGCGTCTCGATACCGGTGATGCGCTCGATCTCGGGTGCGAGCACCTCGCTGATGCCACCGAGGCGCGGGCGGTTGAAGGCATCGAGGCCCTTGTCGCTGTACGCCTCCTCCATGCCCTTGAGCGTGAAGCCCTCCGAGACGACCACGAGCGGAGCGCGACCGCGGTCGTGGGCCTTCGACACGAGGTCGCAGATCTCCTCGATCGACATGGGCACCTCGGGGATGCAGATCGCGTGCGCGCCCGCCGCCATGCCCGCGTGCAGGGCGATCCAGCCGACGTGGCGCCCCATGACCTCGGCGACCATGCAGCGCTGGTGCGAGTCGCCCGTCGTGCGCAGGCGGTCCATGGCATCCGTCGCGATGTTCACGGCGGTGTCGAAGCCGAACGAGTAGTCGGTAGCGCGCAGGTCGTTGTCGATCGTCTTCGGCACGCCGAGCACGTTGATGCCGTCGTTCGACAGGCGGTTCGCGGCCGCGAGCGTGCCCTCGCCGCCGATCGCGATGATCCCGTCGATGCGGTGGCCGTAGAGCGTCTTGGCGATGTTCTCGGCGCCGCCCCGCGGACCCTCGTACGGGTTCGTGCGGCTCGTGCCGAGGATCGTGCCGCCGACCTTCGACAGACCCTTCACCTCATGACGCGTGAGCGGGAAGAAATCCGCGTCGACGACGCCCCGCCACCCGTCGCGGATGCCGACGAACTCGAGGTCGTACGACGTCGTGCCCTTGAGCACGACACCGCGGATGACCGCATTGAGTCCGGGGCAGTCGCCGCCGCTGGTCAGGATACCGATCTTCATGCTGAGTCCTCGCTGTCGGGTGAGTCGTCGGCGACGGTGCCTCACCTGAGATTAGTGCCGGACGAGGCGGGCGTGCCACACGGCGCCGACCGGCCGGTGGAAGCGGCATGAGCCGGGCGGACACAGCGGATGCCGCGACCCCGGCGGCCGCGGCATCCGTCGCTCTTCGAGCCTCGGTCAGACCTGCGGCTCGCCCTTGCTGCCCTCGCGGGCCGCGCGCTCATCGGCCTCCGCGCTGTCGATCGCATCATCGTCGATGTCGCGGTCGAGCGGCTCCTCGCTGCCGGGCACGAGAGCGCCGTCCGGTGAGCCGAGAAGCCGCGCGTCGGGCTCGTCGGTCGTGGGCTGTGTGGGATCGGACATCGTCGGCCTCCTCGTGTCGGTGGCGACGACGCTATGAGCTCGCGGCATGCGTGCGCGACGGGGTTGACGCGGACGCGTGAGCGGCTCTCGGCCCGCGCCCCGCCGGGCTCACTCGGCGCCGAGCGCGCGGCGCGTGAGGTGCATGAGCGCCGACAGCTGCACCGAGTCGCTCGACTGCGGGTCGACCGCGATGCCGTCGAGGGCGCGCTGGGCGAGGCCCTGCTTCGAGTCGATGAGCTCGGCGATCTTCGTGTCGATCGTGTGCGCCGCGATGATGCGCCATGCGGTCACGGGCTCGTCCTGGCCGATACGGTGCACGCGGTCGATCGCCTGCGTCTGCTCGGCGGCCGTCCACGAAAGCTCCGCGAGCACCACGTTCGACGCTGCCTGCATGTTCAGGCCCACGCCCGCGGCGGTCAGCGAGCACACCGCGATGCCGACGCCCGGATCGTTGTTGAACGCGTCGATCGCCTGCTGGCGTGCCGGCGTCGTCTGGTCGCCGCGGATCGAGACGGTCCGCAGGCCCGCGGCCGCGAAATGCGCCTCGGCCTGGTCCATGACGTCGATGTGCTTCGCGAAGAACACGACCTTGCCCACCGAGCGCTGCAGCTGCACGGCGTAGTCGGCGGCGAGCTGTGCCTTCGCCTGGCCGATCCTGCGCACCATCGTGAAGACGTTCTCGGCGCCCGTGCCGGCGGCCTTCGACTCGTCGAGCTCGTTCTGGGCGACCATGCGCACGATGTCGTCATCGATCTCGCCCGGCGCCATGACGCGGTGCGACCGCGACTCGACGATGCGGCGATACCGCGCCGCGAGCCGCTCGCCGAGCTCACGCTCGGCCTGGCGGATCGACCTGCCGTACTCGTCGTCGAGCTCGACGGGGAGGTCGGCGATGAGCTTGTCGGGGAGGTCGGCCGCGACGTCCGTCTTGAGGCGCCGCACGATGCCCATCGAGATGACGGCGTCGCGAGCCTCCGGGTAGAACGCCTTGTCGGCCGGCGTGAGGCCCGTCGCGTCGAGCTTCTCCATGAGCGCAGGGCCCGGCTTGTCGCCCGACGGCACCGTCCAGCCGAGGAACCGCCAGATCGCGTCGAAGTCCTCGACGTCGTTGATGAGCGGCGTTCCGGTGAGGGCGAGCATGAGGGGATCGCGGACCTGCTCACGGATGCGGCCGGCGAGCGCCAGCACGTTCTGCGAGCGCTGCGACGTGAGGTTCTTGATGAAGTGCGCCTCGTCGACGACCATGCCCTTCAGGCCGATGGTCGACAGCCACGACAGATGCCGGTCGAGGATCTCGTAGTTCACGATGAACACATCGGCGAACGCATCGATGTCCTCGCCGTCGCCGTGGATGACGGTGGCGCGGCGCTGCGGCGTCCAGCGCTCCACCTCGCGGGCCCAGTTCATCTTGACGACGTTGGGCACGACTGCCAGCAGCGGGTAGGCGCCGGCAACGGATGCCGCGAGCACCGACTCCGCGGTCTTGCCGAGGCCCGGCTCGTCGGCGAGCAGGAACGTGCGGTGACCCTGCCGGACGGCCTCGAGGAACCGCGACTGGTGCGGCATGACCTCGAGCCCCTTGGGCGAGACGCGGTCGAATTCGGGGACCGGGGGCAGCTCCATCGTGGCCGAGCCCCCGCCGGCCCCCGTCTCGAACGCCTTGTAGAGCGGCCCCATGAGCTCCCACCCGTCGAGGCGACGGCGCGGGGTCTCCTTCGGCATGCGCAGCGTCAGGTCGGGCGCCAGGAACGGGTTCGCCTCACGGCGCGACTCGACCTGCGGCGGCACGACCTGGCGCTCGGCGAGCGCTGCCGGAACGACGGGAGCTGCGACCGGCGACGGGATGTCGGCGATGACGAGCTCCTCGTCGGGCAGCTCGGCACCGGATTCGAGCAGCCAGTCGCGGCGCATGCGGCGCGCGACGGGCGACGTCGCCTGGTCGGCCTCGAGCAGCTGGATGAGCGACGTGTCGCGCGCGGCGGTCTTCGCGAGGATCGTCGCGACGCCGTCGAGGCGCTTCAGCAGCTCGGCGCGCGCGGCATCCGTGATCGACGTGTCGTTCTTGACGCGCGCACGCTCCTCGCGGACGAGGAACGCGATCACCTGGAACTTGACGCGGTTGGTCGGCCCGAGCTTTCCGCGCTGGGCCTTGGCCTCGACCTCGCGCACCTTGCGCGCGAGGATCGGGATGATGGGGGCCTCGTCGTCGCGGCGCGCGGACGAGGACTTACGGCGTCGAGACGCCGTCTGGGCGGGTGCCGTGGTCGGCATGCTCCTCCTGAGCGTGTGTGCCGGGATGGCCGGCTGACCAGTCGGGACGGGTCATTCATGCGTGCTCCCGCGGGCGGCGGATGGCGCCGTCACGGACGCGGGACCGGATGCCTCGCCCGCCGGCCGCTGGCACTCGCTTCAGCGAGCTGCGGCGTCGACGGAACGGATCTCCGCTTACATTCTAGCGGAGGCGGGCCGGATGCCGGGCGACTCAGCTCCAGAGCGTTGCGACGATGTCGTCCGTGTACCCGTCGGGGGTGAAGTTGATGTAGCGCGTCGAGATCCACACGGAGTCCCGCAGGACGTGCACCTCGCCGTGGATGACCTCGTTGTCGTCGAGGTCGATCGTGCGCTGCTCCACACGGCACACCGTGCCGCCGAGCTCGTCGCCGCATCCGAAGCCCGCATCGACCATCGCAGCCTGGAGCGTCTCCGCCTGCTCGGCACTGACCTTCGTCACGTTCGTCGCGAGTCCGAACTCGCTCGGCTGTCCCCACGAGCAGCGGAGTGTCGTCACGCCCGACTCGAGGATCTCGATCCCGTCGACGACCTCAGTCGACAGCATCGTCACGCCCGGGTCGTTCAGCGGCGGGTTCTCCTGGTTGAGCGACGCGAGCATGTCGGCCGAGTAGATGTCTTCGCACGCCGTGGGCACGCCGATCCCCGCGTCGGGGGTGTTCGACTCGATCGGAGTCGGCTCGGTCGGCTCCGGCCTGGGAGTGACCGGCGTGACCGTCGCGGTGGGTGTGGACGTGGGAGACGGACCGGGCTCGGGCTGGCACGCCGTCACGAGCGTCGCCCCGGCGATGAGGAGAGCCGCGATTCTCGCGGCGCGCACGCCGGAGCGAAGGGGGTTGGGCGTGCTCGGTCCGCGGCGACGGCGTCCTGTCGTCACTGATCCTCCCGGGGGTCGTCCTCCCGAGACTACTCGCGCCGCGCCGTCGCCTGCTGCCACCGCTGCAGCGTGCCGGGATCATCGGTCACGATTCCGTCGACCCCGAGAGCCGTCACCGCGTCCCACTGCCGGTCGCTGTTGAGGGTGTACACGACGACGCGCAGCCCGGCGGCGTGCAGCTCGTCGACGACCTCGGGCCTGTCGAGCACGGCACGCCGGTCGACGACGACCCCCCTCGCGCCGGCTTTTCGCGCGGCATCCGCGACGTCGTCGGGCAGACGCTTCAGGATCACGAGCCGCGGGATCACATCCGATGCCGCACCCACGAGGGCGAGGCTGCGCGCATCGAAGCTCGCGAGGACGACGTGGTGTTCGAGCCCGCGTGCCTCGACGTCTGCGACCAGGCGCGTCGCGCTCGGCTCGTCCCAGTGTCCCTTGAGCTCGACGATCGCGCGTCGGCCCGCGTCCTCGAGCACGTCGAGGAACTCGCCGAACGTCGGTACGCGCGTGCCCGCGAAGCGCGCGTCGAACCAGGATCCCGCGTCCAGCTCTCGGACCTCGTCGAAGGCGAGTGCCGCCAGCGGCCCGCGGCCGTTCGTCGTGCGGTCGACTGTGGAGTCGTGCATGAGCACCGCGACGCCGTCCGCCGTGAGGGCCACGTCGACCTCGACGTAGTCGTAGCCGTCCGCGAGCGCCGCCTCGATCGCGGGAAGCGTGTTCTCGGGCGCCGTCGCTCCCCCGCCGCGGTGGCTTGCGATGAAGGCCAGGTCACCGGGCGCCCGTGGGTCGCCGAGCAGCTCCTTCGAGCTCACGCGCGCGGGCGTCGCGCCGAGGAACGCGATCACGAGGCTTGCGACGGCCAGCACGCACACGACGATGAGGGCCTGCATCCGGTCTCGGGCTCGGGTCGCGTCGAGGGCCGGTTCTTCGGGCATCGGGCATGTCCTCCGGGTCTTGCGCCGCGTCCTCGTCGACGCGGTGCGAACACTCTACACAAACTCGTTATCTTTTCGTTACAAATCTCGGATTCACGCTTCCCATCCCCTGTGTCCGTCGCGATCGATATCGTGGGCCGCATGGCCGAGACGATGACGCGGGACCAGCGGCTCGTCCTGTGGATCGCGGTGCTCGCGTCGTTCGTGTCGTTCCTCGACGGCACGGTCGTCAACGTCGCGCTGCCCGCCATCGCGGATGAGCTCGGCGGCGGCCTCACGACCCAGCAGTGGGTCGTCGACGCCTACCTCGTGACGCTCGGGGCGCTCATCCTCGTTGCGGGCTCGCTCAGCGACGTCTTCGGCCGCATCCGCGTGATCGTCGTCGGGCTGGTCGGCTTCGGCCTGACGTCCGTCGCGATCGCCCTCGCGCCGACGGCCGAGTTCCTCATCGTGACCCGCGCGCTGCAGGGCGTCGCAGGCGCCCTCCTCGTGCCCAGTTCGCTCGCGCTCATCACGGCGAACTTCCGCGGACCCGCGCAGGCGCGCGCGATCGGCATCTGGACGGCCGCGACGACGGTCGCGCTCATCGCCGGGCCGGTGCTCGGCGGGCTGTCGGTCGACTTCCTGTCGTGGCGGCTCGTGTTCCTCATCAACGTCGTGCCGATCGCCGCGACACTGTGGCTCCTCGCAGTGCTCAAGCAGCGCGACGTGCGCCGCCCCGGAGCGACGGTCGACTGGATCGGCGCCGTACTGTGCACAATCGGCCTGGGCGGCGCGGTGTTCGGTCTCATCGAGGGACCGCGGCTCGGGTGGGCCTCTCCCCTCATCGTGACGACCCTCGTGGTCGGCGTGCTCGCATTCGCGGGATTCGTCGTGCGGCAGGCGCTCGCGCGGGACCCGATGATGCCGCTGAGCATCTTCCGCGTTCGCAACTTCTGGACGGGCAACGTCGCGACCGCCTTCATCTACGCCGCACTCGCGCTCAACGGCCTCGTCGTGGTCGTCTACCTGCAGGAGGGCGCGGGGCTCTCGGCGACCGTCGCGGGGCTCGCGAGCCTGCCGATCACGATCCTCATGATCCTCCTCAGCTCGCGCATCGGAGCCCTCGCCGGCAAGTGGGGCCCACGGCTGTTCATGACGACGGGTCCCCTCGTGATGGCCGTCGGGTCGGCGCTGCTGCTCACGGTCAGCGCGGACTTCGACTACTGGTGGCAGGTGCTGCCGAGCATGATCGTCTTCGGCCTGGGCCTCGCGATCACGGTCGCACCCCTCACGGCGGCGATCCTCGGTGCGATCGATCCGTCCCGCAGCGGCATCGCATCGGCCATCAACAACGCGGTCGCCCGTGTCGCGGGTCTCATCGCGATCGCGATGCTGGCGGTGATCGTCGGCGGCGCGCTGGACCTGCCGGGCTTCCACCAGGCCGCGCTGGTCACCGCCGTGCTCATGGCGATCGGCGGCATCGTGTCGTTCGCCGGCATCCGCAATCCTCCGAAGGAGACGACGGATGCCCCCGACTCCCCGCCTGTCGTCGAGAAGTCAGACGACGCCTGAGCGCACCGCGAGCACCGCGTCCCACAGCGCGTCGGCGACCTCCCGCTTCGAGCCCTTCGGCTCGCCGACGACGTCACCGAGCGCGTCGATGATGTGGAGCGCGTTGTCGTCGCTCTCGAAGCCCTTCGACCACCCGACCTCATTCACCGCGAGCAGATCGACGCCCTTGCGGGCGCGCTTGCGGCGACCGCGCTCGAGCAGCTCGTCGTCCTGGGCCGTCTCGGCCGCGAACCCGACGACCGTCTGGCCGTCGCGGCGCCGCTCGACGAGCCCCGCGAGGATGTCGACGTTCTCCTCGAGGTCGAGCCGCAGCCCTTTCGCCCGCCCCTCCTTCGAGAGCTTGCGCGGCGACACGTCGGCGACGCGGTAGTCGGCGACGGCGGCCGCCATCACCACGACCTCCCGGTCCGTGGACTCCGCGAACACGGCATCGGCGAGCTCGGCGGCCGTGCCCACCCTGACGATGCGGATGCCGGCACGACCGGACGCCTCGGCCAGCACCTGCCCGTCGACGTGCGCCGCGACGAGCACGACGTCGGCCCCGCGATCTGCGGCCGCGACTGCGAGCGCGACGCCCTGCTTTCCGCTCGAGCGGTTGCCGATGTACCTCACGGGGTCGATCGGCTCGCGCGTGCCCCCGGCGGAGACGAGCACGCGAAGGCCCGCGAGGTCGCCGGGCTCGGAGCGCACGATCGCGAGCGCCGCCTCGACGATGCGCTCGGGTTCCGACATCCGTCCCGGCCCCGAGTCGCCACCGGTGAGCGGGCCCTCATCGGGGCCCACCACATGCACTCCCCGGCCGCGCAGCACCTCGATGTTGTGCTGGGTCGCGGGGTGCCGCCACATCTCGGTGTGCATCGCCGGCGCGACGACCACCGGTGCCGTGGTCGCGAGTAGGGTGGTGCCGAGGAGATCGTCCGCGAGCCCGGCGGCCATCTTCGCCAGCGTGTTCGCCGTGGCAGGCGCCACGATGACGAGGTCGGCACGCTGCCCGAGGGCGACGTGTCGCACCTTCGCGACATCCTCGTGCACGGA
>Ga0182741_1002456_pt1 | contig 21513 bp, 17 predicted proteins | sample eDN5th37CBELigOP_FD_128874 | JGI IMG/M metagenome (GOLD analysis project Ga0182741, IMG submission 128874) | Enriched Organic Plus compost microbial communities from Emeryville, California, USA - eDNA 5th pass 37_C BE-Lig OP (version 2) (version 2) ... | reverse complement strand
CTGCTTCAACCCAACACCCGAAGGCGTTTCGTCGAAGCGAGCCGCCTATTATGGCAGCCTTTTCGTTGCCGTCAACACCTCGTCGAGGGCGACTTCAACTTCCTTCCTTCGCTGCCAGCCGCAAGGCCGGCGGCGAAGGAGCGGAAGTATGCGGCCTCTTCACGGTTTTGTGAAGAGGCCGCGAAGGAAATCCGGAAGGCGGACGCCCTCCATCCAGTCGGCCATCCGCCTCACGCCTGCCGCCACCCTCACTTATGGTGGCGACTTCCCATAAAGACGGCTTCAGGCTGCGACCAGCAGCACACGCGCGAAGGTGCGCTTGCCCACCTGCAGCAGGCCTTCGAAGCCCGGCTGCAGAACGGTCTGCGCATCCTCGACGACATTGCCGTCCACCTTCACCGCGCGCTCCTTGAGCTTGCGCGAGGCCTCGGAGTTGCTCGGGGTGAGGCCCGCGGCGGTCAGCAGCGCGCCGATGCGCAGCCCCTCGGCCGGCACCGCCACTTCCTGCAGTGGCAGCTGGGTGATGTCGCCCTGCCCGGTCACCGCGGCATTCCAGCCGGCGATGGCCTGCTCGGCGGCGGCGGCATCGTGGAAGCGGGTGGTCAGTTCGCGCGCCAGGCGCAGCTTGATCTCGCGCGGATTGAGGGCGCCGGCCTCGACGTCGGCGCGCAGCTGCTTGGCCTCGGCGATGGAGATGTCGAAGCTCAGCAGGTCGATCCAGCGCCACATCAGCGTGTCGTCGATCTTCATGGTCTTGGTGACGATGTCGATCGCCGGCTCGCTGATGCCGATGTAGTTGCCCAGCGACTTGGACATCTTGTTGACGCCGTCCAGGCCTTCCAGCAGCGGCATGGTCAGCACGATCTGCGGCTTCTGCCCGTAGTGTTCCTGCAGGCCGCGCCCCATCAGCAGGTTGAACTTCTGGTCGGTGCCGCCGAGCTCGACGTCCGCTTCCAGCGCCACCGAGTCGTAGCCCTGCACCAGCGGGTAGAGGAATTCGTGGATGGCGATGGACTGCTGGGCGGCGTAACGCTTGGCGAAGTCGTCGCGTTCGAGCATGCGCGCCACCGTGTGCTGGCCGGCCAGGCGGATCATGTCGGCCGCCCCCATTTTGCCGAACCATTCGGAATTGAAGCGGACCTCGGTGCGTTCGCGGTCGAGCACCTTGAACACCTGCTCCTCGTAGGTGCGGGCGTTGGCCAGCACGTCCTCGCGCGAGAGCGGCTTGCGGGTGACGTTCTTGCCCGAGGGGTCGCCGATCATGCCGGTGAAGTCGCCGATCAGGAAGATCACCTGGTGCCCGAGGTCCTGGAACTGGCGCAGCTTGTTGAGCAGCACGGTGTGGCCCAGGTGCAGGTCCGGGGCGGTGGGGTCGAAGCCGGCCTTGACCCGCAGCGGACGACCGCTCTCCAGACGCTGGCGCAGTTCGTCCAGCTTGAGGATTTCGTCGGCACCGCGGCCGATCAGGGCAAGGGCTTCATCAATCGAGGACACGCTAGAACTCCGGGCTTCGCCGTCAGACATGGGGGTGTTAAGTGGAGGTTAACCGCCCAATTCATCAAAAAGCCATGCGGCTCAATGGTTTGACGCGGTATTGAAGGGTGACTATGTTACCCGCGTTTGGGCCCGCGATCCGGGCCGGCCAGAGAACCGAGCGATGTCCCAACCCGATCACGGCCAGGCGCGCAAACAGCGCTTCCAGGAAAGACTCCACGTCCTGCACGACACCGCCCTGCATCGGAAGCTCAAGCAACACCTCCCGGCCGCGTTCAACGAACGCTGGACGAGGCGCCACTGGATCCACGCCAGCCTGTTCGCGACCATCGGCGCCCTGGCGGCGACCATCGTGCCGGGCTTCTCCAATGCCATCGACATGCCGCTGCCGTCGGCGCATTCGACCCTGGCCCTGCCGCTGCCGCCGCTCTCGCTCGCCCGGCGCAGCGAAACCCCCGGCGACAGCTGGCAGATCCTGCGGGTGGAACGCGGCCAGACCCTGAGCGACCTGTTCGAGATCGCGGGCGTGCCGGCGACGGTGATGCACCAGGTGCTGGACCACCCGGGCACCCGCGAAGCGCTGACCCGGCTCCGCCCGGGCGCCGAGGTCGCCTTCGACCTGCCGGTGAACGGCCAGCTGCGCACCATCCGTTTCGACCGCGATCCCAGCCACCGCGTCGAGCTGTCGCTGCAGGGCGACCAGATCCGCGAGAAGGTGCTCGAGCGCGTCACCACCACCCGCACCGTGGTCGCCAGCGGGGAAATCCGCAGTTCGCTCTACGCGTCGGCGCTCAAGGCCGGCCTGTCGCCCTCGGCCATCAATACGATGACCGACGAGATCTTCAAGTACGACATCGACTTCTCCAAGGACGTGCAGCCGGGCGACCGCTTCAGCGTGGTCATGGACGAGACCTGGCGCGAAGGCGAGCGCATCGACACCAGCAAGATCCTGGCGGCCACCTTCAGTACCGGCGGCAAGACCTACACCGGGTTCCGCTTCGAACGCGGCGGCAAGTTCGAGTACTTCGACCTCAACGGCCGGCCGCTGAAGAAGAGCTTCATCCGCATGCCGATCCCGTTCGCGCGGCTCAGCTCCACCTTCGGTTCGCGCCGCCATCCGATCCTCGGCACCATGCGCATGCACAAGGGCGTGGACTACGCCGCCGGCACCGGCACGCCGATCATGGCCGCCGGCGATGCCCGCGTGCAGTTCGCCGGCACCCAGCGCGGCTATGGCAACGTGGTGATCCTCGACCACGGCCGCGGTTACACCACCCTGTACGGCCACATGTCGCGCTTCGGCAACATCCGCACCGGTCAGCGCGTGAACCAGGGCACGGTAATCGGCTACGTCGGCTCCACCGGCATGGCCACCGGCCCGCACCTGCACTACGAATTCCGGGTCAATGGCCAGCACCGCAACCCGCTGTCGGTGACCATGCCGCCGCCGGAGCCGCTCAAGGGCGCCGAGCTGGCCGCCTTCCGCGCGCAGACCGCGCCGGCGATGGCGCGCATCCAGGGCATGGAAGAACTGATGTACGCCGATGCCGGCAAGGACAAGCCCGCCACCACCACGGCCAGCGCCGCGACGACTGCAGCCAGGAACAAGCGCGGCTGACCGGCGGCCGGGCGCATTGACGAGCAGGGCAGGGAGCCTTGAAGCTTCCCTGCCCTTCTTCTTTCCGGCCTCCGCATGGCGTCCATCGATCCGCAGCTGCCCCTGTTCGTCGGCCTGATGTCCGGCACCAGCGCCGACGGCATCGACGCCGCGCTGGTGCAGTTCCCGGCCGAAGGCGGCTGCCGGTTCGTGCATGGCCATACCTTCGACTGGAAGGCGGAAACCCGCGCCGCGCTGGTCGCGCTGGGCCAGGGTGCCGAACCCGCATCGCTGGACGCGCTCGGGCAGCTCGATGCCGAGGCCGGCGTGGCGTTCGCCACGGCCGCCAACGCCCTGCTCGCGCAGGCCGGCATCGACCGCGCGCAGGTGCGGGCGATCGGCTCGCATGGGCAGACCATCCGCCACCGCCCCACATCCAGCCCCGGCTTCACCTGGCAGATCGGCGACGCCAACCGCATCGCCGAATTGACCGGCATCACCACGGTGGCCGACTTCCGCCGCCGCGACGTGGCCGCCGGCGGGCACGGCGCGCCGCTGATGCCGGCGTTCCACCTGGCGATGCTGGGCAGCAGCGGCGAAGACCGGGCGGTACTCAATCTGGGCGGCATCGCCAACCTGAGCCTGCTCGCGCGCGACGGCAGCCTGCGCGGTTTCGACACCGGCCCGGCCAATGCGCTGCTCGATGGCTGGTGCCAGCGCCACCTCGGCACTGCGTTCGATGCCGGCGGTGCGTTCGCCGCCCGCGGCCGGGTGGACGAGGCACTGCTGGCGCGGCTGCTGGACGATGCCTGGTTCGCGCTGCCGCCGCCCAAGAGCACCGGGCGCGAGCAGTTCCACCTGGACTGGGTGGAAGCGCGGATCGGCGGTGCGTCGTTGGCCCCGGCCGACGTGCAGGCCACGCTGCTGGAGCTCACTGCCGCCACCGTGGCGGACGCGCTGCTGGCGCACTTGCCCGGGGTGAAGCGGCTGCTGGTCTGCGGCGGCGGCGTGCGCAACCCGCTGTTGCTGCAGCGCATCGGCGCGCGCCTGCCCGGCGTGGAGGTGGTCTCCAGCGCCGCGTACGGGCTCGACCCGGATTACATGGAAGCGATGGGCTTCGCCTGGCTGGCGCGCGAGACCCTGGCCGGGCGGCCGGGCAACCTGCCCAGCGTCAGCGGCGCACGCGGGCCGCGGATCCTCGGCGCGATATATCCGGCGTGAGAACGCTGGGGCGTGGCCCCCGTGGCCGCCCACCTGCACGTTGAGGCATCGGCGCGTCGCCCGGGCCGGCTTGCTGCTGTAGATGCCGGGCTCGCCCCGCATCTACGGACGCCAGGCAGGCCGCGAGACCGAGGCGTCGGACGCATCGCGGGGACCTGGGCTGGCGTGCGATCAACCGAATTCGGCTCCGGCCGGCAGCGCCTGCAGGGCATGGATGGCTTCGGACAGCACGTCCACTTCCGGGTGTTCGAAGCCATGGCTCATTTCGTGCTCGCCAGCAAACAGCCCCTGCTCGAGCAGCACCAGGCAGGTGTGCTCACGGGTCCAGCCGCGCGCCACGCCAAGGCGGCGGATGCGTTCAAGCAGCAGCGGGTCGACATCCCGCAAGATCACGTCGGCCATGACATCCCGCCAGCAGTCCGGCGGATCCCCCCGCCGGCATCATCGGCGAGGCGACGGCCGGATTCAACGGCTGGCGGGCAGGAACTCCCGCAGTTCAGCCGGATGCAGCCGTCCTGCGCGCCTGCATCGCCGCCAGCGCCAGGCACAGCAGCAGCACCGGAATCGCCAGCAGCGCCGTGCCGATGAAGAACAGCGCATACCCCTCCAGCAGGGTGCGGCCCTGCGCCAGGTACTGCACGGTCATGCCCGAAAAGCCCTTCAACGCCTTGCCCGGCATCGCGTAGAACGAGCTGAGCAGCGCGTACTGGGTGGCGGTGTAGCCGATGCTGGTCAGGCTGGACATGTAGGCGATCAGCGCGGTGCCGGCGAAGCCGCTGGACAGGTTGTCCACCGCCATGGCGACGGCGAACTCCAGCTTGCCCGGGCCGACATAGGCCATCCATGCGAACGCCAGGTTCGAGCAGGGGCCGAGGATGGCGCCGACCAGCAGCGCCGCCATCACGCCCCAGCGCACCGAGATCACGCCGGCCAGGGCGATGCCGAAGAAGGTCGCGACCAGGCCGACCGAACCGCGCACCGCGCCCACCGTGTCCTCGTCCAGGCCGAGATCGACATAGAACGGGTTGGCCATCGGCCCCATCACGAAGTCGGCCATGCGGTAGATGCTGATCGCCGCCAGGATCAGCAGCGCGCCGCTGCGGTACTCGCGGAAGAACATCACGAACGGGCCGATCACCGCATCGAACAGGCCACGCGGCGTCCACAGCCGGGCCGCCTGGTCCTGCACGGCGATCACCGCCCGCGCCGGTTCGCGCGCCAGCACCACTGCCGCCACGCCCAGGCCCATCAGCGCCGCCATGATCTCGTAGGACACCTGCCAGCCCACGCGCGCGGCGATGATCAGGATCAGCGCATCGGTGACCAGCAGCGCGGTGCGGTAGCCCAATGCCGAGGAAGCGGTCAGCAGGCCGAGCTGCTCGCTGCTGCTGGCGCTTTCGATGCGCCAGGCGTCGATGACGATGTCCTGGGTGGCCGAGGCGAAGGCCACCACGGTGGCCAGCACGCCGAACACCAGCAGGTGCTCCATGGACAGGCCCAGCACCACCAGGCTGCCGCCCTTGGGCTGCACCAGCGCCATGCCCACCAGCGCCAGCCCGGCGAACAGCTGCGACAGCAGCATCCAGCCGCGGCGGCGCCCGAACATGCGCCCCAGCACCGGCACGTCGGTCTTGTCGACGATCGGCGCCCACAGGAACTTCATCGAGTACGCCAGGCCGACCCAGGACAGGAAGCCGATGGTGTCCAGCTCGATGCCTTCCTTGCGCATCCAGAAGCCGAGCGTATTGCCGACCAGGTAGATCGGCAGCCCGGAGCTGAATCCCAGCAGCAGCATCGCCAGCACCTTGCGCTGGCGCAGGTTGCCCACCACCTCCCGCCAGCCCTGGCGGCGCTTCGCGGCGGCCTCGCTCACAGGTCGTAGTCCACGGTGAAGGGGGCGTGGTCGGAGAAGCGCTGGCCGGTGTAGATCGAGCAGCCGCGCAGGCGCTCGCGCAGGCCGGGGGTGACGAACTGGTAGTCGATGCGCCAGCCGACATTGTTGGCGCGGGCGGCGCCACGGTTGCTCCACCAGGTGTAGTCCTGCCCTTCCGGGTGCAGCACGCGGTAGGCGTCCACCCAGCCGCGACCGCCGGCCGGGTCATGCTGCTCGGGCAGGTCGGCGCACAGGCCGTTGAGCCAGTCGCGCTCCTCGGGCAGGCAGCCGGAGTTCTTCTGGTTGGACTTCCAGTTCCTGATGTCCAGGGCGGTGCGCACGATGTTCCAGTCGCCGCACAGTACGTAGTCGCGGCCGCTGGCCAGCCACTGCGCCAGGATCGGGCGCAGCCAGTCCATCACCTCGAACTTGAAGCCCTGGCGCAGCTCGCCCGACGAACCGGAGGGAATATAGAAGGACACCACGCTCAGGTTGCCGAAACGCGCCTCGATATAGCGGCCTTCGTCGTCGAACGGCGCCCAGCCCAGCTCGGTGCGCACTTCGTCCGGCTCGCGCCGGCTCCAGATCGCCACCCCGCTGTAGCCCTTCTTGGTGACGGCGTCGCGGTAGAAGCAGTGGTGGCCGTCCGGGCGGAACAGCGGGTCGGACAGCTGCGACTCCTGCGCCTTGGTCTCCTGGATGCACAGCACGTCGGCCTGCTGGCCGGCGAACCATTGGCTGAAACCCTTGGTGGTGGCCGAACGGATGCCGTTGGCGTTGAAGCTGATGATGCGCATGGAGAACCGCTGACAGGGCCGGGACGGCACAGCATACCGCCCGCGCCAGCATTCCCCGAAGCCATGCTTTACCCTAGGCGGCTTCTATAGACGACAAGAAAGCGCACCAATGAGTGACCACCGTTCCCGCTTCCTGCAGCTGGCGCTGAACGCCGACGCCCTGCGTTTCGGCCAGTTCACCCTCAAGTCCGGCCGGGTAAGCCCCTATTTCTTCAACGCCGGCCGCTTCGACACCGGCCTGGCGCTGGCCCAGCTGGGCAACTGCTATGCCGACGCGGTCGAATCCTCCGGCATCGCCTTCGACCAGCTGTTCGGCCCGGCCTACAAGGGCATCCCGCTGGCCACCGCCATCGCCTGCGAGTTCTCGCACCGCGGCCGCAACCTGCCGCTGACCTTCAACCGCAAGGAAGCCAAGGACCACGGCGAGGGCGGCACCCTGATCGGCGCCGACATGGCCGGCAAGCGCATCCTGATCGTCGACGACGTGATCACCGCCGGCACCGCCATCCGCGAGGCGCTGGCCATCATCCGCGCGGCCAATGGCATCCCGGCGGGCATCGTGGTGGCACTGGACCGCCAGGAGATCGCCTCGGAAGACGACCCCCGTTCGGCCGCCCAGGCGGTGGCCGCCGAGACCGGCATCCCGGTGATCGCCGTGGCCAACCTCGCCGACCTGCTTGCATTCGCCTCCGGGAACCCGGAACTTGTCGGTTACCGCGAACCGTTGCTGGCCTACCGGGCCCGTTACGGAAGCAATCCAACGGGCTGACCGCAGGGGGCTGTCATGAGGCCGAATCCGTCCACCGCAGGCGCGGGCGTGCTGCTGGTGCTGGCTGCGCTGGCCATGCCGGCGCTGGCGCAGAACAAGCCGGCCGACACCGGCAAGAAGCTGTACTGCTGGGACAACGCCCGCGGCGAACGGATCTGCTCGGACACCCTGCCGCCGGAAGCGGTCAACAGCGCGCGCCAGGAGTTCAACGCGCGCAGCGGCCTGCGCAGCGCCGAGGTGCAGCGCGCGCTCACCGCCGAAGAGCGCGCCGACGCCGAGCTCGCCGCCGCGCAGGCGCAGGTGGACGCGGCGGCGGCGGAAACCCGCCGGCGCACCGAGCAGGCCATGCTGTCCACCTACGGCAGCGAGGACGCGCTGCGCCGCGTGTTCAACGAACGCGCGGCCATCGTCGACAACAACATCAAGACCGCCATCTACAACGTGGCCAGCCTGCGCGAGGCGCTGGCCACCCAGCTGTCCGTCGCCGGCGACCGTGAACTGGCCGGGCAGAAGGTGAGCGACAAGCAGGCCGGGGACATCCGCCAGCGCCACACCGAACTGCTCGCCCAGTTGCGGCTGCAGGCGGCATTCGAACAGCAGCGCAAGGCGCTGGACGTGGAGATCGCCGAAACCCTGGCCCGCTACCGCGTGCTCAAGGGCATCGCCGCGCCGGCCGATGCGGGGGGCGCGCCGGTTTCGCCGCCGGGCTGAACGGCGCAACGGCCACCGGAAACATCCAGCGGCCCGCGGGCCGCTTTTTGTTTCCGCCCTTCATGGCGGAAGCCTGCGTGCCACAGGCAGCCGACGTCGAAAACCACCCTCGAAAACCGCTCCCGGCGGGTTCTCCTGCCGCACTCACTGCCGGTTCCGGGGCGCAGGTAGCCGCACCCGCTGTTTTTTATGGCGTTTTTACGCCAGCGCCGGCCCTGCGGCATCGAATGTTTACGCCCCCCGGGAGGACGATACCGCTCCCGATCGGGGCGGCCGCCAAGGCGACACCGCCGTCCCGCCCTTCCACGCGGCGGCGGCCTGCGGGCAGCCGCCCGGACCCGAGGTTTCCCATGCCCGGCTGGCTTTCCCTGTTGTGCGGACTGGTGGCGCTGCTCGCCGCCGCCTACCTGCTGTACGCGGTCCTGCGCCCCGAGGCGTTCTGAGGAGCGCGCCATGACCGAAGCCCTTGTCATCCTGCTGGCCGGCATCGCCCTGGCCTGGCCGCTGGGCCTGTACCTGGCGCGGCTGATGCGCGGTACGCCGATGCGCATCGATCCGTTGTTCCGCTGGATCGAACAGCCGCTGTACCGGCTGCTGGGCGTGGACCCGGACCGCGCCATGTCCTGGCGCGGCTATGCCGGCGCCTTCCTGCTCAGCAACCTGGTGCTGGCCGTGCCCACGCTGGCCGTGTTCATGACCCAGGCCTGGCTGCCGCTCAACCCGGACCATGTTCCCAACCTGCGCTGGGACACCGCGCTGCATACGATGGTGTCGTTCCTGACCAACACCAACCAGCAGCATTACAGCGGCCAGGCGCAGCTGTCCTACCTGTCGCAGATGACCGCCATCACCGGCCTGCAGGTGGTCACGCCGATGATGGGCCTGGCGCTGGCGGTGGCCACGCTGCGGGCGCTGTTCGCCGGGGCGCGGGACGCCGCCGACGCCGCGCGCGTCGGCGTCGGCAACTACTACGCCGACGTGGTGCGCCTGTGCCTGCGCTTCCTGCTGCCGCTGTGCCTGGCCTGGACGCTGCTGCTGACCTGGCAGGGCGTGCCTTCGACCCTGGCCGGCGGCCCGCAGGCCGTGCCGATCGATGCCGGTGCCGGCATGCAGGCGCAGAAGATCCCGCTGGGGCCGGTAGCGGCGATGGTCGCGGCCAAGCAGCTCGGCGCCAACGGCGGCGGCTGGTACGGGCCCAACAGCAGCTTTCCGCTGGAAAACCCGACGCCGCTGTCCAACGCGCTGGAACTGGTCGGCATCGTGCTGGTCCCGATGGCGGTGGTCTTCATGATCGGCGCGTTCACCGGCCGGCGCCGGTTCGGCGCGCTGGTGTTCGGCTGCATGCTCGGCATGTCGCTGCTGTCCACCTTCGCCACGGTGTGGCTGGAAGGCCATGGCGCCAGCGCCGCCAGCCCGCTGCTGATGGAGGGCAAGGAAGTCCGCTTCGGCGCGGACGGCACCGCGCTGTGGGCCACGCTCACCACCCAGGTGCAGAACGGCTCGGTCAACGGCATGCAGGATTCGATGAGTCCGCTGGCCGGCATGGCGTCGCTGGTCAACATGCTGGTCGGCGCCATCTGGGGCGGCATCGGCTGCGGCCTGCAGCAGTTCCTGGTGTACCTGATGCTGGCGGTGTTCCTGGCCGGGCTGATGACCGGGCGTACCCCCGAGCTGTTCGGCCGCAAGCTGGAGACGCCGCAGGTACGCCTGCTCGCGGTGCTGGTGCTGCTGCAACCCATCACCCTGCTCGGCCTGAGCGCGCTGACGCTGGCCGTGCCCGGCCTGGCCGGCACCTCCAACCCCGGCTTCCACGGCATCACCCAGGTGTTCTACGAGTTCACCTCGGCCTATGCGAACAACGGCTCGGGATTCGAGGGCCTGGCCGACAACACCGTGTGGTGGAACCTGAGCTGCGCGTTGGTGCTGGCGCTGGGCCGCTACCCGGTCCTGCTGGTTCCGCTGGTCATCGCCGCGCAGCTGGCCGGCAAGCGCCAGGCGCCGCAGAGCGCCGGCAGCCTGCAGATCGAAACCCCGACCTTCGCCCTGACCCTGGTCTGCGTGATCGTCGTCCTCACCGTGCTGCAGTTCATGCCGGCCCTGGTCCTTGGCCCGGTGGCCGACCACCTGGGCCTGGCGCTGCAGGGAGCCTGACCGCCATGAATGCTTCCATGAACCCCCGTGTTTCACCGGCCGCCGCGCGCCGCCCCGCCCTGCTCGACGCCGCCGGCTGGCGGCGTGCGCTGCTGGAATCGGTACGCAAGCTTGCGCCGCCGCACCTGCTGCGCAACCCGGTGATGGCCATCGTCATGGCCGGCACCGTGCTGGCGCTGCTGCTTACCCTCGGCGGCAGCGCACCACTGGGCTTCGGCCTGGCGGTCACCGCGATCCTGCTGTCGACGGTGCTGTTCGGCAATTTCGCCGAAGCCGTGGCCGAGGCACGTGGCCGCGGCCAGGCCGCCTCGCTGCGGCGCGCACGCAGGGACCTGGTGGCGCGCCGCCTGGAGGCGCCGCGGATCGGCGCCGCCGAAAGCACGGTCGCGGCCGCCGAACTGCGTCCGGGCGACCACGTGATCGTGGCCGCCGGCGAATTCGTGCCGGCCGACGGCGAGATCGTGCAGGGCCTGGCCACCATCAACGAGGCGGCCGTCACCGGTGAGTCGGCACCGGTGCTGCGCGAGGCCGGTACCGACCGCTCCGGCGTGATCGGCGGCACCAAGGTGCTGTCCGACCAGATCGTGGTGCGCGTCACCGCCGAGCCGGGCCACAGCTTCCTGGACCGCATGATCGCGCTGGTGGAAGGCGCCAGCCGGCAGAAGACGCCGAACGAGATCGCGCTGAACCTGCTGCTGGCGGCGATGTCGCTGACCTTCCTGGTGGTGGTGGCGACGCTGCCGGCGATCGCCGGTGCCGTGGGCGTGCACCTGGATCCGCTGCTGCTGATCGCGCTGCTGGTGTGCCTGATCCCGACCACCATCGGCGGGCTGCTGCCGGCCATCGGCATCGCCGGCATGAACCGCGCGTTGCAGGCCAACGTGCTGGCCAAGTCCGGCAAGGCCGTGGAGGTGGCCGGCGACGTGGACGTGCTGCTGCTCGACAAGACCGGCACCATCACCCATGGCGACCGCCAGGCGGCGGCCTTCCATGCGCTGGCCGGCATCAGCGGCGACCAGCTGCGCGAGGCGGCGCTGCTGTCCTCGCTGGCCGACCCGACCCCGGAAGGCCGGTCCATCGTGCGGCTGGCGCGCGAGCAGGGCTGCGCCACCGCTGAACCGGAGACGGCCGACTACTTCGCCTTCTCCGCGCAGACCCGCATGTCCGGCGTGGACCTGGCCGGCGGCCGCAGCATCCGCAAGGGCGCGGCCGATGCGATCACCGCGCATGTCCTGGCGCTGGGCGGCAACGTGCCCAACGAGCTGCAGGCGCGCGTGGACCAGGTCGCGCGCAGCGGCGCCACGCCGCTGGTGGTGTGCGAAGGCCGGCACGTGCTGGGCGTGGTCGAGCTGGCCGACGTGGTCAAGCACGGCATGCGCGAGAAGTTCGCGCAGTTGCGGTCGATGGGCATCCGCACGGTGATGATCACCGGCGACAACCCGTTGACCGCCGCGGCCATCGCCGCCGAAGCCGGCGTGGACGACTACATCGCCCAGGCCCGGCCCGAGGACAAGCTGGCGCGCATCCGCAGCGAGCAGGCCGGCGGGCGGCTGGTGGCGATGGTCGGCGACGGCACCAACGACGCCCCCGCGCTGGCCCAGGCCGACATCGGCCTGGCGATGAACTCCGGCACGCAGGCGGCCAAGGAGGCCGGCAACATGGTCGACCTGGATTCGGATCCGGCCAAACTGCTGGCGGTGGTGGAAGTGGGCAAGCAGCAGCTGATCACCCGCGGCGCGCTGACCACCTTTTCGCTGGCCAACGATGTCTCCAAGTATTTCGCGATCCTGCCGGCGCTGTTCGCCGCAGCCATCCCGTCGATGGCCACGCTGGACGTGATGCGGCTGTCCAGCCCGCGCAACGCGGTGCTGGCGGCGCTGATCTTCAACGCGCTGGTGATCCCGGCCCTGATCCCGCTGGCGCTGCGCGGCGTGCGCTTCCGTCCAGCCACCGCCACCGCCCTGCTGCGCCGGAACATGCTGGTGTACGGCGTCGGCGGCGTGCTGCTGCCCTTCGCGGCCATCAAGGCCATCGACCTGCTTCTTGCCATGGTGTCCGGCGCATGAAATCCACGACCTCCCCTTCCCTCTGGCGCCCGGCCATCGGGCTGTCGCTGTTCGGCCTGGTCGGCGCCGGGCTGGCCTACGCCATCGTCGCGACCGGCATCGCCGCCGCCCTGTTCCCGGTACAGGCCGAAGGCAGCCTGGTCCGCGACGCCGACGGCACGGTGCGCGGTTCGCTGCTGCTGGCCCAGCCCTTCACCGGCGACGGCTATTTCCAGACGCGGCCATCGGCCGCCGGTTACGACCCGATGGCCGCCGCCGGCAGCAACCTGGCGCGCAGCAACCGGCAACTGGCCCGGCGCGTGGACGAGGCCACGGCCGCCGTGGCCGCACGCGAACGGGTCGCGCCGGCGCAGGTACCGGGCGAGCTGGTGACCACGTCGGCCAGCGGGCTCGACCCGGAACTCCCGCCGGCGGCGGCGCGGCTGCAGGTGGCCCGCGTGGCGCGGGCGCGTGGCTGGCCGCCGCAGCGCGTGCAGGCGCTGCTGGACAGCCACCTGCAGGAACGCCAATGGGGCGTGTTCGGGCAGCCGCGGGTCAACGTGGTCGCGCTGAACCGCGCCCTGGATGCCGACGCGCATGCGCCTTGATGCCGCACATGCCGGCCGCGGCGCACAATCGCGGCCATGAACGATTCCCGCAGCCGACAGGCCGACGCGCTGGCCGAAAGCCTGCAACGCGAAGCCGGCGGCAAGCTGACGGTGTTCCTCGGCGCGGCGCCGGGCGTCGGCAAGACCTTCGCCATGCTCACCCGCGCGCAGGAGCAGTTGCGCCGCGGCGTGGACGTGGTGGCGGCCGTGGTGGAAACGCACGGCCGCGACGACACCGCCGCGCTGTTGCGCGGGCTGCCGGCGACCGCGCTGCGCCAGGTCGACTACCGCGGCCACCACCTGCAGGAGATGGACCTGGACGCGGTGCTGGCGCGGCGCCCGGCGCTGGTCCTGGTCGACGAACTGGCCCACCGCAACGCGCCCGGCAGCCGCCATGAGCGGCGCTGGCAGGACGTGATGGAACTGCTCGATGCCGGCATCGACGTGTGGACGACCCTCAACATCCAGCACCTGGAAAGCCTCAACGACGTGGTGATGCGCATCACCGGCGTGCGCGTGGGCGAGACCGTGCCGGACGTGGTGTTCGACCGCCTGCACGACATCGTGCTGGTCGACCTGCCGCCCCGCGAGCTGATCGAGCGCCTGCGCCAGGGCAAGGTGTACGTGCCCGAACAGGCGGCGCAGGCCCTGCAGGCGTTTTTTTCGCCGGCCAACCTCACCGCGCTGCGCGAGCTGGCGATGCAGGAGGCCGCCGACCGCGTCGACAGCAGCCTGCGCGAGGCCCGCGCGGCGCGCGGCGAAGGCAACCTGCCGCTGCGGCGGCGCGTGCTGGTCGCCATCGACGGCGGCGGCCAGAGCGAATACCTGGTGCGCGTGGCGCGGCGCATTGCCGAACGCCGCGATGCGCCATGGACGGTGGTGACGGTCCAGCACCGCCGCCACGACGAGGCCACCCGCCGCGAGATCGACGCCGCGTTCGCGCTGGCGCGCCGGCTGGGCGGCGACGCCGAACTGCTGCATGGGCCGGGCATCGCCGACGCGCTGCTGGACCATGCCGCGCACAACGCCGTTTCCACCCTGGTGCTGGGCCGCACGCGCGAACGCCCGCTGGCGCGGCTGTTCAACCAGACCCTGACCCAGCAGTTGATCCAGCGCGGCGCGCACTACGAGATCACCATCATCAGCACGCCGCAGGCGCGGGCCAGCGCGCGCCGGGCGCGGTTGGCGCTGGACCCGGGAAACTGGGGCCGGGACGCGGGGCTGGCGCTGCTGGCCACCGCCGTGGCCTGCGCGGCGGCATGGCTGGGCGAGCGCTGGATCGGCCTGAGCGACCTGGCGATGGTGTTCATCGTCGCAGTGGTGCTGGTGGCCGCGCGCACGCGCATGGGCGCGGCGGTGCTGGCGGCCACGCTGTGTTTCCTGGCCTACAACTTCTTCTTCATCGCACCGCGCTTCACCTTCGCCATCAACGCGCGCCAGGGCGTGATCACCGTCTTCCTGTTCCTGGCCGCGGCGCTGGTGGCCGGGCGGCTGGCGTCGCGGCTGCGCATGCAGGTGGTGGCGCTGCGCGCGGCCAACCGCCACGCCAACGTGCGCCAGGCGCTGGGCCGGCGACTGGCCAGCGCGGTCGACAACGCGCAGGTGGCGCATGCCGGCCGGGTCGCGCTGGAGCAGGCGCTCGATGCGCCGGCCTGGGTACGGGTGGCGCACGACACCAGCACCGGCGGCAGCGCGGCGCCGGGCGATACCGACCTGGCCGCGGCCGACTGGGCGCTGCGCCACGGGCAGGCGGCCGGCCGCTTCACCGATACGCTGGCCGGCGCCGACTGGTGGTTCCTGCCGCTGCTGGACGGCGAAGGGCATGGCATCGGCGTGGCCGGCCTGCGCTTCGACCGCCAGTACCCACGGCTGGCGCCGGAGCAGCGGCAACTGGCCGAGGCCATGGCCGACGACATCGCCCAGGCGGCGCTGCGCACGCGGCTGGTCGCCGACCTGGAAACCGCGCACCTGCACAACGAGACCGAGCGCCTGCGCTCGGCCCTGCTGTCGTCGGTATCGCACGACCTGCGTTCGCCGCTGGCGGCAATGATCGGTTCGGCCGGCAGCCTGTCCAGCTATGCCGACGCCATGGACGCCAGCGACCGCCGCGCCCTGCTCGACACCATCGTGGTCGAAGGCGAACGCCTGGACCGCTACATCCAGAACCTGCTGGACATGACCCGGCTCGGCCACGACGGGCTCAAGCTCAGCCGCGACTGGATCGGCGTGGACGAGCTGATCGGTTCGGCGGCGCGGCGCCTGCAGCGCTACCAGCCGGAAACGGTGTTGAAGCTGGACATCCCGCACGACCTGCCGCCGATCTGGGTGCACCCGGCGCTGGTCGAGCAGGCGGTGTTCAACGTGATGGAAAACGCGGCCAGGTTCTCGCCGCCGGGCGTGGCGGTGGAAGTGCGCGCGCGCCTGCACGACGGCGAACTGTGCATCGAGGTGATCGACGAGGGACCGGGCATTCCCGATGCCGAGCGCACCCGCATCTTCGACATGTTCTACAGCGTGGAGCGCGGCGACCGCGGCCGACAGGGCACCGGCCTGGGCCTGACCATCTGCCAGGGCATGATCGGCGCGCACGGCGGCCACGTCGAAGCGCTGCCCGGCCGCGACGGACACGGTACGCTGGTGCGCATGAGCCTGCCCCTGCTCCAGCCCCATCCGGAGAATCCGCGCGACGATGGCTGATGCCCCCGCCATTCCGCCGGCGCGCGTGCTGGTGATCGACGACGAGGTGCAGATCCGCCGCTTCCTCGACATCTCGCTGCGCGCGCAGGGCTACGCCACCGGCCAGGCCGCCAGCGGCGGCGAGGGGCTGCGCAGGCTGGCCGAGGAAGGCGCCGACCTGGTGATCCTGGACATCGGCCTGCCCGACATGGAGGGCCACCAGGTGCTGGCCGAGCTGCGCCAGTGGAGCCAGGTACCGGTGATCATGCTCAGCGTGCGCGCCAGCGAGGCGGAGAAGGTACGGGCGCTGGACAACGGCGCCAACGACTACGTCACCAAGCCGTTCGGCACCCAGGAACTGATGGCGCGCGTGCGCGCCCTGCTGCGCAGCCGCAGCGCCGATGGCGAAGGCCAGGTGCCGCTGTTCGACGACGGCCACCTGCGCATCGACCTGGCGCGCCGCGAGGTGCGCGTGGACGGTGCGGCGGTGGCGCTGACCCGCAAGGAGTACGCGCTGCTGGCGCTGTTGCTGCGCAACGCCGGGCGCGTGGTCACCCAGCCGCAGATCCTGCAGGAGGTCTGGGGCCCGAGCCATCGCCACGACACGCACTACCTGCGCATCCTGGTCGGCCGGCTGCGGCACAAGCTGGGCGACTCGGCGCTGGACTCGCGCTATCTGTTCACCGAACCCGGCGTCGGCCTGCGCTTCCACGCCACGTAGCGCCGGTCCGCGCGGCGGGGAAGCCGCGCCCCATCAAGGCGGAAGGCCGCCCGCGCATCGCACGGACGGCCTTCCACGGTGCGGTCATCGCCGCTGTCAGAAGCCCGGTTCGGTACCCGCCGGCAGCACCTGCCGCAGCTGGTCGCGGAACAGGCCCTTGATCCGCTCCAGCGCGGCTTCGTCGTCCGCCTCGAAACGCAGCACCAGCACCGGCGTGGTGTTGGACGCGCGCACCAGGCCCCAGCCGTCGGGGAAGTCGGCGCGCAGGCCGTCGATGGTGGAGATGCGGGCGCCGGCGAACGGCGAATCCTCGGCCTGCGCCGCGGCCACCACCAGCGCCACCTGCGCGTGCTGGGTGCCCTCGGCCACCGCCACCTTCAGCTCCGGCGTGGAGACCGCGTCGGGCAGTTCGTCGAACACTTCGGACGGGTCTTCCTCGCGCTGGGCCAGGATCTCCAGCAGGCGCGCGGCCGCGTACAGGCCGTCGTCGAAGCCGTACCAGCGTTCCTTGAAGAAGAAGTGGCCGCTCATCTCGCCGGCCAGTTCGGCGTCGGTCTCGCGCATGCGCGCCTTGATCAGCGAATGCCCGGTCTTCCACATCATCGGGCTGCCGCCGTTGCGCAGGATGTAGTCCGAGAGCCTGCCGGTGCACTTGACGTCGTAGATCACCATCGCGCCGGGGTTGCGCGCCAGCACGTCGGCGGCGAACAGCATCAGCAGGCGGTCGGCGAACACGATCCGGCCCTGCTTCGTCACCACGCCGAGGCGGTCGCCATCGCCGTCGAAGGCGATGCCGAGGTCGGCGTCGAAACGCTGGACCATCTGCACCAGGTCCTCGAGGTTGTGCGACTCGCTCGGGTCCGGGTGGTGGTTGGGGAACTGCCCGTCCACCTCGCAGTACAGCGGGATCACCTCGGCGCCGATGGCTTCCAGCAGCTGCGGCGCGACCGCGCCCGCCACGCCGTTGCCGGCATCGGCCACCACCTTGAGCGGACGGTCCAGCTGCACGTCGTCGGCGATGCGCTGCACGTAGTCGGCGATGACCTCGCGCTGCTGCAGGCCGCCCGGCGCATCGGCGCGCTGCAGGCGGCCTTCGGCGATGCGCCGGTACAGGTCGGTGATGGCCTCGCCGGACAGCGTTTCGCCGCCGATGACGATCTTGAAGCCGTTGTAGTCCGGCGGGTTGTGGCTGCCGGTCACCGCCACGCAGCTGCCCGCGCGCAGGTGGTAGGCGGCGAAATACACCACCGGCGTCGGCGCCATGCCGATGTCGATGACGTCGCAGCCGGCGCGGCGCAGGCCGTCGACCAGCCCGGCCGCCAGCTCGGGGCCGGACAGGCGGCCGTCGCGGCCCACCACCACCTCGCGCAGGCCCTGCGCCTGCATCTGGCTGCCGATGGCCTGGCCGATCAGCGCAGCCACGGCCGGGGTCAGCTCGCTGCCCACCACGCCACGGATGTCGTAGGCGCGGAAAATGCCGGGCGCCACCGCGGCGATGTCCACCGCCGGCGCCGCCGGCTCGTCGCCGGCCTCGCGCCCGCGCGCGCTGGCCGCCACCGGCAGCGGTTCCTGCGCCAGCGCCTCGCTCAGGGTGACGCCATCGTCGGCGGCCGGTGCTTCGCCGCCGCGGCGCAGCGCCGGCAGGCGCAGGCGCTTGCGGCCGACCAGCAGCAGCACCGCCGTCGCCAGCATCAGCAGCGCGACGGTGGCGCTGGCCACCGTGCCCAGGCCCAGCGGGCCTTCGGAGGTATCGGGCAGTTCCGCCACCACGCGCAGGCCGGTGTCGGCCACGGGCCGCGCCAGCGCGTCGGCACCGTTGCCCAGCGCGGCGTTGCCGCGGCGCAGAACGGTGAAGTTGCCCTGGCGCAGGCCAAGGAAGGCGGAATCGGGCGACTCCAGCGCATCGAACACCGCGCTCAGCCGGGTCAGCGGCTGGCGCACGTAGGCGACCGCCGGCCGGTCCTGCAACCGCACCGGCGCGGCCAGGCCCAGGCGCGGCCCGTTGCCGTCGCGCACCACGCGCGCGACCGGCCTGCCTTCGCTCATCGCCAGTTCCAGCAGCGCCAGCCGCGAATAGCCGAACGCGGCCGGGTCGGCATAGGCGTCGGACAAGGCGCCGTCATACACCTGCGCGTCGTCCACGCCGCTCCATTTCTCGCGCAGTGCCGACGCCGCCGCGGCGGCGTCGCCCTGGGCCAAGGCGGCCTTGACCGGTTCCAGCTCGAGCTGGCGGGCGAACTGCGCGGTCTGCGCGGCGATGGCCTTGTGCAGTTCGTCCACCGCCCGGTCGCGCGCCTGCTCCAGGCTGGCGCCGGTGCCGGCCTGCTGCCACTGCGTGAAGGCGCCCCAGCCGAACCAGCCGGCCAGCAGCGCCAGCAGCACCGCCAGCAACGGTGTCGAACGGCCGAGCGCCGGGCGCCGGCTTTCGTTCCCTTGGCTCATCGTGCGTTTCCCCTGTCAGCGCACTCCGGTGTGGCCGAATCCACCCGTTCCACGCGCACTGTCGACGAAAGTATCCACCACCTGCAAGCTCACGCGGGCGATGGGCAGGACAACCAACTGGGCGATGCGGTCGCCCGGTTCGATGGTGAACGGCTCGCGGCCGCGGTTCCACACGCTGATCAGCAGCGGCCCCTGGTAATCGGCGTCGATCAGGCCGGTGCCGTTGCCCAGCACGATGCCGTGGCGGTGGCCCAGCCCGGAGCGCGGCAGCACCACCGCGCACAGGCCGGGGTCGGCGACATGGATGGCGATGCCGCTGGGCAGCAGCGCCGCATCGCCGGGTTCCAGCGTCATCGGCGCCTCGATCGCCGCGCGCAGGTCCATGCCGGCGCTGGCCTCGGTGGCGTAGGCCGGCAGCGGCCAGACATCGCCGAAACGCGGGTCCAGCAGCTTCACCTGCAGCGGCTGCAGGGCGGTGTCCGTCTTCATGCGTCCAGTCTCTCCGCGATCAGGTCCAGCAGTTGTTCGGCCAGCTGCGTCTTGGCGGTGCCGGGGAACACGCGGTGGCCGTCGTTCCAGTAGGCGGTGGCTGCGTTCTGGTCGCTCTCGAAACCGCCGCCGGCGATGCCGACCTGGTTGGCGATGATCAGGTCCAGGTGCTTGTCGGCGAGCTTGCCGCGCGCGTACTTCTCCACGTCGTGGGTCTCGGCGGCGAAGCCGACCACCAGCTTCAGCATCTGCTCCTGCGCGGCCACCTCGGCCAGGATGTCCGGGGTGCGCACCAGTTCCAGGGTCAGGGTCTGGCTGCCGGCGGTCTTCTTCAGCTTCTGCTGCGCCACCTGGCGCGGCGTGTAGTCGGCCACCGCGGCGGCGCCGATGTAGATGTCGGCCGGCAGCGCGGCCAGCACCGCCTCGCGCATCTGCGCGGCCGAGCGCACGTCCACCCGCTGCACGCCGGGCGGCGTCGGCAGCTGCACCGGTCCGCTGACCAGCACCACCTGCGCGCCGCGGCGCGCCGCGGCCGCCGCCAGCGAATAGCCCATCTTGCCGCTGGAGCGGTTGCCGACGTAACGCACCGGGTCCAGGTCCTCATAGGTGGGGCCGGCGCTGATCAGCACGCGCATGCCCTGCAGCCGGCCGGGCGCGGCCGGCGCGCCGGGGGCGGCATTGCCGGCCAGCGCGGCGACGATGGCCTCCGGCTCGCTCAGCCGGCCGGGGCCGGATTCGCCCTCGGCCAGCGGGCCGTCCTCCGGTCCGACCACCTGCGCGCCGCGCTCGCGCAGCAACGCGATGTTGGCCTGGGTGGCCGGGTGCAGCCACATGCGATGGTTCATCGCCGGGCACACGGTCAGCGGCGCGGTCGTGGCCAGGCACAGCGTGCTGACCAGGTCGTCGGCATGGCCGTGCGCCAGCCGCGCCAGCAGGTCGGCGGTGGCCGGCGCGATGACGACACGGTCGGCCCAGCGCGCCAGTTCGATATGGCCCATGGCCTGTTCGGCGGCGCTGTCCCACAGCGTGGTGCGGACCGGCTGGCCGGACAGGGCCTGGAAACTCAGCGGCGTGACGAACTGCTGGGCGCCATCGGTCATCGCCACCTGCACGCTGGCGCCGGCGTCGCGCAGACGGCGCACCAGTTCCAGCGATTTATAGGCGGCGATGCCGCCGCCGACGCACAGCAGCAGCTTCTGTCCGTCCAGCGGCCGGGACGGCGCATGGACACTGTGGGGAAGGCCGGTCACTTGGGAAATCCTAGCTGCACAAGAATCTTTAGCTTACCCGAAGGGTTGGTGACGACTTATTACCTTGCGCACTGTGCGCGGTCACCCTGTGGCCATGCACATCCGCCACTGGCCACGCTCCGAACGCCCCCGCGAAAAGCTGCTGGCACGTGGTGCCCGCGGTCTTTCCGACGCGGAGTTGCTGGCGATCTTCCTGGGCTCGGGCCTGCGCGGCCACGATGCGATACGGACCGCCCGCGAGATGCTGCACGCACACGGCTCGCTGCGGCAGCTGATGGACCTCGGCCCACGCGAGCTGATGCGGGTGCCGGGGCTGGGCCTGGCCCGCGCCTGCCGGCTGGCCGCAGCGCTGGAACTGGGCCAGCGCCACCTGGCCGCCGACCTGGAACGGGGCACCCCCCTGACCGACCCGGATTCGGCCGGCCGCTATTTCGTCCAGCGGCTGCGGCCCCAGCCCCACGAGGTCTTCGCCGCCCTGTTCCTGGACACCCGGCACCGGGCGCTGGCCTTCGAGGAACTGTTCCACGGCACCATCGACAGCACCGAGGTCTACCCGCGCGAACTGGTGCGCAGGGGGCTGGCCCACAATGCCGCGGCGGTCATCGTGGGCCACAACCACCCTTCGGGCAGCGCCGAGCCCTCGGCGGCCGACCGCGCCGTCACCCTGCG
>Ga0182741_1002455_pt1 | contig 21524 bp, 30 predicted proteins | sample eDN5th37CBELigOP_FD_128874 | JGI IMG/M metagenome (GOLD analysis project Ga0182741, IMG submission 128874) | Enriched Organic Plus compost microbial communities from Emeryville, California, USA - eDNA 5th pass 37_C BE-Lig OP (version 2) (version 2) ... | reverse complement strand
GGATGAGGTTGATGCCTGCGACGAGTCTCTGGCTCCACCCCGCGACGTTCGCTGGGCGCTTCGCCGAGAAAAGGGGCGCCCCATGTCTGGCACGTACTCCTTCCGGCGCGTCGATACCGGCGAGTGGGTGACGCTGCCGATTGACATCCTGGACCCGATTCTCCTGCTCGCCGGTCACCGCAAGAACTGGCGCAGGAGCGAATACCACGCCGAGCAGTACGGCGTCATCCGGCAACGCGTTGTGTCGCCGGTCCTACTGCCTGCCGATGTTGTGGCTACTGAGTGGAGGAGAGCCGCATGAATCGTGTCCTGTGGGCGCTTGCCATTGCCTTCGCTCTGTATGCCGAGGCGAACCGAGAAGCCAACGAACGCGCCGCTGCGGCTGGCGGGGAGGGGGTGTTGTGAGTGCCATCACGAAAGAAGGGATTGAGGTTCGGATTGGTCAGCTCTGGCGCGACTTGGACAAGCGGATGGCTGGGCGCACGGTCTCCATTGTCCGTGTCGCTCCGGAAGCCCACCCCTATCCGTATGCGGAAGTTCGCGCGCTTCGCTCTGGTCGCATGAGTCGGTTGCGCATCAACAGAATGCACAAGCACGCGACTGGATTCGCGCTCGTGTGCGAGGAGCCGTGACATGGCGCTCATGTCTGAAGCCTTCCACCGCCGCCGCTTCACCGACCACGCGCCGTTGCCGGGTCCTGTGAATCCCCTCTTCCTGTGTGGTCACGACGCAGCCAATTGCGATTGCCTGGAAGAAGGAACCCTGCTCCACGGCAATCACGACATCGAGTCCAGCTCGTGGTGGAACGGTGCGGCGCGGAACGAGAACACAACCTTCACCGCCTTCTTCCTGCTCGGCGCGATTGGCCTTGGTCTGGCCGTCCACGCCAAGCACGAATCCAACCCCACCCACTTCACCACCGACCGCCTGGCTGCGGTTTCGGCTACGAGGGATTGAATGATGAAATGGCAACCGATTGAAGCAGCTCCTCGCGACTGCGGCCCTGTTCTACTCGGCTGGGACGACGATGACCACATTCCCTGCGTTGGCTACTGGTCATCGATGCGGGGCATGTGGATTGCGGACAGATTCCGCAGCTGGGGAGGAATGCGCGCAATGCGCGAGCAGCAGCCGACGCACTGGATGCCGCTCCCGGAGTCGCCGAAATGAGCCCCGTAACCCGCTCCATCATCCCCGCAACCAACAACCAGCGCGTAGCCCTGTGGCTATGGCGCATGGCTATGACGGGCGAATATCCGCGCCCCGCTCGGCCCTACCCCTCAACCCGCAGCCTGTCCGGCAACCCCACTCCCCTCCCGGCTGGGCAGGCTGCGGAACCTTCTGACTACCGGCCGGAGATGGCCGATTGCAGCGGCTGGTAAGGCCGTCCATTCACTACCGAGGAAATCAACGATGGCACTCAAGATTACCCCGGCCTCCGAGCCGATTCCCGTTACCCGCATCACCATGGCGCTGTATGGCGACCCCGGCGTGGGCAAGACTACCCTCGCCTTCTCTGCCGACAAGCCGCTGCTGTTCGACTTCGACAACGGCGCTCACCGCGCCATGAATCGCCAGGACGTGGTCCGTGTGGCCTCCTGGTCGGACGTAGACGGCGTGGCTGTCTCCGACCTTGCCCCGTACAACACCATCATCGTCGACACCGCGGGCCGAATGCTGGACGCCTTGAGCGCTGACATCATCGCCAACGATGCCAAGTTGGGGCGCGGCGGCGTCCTGTCCCAGCAGGGATGGGGCCGCCTGAAGCAGCGCTTCACCGCATGGCTGAAGATGCTGAACCAGTCGGGCAAGGACGTGATTCTGATTGCCCACGGCACCGAGAAGATGGACGGCGAGACCGTCAACGCGCGCCTGGACGTACAGGGCGGCAGCAAAGATGAGATCTACAAGTCCGTCGATGCCATGGGCCGGGTCTACATCAAGAACAGCAAGCGCGTACTGTGCTTTGACCCCACGGAATCCGCCTTCGGCAAGAATCCGGGACAGTTCCCGCTCATCGAGGTTCCCGCACCCATCACGTCCGACTTCATGGCGTCCATCGTCTCGCAGACAAAGGATGCGCTGAACCAGCAGACGGAGGCCATGATTGAGGCTGCGAAGGCGCAGGCTGGTTGGCTGGAGGCGTTCTCTGTCCTTGAGACAGCTGACGACTACAACGGAAAGCTCGAAGCGCTGCGGGACCAGTCGCCGGCAATCAAGAAGCTGTTCATGGACTCGGCGACCGCGAAGGGGCTGGTGTTCGATAAGGCGGCTAAGAAGTTCGCCGTCGCCCGTGCCGAGGCTGCGTGATGCTGGCCCGCGTCTCCAACATCGAGACGTTCCGCAGGTGGCGCGCCGACCCGGACGCCATTGCGAGTGACCTTGTGGCCCGTCTGCGCGACTTTGAGCCTACTGAGGCGATGCTGGCCGGGACGGCGTTTCATAAGTGCATGGAAGACGCCGTTCCCGGCGAGTACGACCGACTGAAGGCCAACGGCTACACGTTCATCCTTCCGGACGCTTCCATCGCCCTTCCAGCCATTCGCGAACTGCGCTGCTATGGGCAGTACGGCCTGCTAGAGGTCACCGGCCAGGTAGACGCCCTCTACGGGAAGCGCGTCGAAGACCACAAGACCACCGCTTACTTCAATGCCGATGGATACCTGGAGGGGTGCCAGTGGCGGTTCTACCTGGACCTGTTCGGGGCGGACGTATTCCGCTGGAACGTATTCGAACTGAAGCCCGTCAAGGGGCAAGAAAAAACCTACGAGGTCAGCGAGCCGCAGACCTTGGAGCAATACCGCTACCCCGGCCTGCACGACGACTGCATGGCGCTTGCTGCCGACTACTACGACTTCGCAATCAAACATCTGGAGACAGGCTGTGGCCCGTGGAATTAACAAAGTCATCCTCGTCGGCAATCTCGGCAACGACCCGGAGACGAAGTACACGCAAGGCGGCATGGCAGTCACCCGCATCAGCCTGGCGACCACCAGCGTCCGCAAGGATCGCGACGGCAACCAGCAGGAACGCACCGAATGGCACCGCGTGGTGTTCTTCGGGAAGCTGGCCGAGATTGCCGGCGAGTACCTGAAGAAGGGCTCGCAGGTCTATGTCGAGGGTGCCCTCAAGTACGACAAGTACACCGGGCAGGATGGCGTGGAGAAGTATTCCACCGACATCGTGTGCGACGAGATGCAGATGCTGGGCGGGCGTGGCGAGCAGTCCGAGCAACGCCGCCCCCAGCGCCAGGCTACGCAGGATGACTTTCAGCAGGACACCGATATTCCGTTCTAGGACGGAAGCTTGAGCCGGCTCAGGTGATTTAGCCGGCTGACCCCGATAACTCGGGCTAACCGGGCCAGCCATCGCGGAGACCGCGACTAGGCAGACATGGTGAGAATCGGAGTGCAACGGTCCGAATAAGCCAATAGGCCGCCGGAAGTGTCTCGTAACCGGCAACTGTTCATGGGGCGGAATGCGCAGGCTGATGCGCAACTGGGCGCAAGATTTGCACCTTGTGTGCCATGTAGGCGGCAAATACGCCGCACGGATCGGACCTCCGAGAAGCAGCCGAGAAGCGCGTAGGCATACGCGCGGCAACTGGTAATCGTGTCCACCCCCGTGCAAGCCGGAGATCAGCACCGGCCCGCCCCACCCCAACAAACAAGGAAAGAGATGGACGCCTCAACCCTCTACGCCCAAATCGAATCCGCCAAGACGAAAGAGGCGTTTGCACTGGCCGTCGAACACATGAGCAAGCTCACCGAATCCGAGCGCCGGTCGTTGGCGGAACTGGTGGCGCAGCGGCAGGCGGAGCTTTCCAAGGAGACCGCATGAACATCAAGCCCGAGCAGATTCCGGATGAGGTGGTGGAGGCTGCGATGCGCGCCGAACAAGAGTTCTACGCGGAGAAGCGATACACATCCTTCAGTGGCATAGGCTCGACAGACGCACATGACGCCATGAAAGCTGCCCTCGCCGCCGCGCTGCCGGTGTTGTTGGAGAGACAGGGCTATCGAATCGACTGGTTCGACACTACATACCGAGGGAAATCGACCATCTCATCTTCGCCATGTGGTTCGGAAGACGGTCGCTCAATACCTCTCTACTCAATCCGCACCCAGGACACCCCCAATGAGCAGTGAGCCACGCCCTACTCATTGGCGAGATGACGTACTTGACCGTCTTGTGTCAGACGCATTCATGCGCGGGCCGAGGGTAACCAGCGACTACATCAACGCATTCGCGACTCCAGGTGCTCTCAAACACGGACGGTTCGCCCCGTTCCCGCTTGAACGCCATAAGCCGCTGCAAAAAGAATTGTGGAAGCACCTCCGCGACATGCGCAACAAGACCACAAAGGACACCCCCAATGCCGACCAATAAGCCCGAAGTGGTGCTGCCGGAGTTCAAGCGGGCCGACAGCCTTGCTCAGCGCTGTGCTGACATTCTGTTGTGGCGCAAGACCGGCTCGCTGCCAGACGACTCAGCACTGCGGGCGTTCGCCAGCCAGCAGCAGTTCGACAAACACGAACCGCATCGCCTTCAGGGCGCAGAATACGCCACCCTTCAGGAGGCTGCGGAGCACATTGCCGACACCCTCACCCGCCCCGCCGATGGGGAGTTCGTGATGGTGCCAGCCGGATGGGTAATCGAGCGAACCGCAGCAAACGAGGTGCGCGTCACTTGCGAAGGAGACGTCTCGGTGATGGCGCGGGAGGGTGGCGCCTACTCGGGCAGTCTTGCGGAATACGCGCTGTATGGCCTTGTCTCGGACATGCTCTCCGCCGCGCCCCAGCAGGTTGGGCAGGAAGAGTTCGCCAACTGCTGCGATACACCGGCGTACTGCTCTAGCGTTCGACGCTGCACACGGCTGGACGAAGCAAAACCCCAGCAGCCGGCGGAAGCGGTGATGTGGCAGGCGAGGCGCCGCAATCGATTCAGTGATGAATGGGGCGCGTGGATCGACGTGAGCGAGTCTACGAAAGATTCCATCCTACAGGAGAGTACACCGGATGAATGGGAGTTCCGAGCGCTCTACACCGCCCCACCCCCAGCCATAGACATCGGGAAGTTGCGGGAGTTGTACAACGCAGCCGGCAAGGGCTTCCACATCAGCGAAACGTGCGGACAGGACGGCAAATACTGGTACGTCTCCAAGTTCCCCGACATGGCATCTCTGCACGCCTTCGTTGACGCATGGACGGCCGTGATGCGGGACATGAGGGACGCGAAATGAGCCCTCTTTGCCGAGTCGGATTTCACCAGTGGCGACCGGTTGGATTCAACATGTTCGCCTTCTCAATCGACCGCTGCGAGCGCTGTGGTTGCGGGCGCGAGTTCTGCGGCTGGGGACATGTGCGCTATTCCAAAGAACAGATGGATGCGGCGCTCGCTGAGAATGCGGCCCTCATCGGCGACGGCGGGGAGAAGGCGAATGGGTGACTGGCAACCTATGCGGACAGCTCCGCGCGACGGCACGATGGTTCTCATAGTCGAGACGCCGAATGGAGAGGCGTGGAACGTCATGCCTGCCATGTATATGAACCTCGGCGGCGGCGATCCAAGGCTGGGGCAAAAGGCCGAGGGCTACATCGGCTGGGTAGGGCTTGCCGGCTCCCGGTATAACGGTGAGGGGTATCCCCATGATCTGCCGGTGCGCGTAAAGACCTACGTATGCACGCCTGTCTGCTGGATGCCGATGCCTGAGCGAGAGGACGTTGCCAAGCTGCGTCGCCGCGCCGGGCAAATCTACCGGCAGGAGAAGGTCCATGACTAACCTCGCAACCGACCTCGCGCGGGTGATGGAGTTGTTGGAGAAGGCGACGCCGGGTGAGTGGGTTTCAACATGGAGCGGACGATCTGGCGATGGCTACGTTTCTCCAGCAAACCGCCACTACACCGTCTCCGGCACCACGCCGCCAATTCCAGGGTTCATGCCGGCGCGTAATGTGGAGCTGGCGAGCATGCGCTGCCCCGATCCGTTGGCAAACGGGCCGAACTCGGCCGCCATCGTCGCCGCCGTGAACTTCCTCCGCAAGCACGGCCCCGAGATTGCCGAGACCTTCAAGGAGACTCCGAATGGATGAGTTGAAGCCGTGTCCGTTTTGCGGTGGGAAGCACCTAACGGATTCAATGCGGGGAACCGTTTATGTGGTTGGGTGCGTGACGTGCGCCGCTACCGTTCTTGGATATAGCCATGAAGAAGCCATCACCGCCTGGAACACCCGCGCCGCCAGTGGTGGGGATTCGGCCTCGCTGGAGCAGCGGGCGCGGGGGTTGTTCGACTCGATGATGGGCGCGACTTACGGCGACACGAACATCGGGCACATCGTGTGCGCCGAAACAACACGCGGCCGTCTGGAATCAGCGTGGCTCCCTCTCATCACCGCGGCCCTCGCCAATCAGCAGGGGGTGGGTGGGCAGGTCGGAACTTTCTTCGCGGCGGACCCGGCGCTGGGCGAGTTCAACCGCCACGCATCGCTGGAAGCGGCCAAGGCGGATGCCCAGAAGATGTTCGACTATGCCAGTGATGATGCGGCTGATTCAGGCTGGGCCGACGACCCGCCGCAAATCTGCTATGGCATCGTTCTTGGTCACTGTGTCGAAGTTGCAGGCTCTCGCAGGCCAGCCCCGGAAGGTAGCGACTTCACCGAACTCGTGGAATTTGAGCTTGCCGCCACCCAGCCAGCGGGAGACGTGGGGAGCCAGTCCTGATGCCCGCGTACTACAACGAAATCGACCCCTTCGCAGCACAGTGGCTGCGTAACCTGATGGCCGAGGGGCACATCCCGGCCGGAGACGTGGATGAAAGGAGCATCGAGGATGTCCGACCGGACGACCTGCGCGGATACGAACAATGTCATTTCTTTGCCGGCATCGGCGGCTGGGCCTACGCCCTGGCCCTTGCCGGATGGCCGCCTGGTAGACCCGTGTGGACTGGCAGCTGCCCTTGCCAGCCTTTCAGCCAGGCAGGTAAAGGAGCTGGGTTTACGGACGAGCGGGATTTATGGCCAGCCTGGCAACACCTCATTGCGCAGTGCCGACCTGCAGTCATCCTTGGAGAACAAGTTGCGGCAGCGATTCGGCATGGCTGGCTCGATAGAGCGATCAGTGACCTGGAGGGTTTCGGTTACGCCGTTGGGAGCGCGGTTCTTCAGGCGAGTAGCGTTGGTGCGCCCCATAGGCGTGACCGGGTTTGGTTCGTTGCCAACGCCGAGCGGGACGAGCAACCACGGCAGGAACCATGTGGCGGGTCGCTTGGACGAATGGGGCGGCAGCAGCAATCCGTTCCGTGGGTCGTCGCTTGGCAGGATTCACTCGCCCGCCTTCGAATTGTGGACGATGGGCTACCCCGATGCGTGGCGGGTACTGATGCCGCCCGCAACGCAATCGTTCCGCAAGTCGCGGCGCAGTTCATCGCCAGCTACCTCGAAATCGAGCAGCAGCTAAAGGCCGCCGCATGACCCCCGCCAAGCCCAGACAACGAGGGAGTGAGATGAGCGAACTCAAGCTTAGTGAGAGGCTGAAAATCGCCGCCAAAATTCACGCGGATTTAGGCGGCCATGGAGCTATTGCCGCTGTCATCCGAGAAGCCGCCCAGCTCGCTCGGCGGGTGGAGGAGGCGCCGGTCGGTCGAGTGCCGAAAGCGAAGGTGGGCGACCTGCTTCTTTTCCCCGTGTCACATGACCTGGCAGGCCAGCGCGTCCGGCTGGTGAGGGAAGCGTAATGTCCGACCTGTGCCTCTCCCGCCAGGAGATTCGCGACCTGTGCCGCACGCCCATTAAGGCGCGCCAAGTGGCGTTTCTGGTACAGAACGGCATCCGGCACTACCTGGACGCCCACGGGTGGCCGGTTGTGCTTCGAGCCACGGTTGAGGGAGACTCCCGCGCCAAGCCAGCCCCGACCGTCTGGAAATCGAACAAGGCCGCCTGAACATGGGCCGCAAGCCTACCAAGCCAGGGGCCATCCCCCGCTTTCGTGTCCGCCGGCAGAAGTCCGGCAAGGTGTTCTACTACTATGACCACGGCGGTTCGCCGAGGCGCGAGACGCCGCTGGGCAGCGATTACGGCCTTGCCATCAAACGGTGGGCCGAACTCGAACACGAGAACCTTCCGCCCGCGCACGCCATCGTGACGTTCAAGCATGTGGCGGATGCTTACCTGCGGGAGGTGGTGCCGACGAAGTCAGTCCGAACGCAGACCGACAATGCGAAGGAGCGGATGAAGCTGCTGGACTACTTCGATGACCCGCCCGTCGCGCTGGATGCCATCAAGCCGCTGCATGTTCGACAGTACATGACGTGGCGAACGAAGAAGGGCAAAGGCTACGTGCGCGCAAACCGCGAGAAGGCCCTGCTCTCCCACATCTGGAACTTCGCCCGGGAGCGCGGCTATACCGACCTTCCCAACCCGTGCGCGGGCGTGAAGGGCTTCAAGGAGGAAGGCCGAGACGTGTACCTGGAGGACACCGAGTACAAGGCAATCCTGAAGCATGCCGATGTGTGTCTGAAGGACGCCATGGAGTTGGCCTACCTGACCGGCCAGCGGCCAGCGGACGTGCTGGGCATGACGGAGATGGACGTGCGCGACGGCGCCGTGCACTTCCGTCAGGGCAAGACCAAGACGAAGGTGCGCATCGAGGTAAGCCAGGAACTGGCGGATGTCCTGAAGCGCATTCGGAAGCGGAAGAACGGCTACACGAAGGTCTTCAATACCCGGTTGGTGGTGAACGAGTACGGGCGCCCCATCGGCGTCAATGCTATGTCGCGCCGCTGGGTGAAGGCCAGGGAGAAGGCTGGGATTGACGGGGTGCAGTTTCGCGATCTGCGAGCCAAGGCCGGCACGGACAAGGCCGATTCAGCCGGCGACATTCGGCAGGCGCAGAAGCAGCTGGGCCACAAATCGGTGGTAATGACCGAGACGTACGTGCGCAATCGCCGGGGTCACAAGACGACGCCGACGAAGTAATTGCGGAGCAGTCTGGAGATTGAGGAGCGGGTTACCTTCTGGAAACCCGCTTGGAATATGGAGGCCTGGGTCGGAATTGAACCGGCGTACGCGGATTTGCAGTCCGCTGCATAACCACTCTGCCACCAGGCCGATGGCGATTGCGCGAGAGACTGGCGCAATCCCGGCGCCATTTCAAGCGCCTTACAAAACAAAACCCCGCGAACGGGGTTTTGTCCTGAATATGGAGCGGGAAACGAGACTCGAACTCGCGACCCCGACCTTGGCAAGGTCGTGCTCTACCAACTGAGCTATTCCCGCGTCGTTAGACTTGAAATTTTACCGGTATCCCGAGAACTGTCAACTGCTTTTTTCTCGTCTGCCCGCAGAATCGGCCATGCCGCATGCAGGTACTGGAAGCCGGACCAGAGGGTAAGTATAGCCGCAATCGCGAGCAGCCAGTCGCCGATCCTGAAAACCCATTCACCCAGCCAGATCTCGGACCGCTCCACCGGCCCGGGGGTGGCGGCATACAGCAGGCAGCCCAGCGCCACCATCTGCACGATGGTCTTGATCTTGCCGATGGTGGCCACCTTGACCCGTGCGCGCTGGCCCAGTTCGGCCATCCATTCGCGCAGGGCGGACACCGCGATTTCGCGCCCCACGATCACCGCCGCCCAGATGGCCATCCACATGGTCGGGTTGTCCTGCACGATCAGGAACAGCGACACCGCCACCATCAGTTTGTCGGCGACCGGATCCAGGAACGCGCCGAACGCCGAATACAGGTGGTAGCGCCGCGCAATCCAGCCGTCCAGCCAATCGGTGACCGCCGCCAGGATGAAAATCAGGGCCGCGGCGAAGTTGGTCCATTTGTGCGGCAGGTAGAACACCAGCACCAGCACCGGGATCAGCACGATCCGCAGCAGGGTGAGCCAGGTGGGGAGGGTCAACTTCATCGCGTTTTCTACTCGTTTCCCGCAATCGGCGCCGGCAACCCGTGCAGGTTAGCGTAGATCCGCTCGGCGAGCGCGGTGTTGATGCCTTCGACGCGGGCGATCTCGTCCGCGCCCGCGGCCTTGAGCCCGGCCAGGCCACCGAAGTGCTTGAGCAGGCTGGCGCGACGACGCGGGCCGATGCCCGGGATGTCCTCCAGCTTGCTGGTCATGCGCACCTTCTGGCGCTTGCCCCGGTGGCCGGTGATGGCGAACCGGTGCGCCTCGTCGCGGACCTGCTGGATCAACTGCAGGGCCGGCGATGCCGCCCCGGGCCGGACCTCGCGGCCGTCGGCCAGGACCAGGGTTTCATGGCCCGGCCGGCGCTCCTCGCCCTTGGCCACGCCCACCAGCACCACGCTGTCCACGCCCAGGTCGGCCAGCACGCCGCGTGCCTGCGCCAACTGGCCGGCGCCGCCGTCGATCAACAGGACGTCGGGGAGCACCCCGCCCTCCTCCACCGCGCGACGGAACCGGCGCTCGATGGCCTGGTGCATGGCGGCATAGTCGTCGCCCGGTTCGATGCCGGTGATGTTGAAGCGCCGGTACTGGGCCCTGACCGGACCGTTGGCGTCGAACACCACGCACGACGCCACCGTGGCCTCGCCCATCGTGTGGCTGATGTCGAAACATTCGATGCGCTGGGCCGGCTCGGCCAGGCCCAACAGTTCCTGCAGTGCCTCGCTGCGCGCGGTCTGCGCGCCGCGGCTGGTGAGTTCGGTTACCAGCGCGATTTCGGCGTTGCGCCGCGCCAGGTCCAGATAACCGGCACGCTCGCTGCGCACGTTCCATTTCAACTGCACCCGGCGACCGGCCGAGCTGCTGAGCGCGGTCTCGATCAGATCGGCATCCGGAATCTCCCGATCCAGGATGATTTCCTGCGGCGGGGTCTGCTCGCCGTAGTACTGCGAGACGAACGCGGCCAGCACTTCCTCGGCGCTCTCCTCGCCATTGGTGCGCGGGAAGAACGTGCGCGTGCCGAGATTGCGTCCGTCGCGGAACGCCAGCAGCAGGACGCAGGCGGAACTGCCGCGCATCGCGCAGGCCAGCACGTCCAGATCGGCGGCGTGGCCGTCCACGTACTGCCGCGCCTGCAGGCTGCGGATGGAGCCGATCAGGTCGCGCAGGCGCGCGGCCTCCTCAAACTCCAGCCGTTCGCTCGCCGCCTCCATCGCACGGCTGAGTTCGCCGGTCAGTTCATCGCTGCGCCCATCCAGGAACAGGCCGGCCTGGCGCACGGATTCGGCGTAACCGGCGGTTTCGACCAGGCCCACGCAGGGCGCGCTGCAGCGGCCGATCTGGTATTGCAGGCACGGGCGCGACCGGTTGCGGAATACGCTGTCCTCGCAGTTTCGGATCTTGAACAGCTTCTGCATCAGGTTGAGCGTTTCGCGCACCGCGCCGGCGCTGGGATAAGGGCCGAAGTAGCGGCCCGGTATCGCCCGCGGCCCTCGATGGAATCCGATCCGCGGCCACGTTTCCTGGGTCAGCAGAACGTAGGGATAGCTCTTGTCGTCGCGCAGCAGCACGTTGTAGCGCGGCGCCAGCGACTTGATCAGCTGGTTTTCCAACAGCAGCGCTTCGGCCTCGGTGCGGGTGACGGTCACGTCCATCCGCGCCACCTGCGACAGCATCGACAGGATGCGCGGCGTCTTGGGCGTGTTGCTGAAATAGCTCGACACGCGCTTGCGGAGCGCGCCGGCCTTGCCGACATACAGCAGGCTGTCGTCGGCGGCGTACATGCGGTAGACGCCGGGCGCCAGGCTCAAGCCGGCGGCGAACGCCTTGCCATCGAAACCGGGGGACTTGCGACCGCTCATTCGTCGATCGGCACGTGGCTCAATTCGCCGCTGGCGATGTCGTAACGCAGCACCGCGTGGGCGTCGGTCTCGGCGATCCAGACCGTCCCCTCCGACAGCGCCAGGCCGGTGGGACCATGCAGGGGCCGTGGCAACGCCACGCTGGTCAGCTCGCCGCCACCCAGCCGCAAGGTGCGCAGGCTGCTGTTGCCGCTGTCCGCGATCCACATCTGCGGGGCATCGGGGCTGATCGCGATGCCCTGCGGATGCTGCAAGCGCGCGGTTTCGCGAGGACCGTCCTCGGCTCCGAACACCCACGGTCCCTGTCCGACCAGCGTCTGCACGACACCGGTACGCAATTGCAGTGAGCGGATGGCCGATCCCAGCGCATCGCAGACGTAAAGCGTCTGGTGGACCGCGGCGAGCGCGGTCGGCTGGGCGAAGGCCGCCATCGGGCCGCTGCCGTCACGCACTTCCAGTTGGCCGGATCCCGCGCGCGCGCGCAGTTCGCGGGTGGCGAGGTCGTAACTCCAGATGCGGTTGTCGCCCCCCATGGCGATATGGATCTGGTTGTTGCCGGTCGCCAGCGCGAGCGGCTGGTTGAGCGATACGCCGCGCGGCTGGCCGACGACGCCTTCCACCGGCTCGCCCGCACGGCCGTTGCCGCACAGGGTGTCGACCGCGCCGGTCGCGAGATGGATCCGGCGCAGCGCGTGGTTGCCGGTGTCGGCCACGTACAGGGATTCGCGCAGCGCGACCAGTCCATGCGGGTTGCGGAACGCGGCGTGCGTGTGATCGCCATCGATGAGGTCGGCCGCCGCCAGTCCGAACTGGCGCAACACGCGCCCCGAATGAGTGCATTCGAGGACGCGGTGGTGTCCGCTGTCGGCGACGAACAGACGATCCGGGGTGGCCGCCAGCCCGGTCGGGAACCGCAGCGCCAGGCGCGGTTCGGGATGGCTCTCGCGCGGGCCGCGGAGATCTTCGTCGGTGGGCCGCGCCAGGGTTTCGCAGAGCGCGGAAACCGAGCGCTCCAGTTCGCTGCCATTGTCGACGCCAATCAACCGGTGCCGGATGACGCCTTCCCCGTCAATCAGCAGCACGGTCGGCCAGGCCTCGATCCCGAAGGCCTGCCATGCCGCCCAGTTGGCATCGTGCGCGATGGGAAAACCGATGCCGTGCCGGCGCAGGCGCTTGAGCGCGCTCTGCGGGTCGCGCTCGCTGTCGAAACGCGGCACGTTGACCACCAGCGTCTGCAGGCGGCCCAGGTGCCGGGCCTGCAGGGCGGCCAGTTCGTTCAGGCGTTGTCCGCACCAGGCCGAGGCCGCGTTGACGAACGCCAGCGCCACGATCCGGCCACGCTGTTCGAGCAGCGATCCGGAGGGCGCATTGAGCCAGGGCAATCCCCGGGGAAGTTCGGGAGCGAGCGTCGCATTCATGGTCCGCCCCGATTATGCCGCAGTCCTACTCCGAGGACAGGCGCCGGACGGCCGCCCGTGCCGCGGAATCGACCAGTCGCCAGACCTGTTCGAAATGCTCGGGGCCGCCGGTATACGGATCCGGCACGCCGGCGCCGGCTTCGACGCCGCTCCATTCCAGCAGCAGCTCCACCTTGTGCGCCAGCTCCGGAGGCGCCAAGCGACGCACGTCGCGCAGATTCTGTCCGTCGGCGCACAGCAGCCAGTCGAACCGGTCAAAATCCTCCGGCCGCAACTGGCGCGCGCGCAGCCCGGAAATGTCCACTCCGTACTTGCGCGCGCAGGCGATGGCCCGGTGGTCCGGGGGGGCACCGATGTGCCAATGGCCGATGCCGGCGGAATCCACCTCGACCCGCCCGGCCAACGGCGACGCGGCCAGGTGGTGGCGCAACGCGCCCTCCGCCATGGGCGAGCGGCAGATGTTGCCCAGGCAGATGACCAGCAGCCTCATGCGCCGCGCGCCCATTGCTGTTCGGCGCGGGCCAGATCCTCGGGCGTATCCACGCCTGGCGGGAAAGGTTCCGGCGTCAGCGCCACCGCGATGCGGTGCCCGGCTTCCAGCACCCGCAATTGTTCCAGCGACTCGACCTGCTCCAGTTGCCCCGGCGGCAGGCGGGTGAAGCGCCGCAGGAAACCCGCGCGATAGGCGTAGATGCCGATGTGGCGCAGCCACGGGCCGGGCGGCAACGTGTCGCGGTCGCGGGCGAAGGCATCGCGGTGCCAGGGAATCGGCGCGCGGCTGAAGTAAAGCGCGTCGCCGCCTTCCGCGCGGACCAGCTTGACCGTGTTGGGATCGAACAGGGCTTCGGCCGTTTCGATCGGCGTGGCGAGGGTCGCCATCTCGGCGCCGCTGGCGACCAGCGCCTGCGCGACGGCGCGGATGCCGGCCGCCGGCGCGAACGGTTCGTCCCCCTGGAGATTGACCACCACCGCGTCATCCGGCCAGCCCGCGATGTCGGCGCATTCGGCGAGGCGGTCGCTGCCGGAGGCGTGGGTACCGCGGGTCATCGCCACGCGCACGCCGGTGCCCTGCAAGGCGTCGCGGATGCGCGCGTCGTCGGTGGCGACCCAGACTTCGCCCGCGCCGGCCGCCAGCGCGCGGCGGGCGACATGCAGCACCAGCGGTTCGCCGCCAATCAGGCGCAGCGGTTTGCCGGGCAGCCGCGAAGCCGCGTAGCGGGCCGGGATGGCCACGATGAATCCTGTCGTCATTTCGCCCGTCGTCATGGGTTCGAAGCTTCCGTCCTGGGCAACCGGTCGCGCAACGCTACCCAGAACGCCTCGGGCAGGCGCGCCGACACCGGCACGCTGAAATACCAGTCCTTGGCGAAGGCGGCGCACTTCACCGCATCCTTCTCGGTCATCAACACCGGCAGTTCGCTGCCGAAGGCGAAGTCCTCGGCGCGGTAGGCATGGTGGTCGTCGAAGGCATGCGGCACCACGCCGATGCCCAGCCCGCGCAGGTTGTCGAAGAAGCGCTGCGGATGGCCGATGCCGGCGATCGCATGCACGCGCTGGCCGGCGAAGGAGGCCAGCGGACGCGGCCGTCCGCCGCGCAGCGGCTGGGCCGCATCGGCGTGCAGTTGCATCGGCCATTCGCCGAACGCCGGCTCGCCGCCGTTGAGCACCCGGAAGTCACAGGCCCCGCCACGCACGGCCGGCTCGCGCAGCGGACCGGCGGGAAGCAGCCGGCCATTGCCGTAGCGGCGTTGTCCGTCGATGACTTCGATCTCGATGTCGCGCCGCAAGCGGTAATGCTGGAGCCCGTCGTCGCACACGACGATGTCGCAGCCGGCGGCAATCAACGCGCGCCCGGCGGCCACGCGGTCCCGGTCCACCCGCACCGGCACGCCGGTCCGGCGCGCGATCAGGACCGGTTCGTCGCCGCCCTGCTCCGGCGGCGTGACCGCATCCACCCACAGGGCCCGGCGCTCGTCGGCCCGGCCGTACCCGCGGCTGGCCACGCCGGGCCTGAAGCCAGCCTCGCGCAGGCGCTGCACCAGGCCGATGGTGAGCGGTGTCTTGCCGGTGCCGCCGACGGTGACATTGCCCACCACGATGACCGGCGCGGCAAGCCGGTGCCGGCGCAGCAGGCCCCAGCGGTACAGCCGTGCGCGCAGGCCGATCAGAGCTCCGTAGAGCGCCGCCAGCGCGCGCGCGTGGAGCGGGACGGGCGCGTCGGAATACCAGTAACCGGGGGGAACGTGCCGGGACTTGCTCACTTCGCTCACTCGCCGTCGCCTTCCCGGAACTGCATGCGGTGCAGGTGCGCGTACAGGCCATCGCGCGCCAGCAGCTCGGCGTGGGTGCCCTGCTCGACCAGGCGGCCCTGATCCAGCACCAGCACCTGATCGGCGTGTTCGATCGTCGACAGGCGATGCGCGATCACCAGCGTGGTGCGATCCGGCATCAGTTTCTGCAACGCGTTCTGCACCAGCCGTTCCGACTCGTTGTCCAGCGCGGCGGTCGCCTCGTCCAGGATCAGGATCGGCGCATCCTTCAACATGGCCCGCGCGATCGCCAGGCGCTGGCGTTGCCCGCCCGACAGGCGGCCGCCCTTGGCGCCGACCTGGGCCTGCAATCCCTCCGGCAACTCGCGCACGAACTCCATCGCGTTGGCACCCTCGACCGCTTCCATCAGTGCCGTTTCCGGCGCGTCCTGCATTTCACCGAACGCCACGTTGGCGGCGACCGTACCGTCGAACAGCATCACCTGCTGGCCGACCAGCGCGATCTGGCGCCGCAGATCCGCCAGCGGGTATTCCTGCACGGCGTGGCCGTCGACCCGGATCTCCCCGGCTTCGGGTTCGTAGAAGCGCGGAATCAGCTTGATCAGGCTGGATTTGCCACTGCCGGAGCGGCCGACGATGGCGGTGACGGTGCCCGGGCGCGCGGTGAAGCTGATACCGCTGAGCGCCGGCCGTACCTGGCCGGGATAGCGCGCGGTGACGTCGCGGAATTCGATGAGTCCCTGCGCGCGCGCCAGTGGACGGGTTCCGTTATCGACCTCGTCGGGCGCATCCAGCACCGAGAACAGGCGTTCGGCCGACGCCACCCCGCGCTGGGTCATGTTCTGCACGTTGGTCAGCTGCTTGAGCGCCGGGATGATCGCGATCATCGACACCATCAGGGACACGAATCCGCCGGCGGTCAAACGTCCCTGCATGGCCTGGTAACCCGCCACCACCAGCAGCAACGACAGGCCGACCGCGCCCATCATCTGTACCAGCGCGGAAGACACGCCGCGGGTCGCTTCCACCTTCATCGCCAGGCGCAGGTTGTTGTCGGCCAGCTTGCGGTAGCGATCCATCTCGCTGGCCTGCGCGCCGTAGACCTTCACTTCCTGCTGGCTGCTCAGGGTCTGGTCCGCGGCCTGCAGCAGCTGCGCACCGCTCTCCTGGATGCGATGGCTGATCCGGCGATAACGCCGGGCGACCTTGTCCATCACCCACGCCAACGGCGGCCCGAGCAACAGGATGGCCAGGGTCACCTGCCAACTGTTGTGGAGCATGACCGCCAGCATCGCGACGATCTGGAACGATTGCTGCAGGACGACCTTGGTGGCGTCCACGGCGGCCTGCGCGACCTGATCGCAGTCGGAACCCAGCCGCACCAGCATCGAGGGCACCGGTTCGCTGTCGAAGCGCATGCCCGGCAGTCGCAGGTACTTGCCCAGCACCGAGACGCGCATGTCGCGGGCGATGCTGCGCGCCGACTTGCCCATGCTCATGTCGGTGAGGAAGCCCGCCAGTCCGCGGACCAGGAACAACCCGACGATCGCGAAGGGCAAGGTCAGGTCCATGCTCGCGCTGCGGGTGACGAACGTGCCGTCCACCACCGGTTTCATCAGGTAGCTGAAGGCACCGCTGGCGGCGGCCTCGATCAGCATGCCCAGCAGGGCCAGCAGGAGCAGGCCGCGATAAGGCTTGGCCAGGCCGATCAGGCGACGATACGTCCGCCAGGCGGAAACCGGTTGCGCGCTCACCGCTTCACCTCGGGCGCGGTGGCGATCTGGATGGTGCGGAAGCCGGACTGCGCCAGCGCGTCGTATGCGGTCACCACCGCCTGGTGCGGCGTGCGCGCGTCGGCGCGCAGCAGTACCGGGCGCTGGCGGTCGTCGCCGGCCACCCGCGCGATGGTCTGCTTGAGCGCATCCACGTCGGTGCGCAGCACTTCATGCTCATCCACGAAATAGTGGCCGTCGGCGTTGACCAGCACGCTCAGGGTCCTGGCCTGGGCCGCCACCGGTTCGCCTTTCGCGCTTGGCAATTGCAGTTGCAGCATCGAGCGCGAATCGAACGTCGTGGTGATGACGAAGAAGATGATCAGCACCAGGATGACGTCGATCAATGGCACCAGGTTGATCTCCGGCTCCTCGTGGGCGCGGTCGTCGCGGATCCTCATGCGCGGCTCATGCCCCGACCGCGGCGGTGGCGGGAGCGGCGACCGGACGCGCGCCGGCGGGACGCGGTTGCCGTGTCTCCAGCGCGTCGAGCAGTTGCATGGCTTCCTTTTCCATCTCCACCACGTAGCCGTTGATGCGGCCACGGAAATAGCGGTGCGCCATCAGCGCGGGAATCGCCACGATCATGCCCGTGGCCGCGCATACGAGCGCCTTGCCGATGCCGCCGGCCAATTGATTGACGTCGCCGACGCCGCTGTCCTGGATGCCGAGGAACATCTGGATCATGCCGACCACGGTCCCCAGCAGGCCCAGCAGCGGTCCGGCCGAAGCGATGCTGCCCAGCGCGTTGAGGAACTTCTCCATCCGGTGCACGACATGGCGGCCGGTATCCTCGACGCGCTCGCGGATCTGATCGCGCGGACGCTGGCGGACTTCCAGCGCGGCGGCCAGCAATTCGCCCAGCGGGGAGGTGCGGCGCAGGGATTCGATGTGGGCCGGTTCAAGCTGGCCGCGCACGGCCCAGTTGCGGACTTCCTCGCCCAGGCCGGGCGGCATGATTTCCTTGCGCCGCAGGGTCCAGAAACGCTCCACCACGATCGCCAGCGCCACCACCGCCAACAGCAGCAGGGGGATCATCGGCCAGCCGCCGGCCTTGACCAGTTCAAGCACGTTCAGTCCTCGGGACCCCGCAGGGCCGTCTCAACAATGGGCGATAGGATAGCCCACGCGCCCCTCAGCGCCGCGCCGCGTCCCACAGCCGTGGTCGGGCGTGACGGCGTTCACGCACCGTCACCCCTTCCGGCGACAGCCAGACCTGCACCGCCCCGCTGCCGGCGGTGCCGACCACTTCCGCCCCCGCCGCCTCCCAACGCGCGACCACGTGCGGCCGCGGATGGCCGAAGCGGTTGCGATGCCCGCTGGACACCAGCAGCAGGCGGGCCCTGGTGGCGGCGACGAACCGGGGATCCGAGGAGCCCGCGCTGCCGTGATGCGGCGCGAACACCACGTCGGCACGCAGCCGCGCGGAGGACTGCCGGACCAGCTCGCGCTCGATCACCTCGCCGATGTCCCCGGTCAGCAACGCCGCACCGTGATCGGTCTCGATCCGCAACACGCAGCTCGATTCGTTCCCCAGGTCGGGAAAATGCTCGTGCGGGTGGAGGAAGAGGAAACGCACGCCGTCCCACTCCCAGCGTTCGCCCGCGAGGCAGGGGCGCAGCGCCGGTCGGTCCGACGACGCCGGCAGCGCGGACATCGCAGTCCGCACCGCCATGTCCTGTCCCGGCGGAATCCGGGTGGTGCCCACCGGCAGCGCGCGCAGGACGCTCGCCAGCCCACCGACATGATCGTTGTCGTCATGGCTGATCACGACGCGATCCAGCCGCGATACACCCCACGCACGCAGCGCGGGGACCACAGCCCGCTCGCCCGCATCGAATCCGCCGGGCGTCGCCGGCCCCATGTCGTAGAGCAAGGCGTGCCGCGCGGTCCGGACCAGCACCGACAGGCCCTGGCCGACATCGATCATCCCCATTTCGACCTCGCCCTGCCGCGGCAATCCGCGATCCGGCCACAACAGCGGCAACCACAGCAGGGCGGCCAGCGGCTTGCCGGGGACACCGCGCGGCAACAACAGCCAGAAGGCGCCGGCCAGCGCTGCTCCCACCGCCCAGGGAGCCGCTTCCGGCAACCACCACAGGGAAAAGCGGCTGTCCGCCAGGCCGTGGAATCCCGGCCAGGTCAGATCGAAGCAGACCGCCGCCAACCACCAGGGCCAGGCGCCTCCGCCGGAGACCACCGACTCGGCGGCGGTTCCCAGCAGCGACAGCGGCACCACCACCAGGCTCCACCACGGAATCGCGATCAGGTTCGCCAGTGGGCCGGCCAGGGACGCCTGGTCGAACAGGACCACCGTCAACGGCAGCAATCCCACCGTGGCCACCGCCTGCGCCGACAGAAATCCGCGCAGCCAGTGCCGGCTGCCGGTGGCCGGCAGGCACCACGCGAGCCAGGCGACGCCGCCGAAACTCAGCCAGAACCCCGCGGACAGCGGTGACAGGGGATCGAACAGCAGCACCGCGATGAGGGCCAGCGCCAGGGCATCGGCGACGCCCGCCGGCCGGCGTCCGAGGCGCGCGACCGCCCATACCGCCATCATCAGCACGGTCCGCACGGTCGGCAGGGCGAACCCCGCCAGCGCGGCATAACCCAGGGCCGCGAGCACCGCCGCGACTCCCATTGCCTGCGGGCGCGGCAGGCGCCGGGCCCAACCGGGGAACAGGCGCCACACACCTCCGGTGAGCACGGCGAACACGCTCGCGACCATGCCGACATGGAAGCCCGAGATGGCGATCAGGTGGGTCAGGCCAGCCGCGCGCAGGACATGCCAGTCGTCCCGGGTCAGCCCGCGGGTGTCGCCCAGCGCCAGCGCACGCACGAAGCGCGAGGACGGTGACACCACCGCCTGGCCGATGCGCGCCGACATCACTTCGCGCCAGGCGTCGATGCCGGCGACCGCGGAAAGGCGGCGGGCGCTTTCAGGATGGAGCAGGCTGCCGGTGGCACTGAATCGTTGCAGCAGGGCCTGCTTCTCGCTGTCGAAACCACCCGGATTGCGCAGGCCGCGCGGCGCGCGCAGTTTGACTTCGAAACGCCAGCGTTCGCCGGCGCGCAATCGCAATCGCGCGCCGGGTTGCCGTGCGCCGTAATCGTCATGCCAGGACAGCATGATCCGCCGCCCGCGCAGCGCCGCCGCGGCGCCTTCGCCCTCTTCCACGACGAACAGGAACCGCGTGCGCCGCGCGTCATGCTGGGGCAACGCCGCCACCGTCCCGGACAACGCCAGCGGACGCTGTTCCAGATCGGCGGGAATACGCAGCGCCAGCGCCGATCCTGCCTGCAGGCCGGCCCAGGAGAAACCGCACAACAGCACGCCCAGCCAGCGCCCCCGCCAACGCCACAACCCGCCGCACGCACCGGCGGCGCCCCATCCCCACAGCAGCCAGGACGGCGGCAGGGCCGGCAAGGCCAGGCAGGCTCCCGCCCCCACGAGCAACGCGACGGCATTCGCCGGCCCCAGCAGCGGCGGCGTCCGTCCCGCGCCGTTACCGGTCATTCCGCGGACGCCGGACGTCCAGGTTTGCTCGCCGCATCTGTCCGCTGCCCGCTGCCTCGCTGCGCTGGAGGCGCGCCTGCGCCTGCGCCTTCGCCGCCCGCCCACCGGCCGCGGCCTGCCGGGTCCATGTCGTGTCCATCATTTCGCGCATCCATGCGTTTGCGTTCCTTCCATCCGGCCACACTGCGCTTCACCGCGGCGGAAGAAAATCAGCCGACCTCGTTCGCGCGGATCAGACAAATCCGATCACCGTGCGCGACACAGGCGGTCGCCCAGCCGTTCGAGAACAGGCATCCCCACATCAACCCGGACGCGGCTGCATCGCAAGGCCTCCACGATGTTTCTTTCGAACGCACCGCTCCGGCACCGGATGTCGCGGCGCTATTGACGCCGTTTCGATTCGCCCGCGAGACTCCGGGTCCCTTCCTCTCCCGTGCAGCGATGGCATCCCCGTCCGTCATGCCGCACGTTTCCGCGAGCCTCGCGCCTTGACGCCTCCGTTGACATGAAATCCCCCAGCCGACGCGAATTCCTCAAGCGGGCCGGCGCCGGTGCGGCGGCCTCGGCGGCACTGGCCGCGTTTCCTCCCGCGATCCGGCGTGCGCTGGCGATCCCCGCGCATCGCGCCACGGGCAGCCTCCGCGATGTGCAACACGTGGTGATCCTGATGCAGGAGAACCGGTCGTTCGATCACTACTTCGGCACCTTCCGCGGCGTGCGCGGATTCGGGGATCGCTTCCCGATACCGGTGCCCGGCGAACGCACGGTCTGGCATCAGCGG
>Ga0182741_1002452_pt1 | contig 21538 bp, 10 predicted proteins | sample eDN5th37CBELigOP_FD_128874 | JGI IMG/M metagenome (GOLD analysis project Ga0182741, IMG submission 128874) | Enriched Organic Plus compost microbial communities from Emeryville, California, USA - eDNA 5th pass 37_C BE-Lig OP (version 2) (version 2) ... | reverse complement strand
TGCATTCGATAGCATACACCGAGAGCGACTAAAAACGTTGCGAGGACTTGACCGCAGCCGCGAGCCAAGCAAAAAAGGTGCCAAGCGTGACATTATTTCAGAAACGGCAGACTTCGCAAGTCCTGTCTATGCTCCTGCAGTTCGAGAAGGACGAATGCCGGTTAAGAATCAAGTCGTGGATTATGGCATTCCTCTGCTGAACAACTCTCGCCAGCTCGCAGCACTCGAGCGAACAATCCAAAACCCAGCGTTGCGTGCTGAGCAAGAGACCGTTGTGGTTCCCAAGCCGTCCGAAGTGCTTAAAGAGACACGTGAATCAGTCAAGGCTGCAGACGCATTGGAGCGAGTGCACAAGATGCTCACCGCGGATGCCGGTCAAACCGCAAAACCAACCACAGTCAACGTGTACAAACGATTCGAGCCTGTGCTCCGACCCCCCACGCCCAGTGTCGAGGCGGTTGAGCATGAGGAGCTGTCGCGAGCCGTGCTCTTGCTCCAGCGTGTACTTCGTGGTCGAGCCGTTCAGAATGCAATGCACGTCGGTCGAACAAAGGCCTTACCCCTCATCGAGGAGCTGCGGTTGGGAGAAGGAGACGCCGAGATTGCGATCGAGGCACAGGAAGCTCAGTACCTGGAGCAGAAGACGAACCGTCTTATGTCGAATGCATTGGATCTCGTGCAGGGCCAGCTCATCAGCGAAGCCGCGAGCTTCCTTTCCAAGGAGGTTGCTCGCCTTGCCGAAGCACAGGAGATCACCAAGTTTGTCGAGGCCGCTCGCGAAGACAGACGGCTTCGTGAGGCCGAAGAAAGCGGCCGTCGCCAGATGGAGCATGCAATGCGTCTTAAGAAAGAGCACGTGCTCGAACTTGTCCTTGAAACCCATCGAGCGACAGCCGATCGATATCTGGATGATGTATTTGAGTCAGCGGTCGAAAGCGCCGCGAACGCTCGTGCTCAGCTTGTGGCTGAGGTCAAGCAGACTACTTTGGATCCCATTGTTACTGCACTGGAAGGACAACAAGAAGCCGAGGCCGAGGCGCAGCTGGCTTCTCAATATGCTCAGACCCGACCAGCGTCTTCAACAGCCTCCTCAGCCCTCGATGCTGTCAACGCCAACCGCGTCGTTCAGGACCTTCTGTCCACCTATGTTCTTCCTGAGGTGGCTCGTCAGCGGGCCAAGGAAACCGCAGAAATCGCCAACCGTCGTCATCTTGTTGCAGTGCATGCTGCAGCGGCAGTTTTGGCATACGATGTTCTCGCCGAGCAGACTTCGGGGCTTCCTCGAATCACCCAGCCTGTGGATCTTCCGGAGCATGTCCAAGCTTCTCCAAGCGAACGATCGCCGTCACAGGGAGGGTCAGACGCAACAAATGCAAGGTAGTCGTATTAGGATTAATTGCTTCTCCTCATGTACAAAGTCAACATCCATGTATAAATGTAACAAATAGCTCTCATAAAGTCGTACATTACAAAAGTCCTATAACACTTTAGCACTTAAACTAGAGACAACCGGAGTTTCCTGGGCGATATAACATTAGTGGTTTGTATTGGGTCGGGTGGATATGGAGCACTTTATAATCTACAATCGAACTTCTGCAACATACACAGAGCCATCTGCACATGCTACTGCAACCTGTCCTACAAAGCCTGTGTTCAACACTTGGGCTAGCATAAGATTCTTGCTTTCCTGTGTACTGTTGCTTGCGCTGCTACTACTGCTGCTGCTACTGCTGCTGGTGGAAGATCCACCTGCGGATGTTACCACAAGTGTAGGATTGAAGTTCGACCAGGCCACGTCAGTCGCGCCTGCTGGGCAGTGAATGGTCTTGACCAAGCATCCATCCGCCACAGACCAAATGTGCACACGCTCGTGTGACAGGGTTGCCAAATACTGTCCAGTAGCGATACCTGAGGGTAGCACCGTGGGGAGCATGCCTGAGGCTGGGACAATAAGAGACGCTGATGTGGTTGTTGTGGTGCTCACAGGGGCACCTCCATTTGGACCTCCGGCTCCCGAATTGGAGCCTGCACTAGAGGAGGTAGCGGGAGTGGTGTTGGAGGATACCGACGCCGCGGTGGCTGTTGAGGTGTTCATTGCTGCCATTGCCGCGACTGCGGGGAGGGCAGAGCTAGGCGTCGCTCCAACGGGCGCTGTTAACGGGTTAAAGAGCGGATTGGGTAAGCTCCAAGCGATGGTGTTCACTGGGTGAATGTGTCGTGAGAGAGTCACGAGGCAACGACCCTTCGCAATATCCCAGATCTTGACGGTGCAGTCTTGAGATGAGGACGCGAGGAACACACCTGGGGATTCGTATGGGGAAACTGGGTGCTGGTATTGTGCTGCTGGTGCATAGAGTGCGGCTGCAGCACCACCTTCGTTAGAGGTTGCACACGGTGGTAGTAGGGAAAGATGTCGTGCCGAAACGTTAAATCGTACCGTGGTGACGGCTCGGCGATGGTCGATGAGTCTAAGCAACGGTCGAACCAAATGGGCGGTGGTCGTTGATCCTGCTAAAGCGTTGCCCAACTCTTTCTGCAACTGCTCCTTACGTTGTAGCTCCTTAAGTTGCGAACGCTGCTGAGCATCTAGCTGTGCCTTACCTCCTTTCTTCTTCTTTCCTGAAGCCGTAGTCGGCGTTGCAGTCATGGCTTCGTCCGCATCTGCGCCGTCCTCGCCCTCTTCTTCTGCGTCGCCCGATTTCTCAGTGGAAGTAGGCAACGTGATGTAGGGTGGGATCTCAGGTACGTGCCAGACCAAAACTGCTCCATCTTCTCCTCCGGTTGCCAAAAGACTACCGCTCGGCGACCACCGTAAGGTGTTGATCTCGTAGAGTTGTGCGTTTTGCTGTGGGGCTGTAGGTGAGGGTGCGGGAACCCCTGGTATTGCCACGTATGGATCGAAGGGTGTTGGAGGAGATCCTCTCAGCTCCGCCTCTGCCTTCAGTTCATCCTCACGATCGAGTATCCGCGAGTGATGCGCATGACCTGCATGCGGCTTTAGCATGCAGTAGATAGGGGTGTTGCTTGTCCTTCGGATATCATAAATAAAAATGTTGCCATCTGCGCCACCCGTTGCGAAGCTGTAGGGTGATCGCCAATCAGCGTCAAGGATCGGTCCTGCGTGGCAGGTCGGGTAGTCTTCCTTCGTTTCAGATGCCGACTCGGCTGTTTTGCCATACTTACGGATCAATGTGCCAGCCTCTGCGTCCCAGATGCAGGCGACGCCATCTACGCCAGCGGTGAGGAGGAGAATGGAATTAGGGGTAATACCCGGAGCGCCTTCTAGGCCCTTGTTAGGCATAGCGAACGATCGACTTCCCGAGGTTGGTGAGATGGGGAGGGTCGATCCTGGTAGCGGTGCGAACTTGCACACTGCAACGGGGCCATCATGCGCACGGCTGGATCCTGGAAGCCTGAGCACATGACGCAATGACAGTTGGTTCAGGTAGCTCTGCGCAGAGAGCAGGCCCTTCAGTGAAGGATCGTTAAGCACGGCTGCGGGTGCAGAGGAAGATGTAATAGCCGCTGAAGAGCTGAATACCAACACAGCGCCATCGTATGTAGCAACTGCCAGGTAGTCCTGTGCGGGACTCCAGTCTGCGGCGACTACCGCACGGTTGCGCCTGAGCTTGGCTGCACTGGCCTTGGCTTCGGTTCTCTGTACCTCGCCACCACGGTAAACGCGCTTCACCTTGCGTTCTGCCTCATCTTCGTCGTCGTCTTCGTCTTCGTCGTTTTGGTTCTTGTTACTCTCTTCCCTCGCTAACTTCTCGTTCGGGTCTGGAGCGGCTTCGAGGATAACACTCGAGTCGACAATGGCTTGTCGCTGGCGCTCGAACTCTGCTGGTGAGACAACCAACAACCCTCCAATGGCGCTTCCACCAGTAGCGGCACTTGCGCTGGCCGCGAGAAGGGATGCGGCAGCACTGGTCATAGCGGAAGTGAACGTAGTCGCACCTGGAACACCACCAGTGGCCGCAGCAACAGCACCACTGCCGACACCGGCGACGCCGCCGACAGCTCCTGGTACACCTGCAGCGGACGCTGCTGCTGCAGTGGAGGCAGTCATTGCCTGGAGCGACCTGGATGCGCTCGAGACCTGTGAGCTGCGCAGCACACCTCGGGTTTCTGCAGTAAGATCCCAAATGCGTGCAGTTCCGTCTGCGGAACCTGTAAGGAGCACAGGCTGGGTGGGGTGCCAAATTGTAGTGCACACAAGTGCCGAGTGCCCCCAGAACTCAAAGCGTTCGTTGGGATCCATCTCCAGCACACCGTAGTCCGCGTCAATTGGTTCGTGGGGGTCGAAAACCCGCTTGCGCGTCGTGGCTCGGCACACGTGCGGGGTCAGCAGCGAAAACGTCCCATCACATAGCGTCTCAGTTCCGTCCTATATGGTGTTTACAGCATGGGAGAAGTAGGGCATCGCGCATGCGCGAGATATCGAGATACCAACAGAGTGAGATATCCATCTTACTAGTGAGTGCAGCGAGGGGTGCCACTTCACAAGCATCTGCATACCGACTTGGTGCTTTGATGAGACCATTCGATACTATCCATCATTTGGAGTCATTTCACATAACGTACCTCCGAAACGTGCGCCTCGATCTCGGCATACTGCAAGCCCTTCTGCACAAACGAGATGAGCGCTCCGGGCGGGACATCGCTTGCAGCGATGTTTGACTTTGTGATCGAGGACTCGTGCGAGAACGCGAACGCGCTATGGACGTAGCCTAGAGACATGAATCACACCACGTGGTCAGATGCGTGAGTTAAGCGTCACAACCGCGTCAAACAGGGGGCGAACATGACTTCAGAGCCAGAAGATGCGAGGGGGCGCGAAATGGGAAAAGGGAAATATTCTACCTACCTGATTCTAGCAGGTATCTGAAGATGGCATAGTTCAGCTCGTCGCTGGTCAAGGAAGACATTGCGATAGCGTAGCGCTGTCCTCTGCCTTGTCAGAGGCTCAATTGAGACCCTGAAAGTATTTAGAATGTAGCTTTGATTTCCTATCCGTCCTGGCCCAGATTTGGACCCCTCTCCGCCCAAGGAGAGCGTGGGCGGTTTCCTCGGGTGGATGGGTTCTCTTCCGGTCGGCGGGGGTGTGGCAGAAGCGGTATTTATATCATTTTTGAGGCGTCTCTAGGTGTCCTGGCCCGGATTTCGCATCGAGCGGTCGGAACAAGTCTCACAACTGCGATATTTGGGACTCCAGGGCGTGGCGTGGGTCGTGTGCTTGTGTCCGAAAACCCTATTGTAGTGTACATAGTCCAAAGGGGCGATGGAAACATGTGTCAAATCCCCGAAATACCTTACGTTAACCTGCGAAAAAGACACGAAACCATATCGTCCAACGAATTCTTTCCTCACATTGTGCCTCAACACCACGCTTTCTACGATTGTATGAATCCAGGTGGCTTGTTCGACGACTCAGGTCGATTAGACAAGCTTGATCACTCAACATGTTCTCGGCGACCAGGCTGCTCCGTGGCATCTTCCGTGGAAATATCACCTCCAAGCGCGGCAATCGCAACTTCTACAAAGGCCGCGGTGCTCCCACAATGGGTCACCACACTAAGCGAGGCAAGTACATCATTGACAGCAAAAAGGTCGCAGAAATGACGTTCACCTGCCCCGATCTCACAGGCTTCCCGCTCAAGCCTTACGTCGATCGCTCTGTAAAGGCCGTTCGATTGGCCAAGTAAGGAATGGAACGACTTGAGACACGATAGATCACGTCGCACCGGTCTTTTGTCACTCATCGTGTTCTCGCTCCGCACTTCGATACCAGTAAGGTGCGAAGGGTCGAGCGAGAGGCCTGCAACCCGCGTTGCATGTCGATACGAGTCAACGAAACTTAGGCCTCCCATTCTCTCAACTGCAGCGACATTCAGAGCAGTCATATCATGGATTCGAGATTTCGCTCCCAAACCTGTATAATGTATGTATATATGTTCACTACGTCATGCAATTGCACAGATTATGTGGGGTAGTCGAGACGTTGGAGGCGACCTACACCTGACGAAACAAAGTCAAGCCAACGTGCCCACTCTCAACCCTCGACGAAACCCACGCTTGTTACATTAAGAAATGATGAACGTCCCATTCCAATCTGTCTTTTTCAGCGTGCCCAAGCATTCCTTTGCTATTCACTATAGTATCTCGGCGGGGGCTGCGTTCCCGATCGATTCACCACCGCTTGCACAGTTCCAAACCAGTCAAATAAATTCACTGGATGAGGATAAACTGCGTGTGTATGGATTAGGATGAAGTGTTACGAAGTTAAAATGATGTGTGCTTAGTCTGTGTATTGTTCTGGGGGTGTGTCCAAGTACCACAGCCCATGTGCACAACGTGTACCGCAGCTGAATCGCTTTTGGCGCGCAACCCGAGCCTACCTTTTGGACGGATTCAGCCAAATGAGCCTACCTTTTGGACGGAAAGGGCTAGAATGAGCGCGTAAAATTTGAATTTGGACCCGTTTTTCCAAGGTGCAAGTGAGGCGGTTTGGGGGGTCATACCGCGCCTGCACGCGAGTGCCCGGAGTGGCGAGTGAAGTCATTGTGTCTCTAGCCCTGTAGAGTATGCGTTGCGCTAACTGACACAAGTCTGACATCTACACAATATCACATACTTGACTCTTTCCAACTTACTCGCTGAACCCCCCTTACCCTTGCCCCCCACTTAACCACATATGACAGGGCTCTAGGCTCGTATCCGCCTACTCGAACACGTACTCGTGCTTCACGTGGCATTTTGAGCCCACTCACGCTCGCTTCAGGCCCAGCATACACCGGTAGCTCCTGACACGCGCGCAAAAAAACACCCTCTCTAAAGGAGTGCATCTCGATACTAGACAGGGATATCCTGGAAACAGAGCAGGTTTGACCTCAGACGGCGCGTTTCAGCTGAAATCGCTTTATCCACGCTAATTCACCTAGCCCCTTGATTCATTTGAGACATCTCGTTCGTACTTTGAGATCATGGGTTCAGAAATCAGCATAGTCGGCAGTGGTAATAATCCTCCTCAGGCCACCGACGTGTGCCACCTCGTCAGTGTGAAGAAGTTCTGCAAGTCCCTCGGTCGCGACAAACCCATCCGTGGCGCCCCACGAGGCTCTTACATCACTCGCAAGCGCCGTGCTAGCACGGACCTGGAGGAACTGGACACGCAATCGCATGGCGAAGCCACCACTGAGAGTCAGATGAAGGCCGATGGCAAATCCAAGGACGATGCAAAACTCGCGATGAAGCCAGAGGCGGCTGTGGCTGCTCGGGGTGGAGCTCGAGGTGCAGCCAGCTCCAGCAGTGATGCTCGACCACATGCGCGCGTGCAGGGCGCAGTGTGGGCTGAAAGTGCATCATCTTCCTCGGCGGCACCCGCTTCGTCTTCGTCGTCTGCTTCTTCCTCCGGAACTACGAGTGCAGCACGCGGTGCTGCTGCTGCGCTTGCCGCTGCAGCAGCCATTATGAATGCTGCACCCCACGCTGCTGTAGACGAGCACAAGCACGCACACCATCACCAGCATGAACTCCATATGGTTGAAGACAGCGACGACGAATACGGCAAGAAGAGGGGCGTCTCGTGGCGTGGCTACTGCGCTGAGTGTCGAAAGAATAAGAAAAACTCTCGTACATCTTTTGCCTGTGGCAAGTGCTCCACGAGTGAGAAGCTCGTGTATCTCTGCCCGACAGGATCTTGCTTGGCTGATCACCTCTCACAGTTCTGGAAGATCACCTTCACTCCCAAGTAAGCACATATGAACTCGAAATGAACAGAGCCAGGTCCTACACGAAGAAATCACTGAGCCATGTGCTATGACCTTGTAGGCGTTGCATATGAGATTAATCAGCGTCCTCACTCATGGATCTCCCCGCTGATGCCAACAGTCAACACAGATGACACCACTTAGTTCCGTACTCACTACCTTTGATGTGCCATCAACAGGCTACGGGACTATCTCAATGTTGAACACGAATCTCCGGCTTGTGAAGTCCTTCACGCCCGACTAACAGTAATCTTTCTCTATTTGTATAAAAGTCAATTTACCACGGTCGGCCCACCACCCCTCGATATCTACACTCGAGCATACCCATCCATTTGCAGACCCTGTCATGCTCGCTCCAGGCTGATCTATACTCGTTAGAGTTCCGCAGACTCTCGGCTCTCTAGCAGCACCACTTCGAGACGAACTGGATGGCTTGGCTTGATCTGATTCTTCCTGAGATTCTTCAATTTTTCGTTGGGGCCTAGCTGCGCACATGCACTTGTTAATACTGTATTTACGACTCACTTTACTGTTCTTGGAATTATACGGAAACCGAGACGTAGCTGTATGCGAACTCTTAACCTTGTCTTTTCTCTTTATTGGGTCACACATCCTGATGAGACCCGAGCCTCGCCATAAACCAAGCACAACTATGAATTCGTACAATTTACCGTACATCCTGAAACAAGCTGTGTGATCTTTACTAACAAATACCTTACATTTATAGTCCCATGGAATCTTCCTGGATATTGTCTGCTTCTTCCTCCTGACCTGCAGTAGCCTCGTATTGCTCGATCCTGCGGAGAATCTTGTCTGCATTCTTAATAGTCTTCTGCTCGTGAACCGTCAGCTGTGACCACCAATCACGGAGCTCCTTTGCAGTGCGCCTGTAGAAGTCAACCTCAAGTTTGGTAATGCGCTCTGTCAACTCCTTGCGCTGTGCGGCCTCGTGCTTGGACTTGGAAAGTGTATCACGCTCTGCACGGAGCTGTGCTAGATACTTGCGCATCTCCTGTTCCTCGAGTCTGTGACGCTCGCGAGGGTCTTCCACGGTTCGGACGGCCTTTGATTCTTCAATTTCGCGCTCAATTCGTGCCTTCTTCTGCTCCTCAGCCTGACGTGCCTTCTCGGCCTTCATCCGCTTCAACTGCTTCACCCGCTCCTCCTGTGCTTGAACGATGGCCAGGATGCGCTCGGCGTCGAGGCCGGGAGCGATCAGCTGTCGGTTGCGGGTCTGGTTTGCCTTGCTCTCCTCCATAGCCTTCTTGGCAGCGGGTGCTGCGGGCTCAAGAGGCTTGGACTCGTCGCCCATGGCGCCAGCCTCCGCGCGTTGCAACTTGCGTCGAATCTTACCCATGCTAGGCTTGTGTGTTTGTGATGTGCAATACTAATCTACCTGTGACGATAACCGCCTTAGCGAGCAGAGAATAGTTCAGTACGGTCAAGCTCTTCCGCTCCGTAAGCAGCCTTGGGATTGCTACTCTGGTTCACTCAATCCCGCGGGGTACACCAGTCCGTTCTCGCTTCAAACCAAGGCGAAAGGTGTTGGGAAGGTATGCGTTCTAGATTATTCCACGTGTGTTTGAGATTTAAATCAGTTTAGAATGGTTTTTAGAATCAAATAAACTTCAATTGACTCACTCCCATGCCCTCTCAGTGAGGCTACCCTACCACGCACACTACGTAATCCTATCTCAATGCCGTGGCCGAGAGCCGTTTTTTAGCGTATCGGCCGCCGGCGGGTGGATGGCATCACCGGCCGACGAGACGAGAGACGAAGTGAGCACGCTTCCAGGCCAGGACGGATAGGCCTTGGAATGATGGAAGGATACTCACACCGACGTTGGCGGATAGACCGTGTGGGGTGTGTTGAGTGAAGTATAATATATGGATGCGCTACCAATTCTAGTAGTACTCCGATTGTTCTCTAGATTTTGCACACAACACATCCGTACATGTGCGAAACTATGGTTTATCCAAGCCTCGCTGATGGAATCTGACTGCTCCGATACTCTGCGCCCCTTTCGCGGCAATGACCAGAGAGCGCGGAACGGTACGCTGGAGTTCGTACAAGCACGGTGGTGTAAATTAATCTCCGTCTTGTTTGGGCGGTCTTCACTTGAGCTAGACCCAGAACCGTCGTGAAACCCTCCAGCTCACAAGCATCCGCCGTGCTCGAGGTCTGGTGAAAGAGTCCGAATTATGCAGACGGGGGATTCCGAACCTGTGTTTGGTGGGGCGAGTTTAATGCCACAATTCTTCATCTCGGGTTGCCCACGTCTTTCATCAATCACGCATAGATATGCGTAGATACCGCAGAGCAAAGCTGGCTCCTTCCTGAGTACATGCAGTGAAAAGCTGGGATCTAGGTGATGCTCCTCTTGAAACATCGTGCACTAACTTGAAGCAACACCACCATCTCGATTCTGTCTAGAGGCTCTTCTTGGCCACGCACGAGTGAACTCGCGCGCCACGCCAAGCATTCAACGAGACGAAACGAAACGAGACCGCACGGTCGGCTCAGCCATTAACATTCTTGGGAGGTAAAAACTTGAACTGAACTGATCAGGACAAGCCCCTCGAGCGTAATCAGTAATAGCATCACCAAGCCTCACTTAACTGTTGCGCCAACATGTTTCGACGAATCGCGCGTATGGGCACTACGCCCGTGAAGTATCAATATGCACTTGTGTTGGAGAAACTCGAGATGGGCGTTGCTGCAGAATGTGAGGTGTCAGCCATCTGGGTCCGAGGACCACACCTTGCAAAGGGTCCTGTTGTAAAATGCAGCAACGGTGAATGCACCTGGGGCATTGAGGAGCAAAAGCGTAACCCTATGATGCTGATGTGCACACTGTACAAGGAGAAGAAGTCCACCGAAGACAATCCCATTTTCCAGTCCAAGACTTCCAAAATTATCCTGAAGCTACACTCGGGAGGTAACAAGACTAAGACTGTGGGCGAGCTTTCAATTGATTTGGCTCCGCTTGCCAAGGAAAAGCCCTATTCACAGCGCATAACGCTGGGGCTTGAGAATACGAATCTCAAAAACGCACAGCTGACTTTCCAAATCCACTCTCGCCCGGTTGTCTCCACGGGAGCTCCAGGTGAGTTTGACACTGTGTCGACAATGCCTGGTATGGATGAACAGAGCTATCTCGATACGGATTCTGTTGCTGATTTCTCTGCTTACAGCGCAGCGCCAGTAATGAAGGTTGCCGATCCCAAGGCTTCAGCAAATGGTGCTCGTACTGGCGTGGCAAACACCATCGTGAGTGGCGATGAGAGTGACCTGAGCGACCTGAGCGACGGAGACGATGAAAAGACCTCGTCACAGTCTCAATCGCAGCAACAGCAACAGCAGCAAGCGGCCAATCCATTCCACAAGCTGCTCAAACCGACCACACTCCTTGGACCTGAGTCTGATTCCGAAGCAGAGGAGTCTGTTCCGGCCAAGTCCGCTGAGGCTAAGGAGACACAGACCAAATCTGAGCAACATACTACTGTCCATGAAAGCGCAGGAGAATCGCAAAGCCAACCTGCCCCTTCACCAACCAGAGCGGTACTTGATGAGAGTGATAGTCCGCTCAGCGATCTGGACGACGATGATGAGCAGAAAGACGCCCCCATTGCCAAGGCAAAGCCATTGGATGATAAGAAGGAGAGCGGACTCCTAGCCACTGCAGCAGCTGCTCCAGCCATCTCGCTTTCTCAAGGAACATCTCAGGATGAGCAGGCTCTCCGAGACGAGCTCCACCAGTTGAAGCGACAGCTCGACGAGGAACGCACCGCAGCAGCCGCACGTGCTGCAGCACAGAAAAAGGAGCTCCATGCAGCACAGGCCGAAATCGCGCGACTAGTGTCTGAACTGGAGCAGACCAAGAAGTCGCGCTCTGCGGAATCCTCTGATAAAGACAAAGATCTTCGAGTCGCACAAGCTGAAGTCGCACGCTTAACGGGTGAAGTGGCGAAGTTGGAAGCCGATAAGAAGCATCTTGAGTTGTCTCACACGGAACAAACTAGCAAGCTTGAAGAGCAACTTCGTCGAGCACGTCAGGAAGCCAAGAAGTTGAGTGAAGAGCTCGAAGCAACGAAGGCTGCTTGGAAGACTGCTGAGGCTGAGAGTGAGGCTGGTGCAGATGCCCTTGCTGCCGAGAATACGCGACTAGCAGAAACGAATGCTCAGCTCCGCAAACAAATTACCTCGCTTCAGAGTCAGCTTGATACTCATGATGCTCGCGCGAACGAGCTCCTAGCAACAACGGAAGCTGAGTTCACCGCGAAGTTACAAGCTGTACAGAAGGAATGCGCACGACTGCAAGCTGTTCTCAATGATGAACGTGAAGCAGCCGCAGCAGAACTTGCACGTGTGTGCCGTCTTCGTGACGAGACACAGGCTCGCGCGCTTGAACTTGCTGCAGGGGAGCGTCGGCTGTTGGAGACCGAGCTTGAGCGACTGCGTATTCGAGAGCATCGATTCGCGGAAGCTACAGCCACCGGCAAGAACATCAACGAGAAACTCCAGGCACAGGTTCGTTACTACGAGCAAGAACTCGCTGACGCTGACACCACTCTAGAAATGTTAAAGCAGACCTACGCCAGTACGAATCAAGCGCTGATGGATGAAGTCAACCGACTAACTGGGACGCTCTCTGCGGCAGCCGCTCAAGAACGTGAAGCTCGAGATGCAGCATCGCGTGCCAAGCTTCGTGCTGAGGATCTGGAAGTCGCACTCTCGAACGTTCGCTCACAGAAGATGCGACTTATTGAAGTCATGAATGATGTCGAGTTGCGACTCCATGCGAAGGAAGATGCCCTGAACAAAGCTCAACGACGTGTTCGTACGCTTGAAGCAAAGCTTATCCGAGCTGGACTCATGACCGCTGGTGAAATTGGCGCCATGGAAGGTGAGGAAGAAAGCGAAATCGTCAAGAGTATGATTGCAGCCGCTGCTCGTCGTTCGTCCATGCGTGACATTTTAGAGGTTGTTGAGAAGGAGGACGCCGAAATCGCGAAGCGTCTTGGAGAAGCGCCTTTGCCTCATGAGGTTTATACGGCCAATAGTGAGTCCAAGGATGCCTCAGAGCATGCTCCCAGTGCTGGGTCCAGCCAGTCGTTAGGTGCCGAAGGAGACGCCGCCGAGGACCTAACGGACGAAGCATCGCTCGAAAGGCTAAGGTCTAAGGAAAAGAAAGAGAAGAAAGAGAAAAAATCCAAGCGAGAGCGTAGAGCAGCGGCAGATGAGTAGGACCCGACGCCAGGCTAACAGCGTCCTCCAAGGTAAAACAAAACCAGCCTAGTAGCTGTTTTAAGCTTTATGATCAATCTGCGGAAGCAGTCAACTCGGCCTTCTCCTGCGTGGAGAAGCTAGCCCCGTTTGTCACCAGCAGAGATAACACTACATAACTACAAATCATATTCTGGACCCACTAATACACAGGCCACGATACTAAGTTCGCATTGTACACCACCATGACAGGTTGCGATACCACGCGCTTAAAATACACTGAAAAGTGCATTGAGCCCCAAGATACCCGCCAAATCTGACAGGAATGACTTGACGAAGCCCTCCCGTTTTGGATACACTCCAATGCTCTCCAGGCATGCTGCGGTCTGCTCCCTGTCCAAGCCGCTGATAAGAATGACAACAGCTTGTTGTCGTCCAACTTGACGCATCGAGTTGAAAGTACTTGCGTCGGCCACAGCTGAGATGAGAGCCTGTTCGGGTACGCCCACACCTTGGTATAAAACGATTCCTTGAGAGGGAGCCGATCCAGGCTTTTCTGAAGTTGCTGCTTCTGCTGCCTGGACATCGTTGGTGAGGATTTCATTCAGCACCATGATAGGCATCTTTGGGTAGGTGGTGTAGGGGATATCTGTTTGCCTACCATATACTGCTTGGTCATTTAACATGGCATTGACGGCTTGCCCCGAGCCCACGGATTGTGAGGTGAAGCCAACTCCGAGGTGAGATGTAATGGAGAGGAGCTCCAGCTCCTTCTGCACGTTCTTTACTTCATCAGTTGCTGTTGTTTCCACTGGCCTAGCACCGAAGTAGATTGATGAGACGTGGATTGGACCGAGTTGCTGGGTTACTTCCTCGGTGATTTCACTTTGGGGAACGACCTTCCTGGACAGCAGGCCCTTCACCAACTCTGATGCAGGCGTATCCCGGCTAATAATCACAACTCGATGTGGTGCCGTTGAGATAGTCCCCGAAATGACTGTTTTGAGGTTATCCATCCACTCCGCGACAGACTCAGATTCCTCACGGGTACTGACCACCACAGGCACCGGCTTGGGTGGAATCCTCTCTTGCTCTTCCGATGCCGTCTCAGATGCTTGCGGTGTCAGAGATGTCTGCGTCTCGGTCAGTGTCCCAATCTTGAATGCGTCTGTTGGCTCGGCCACCAAGATACACTTTCGAGGTCGGACGGGTGGTGGTGGTGTGTATACATCGGAGTCGGTTTTGTTAGCGTCTGTACTGCCGACAGGGGCTGAAGCTGCAGCGGCAGCCTCGTCCTTGTCCTCGAGTACGATTGCTGGATCCAAAAGGTGGACCTTGTGGAAGGCCACTGCGAAGGTGCGGGTGGCAAGCGACGGGCCAGAACGGCGTACTAGACCCAATGCACCTGCGCGATGTGCCACAAGGGGGTGTGCGGCGGAGATCGCCCTGGAACCTCGAGAGAGCGCGGTTCGAAGCGCCTGCATGGCAGCACGAGGGTTACTTTTCGATGGAATATAGCGAGGGCAGGTGGTTAGAGTCCATGAGAAAATGATCATACAGAATATTTGAGCTATATACATCAAATACGCAGCTAGGATCCGACGCAGGATCTGCGGAACCCCAACAAATCACACCCCTGTAGTCCTACATTTAGAGCTCGATTTTCGGATTTTTGTGGCAAGATCTGGCGAATCGAAGAACTAGGAGAGTTTGCGAGCTGGTGGCACCACGGGTAGCATTGTGGGCTTCAGTAATGAGCTAGACCAGTGCCCAAATGCAAGCTTGTAGAATATGCCGGGATCCCACATGGCGCAACGCATTATCATCGTCGACCCACCGATGTCTCAAACATGCCACACAGACGTACTGGGATGGGATGTGGTCTAACTTGAGAGAGCCTGTTAGTCTGGCGGTGCTAGTCATGTCTCTGGTTGTATAACAAACTGTGTCGTAAACTGTATGCACAATAGAGATTTGACGATAACGCCTTAGATAATAGAGTTATTCTACTGGTACCTTGGGAGTTAATTAACAGCAGTGGGTCGTGGAGACAGCCGGCTGCATACTAGCTGTCGAGCCGAGAGTAGTAAGCTGTAGTGACAAATGCATATTCCAAGTCCATTGGATCCGCATATAGGATACTCTCCTGTTAGATGAGATTTGCAGGAACTTGGACAGGAATGCGAAGTGTACGAAGAACGTGATTAATCTTCTCGGCTACGAGTCGATAGCCAAACGATACTTCACCATAGCCACCTGACTTGTGAACAAACACTTTGACTACGATGAAATAGAGCTGGATTGCGAGGTAGAAGCAGACCAATGGGAAGATGATGCCTACGACGATCGTGTAGACAGTGTTGAAAACGATGTTGTTGCAGATCGCGTTATCCGTGAGCTTCTTAAGCAATGCAACCTTTCCAACAGCGGCAGAATCGCTCTTGTCTTCTGAGCCACCCTTCACCTGTTGCTGTTGCTCCTCCTCCTCTTCAACCTCTTCTTGAGCGTTCCGAACTGTGGGATGGGATGTTGTTGGGAACTCATGCGCCATGGCGACAGCCCTAAGAATCAGCAAGATGAGCGCAATTGCGAAGTAGTAGAACGCAACCGCCCCTGTTTCAAGTGCATATTGCGAGCGGAATCCGTGCGAAAACCATGAAACTGGGTTTAGGAACGCGTCACGATATGTGGACCACTGGAATTTTTGCAGATGATGAGGACCGAAGGAAGTGTTGGATAAGCGATTGAACATTCCGCCACCAACGTTGAAGAGATAGGATGCGATGGCAAAGATTGCCACCGGCCACTTGAGCGACCGAAGCAGGCGGAGGCAGACGTCTGAGGCATATACAATCAACAGACCAATCACTGAAGCGGCGCCCATAGAAACACCAACCAAAACATGCACTGGTTGGGTCATTGCAAACCGCAAAAGATGCTGCTTCACTCGAGTCATGAATGGTGCATTAGGATCGACCTTGTACTCTTCCTGGCGTGTAGCTGCAACCGAGGACTCGTCACCTTCCGACTTCTCTGTAACAGGGGACAGTGTAACTTCGTCAACCTGCAAAACGCGAGCTATGAACTTTCGCATGCTGGGTGCCTCGAGATCTTCAAGTGCGCCAACACGGTGGAAGTGTGAACTAGGCTGTGAAGACATGAACCGTTTCATGGGAATGTCAGTCGGAGTGGCACTGGCAGGTAAAACCAGAATCTGAGGCACCATTTGGATCTTGTTCGACGCAAAGAAGTCGTAGTATGTCTCAGAGTCGACATTTGCGAAGACAATGGGGAAGTCTCCATAGTTTGAAGCGGCCTGCGTGGACGAGAGCAGTGTTTCATCGACCCAAGGAACTAGGCTCTTGGGAAGGAACGGCTTAAGAGGAGATTTGCTGAGAGACTTCTCCGCAATCTCCTCAAGCTTCTTCTTGAGGTAGGGAAGTGCGGACTCTGCGATAGTGTCAAAGGCAGCGTGAAGCTTCTGGCAGGCAAAGCATCGCTCGACTGAGCCCTTGGAGCTAATCAGCAAAACTACGTTGTAATAGCGATAGCCAGGCAGCATGAATTTGTCAAACAACGAGGGGCTGAGTCCAAGCACTGCGGTCTTGCCAGAGGATACTTCGCGGAGGTACTTGCGAACCAGGTTGCGAGCCAGTTTCTTCGCATCGGTCACGGTGCTCTGTGCAAGAGCTCTGGAAGCTGCAGACACAAGCTTTGCTCGCTTCTCCCGTTCCTTGCTCTCGCGCTCAAAGCGCTTGTCACGAGCAGCACGACGCTTGGACTGGAGCTGGCGGCCCATAGCACGGAAACGACCTAGTCCCTCCTCGATTTGTTTCCTTGAGTTTTCCTTAGCCCGGTTTCTTGCTCGTCGACGCTTGTCAACGTCACGCAGGATTCTCGCACGTCGCGCACGTCGCTCGATGGAGGCAAGCTGGCGCTCCTCAGAAGCAGTTGGGCGCGGAGCTGCCGCTGCCGCTCCGGTTGTGGTAGCAGCACCCGAGCTATAAGCACTATAGCCTGACGAGGCTTCCTTGTATCCTGATTCATTAGTAGTGGCAGCAGCCCTAGCTTGGGCACTGCACTCACCCACGTGGAGGATGTTGTACGCCTCCTTGCAAGCTGCCATGCGCTTGAGTCTCTTGCGTTTTGCCTCACCCTCCTCGAGGTCCTTCACAAACGCAAGTGCCTCGGAGGTGGGCTCGCCATTGCTGGCATGCGAGATACCCACCGAGACGCACTTCTTAAAGAAGGCTCGGATCTTAGCGCACTTTACATCGTCAGCATCAGGGAGATCTGCACCGGAGGATACGTATTTAGCAGTGGATGCAGTGAGCTGCAGCGCCACTAGCACGACTACTAGTGTCAGCAATCCCACCAGCCTCGATCGTCCGATCATCGTCGTGTCGTCACCTATGGTCGTGACCCCAGTGTTTCGATGACGATAACGAGCCCTTGCGCTGAACGCACTCCTCACAGATGTCACAGACAAGCAGCACAACCGTGCGGCGTCGATATGCAATCTATCTGTCAGCAACCTTGCTCTCGGAATCCCTTTTGCGCGGAATAACTGGCGAGCGCGTTCGGTCCTAGTGAATCTACGTCGAGATCCTGTAGGGCGGTGTAGTGGGTGAGACGAACAAGTGAGTGATAATGCAGTACACAAACAGATTGGCCTTGATTTCTGATGAGTAGACTTCGGGATTCATGATGAGGTTTTAGCCGGATTAGGTTAAAATGGATATCTCAGTTCTCGTCAACTGAGAGTCCGGTCGGGATGGAACATATACGCGTACAGGTGCATTCCGACTCTCTATACGGACACAACTAGGCGCTACATTATTGTCTCGGCAATATCAGAGCATCCGACCTTCTAGCTTGCGTTGTATCTTCGACTGGACTGCCTTGATCAACCCACAAACTTGGGTAGAAGCGGACCTCGGGTGTTTAGAAATCATGCGGTCGTCAGTTAAATGTCAATGCCCGGGTGTGACAGCTCCTGCAAAGTTTATACCAGCGTTATCATGGGCGATGGAGTGGTAGTTTCCGGCCTATCCTATGCGAAACGCGGTGAGTGCCAGCGGCAGTCGGAGGTTGTCCAGGATTCAAAATCCGGGCCAGGACGGATGCGAGTGGAAAAACGGCTGTTGCATTACATTGAAAAAAGTGTAAAATTGCAGGGATGCATATAGTATCAGACCAATTAAATTTCATGAGATAATATATGATACTAATTGTCATCGATAACACCCGTTCACACTCCATCTAGACCCACAAATCCTAGGTGTTTTCCTAAAAAACACTTGGAAATGACCTCAACCCAGGAGGCGTTGGGTTTGACCCACCAGTAAGTAACCTGCCTAATTCAGCGCCCGCTTGAATCTGTGTTATTCATGTCCGCCTTGCGCCTCTGCGTTGATTGAGCCTTATCCCGCCCATCCCAACTCACACTCTGTCCCAAAATCCCTTGAAAACAACTCCAGATTCGTTTTCGGTTTCAAACCGAACGTGCATAACCCTGTGCAGTTCGCGGACCGAGACTTGGTGGTCTATGTTGCGGGTCATATCGTCGTTGTTTACGATGTTAAGACGAAACAGCAACGATTTTTCTGCGGAACGTACGTAGTTAACAGAGACCTGGGCGAACTATTTACTTGAATCGAATCGGACTTGGTCAAGGACTCCTTGGGTCATTTGGGGCGTGTGTTCTGTTTACCGACCACTGCGAGACTCGGATATACCCTTGGCACCACGCTAGCTTGCTCGATCTATCCATGCTTTTATTCCAAATCATCGCTATCATCACCATCACTCGTTGGCTGACACTTAGCTCACACTTTGCTTCACCGCCCTTCCCGACTTGCTCCGGTTCAACAGCCCCAATGATGAACAGATCGACAAGAACGAGATCACGGCCATCTGTGTGTCACCCAATCGACGCCACTGTGCCATCGCAGAAAAGGGAAATGGCCGAGCCAAGCTCCGCATCTACGACCTGCAGACCAAGAAGAAACGCCAGCTTGTACCAACTGGCATCGTTTGTAGCTCATATGTGAGCCTGTGTTTCTCTCCAGACTCACGCGAGCTGCTTACGCTCGGCAAGGTGGGGGAGTCGGAATACTATATGATCAACTGGCAAGCTACAGCAAAGCCCAGACCATTGCAGACCCACCATTTTGAGAAGGTGCCGCAAGCGCTCACGCAATGCTCAATTTCACCGTTTGACCCCAATCAGGTGTGTGTGAGTGGCCGGGGAGGTACTGCTTTGTTCTTCGAAATGGAGGACCACAACACGTTCCGGCAGCTTCCATACTCGACGCTGACACAAGCCGTGTCCTCACTCTCTACTGACTACGTGTGCCACACGTGGCTGCCAGGCAGGCGAGTTGTGCTAGGTACAAACCGAGGCTCATTGGCGTTGTTCAAGGATGGAATCTATCAGTACAACATCGAGATTCCCCACTCCTCCGTTGAAGACGCTGCCATCACTGCGCTCGTCCCCACCACAAAGGGCTTGATCGCGGGCTCAGCCGCCGGTTACGTCGTCTACTTCAACATTGAGTCCAGGGTAATTTCAACAAGCTCGCCCGGCCAGATGATTGATCCATCGGCTGGAGGCCTCGTTGGAACAGTTGGTGTTGGTGGCACCGGACCTTCAGCTGTTTCTGTAGCTGCCGCAGCCGCTGCAGCCGCTGCAACAAATCCCGCAGGAGCGGCTAGTGGGGCTAGCGGAAACTCGGCTGGATCCACTATCTCCCCCAACTTCGAGCTAGAAACGACGTTTACCTTGGATCGTGTGGACTGCGTCGACTCAGCCGACGGCGTTGTGGGTTTGGCAATCTCCTCGGAGGAGGAGGTACTGGTCGTGGGAACAGAGCATGGCCAACTGTACAAACTCGATGATCCGCTGAATAATGTTGTTGGCACTTTGGGTCCTATGGACCTTCCAGGTAATGACCCATCGTCATCACTCATTCCATCCTCCCCATCCAACGCGGCTGTGGCAGCCGCAGCAGCCGCCGCCGCTCGTTCTGAGCCTCGGAAGTATGATTACCTCATCTGCCCATTCCACTCCGGGCCGATATCTGGTTTGGACACGTGTGTGAGAAAGCAGATTATTGCAACATGTGGCCTCCGTGACCGCACCGTTCGTATCTGGAGATATCTGGATCGCACGACGGAGTTGACTGTGAAGCTGGATGAGGCACCGTTAGCTTTGGCGTTGCACCCCTCAGGTCTGTTTCTACTCATCGCCTTCGCTGAGAAGCTCAAGTTGTGTTCAATCACGTACGATTCTTTACGACCGTATAAGGAATTTCCCATCCGTGGATGCACCGAAGTTGCATTCTCGCATGGTGGGCACATGTTTGCCGCCGCAGCTGGATCGTCACTCTATGTGTATAGTACATATACATGCGAACCTGTCACAGGGTTTGTCACTCGAGCGTCCAATACGCACGCTGGCGCGATTAAGACACTAAGCTGGAGTCCATTTGACACGGCAATTGTTACCGGTGCTGCAGATGGTACTGTCTTCGAACGTCGTCTTGAAAGAAGCTTATCAGTCGCCGGATCCGCGCCACCAGGCGACGTGCTCAGTAGCAAGAATAGCCCTGTGACCGCAGCCACACTGACAGCCGATGGTAAGCTGTATTTCGCTAGCGATGGCCATGGATTGAATGAGACGACCGGCAAAACATTGCAGAAGACTCTAGAAATGCCAACATTAACCATCACTCAGCTTGTTGTGAATCAGCCGCCCGAACGCATGATGTTCGCAGCCACTGGAAAGGGTTTCGTCCGCTCATTGCGATATCCTCTGACCGGTGAAGTTCGAGACTACCACGCCCACTGTGGTGCCATCACACGAATGAGGCTATCCAGAGATGCAACGCATCTGTTTACGGCCGGTGATGATGGATGTATCGTCGTCTTCTCTGTTCAAGAAATGGTTGCTCGAGCTGCGCAGAACTTTCCCATTTCGGACGATGTGTTGGTTAAGCAACAAGACCTTGAAGAGCAACTTACACAGATGCAGGAACTCGAGGCAAAGCTTGAAGAACTCAAAGACACCAAAGAGTACACTCTAAGGTCAAAGGAAGTTGCTCACGAAGACTCTCTTAAGCGAATCAGCGAAGAGTATACCCTTCGGCTAGATCATGACCGTGCCCAAATCCAAATGCTGCGAGAGGACAAGCAGGCCACCGAAGCAGACTTGCAAGAGCACCTTATGATTACAGCACAGCGATACGAAGCATACCGAGCCGCCCAAGCCCAAGAATATCAAAAGAAGCTTATGATGGAGATGCACAAGCTTCAGACACTTCAGGAGGAACTTGAGCGATGTCGATCCGAGCACGAACTTGAGATGCGCCAGTTGCAAGAGCGTCATGAGCGCGAGCTTGCGACTCGTAAAGCCCAACTTGATAAGGAGCTGCTAATGCAGCAGCGTCGGTGCGAGGATGCAAAGGAACGTCTGCGACTTGAAGGCAAGACACAAGCTGAGTTCCTCGCACAAATGGGTGAAGACATGGATGCCGAGGTC
>Ga0182741_1002450_pt1 | contig 21563 bp, 19 predicted proteins | sample eDN5th37CBELigOP_FD_128874 | JGI IMG/M metagenome (GOLD analysis project Ga0182741, IMG submission 128874) | Enriched Organic Plus compost microbial communities from Emeryville, California, USA - eDNA 5th pass 37_C BE-Lig OP (version 2) (version 2) ... | reverse complement strand
GAAGGCGTTCGCACAGATTCTGGCCTGGCGGATGCATGACCGCCTCCGAGAACAACGCGGGCTGTCGTACGACACGCAAGTCCACCTCGAACCAATAGACGCACGCGTCGCGCAGATCTGGCACGCACTCGACGCGAACGGTAGCGATGCGCTGGCGGAGAGTGTGCACGAGGTGCTCCAGATCGTGCGGTCACTCGCCGAAGGCGGGGTGACCCAGTCAGAGCTTCGCGACTTAGTTCCGCTGTTCGACCACTCACTGCTCGGCACGCACGCGAACGGATCGAACGCTCGCCGCCACGCGCTCGCACACCTCTTCGGTGTCGATGCACCCACCCGAGTACAGCAGCGCGCCGCGATCGCGTCCTTGGACCGCGCGGCATTCACCGCCACCGCGAGCGTGGCCGCCGACACGTTCGTGCTCATGGCGGCCGACATCACACCGTGCGACGCGGAGTGTGAGGGAACGCTCCTCCTGACCCCGACCGAGCTGTGGCAGGACAGGGGCATCGTCGACGGCACCACGTTCAACGCCGACGGCGCGGTCGCGCTGCGAATCACCGTCGGCGACGACGGCATCAGCGAGCACCACGACCATCCTGGGGTCGTCTGTTTCGCGTGGGCCGATGTACGCGGCGTGATCACGTGGGCCAATGGCTACACGGTCGTCCAAGGGCCGCACACTCGGATCAACCTCGCGCCGTGGGAATGGGACCACGGCGAGATGCTCATCGACCTCGTGCGCAGCACCGCCCGCGCCGCCGGTCGACCGATCGTCGAGATGGATCCGGACACCGGCTCCGCCGATTGAGCTCCCGTCTCCAGAAATGTCGGGAGCCGGGAACTTCTCGCAGCCTCTGCGCATCCATCGAGGCATGATCAAGCTTCCACGCCTCAACTACTTCCAGCGCCGACTGCTGCGCATCGTGATCGGCGGCGGCATCGTCGCCGCCGTCGCCCTCGCCAACGCCGTGATGATCGGCGTCGAGAAGGCGCTCGAGATCCTGAGCTGATTCGTCCGATTCACGACGGTTCTCTGCGCGCATCGTCTGACGAATGGGGATGCCGCTCCAGTTGTCGTCGGAGCGGCCGAAGAACTCCGCATCGTCCGCACCTGGAGTTGAACACATGTCACGCCTGCGTCTCCTGCATCGGAGTTTCGTCGTGGCCGCCGTCGGCGCCCTGGCCGTCGCGACTGCACTCATCGCCACGGCTCCCGGGGGAGCCGCGACCACACCGAGCGCCCCCGACCCGTCGTTCGGGACGAACGGCCGGATCACCAACACCGGCCCGGGCGGCGGGGCCTATCGCGCCTACGACGTGGTCGCCACGATGCCCGACGGCCGTCAGGTGTACGGCGCCGCGATCGACCTCGATGGATCGTTTTTCGTCGAGCGGCGCCTGGCCGATGGCACCCTCGACCTCAGCTTCTCGGGCGACGGACGCACGATCTTCGACGCGTCGAGCATCGGGGTCGATGGCCGCACTTTGCTGGAGACGATCCACCTCGCCGCCGACGGCGGGATGACAATCGTCGGGCACAGCGCGATCGGATCGACCGACAACGCCGTGGGCGTCGCGACGCGCCTCCTCGCCGACGGCTCGCTCGATCCCACGTACAACGGTGGCGACGTGGTCGTGATCGAACCGCCGGACCTCATGTACTCCAAAGGCTCCGCAGTCGATGCGCTCGGCCGGGCGTACATCGTCGTCAACGAAGAGGGTTCCGCCTGTCGCATCGCCCGTCTCGACGCAGGGGGCAGCCTCGACCCGACCTTCGGCACCGCGGGGATCCAGACCCTCTCGATCACCGGCGGCAACGAGTATTGCGCCCACCTCCGGGTCGACGACGACGGCCGGCCCCTGGTCCTCGTCTACGACAACGTGGAGTCGTGGAATCTCGTGCGCCTCCTCGCCGACGGCTCGGTCGACCCGACTTTCGGCACCCTCGGCACCGTCGAGATCGCACCCCTCGACGGTGGCACCGTGTCGAGTGTCGCGAACCTCCTCGGCCTCGACGACGGGTCGATCGTGGTGGCGCTCGTCCGCCTGACCAATCCCGGCGCCAACAGCCGCGCCGCCGTCGTCCGGTACTCGTCCGACGGCAACCTCGACGCCGGTTTCGGGACCGGCGGCTGGACCGACGTCGGGGTGGCCACCAACGGGGGCGGGTCGCAGGTGATGGTCGAGGCTCCCGGCAGCCGGGTCGTCGCGGCCACCGAACTGGGGCTCATCTACGCCCTCACCGCGGCCGGCGACCTCGATCCCGCATTCGGCACCGGCGGTAGTTTCAGCATCGCGGCCGACGTCGCCTACGCGCTCGCCGTCGACTCGAGCGGGCGCATCGTCGCCGCCGGTGGCAACAACGACGACAGCGTGTTCATCGTTCGGCGATTCGAGGGCTGGGAACCGCCACCCCCGTCGACGACCACTTCACCCACCACGGCCCCACCGACGACGCCCGCGCCGCCGGCCCCGGCCCCGACACCGACGTCGCCGGGCTACTGGATGGTGGCCCAGGACGGCGGCGTGTTCAGCTTCGGCGACGCCCCGTTCTTCGGCAGCACCGGCAACTTGGCGCTCAATCAACCCATCGTCGGCGCCGCGCCCACTCCCTCGGGCGGCGGGTACTGGTTCGTCGCGGCCGACGGCGGCGTATTCAGCTTCGGCGATGCCGACTTCTTCGGCAGCGCGGGCGACCTTGCGCTCAACCAACCCATCGTCGCGATGATCCCCACGACGAGCGGAAACGGCTACTGGTTGCTCGCTCGCGACGGTGGCGTGTTCAGCTACGGCGACGCGCCGTTCTTCGGCAGCACGGGCAACCTCGCGCTCAACCAACCGATCATCGGTGGCGCGGCCACACCGTCCGGTAACGGCTACTGGTTCGTCGCGGCCGACGGCGGCATCTTCGCCTTCGGCGACGCGAAGTTCTACGGCAGCACGGGCGACATCACACTCAACCAGCCCATCGTCGCGATGGTCGCGACACCGAGTGGCAACGGCTACTGGTTCGTCGCGCGGGACGGCGGCGTCTTCAACTTCGGCGACGCGCAGTTCTTCGGCTCGGCCAGCGACCTCGGACTCACCCACCCGGTCGTCTCGATGACCGGCTCGCTCAGCGCCAAGGGCTACCGGATCGTCAGTGACGACGGAGCCGTCTACACCTACGGCGACGCCGCGTACGACGGTGGCCTCGCAGGCGTGCCGTTGGCCCAACCCGTGATCGCAGCCCTCCCGCGCGTCGTGCGCTGACCCAGGGCCGCTCCCGAGACGACGTTCCCCGCCTCCGACGCTTCGCCGGGCGCTCCTCCGTCGCGCTCATCCGGCTCCGCTCGTCGTCTCAAGCCTTGGCGCGCTTCTTCTCGCGGCCGCGGGTGGTCTGATCGAGCACGACCTTGCGCATGCGCACCGTCTCGGGCGTGACTTCCACGCACTCGTCGGCCGCGACGAACTCCAAGGCACCTTCGAGCGTCATCGGCTTGGGCGGCGTGAGGCGCACCAATTCGTCGGCCGTGGCCGAGCGCACGTTGGTGAGCTTCTTCTCCTTGGTGGGGTTCACGTCCATGTCGTCGGCGCGAGCGTTCTCACCGATGATCATGCCTTCGTACACGTCGACGCCTGCCCCCACGAACAACGTGCCGCGCTCTTGGAGCGTGAGCAGGGTGTAGGTGGTGGTGACACCAGTGCGGTCGGCAACGAGCGAACCGTTCTGGCGCGTACGGATCTCGCCCGCCCACGGCTCCCAACCTTCGAACACGTGGTTGAGAATGCCGGTGCCACGCGTCTCAGTGAGGAACTCGGTACGGAAACCGATGAGACCGCGCGCGGGCACGATGTGGTCGACGCGTACCCAACCGGTGCCGTGGTTGATGATCTCGATCATCCGGCCTTTGCGCACCGCGAGGAGCTGGGTGACCGTACCAAGGAACTCCTCAGGTACGTCGATCGTGACGCGCTCATACGGCTCGCACCGCTTGCCGTCGATCTCCCGTACGAGTACCTCGGGTTTCCCGACGGTGAGCTCGAATCCTTCGCGGCGCATGTTCTCCACGAGCACTGCGAGTTGGAGCTCGCCACGCCCTTGCACTTCCCACGCGTCGGGACGATCAGTGGGGAGCACGCGAATGCTCACGTTGCCGATCAGTTCCTGATCGAGGCGGTTCTTGATCAAGCGAGCGGTGAGCTTCTTACCGTCACGGCCCGACAGCGGCGACGTGTTGATCCCGATCGTCATCGAGAGACTCGGCTCGTCGACCGTGGTGACCGGCAACGGCCGCGGGTCATCGGCATCGGCAAGGGTCTCGCCGATCATCACGTCGGGAAGGCCAGCGATGGCCACGATCTCGCCTGGACCGGCCTCGTCGATCGGCACCCGATCGAGTGCTTCGGTGCCGTAGAGCTCCGCGATCTTGGCGCGCTCAATGGTTCTGTCGGTCCGACACCACGCCACGGTTTGCCCGCGCTTGATCGTTCCGTGCATCACACGGATGAGTGCGAGTCGTCCCACATATGGCGACGCGTCGAGATTGGTGACAAGTGCTTGGAGCGGATGCGTCTCGTCGTACTGCGGTGCCGGAACGTGGTCGATGATCGTCTGGAACAGCGGCGTGAGGTCGGCCTCCTGCGACTCCGCGTTGAGCGACGCCGTACCCGCTTTGCCGTTGGTGTAGACGATCGGGAAGTCGATCTGATCCTCGTCGGCCTCGAGGTCGAGGAACAGCTCCTCCACCTCGTGCACCACCTCGGAGATACGCGCATCGGGTCGGTCGACCTTGTTGATCACGAGCACGACGGGCAAACGCTGCTGCAGTGCCTTGCGCAGCACGAAGCGCGTCTGCGGCAACGGACCTTCACTCGCGTCGACCAGCAGGACCACACCATCGACCATCGACAAACCGCGCTCAACCTCACCACCGAAGTCGGCGTGACCGGGGGTATCGATCACATTGATGTGATGCCCGTTCCAGTTGACCGACGTGTTCTTGGCGAGGATGGTGATGCCCTTCTCGCGCTCGAGGTCGTTGCTGTCCATGACGCGTTCGTTCACGTCTTGGTTGGCGCGAAACGCCCCGCTCTGCCAGAGCATGGCGTCGACGAGGGTGGTCTTACCGTGGTCGACGTGGGCGACGATCGCCACGTTGCGCAGATCAGCGCGCGCGGGCATGAGAACTCCAAACCGTGGGGGAAGTTGCCATTCTACGACGCCCAGAGGTGTTCCATCCGTAGGGAGCCCCTCGCGACCGGTCGACGCTCCGTCGACGATGCCCATCCAGGCTGAGGAATCGGCCTTGGAAGCCCTCGGAGCCCTGCGCGGCGGGCTGGTCCTGCCGATGAGAGCGGGCATGGAAGACGTCGACGTGGCGCGCTCCGACGCCGCCCGCCCCACCCGTCTGCGCCGCCTGTTCCGGGCGGTCACACCCGGCCGAGGGCCCGAACCCGATTCGGGGCCCTCGACAGTGGCGGTGAGCTCGGGCGCCCCGAGCGGTACCGGCGGCACGGCCGAAACACCCCCTTCGGGCAGTCCGCCAACGGGTCGGACCCGCGACGTGCGCTCGGCGCCGGACGAACCCGCCTCCCCAGCCGAAACCGTGAGCGCGGCCGCCCGCGAGCTCACGGCGGCTCGAGCGCACGCCGCCCACACCCGCCGCCAGGTGGAGCAGGCCGAACGCGAGGCCGCTCGCCAGCAGCGAGCATTCCGAGCGCTCATCAATGAGACCTACCCGAGCGTCGCCCCCGACATCGAGGTGCTCACGACTCGTCCGCCCATGGATGTGGTCGATCAGTGGCTCGGCGTGGCGCGGCTCCTGAGCGACGACTTCCACCACCGCTCACGGGGCCTCGACGCCGAAGCGCGGGAACGGGCCATGCACGCGGCGGTCTCCGACGCGCTCGAGGCGCAGGCTCGTTCGTCGGCTCGGATCGCCGGCTACCACGAGAGCGAACTCGACAACGAGTGGCAGCCCGATCCAGCGTTCGCGGGACAGACGGTGTGGGAGCACTACTTGTGTCGCGAGGCCGTGCTCGTGCGCGACAACCTGCACGGCGAGGCACTCGGCAACTGGTTGGCCGCGCTGGGAGAGTTGTGGGCGGCCGCCAACGAACTCCTCGAGCGCTCGGACGACGCGCGTTCGTTCCGAGTGCTCGACGTGCGCGTGGCTCGTCCCGCACTGCCCTCCCCCAATGCAACCGTGGTCGACGCAGGTATCGCACCCTCGTCTCGGCCGTCGACCGACACGCGCCCCGAACGCGCGGACTCGGCATCAGACACGCCGAATGGATCGGAGCATTTCTCCGCCAATGGAGGCTCCGACGCCGACAACCGAACCGAAGCACTCCGCGACGTGGTGATCCCGGAACTCGTCTCCGATCCGGATCCAACCACCGCCGAAGCCACCGAGGTGGGAGAGGTGACCTCGGCGCGAGACGGCGGTGATGGGCCACCGCGCCCGCCCGAGCTCGCCCGCGCGGCTGTCGACCCACTCGAAGCAGCCCAGGTTCGTCTCCGGGCCGCCCTCAAGGTCGTCGAGGAGCTCGCACTCTGGTGACGGCGTACCGGTCCTAGGCTCCGCCCCCATGGACGCACGGGAGTTCTACGGACTCGAGGCCACCGACGATCCGATGGTGTGGCGTCTCCCCGTCACCGAAGGCGTGGGCTCAAACATTGGTGCGCTCTTCGGCGGCGCCGGACTCGGCGCGGCCATTCTCGGTATCGAGCACTCCACCAATCGTCCGGTCGTGTGGGCGTCGGCACAGTTCCTCTCGTTCGCGCTCGTGGGATCCGTCGTCGACTTCCACGTGACCGAGGTCGTGCGCGGTCGACACACGTCGCAGTCACGGGTGAGCGGACGTGTCGGAGGCGAAGAGATTCTCACGGTGAATGCGGCTACGGGATACCGAGACTCGCCCTATACCGGCACCTGGGCCGAGATGCCCGACGTGCCATCGCCCGACGAGTGCGTGTCTCGTGAGCTCGACGAATCGAGCCGGCGTTCGGTGTGGGGACGCTTCGAATCGCGCATCGCCAAGGCGCGCACGATCGAGGAGCTCGACGGCACCCCCGGCGATGGGCGCGCCGCGCTGTGGGTTCGCATGCCAGGCGTCGAGGTGTCGAGCGCGATGCTCGCCGTGCTCGGCGACTTCGTGCCCTTCGGAATTGGCCAAGCGCTCGGAGCACCGTTGGGAGGCAACAGCCTCGACAACAGCATTCGCATCGCGCATCGTCACGCACACACGGAGTGGATTCTGGCCGCAGCCCACATTCAAGCGGTCGAGGGCGGTTTCGGTCACGGGGCGGTACACCTTTGGGCCGAAGACGGCACGCTCCTGGCCGTCGCCAGTCAGAGCACCATCGTGCGCCCCTACGGTGCGCCGCCCGCCGCCGACCGCTCACGCAGCTGACGCACGGGCCCATCGGGTCACAGCAGCGACTGCTCTTCGGTGGTCTCGACCCGTTCGAGCAGGAGTTCGGAGTGATCGCGTGCGTTGTTGACGCGCGTTGACACGGGATACACCTCAAAGAGCTCACTGGGTGCGGACACGAGCAATGCCTCGAGTGCCTCGACGTCGTCGAACGTGGGGTCGAGCCACTCGTCCCACTTCGATTCCGGCAGGATCACGGGCATGCGGTCGTGGATCGGCGCGATGACTTCGTTCGGCTTTCCGGTGATGATCGTGGCGCTGCGGATCCATTCCGCATCGGGCTCCTCGGGATCACGCCACCGCTCCCACAATCCTGCGAACGCGAGGAGCTCGCCGTCGCGCCGTTTGATGGCCATTGGCTGCTTGCGTTTCTGACCGGCGACGACCTTCCACTCGTAGAACGCGTCGGCGGGGATGATGCAGCGCCGATGCTTGAAAGCTCGACGAAACGCCGACTTGGTCGCGACCGTCTCGGCGCGGGCGTTGATCATGCGGTCGCCGACCTTGAGGTCTTTCGCCCAGGAGGGCACGAGCCCCCAACGCAGGCCTTCGAGAACCCGGTCGACGGCGGCGTCGTGCGCCTCGTCGAGCACAACGTTGATCGTGGCGCGCGGAGCCACGTTGAAATCGGGCGGGGCCGGAGCCGCACGCACCTCGTCGACGTGGAACTCCTTGGCGATCTGCTCCACCGGAGTACTGGAGACGAACCTTCCGCACATGCGATGAACGTACCCTGATCCTCGGACACCGAAGCCGTGCGCGCGTGGGCGCACCCGAATCGAGCGAGGTTCCATGACCACCAACGCCGAGCCTCCGTCCGGCTTCGATCTTCTCCAGATGATCAAGGAGGGCACGCTTCCCCCTCCTGGCATCGCGTCGTTCTTCGGACTGGCGATGGACGTCTTGGAGCGCGGTCGAGTGGTGTTCAGCCTCGACGCCGACGAACGCGTCCACAATCCACTCGGTGGGATCCATGGAGGCGCGATCGCGACGATCGCCGACTCCGCGATGGCATGTGCCGTGCAGTCGGTTCTCGATCCTGGCGTGGTCCACACCTCACTCGATCTCAATCTGCATTTCGTCAAGAGTGCGCAGCGCGGACGCATCCTCGCCGACGCGCATGTGCTGCACGCGGGCGGACGGATCGCCACGGCCGAGTGTCGGGTGACCACCGCCGAGGGCACACTGCTGGCGCACGGGTCGAGCACGTGCCTCATCCTGCGACCGCCGAAGTGACGCGGTGACGCACGATCGTGGTTCCTCCACGATCGGATCGCCTCTAGGGTCTCTCGCATGGCGCAGACCAACTTTCACGAACTGCACGAGGCGAACCCTGAGGGGTTCACCCTGGCCGACGTCGACCCCGACTACACCGATGGGCTGAGTCGCGAACACGCCGAGGCGCGCCGCGAAGCCGAGATCGAGCGGCTCGCCGATCTCCAAGGGCGTCTCTGGGGCGAAGGGAAGCGCGCGCTCCTCGTGGTACTTCAAGGCATCGATGCAGCTGGAAAAGACGGCACGATCCGTCACGTGATGAGCGGCGTGAATCCCGCGGGCGTGCGCGTCACCGCGTTCAAACAACCCAACAGTCGCGAGCTCGCGCACGATTTCCTCTGGCGTTGTCAGCGCGCGGTTCCTCAACACGGCGAGATCGGCATCTTCAACCGATCGCACTACGAGGAGGTCGTCGTGGTGCGCGTGCATCCGGAGTTGCTTGCGGCGCAGGACTTGCCAACGTCTCCCGACACCGATCCCAAGTTCTGGCACCACCGCTACGAGAGCATCAACCACTGGGAATCCCACCTACGCAGAAGTGGAACCCACATCCTCAAGTTCTTGCTTTACATCTCGAAGGATGAACAACGCAAGCGCTTCCTCTCTCGCATCGACGACCCAACGAAGAACTGGAAGGCGTCACCCTCCGACTTCGCGGAACGCGTGTACTGGGACGACTACATCGACGCGTACGACGAGATGGTGCGCAACACCAGCACGAAGCACGCGCCGTGGTACGTGATTCCTGCGAACCACAAGTGGTACGCGCGCGCCGCGGTGGCGTCGATCATCGCCGAGACCCTCGAGGACATGGATCCGCAGTTCCCCACGGTGTCACCCGAGACGATCGGCGAACTGGCCAGAGCCCGAGCGGAACTCCTTGCCGAGACCGACTGATCGATCGATCAGCGGTTGCGGTGGTTCCGGCGGTGCGCGCCGCGTCGATCGACCCGATGCACGAACCGCAATCCCGACCACGTGTCGTCGATTGCGCACACCTTGTTGTCGACGAGACCGGCGGCGAGCCCGATTTGTCGAATCGTGTCCTCGTCGAGGTCGGTGATCACCCCACTGCTCTTCTTCGGCCAGGCGATCCAAAGACCACCGTCGTCGACGAGCGCGCGGGCGAACGCGTCGAAGCGCCGAGCGAGCTCGGCCCGGCGCGCCGCGAAGAACACGATGACGTCGTTGCGACCACGCGCACTGTCGCGCACGAGCACGTCGGGTGGGAGCGGCCCGAGCGCCTTCGGATACCCACGCGGCGCGCTCACCACCGCGAGGCGATCGCCCGCGTCGATACCCAGCTTCTTGGGGAGCGGTGTCCCCGAATACCCCGCCACAGCGGGGAACTTCACCCGCCGGAGCGGGGTCCCGTCAACCCAGCCGAAAACCCGACCCTTTTACTCGACTTTTGCGTCGGGCCTGACTAGCGTGGTGGAGTCCCCAATCACTCAGCTCCAGGAGCACGACCATGACGATCCGCTTGGGCGATGAAGCCCCCAACTTCCAGGCCGAGACCACCGAAGGCACGATCGACCTCTACGAATACCTGGGCGACAGCTGGGGCCTCTTCTTCTCGCACCCCAAGGACTTCACGCCAATCTGCACGACCGAGCTCGGCGCGATCGCTCGCCGCAAGAGCGAGTTCGACCAGCGCAACGTGAAGCTGATCGGCATCTCCGTCGACACGCTCGACCACCACAAGGAATGGGCGGCCGACATCGAGGAAACCCAGGGAACGGCGCCCAACTACCCGATCATCGCCGACCCGGACCACAAGATCGCCAACCTCTACGAGCTCATTCACCCCAACGCGAACGACACGCTCACCGCTCGCTCGGTGTTCATCATCGGCCCGGACAAGAAGGTGAAGCTCATCCTCACCTACCCGGCCAGCACCGGCCGCAACGTCGATGAGCTCCTGCGGGTCATCGACTCGCTCCAGCTCACCGCGAACTTCCAGGTCGCCACTCCGGTCGACTGGAAGGACGGCGAAGACGTCGTCATCGTCCCTGCAGTTTCCGACGAGGACGCCAAGGAGAAGTTCCCGGCGGGTTGGAAGGCCGTGAAGCCGTACCTGCGCTACACCAAGCAGCCCAACAAGTAAGTGCGACTCGGGGTGGGTGCGGCGGCTCTGCTGCCCTCCCACCCCGTTCTCATGACCATTCGCCGCGCTCGCGTCGCGAATGGTGACGAGAACGACTGGGTCAGAGGTACGGGGCGGGGTCGACCGGGGTTCCGCCGGCGCGGACCTCGAAGTGCAGGTGCGGGCCGGTTGACGCGCCCGTGGAGCCGACGTAGCCGATCACGTCGCCCGTCGAGACCCGAGCGCCCGCCGACACCGCCATACGCGACTGGTGTGCGTAGAGCGTGGCGAGACCGTTGCCGTGATCGATGATCACCGCGTTGCCGTACCCGCCGTTCCATCCGGCGGAGGTGACCACACCGGAGCCGGCCGCGCGGATGGGCGCACCCATCGGCGCGCTGAAGTCGATGCCCGCGTGCAGTCGCTTGGTCTTGTAAATCGGGTGGATGCGATATCCGAACGGGCTCGACACACCGCCGTCGACCGGTCGCTTGAACTGGCCGTTGCCCTTCGGGATCGAGATGCCCGCGCTCTGCCGCGAGGCGAGCTCCTTGGCGATGCGATCCGACTCCGCCTGCAGCGCCTTGAGCTGCGCCTCGTAGACGTCCTTCTTCGCTTCGATGGCCTCGTAGGTGCGCTTCTCCGCGGCGGCTTCCGCCGCGACCACGGCCTGGGCCGCTTCGGCTTCGGCTTCGATCGCCTGGAGTCGTTGCGCCTCGGCCGCCACTTCGCTGCGCCGGGCTTCGAGGTCGCGCTGTTGTTGCTCGAGGATCGTCCGCTCGATCTCGGCGTCTTCCTTCAGTTGGAGATACCGCAGGATCTCTTGGTCTTCGTGGCCGGCGACGTCGTGGAGGTAGCGCTCGGCCACCGGTGCCGAAGACGACAGGTCGCGTTCGGCCATCGCCGATGCTTCGTCGGCCGCGCCGATGCTCGCCAGGCGGTATCGGCGCGCCGCGGCCGCTTCGAACACCTTGCGCGAGGTGGTCTCCGCAGCTTCCGCATCGGTGACGCGCTGGATCGTTGCGCCGAGGCGAAGTGTGGCGCTCTCGAGTTCGGCCTCCGCAGCCCGGAGCGCCTCCGTGGCGACGGCGGCGCGTTCGGCCGCGGCCCGCACGCGTGCGTCGGCGGCTTCTTTTCGGGTCTTGGCGTCGAGGTACTCGCGCAGCGCGGCGGCTTCCTCGGCCGAGGCCTCAGCGATCAGTCCTTCGACGTCGCGGATCTTCTGATCGATCGATTGCTGCGGTCGGGTCGATCCCGCGGCTCCGGCACTCGCCGCTCCCGCGACCAGGCCACCCACCAACGCGACAGCGGCCAAGACATGGGAAGAGCGCCACCGCATTCGGGGCATCGTAGGACCGCGCATCACACCAATCGGGTCAGGGGGAACGGACGTCCGCCAACAACGAATGATCCATCACTCGCAGTGACGCAGCGGCCCCGAAACGTAGTTTCCAGGCCCGTGACCAGGCCAGTCGCAATCTTCCAGCGAGAGGAGAAGGTCCTCGCGAAGGGACGGGCGGACTAGACGTCGAGGAAGCGCACGAGCCCGACGAACGCCGAAGCGATCCCGATCACGAGTCCGACGAGCATGATGCCGATCACCGTGAGCATCACCGTGGTCGAGCTGAGCGAGTAGCCGTTCCAGGTCTGACCGTCGAAGATCTTGGGAATGGCGAACGCCATCCCGAGGGTGCCCACCCCGGCGACGGCCGCGCCCACCAGCCCCTGTACGCCACCTTCGGCCATGAACGGGATCCGCACGAACCAGTTCGATGCGCCCACGAGTTTCATGACTTCGATCTCACGCCTTCGGGCCAGCGTGGCGAGGCGCACCGTGAAGACGATCAGGATGCCCGCCGACACCAAGAGCACGAGGGCCAGGATCCACAGCACCCACTTCACGAGGTTCGCCTGCGAGAGGCGTTCCTTCACCTGTTCGAGCGGGGTGCGGATCTGGTCGACCCCGGGCCGGGTCTCGTAGCGACGCTGGAGCTCTTCGACCTGATTCGCGCTCTCGAGGTTGGCGGGGACCACCCGGAAGCTCGGCGGCAGGATCTCGGGCGACGCACTCTCGACGAGTTCGGGCTCGTCCTTGAAGAGCACTTTGAACTCTTCGTACGCGTCTTCACGCGAGACGTAGATCGCCCGATCCACGTCTTCGTCGTCGTCGAGGGCCTTCTTCACGTCGGCGATCTCGCTGTCGGTCGCATCGACGTTCATGAAGATCTGGAACTCGACGCCGCCCCGCCACACGGCGGTGCCGGAGTCGGTCCATTGGATCCAGATCAGCGCGCCACCGAACATGAGCAGCGAGATCGCGATCGTGATCACGCACGCGATGCTCATCGCGAGGTTGCGGAAGATCGACGTGAACGTCTCCCGGGCGAAGTACCCGATGCGGCCGAACGCGTTCACCGGTCAGCTCCCGACGCCGTAGACGCCACGCGCCTGGTCGCGGACGAGCAGCCCGTGTTCGAGTTCGATCACGCGGCGTCGCATCGTGTCGACGATGCGGGCGTCGTGTGTGGCCATCACCACGGTGGTACCCGTGCGGTTGATGCGGTCGAGCAGCCGCATGATGCCCACGGTGGTCGCAGGGTCGAGGTTTCCAGTGGGCTCGTCGGCGAGGAGGATGAGCGGACGGTTGACGAACGCTCGGGCGATCGACACGCGCTGTTGCTCACCACCCGACATCTCGTGCGGGAAGCGGTCGGCTTTCTCGCCGAGCCCCACGAGGTCGAGCACCTGGGGTACCTGGGCCTTGATGACGTTCTTCGGACGTCCGATCACCTCTTGCGCGAACGCGACGTTCTCGTAGACCGTCTTGTTCGGCAGGAGCTTGTAGTCCTGGAAGATGCAGCCGATGTTGCGGCGCAGTTGCGGAATCTTCCAGGTGCTCAGGCGCGAGATGTCGCGTCCCGCCACGACGATGCGGCCGGACGTGGGCAACTCCTCGCGCAGCAGTAGACGAAGGAAGGTGGACTTCCCCGAACCTGAAGGTCCGACCAGGAAGACGAACTCTCCCTTTTGGACCTCGAGGCCGATCTCCCGCAGGGCGATGACGTCGCCTTTGTAGATCTTGGTGACGTTCTCGAAGGTGATCATGGTGGGCGGATCGAGGGTACCAGCCGGGTTCCCGATTCCCTGGTCATCTGCGCCACGCCACGGCCAGGACCGACATGAGCCCGGTTTGCTATTCGGACAGATCGCCCCTCACTCCGCGGGCCCGGCTCTCGGTGGTCCCGGCGGTCGGAATCACACGTTGAGGCCGCGGGCCTCGGCTTCGGTGGCGAGGGCGAGCCATTGCTCTTCGGCGGTGGCGACTTCGAGTTGGAGTTCGGTGACGCGTCCAGCCAATTCAGCCATGGCGACGTGGTCTCCCGTCAGGCTGAGTTCGGCCATCTCCTGGGCGACGACGTCGTAGCGCTTCTGCGCCGCTGTGAGCGCCTTCTCGGCCTGACGGAGCTGATGGCGGATCGTCGAGTCGCTCGGACCGATGCGTTCCTTCACACGAGTGTCGCGACGGATGCCCGCGGCGCCCGCACTCTTGCGGCGCCGATTGCCCCGCATCGCGAGTCGCTCGTCTTCGTACGCCGCGTAGCCACCGGGCCGACGGGCGGCCCGACCATCGCCGTCGAAAACGATTACGTCCGCGACGGTTCGCTCCAGGAACGCACGGTCGTGACTCACCACCACGAGCGCACCTGGCCACTCGTCGAGGAAGTCCTCGAGCTGACGCAGCGTGTCGAGATCGAGATCGTTGGTGGGCTCGTCGAGGAACAACACGTTCGGTTGCTCCGCCAACGTGAGCAGCAACTGCAGACGTCGTCGCTCCCCTCCGGAGAGCAATCCGATCGGCGCGTACTGCGCGTCGCTGTCGAACCAGAAGGCCTCCATCAACGCCTTCTGTTGCCACGTGGCCTCGCCGCGACCTCCGGTGATCGCCTCGCGTACCCGTTGCTTCGGGTCGAGGTCGCGACCGCGCTGGTCGTAGTACCCGACCTTCACCGTGGTTCCGACGTCGACGGTGCCCGCGCGCGGGGTGATCCGACCGCTCATGATGTCGAGCAAAGTCGACTTGCCGGTGCCGTTCGCACCGACGATGCCCAACCGCTCCCGCGGATCGAGCAACAACTCGACATCGTTGAACAACGTTCGATCACCGAACCCGTGTGTCACGCCGTGCAACTCGATCACCTTGTCGCCCAGGCGCGGCGTGCCGGCATGCAACGGCAGTTCTCCCGAACGTGCGGGCGCCTGCGCCTTGGCGTTGACGATCGCCGTCGCGCTCTCGATGCGCGCCTTCGGTTTCGAGGTTCGTGCGGGCGCTCCTCGACGCAACCACGCCAACTCGGTGCGGGCGAGGTTGCGACGGGTCTGCTCCGCCTTCTCGGCGTGGGCTTCGCGTTGGGCGCGTCCCTCGAGGTACGCGTCGTATCCACCCTCGTGGACGTACCCCTTGCCGCGGTCGAGCTCGAGCACGCGTGTCGTGATGCGATCCAAGAAGTGCCGATCGTGGGTGACGAGCACCAGTCCCCCGCGATGATCCGCCAGCCGATCTTCCAGCCATGCGATCGCATCGATGTCGAGATGGTTCGTGGGTTCGTCGAGAATCAGAAGATCCGATTCGGTGACCAGCGTGCGCGCCAGCGCGACGCGCTTGGCTTGGCCTCCCGAGAGGCTGGCGACCGGCTGGTCCATGAATGCACCCAGGCCCAGGCGATCCGCGACCGACTCCGCTTCCCACGCCGCATGGTCGTGACCCGCAGCCACGGCCTCGCGCACCGTTCCCTGCTCGAAGCGCGGATCCTGCTCCAGCGTCGCAATACGAACGTCGCGACCGCGACGGATCGTGCCCGCCTCTGGTGAGCGCGTCCCCGCGATCATGCCCAGCAGCGTCGACTTCCCCGCACCGTTCAGTCCGACGATGCCCAGTCGATCGGTGTCGGCAATCGTGAAGGAAACGTCGGCGAACAGGGGCCGTCCTGGGCGACTCGCCGCAATGCCCTCGACGTCGAGAAGGATCACGCGTCAGTTGCTGGACGCGCCGTCGGCGCGACGCCACTGCAAGTACGACTCGATCACGCCGTCGAGATCTCCGTCGAGCACCGCCGACACGTTGCCGGTCTCCCAGTCGGTGCGAAGGTCTTTCACCAACTGGTACGGCGCCAGCACGTAGCTGCGGATCTGACTGCCCCAACCGACGTCGGTCTTGGTGCCCTGGATCGCCGCGAGCTGCTCCGCACGTTCCTGCCGAGCGAGTTCGGCCAAGCGCGCGCCGAGGATCTGCATGGCCTTGGCCTTGTTCTGCGTCTGACTGCGCTCGTTCTGCACCGCGACCACGACCCCGGTGGGGATGTGGGTGATGCGTACGGCGGAGTCGGTCTTGTTCACGTGCTGGCCGCCCGCACCCGACGAGCGATACGTGTCGATGCGAAGGTCCTTCTCATCAATCTCGGGCGCTTCCGACTCCTCGAGCACCGGCACCAGATCGAACGATGCAAACGACGTTTGTCGTCGTGCGTTGCCGTCGAACGGTGAGATGCGCACCAATCGGTGTACGCCCCGCTCCGAGCAGAGCAGGCCGTACGCATAGCGACCCTTCACCGTGAAGGTGACGGAACTGATCCCGGCCTCTTCGCCTTCGCGGATCTGCTCGATCTCCACCGTGAATCCGCGACGTTCGGCCCAACGCGTGTACATGCGCAGCATCATCTCGGCCCAGTCGGCCGCGTCGGTGCCGCCGGCACCCGAGTTGATCTCGACGATGGCGTCGCGCTCGTCGTACTCACCCGTGAACAGCGCCCGCAGTTCGAGTCGGTCCAGCTCGGCACCGAGCTCGCTGAGGCCTTCCGCGATCTCGGGCTCGAACGATTCGTCGCCCTCTTCGCGGGCCAGTTCCGCCAGCGTTTCGAGGTCGCCGACCCGTTCGAACATCGACTCCACGAGCTTCACGTCGTCGGTGACCTGGGCCAGTTCGCCCGTGATCTTGCGGGCCCGATCCTGGTCGTCCCAGAGGTCAGGGCGCGATGCCTCCGCCTCGAGTTCGGCCATCCGCTGGCGCGCCTCGTCGACGCGCAGGTACGCGGCGGCGTCCGCGACGCGCGCGCGCGTCGCTTTCAGATCGTCGGTGAAGTCACGCATCTCGCTCGGCCCGATCGATCATCAGCGCCCGTGGCACTGCTTGTACTTCTTCCCACTGCCGCACGGACACGGATCGTTACGACCCGGTTCCTTCTCGACGGTGATCGGCGTGTTGAAGCTCTCCGCAACGTCGACCCCCCCGGGCGCCACGGGAGAACCCGAGGCTGCCGCGGCGATGCCCTTGGCCCCTTGCACGGGGCCATCGGGAGCGGAGTACTGCACGTTGGTCGCCGCCGGGGCTTGCGGCGTCGGCTGCTCCACGAGTTGCAGGTGCATGATGTAACGCACGAACTCGTCGTCGATGCTCGCCATCATGGCCTCGAACATCTCGAAGCCATCACGCTGCCACTCGACGAGCGGATCTCGCTGACCCATCGCCCGAAGGTTGATGCCTTCACGGAGATAGTCCATCTCCGAGAGGTGCTCACGCCAACGCTGGTCGATCACCGACAGCATGAGGCGCCGCTCGAGTTCACGCAGGTTCTCCGCGCCGATGGTCGCTTCCTTGTCGGCGTAGTACGCCAGCGCGTCACCCACGAGCTTTTCGCGAATCTCCTCGCGCGTGGTGAGGTCCTTGAAGGTGTCGACGCTCAACGGGAATGGGAAGTAGCCACTCCCTTCCTTCACCAACGTGTCGAGTTCCCACTCGCCGCGGTAGTCGCCGAGGCAGTACAGCTCGACGAGGTGATCGGCCGTGGCTTCGATGAGCTCGAGTGCCTGCTCGTGGATGTCGTCGCCGTCGAGAATCTGTTGACGACGGCGGTAGATGATCTTGCGCTGCTCGTTGAGGACCTCGTCGTACTTGAGAACGTCCTTGCGGATCTCGAAGTTGCGCCCTTCCACCGTGTTCTGCGCGCGAGCGATCGCCTTGGTCACCATGCGCGCTTCGAGCGGAACATCATCGGGGAACGCTCGGTCCATCACCGCGTTCATCGCACCGCTGGCGAACCGTCGCATGAGATCGTCTTCGAGCGACAGGTAGAACCGGCTCTCGCCCGGATCACCCTGTCGACCGGAGCGACCACGCAACTGATCGTCGATCCGACGGCTTTCGTGGCGCTCCGTACCAAGGACGTAGAGGCCGCCGAGCTGACGTACCTGTTCGCCCTCGACGTCGGTGATCTCTTTGAACCGGGCCACGAGTTCCGCGTACCGCTCGGGCGATTCCTCGGGGGTGGTCCCCTCCGCGGCGAGCTCTTGGCGGGCGAGTCCCTCGGGGTTGCCGCCCAGCAAGATGTCGACACCACGGCCGGCCATGTTCGTCGCGACCGTCACTCCACCCGGTCGGCCGGCCTGCGTGATGATCTGCGCTTCTCGCGCGTGGTTCTTCGCGTTCAAGACCTCGTGCTTCACGCCGCGCTTGGTGAGCAATTTGGAGAGGTGTTCCGACTTCTCGACCGAGATCGTGCCGACCAGGACCGGCTGACCCTCGGCGTGGCGTTCCTGAATGTCGTCGGCCACGGCTTCGAACTTGGCGCGTTCGGTCTTGTAGACGAGATCACCTTCGTCGATGCGAGCCAACGGGCGGTGCGTCGGGATCGACACGACCTCGAGACCGTACGTGTGCGCGAACTCACCGGCCTCGGTGGCGGCCGTACCCGTCATGCCCGCGAGCTTGTCGTAGAGACGGAAGTAGTTCTGGAGGGTGACCGTCGCGAGGGTCTGGTTCTCCTCCTTGATCTTCACGTTCTCCTTGGCTTCCACCGCCTGGTGAAGACCTTCGCTCCAGCGACGACCTTCGAGAATGCGGCCGGTGAACTCGTCGACGATCTTCACCTCGCCGTCGGCGACGATGTAGTCGACGTCGCGCTTGTAGAGCTCCTTGGCCCGCAGCGCTTGCGTGAGTTGGTGCACGTAGTTCTGGTTGACGTGCTCGTAGAGGTTCTCGATGTTGAGCGCCTTCTCCACCCGGGCGATGCCCTCTTCGGTGGGCGACACGTTGCGCTTCGCCTCGTCGACCTCGTAGTCGCGGTCACGTTCGAGACCCTTCACGACGCGCGCGAACTGGTAGTAGAGGTCGGCTGCTTGTTGCGGACGACCGGAGATGATGAGCGGGGTCCGCGCCTCGTCGATGAGGATGGAGTCGACCTCGTCGACGATCGCGAAGTGGTGCCCGCGCTGGACTTGATCCTTCTTCGACACCGCCATGTTGTCGCGCAAGTAGTCGAAGCCGAACTCGTTGTTGGTTCCGTACGTGATGCCCGCGGCGTAGGCGGCGCGCTTCTTCGCCGGGTCTTGCTCACCCGGGAGCACCACCCCTACGTCGACGCCCAGGAACGAGTGCACGCGTCCCACCCATTCCGCATCACGGCGCGCCAAGTAGTCGTTGACGGTGACCACGTGCACGGAGTCGCCCGACAGCGCGTTGAGATACGCGGGAAGTGTGCAGACGAGGGTCTTGCCTTCTCCGGTCTTCATCTCGGCGACCCAGCCGTAGTGGAGGGCCGCGCCACCCATCAACTGGACGTCGTAATGCCGTTGTCCGAGCACCCGCTTCGCGGACTCGCGAACGAGCGCAAAGGCCTCCGGCAGCAGCTGATCGAGGTCTTCACCCGCGGCGCCGCGGCTGCGCAGCTCGTCGGAGAAAGCCCGGAGCTCCGCATCGGTGCGAGCCTCCATCTCCGGCTCGAGTGCGTTGACCAGCGGCACGATCGATTGCACGACGCGAAGTTTGCGACCTTCGCCCGCGTGGAGCACTTTCGAAAACAGTCCCATAAGCGGCTGCGAGTCTAGGGGCGGACCCTCATGCCCCCGGTCGCACCCTGGGATCAGCTCGTCTCGACGTCGAGCAGCTTCTCCCGCATGGCGTAGACCACCGCCTCCATTCGAGAGTGCAGATGCAGCTTCTCGAGGATGTTGCGCACGTGATTCTTGACCGTGTTCTCCGCGATGAAGAGTTCCGATGCGATCTCTCGGTTGGAGTGCCCCTGGGCCACCAGCCGCAGGACTTCCAGCTCCCGATCGGTGAGTTTGGGGGTCTGGGCCCGCAGCCGCTCGTCGGCGCGCTGAGCCAACAGGTTGAACTCGGAGAGCAGCTTCGAGGCCATCGACGGCGACACGAGGCTGTGGCCCCGCGCCACGGCCCGGATGGCGTCGGCGACCTCTTCGATCGATACCTCCTTGAGGAGGTACCCGACCGCGCCCGCCTTCACCGACTCGAAGAGGTCCTCTTCGTCGTCGGAGACGGTCAGCATGATGATGCGGGCCTCGGGCACCCGGTCGCGCAGTGTGCGCGCTGCTTCAATGCCCGAGGCTTTCGGCATCCGCACGTCCATGAGGACGACATCGGGCCGGAGGGCCTCCACCTGCTGGATCGCCTCGACGCCGTCGGCGGCCTCACCGACGATGTTGATGTCGGGTTCCTCCGACAGGACCAGCTCGAGACCGCGCCGAAACAACGCATGGTCGTCGACGACCACCACCCGGATCTCCTCGGGAGCGACGACCTCGCTGTCGGACACGTCAACCGGCTTCGATCACACCGAGATCGCCGTCGCGTCGGCGGTACACGACCGACGCCCGACCCGTTTCGGCGTTGGTGAAGAAGAAGAACTCGTGGCCGAGGAGGTCCATCTGCAACGCGGCTTCGTCGGGAGCCATCGCCTGCACTTCGATGGTCTTCGTCCGCACGATGCGGGCACCGTCTTCGCTGTCTTCGTGGTGCTCTTCGATGAGCACGGGCGCACCCGGCTCTCCCGCGACCGGCAGGGCCCCGAGGTGCGTGGCGCGGCGACGGCGGGTGACCCGCTTGGAGTGCAACTTCTGGAGTTGGTGCTCCGCCTTGTGCAGGGCCCGGTCGAGTGCCTCGTTGGCGTCGGGAGCGGCGCCCCGGGCCTTCACGAAGTGCCGCGGCAGGTGCACCGTGATCTCGCAGATCGCATGGTTGGCGATCCGGGGGTTCTTCTCTTCGGAGAAGTCGACCTCCGCACGCGCGATGTTCGGGGCGAACTTCTCGAGCTTCGGAAGCTTCTCTCGCGTCACCGTTTCGAGCCGGTCCGGAACCGCACAGTGCTTCCCCCGAACGACAACGTCCATGCGCTTCTCCCTCTCGTGCTCCGCCAGAACGGCGCCGAGACCAGGCGCGCGGCCACCGATGTGACCACCCCGCCGTCGTCCAAGCGGACTATGGACGGGTGACGCCGATGTCTCTGCGTAGTGGCCGAACGCTAGTCCGCGTGCACCAGGGCTCCGGACGGGACCAGGTGCACGATCGAGAAGGCGGAGGTCAGCTCGCCAAGGCGTCGCAGGGCTCGTCGAGCAACCACGGCACGAGCACCTCGGCCACTTCGGTGGCGGGGTATCCGTACACCCCGGCCTCGACTTGAGCCCGCAAGGCACGAACACGCTCCGCGCGCAGGCGGGGCTCGTCGTTTGCCGCGTCTCGGTCGAGGAGGATGATGCTTCCGTGCTCGTACATGGTGTACTCCTGGCGGGATAGGTGGTGCGGAGCTCCCGTCAGAGGTTGAGTCGGACGCCCCCGGGGAGTGCTGAAGGTGATTGCCACGCTCCGTAGTATGAATGACACGCGTGTAATTGTCATCCCTTGGCGCACGACGCCGCAGTACCCGCGTCGGGGCGTTCCAAACCTCACGGGGTCCGCCCGCCCGCCACGCCGATGATTTCCACCGGTCTCGCACCG